>Ga0129308_1002271_pt1 | contig 16757 bp, 15 predicted proteins | sample L827metagenome_FD_94440 | JGI IMG/M metagenome (GOLD analysis project Ga0129308, IMG submission 94440) | Ring-tailed lemur group fecal microbial communities from Wisconsin, USA - L827 metagenome | ecosystem: Host-associated > Mammals > Digestive system > Large intestine > Fecal | place: USA...
AGTGGATCTGCTCATCTTAGATGATTTTGGATTGATGGAACTTGACGTCAATAAATGTAGAAATCTATTTGAAATATTGGATGCAAGAGAAGGACGCCATTCAACGATTGTCATTTCACAGCTTCCTGTGGATCAATGGTATGACTTATTTAAGGAAAGTACTTATGCAGATGCTTGCTTAGACAGATTACTTGCGAAAGCTTATAGACTAAATTTTCAAGGTGCTTCTATGCGTAAATAAGGTGCCCTTTAAGTGCACCGGTGGATTGACACACATGCACCGATGGGGCGTCGCAGATGCCCCATTTTAGCGATATATGCAGTATTTTCAGCTCTTTAAAATACCCTTTATTTTTTGCTTTACTAAAGCAATAAATTTTCTCTTCTTTTTATTATTAGAAATTAAGTCTTTTATTTTATAAAATTGATCATCCTTAACTAATTCTAAAATGTCATTTCTTTTTTTATTAGGCTTAGATGATAGTAACATAGATGGATTTTGTTGACTGATTTGCTCTAAAGTAACAGGTTTTATCTTCAAACTAGTTGAAATGCTTGCTAGAATCTGTTTTCCATTCTCTGAATGAACAACAACCGCTGAAGTTCCCTGATTATCATCCATCTCAGGCAATATATCCCATATTCCCCAAAAATCTGCTATTGTCAAATCGCTGGCTCTTTCGTACCCTTTAAACAAACAATGGCTACAACATTCTCTATTAATATAATCCCCAATAAAAAGCTTCATAAAAATATCTTCTCCGCTTTTTGAAAGATAGCGGATTCCACCTGTGTATTCGTACAGATTGGAATACTGATAATAACTCCATCCTGTTTGTTTTGAACGAAGATTAATTTTGCTAGGTTTTATTCCTCTGTTATCCTGATTGGCACGATATTGAACATATTTAGTCCATACCATTGGCGATGGAATCCCATGGCATAAAAAATCAACACAAAGCAAATGATCGTACTCCTTCTGTAAAAAAGACTTTAATCCTGCAACCTGACATGGTGTTCCAGAAAACAAAACCAAAATGTTATTCTGCAATTGTCTCTTTACTTCATTAAAACATTCTTTCAAATTACTTTGACTATATTTAGCACCTCTCAGTAATGCTAAATCCTCTACTTTATCCACACAAATATGATGGACACTAAAATCAGAATCATATGCCGCTCCATATACTTTGCCTTCGTGCTCCAACACATTCTTAGCAATCTCTGTAAAAATTCCTCCTGAAGAGCTTTCTAATCTAATATCATTATCTAAGGAATATGCTGCATAAGCTTCACCACTTTGTTTATTTAATCCATTGTTATTTAAAACAGGACATATCTTCTCACACAATTTGCAATTTATGCATTTTTCAGGTGCAGCTATATCAGGATATAAAAATCCATTTTCATCTTTTTCCATACTAATACAGTGCTTTGGACATATGGAAACACAGGCAGAACAACCAGTACATAATTTATTTGAAGCTAATTGTGGCATATTTGCTCTCATCCTTTCGTGTAATACAATACAATATAATATTATACAAATTAAAAAAGAAAAACTAATTCCATTGATTATTTTAAAGCCGTTCTTAAAAAAGCAATAGTTTTATCTTTTTCATGTTTTAATATTGAATCTACATATTCAAAATTGACGGGTGATAATAAAGAACACTTGTTCACTTTACTATATACACGATTCTCCAGACGGAATTGTGACAACAGTGTTTCTAACCGACCAAACGTTTTCTTATTCTCTCCAGATCTTTCAACAACAACAAACAATTTATGAAATAAAATCGAAAATACAGTAGCATGATAAGAATCTGTAAGTACTATGAATGCATTATGAATTAACCAAAGAAATTCATCTGGTCCCATTGAATAATATTTACTTGTTTCATCCATCAAATCTATAACTTCTACTTCTTCATTATACTGATTTTGAATTTGATCGATACACTCATTTACATTTTCATTGGAATATCCAAGGATATACTTTAAAATAAATTTTTTTCCTTTCAGAATTTTTACCGTCTTACAGTATTTTTGCCATTGCCCTTTCGACAATATCATAGTTGGATCAAGCAAAACTATTGGTGTTATATTCGCAGCATTTTTAACAATCTCTACTGCACTAACTTCTCTAACTGAAATTGCATAAAAATCAGAAAGTCCATTTGCAAAAATACGTTCATCTTCTTTTGTCAATGCATCAATTCCAAAGCTGGCAGCAAATGCAATTTTCTGGTTTGACTTTGCAAATTTTAAGAGATTAAAATCCCAATTATGATTAAATCCGTACTCTGGATTCCAAATTTGATCACTTCCACAAATGAATTTGTAGTATCTTTCTAATAACAACTTATCAGGAAAATTTTTTCGAGTTACTTTCATTGGACTATACTGTATATGCTTCTTACTAAATCTTAAAAATTTTATGCTCTTAACAGCTCTCCTTCTATTAAATATAAATTTCGGAATGAGATATAGACTATTTTGTCTATGTTCCATATAAGAGAAATTCCGAATCGTTTCAGAATCATATTCTATTTCTTTTAAAATATATTGAACAGCAAGATTTTGTAATATATTTCCGTAATTATCTGGTCCATTGGTTATTGTTACTATTCCTACTTTTTTCATATTGTCTCCTTATTCATCGGGGTAGATATGTATATTCAATTGATTAAGAAAAAAACTTCCAGCAAAAAGAATACTATTCCAATTCATTTTAGCAATTCCAAATATTATTTTATATTTTAAAGGGATTTCCTTTAAACTAAAATTTCTATAAGCACTTTCTATACTAACTGAATTAACATATTTCTTATATAATTTATAATTTTGTATAACTTCTGTTAATCGACATTTAGATAAAATTAATGCCATTTGAAATTTTGTCATAACCAAAGAACCTTGATATTCTGGAGAAAAGTCTGGTTTTCCATCCTCTATAAGTTGGGCATTCTGCAAGTCCCTTTCAAAAACCAACTTTTTCCTTGCTTCATAAAATTGCAAATTCGTATTTTGTGTCAATGATCCCTTACGCCATACATAACAATAGTAGTTATAATTTGATACATATAAGTTTTGTGCATAAGAATAAAATAAATAGTTAAAAAGAATATCTTCTCCTGTTGATACACTGGTATTAAAAAATATAGAATGCTGATTAATAACACGTTTTGAGTACAGGCCTCTCCATATCGTAGGAAATTCTTGCTTTTGATTTAATTTTTGTTCTTTTCTAAGCCATGCGTAAAGTTTTTTATAAGAAATTCCTAATATAGCTGGTATAAATTTTTGGTTAATTCTCGTTTTTTCCCATATTCCCCCTGACAGATTTGTAATTTCCGAGTGCAAACCATTCCAGTCTTCACGAGAATAGCCAGTCCAAACACCATCAGGAAAATTATTCATCGCTATTTCATCTAATAATTTTTCAAGTTCTTCAGGAAATATATAATCATCTCCATCTATAAAAATTAAATAATCTCCTGTAGCATTATTAATACCTACATTTCTAGCACTACTAACACCTCTATTTTTTTGGTTAATCAATTGAACTCTCTTGTCTTTTAACATATATTGTAAAATAATATCTTCACTATTATCGGATGAACCATCATTTATACAAATAATTTCAGAAACTTTATCTCCTAATTTGATAACACTATTAAGACATTTTTCTAAATAAGCTGATACATTATAAACTGTTACAATTGCGCTGACTTTCATTCATTTTCCCTCATTTTTTATTTTATCTATTGCCCTATGAATCGGTTTTCTAAATAAATCTTTCTCATAGTCATTCATACAATGCGCATACATTAAGAGGACATAGACAATGCTGTAGACTATTACTCCCAATAAAAAAGAACACCAGTTATTAAATACTATAAAATGGTTAACGACCAATCCACAAATCAACATTCCTCCTGGTATAACAGCCATACTTAATATATTTTTCCAAAAAAGCGGTATATTTATGCCTGTTACTTTATAATAATAAATATTCATAATAATTCCTTGTCCAAATAGATAAGCAATACAAGAACATGTAGCTGCACCAATAATCCCATAAGTTGGTACTGCTAAATATGTAAAAATTACATTGGCTATCGCTATCATAAGATAAACCATTGATCTAAACTGATGTTTATTTTGTGAAACAACGATACTTAATCCCGTGTTTTGAATCAAGGGAATACAAAGTGGAAACATAGTCAGGATAGCAACCCAATATGCATCTGCATAATCGCTACCTGCCCAAAGACTAATAAAAGATTGCCCAAAGACAGCAAATCCTGAAACAATAATCGCAATAATAATAAATTGAAGTCTCCCTACTCTTATAAAAAGCTCAGTCAGTTGTTCTTTAGACGCATTTTTTACAACCATACCTGTAATTTTTGGAGTCAAAACACTAGAAATAGATGTTGAAAGATTCATAACAATATGATTAAAGGTTGCACCAACATTATAAATTGCAACAGCCGCACTACTTGCTAACATTCCTAAAATAACTTTATCTGTCGCCCAAAATAACATATCCACTATAGAGCCAATAAAAACAAAAGCAGAGAAACCAACAAGTTCTTTTATTAATTTTGCTGGCAGAATTTTAAAACGTGGTTTAAGATTTAAAACTTTAAAACAATAACCCATGTTTAATGGCAAAAGCATAAACTGTATTAATGTTGCCGCTAGTGTCATACCAACAGATCCAAAGCCCAAATATAATGCAATCAAATTAGCTACAGGTGCACCAACTGTAGCTATCATATCTACCATTTTTAAGTAAACATATTTTTCATGAGCTGTTACCGTAGATGAAAATACACTCACCGGAAAAGACAAAGCTGAATTAAAAGACATAATAATAACCAAAATCTTCATTTTAGACAACTCTATTGTTGTCAATCCTCGGTGAAAAATTGGTCCTACGTTATTAGAAATAATAATGCCGCCTAACAAAACCAAACAAGCTAAACCACAATAAAGAGCAATAAAAAAGCCAAATATATTTTCCTCTGCTTCTTTATTTCCCTCTGCACGATACTTCGCCATATAACGAACAATAGTACTTCCAAATCCAAAACTAAGCAGTGATAAATATGCTACTGCAGAGCTGGATAATGAATATAATCCATACTCTTCTTGCCCTAACATTTTTAGCATGTTTGGTGTATATATAAAGGGAATTAATGAACTAATAGCCAAATTAATGTATGAAATAATAACTCCCATGCGTAATTGATTTTTCAAAATTTGATTCACCTCCTCTTCAAAATTCGAAACCTATATTAAAACTTAACTAATCAGATCAAGTAAAGAATTATTTACAATCCCTTAAAACTTTTTCTTCTAGTAATTCTTTAGCTAAATAAACTTTTTCAATATATGTAGGAATAACTTTTGTTAAATGATCTCTTATCTGATTTTCATTCTTTAACAACCATCCAAATGCTTCTGCTAAATCCTGTGTTGATGAAATTTGATTTACAGGCAAAACATATTTTTCTTCTGTTCCAAATAGATCCTTGGCTATCCCTCTAGATTTAACAGAATAACCTAAAACTAATGTTGGGACGCAGCTTGAATATGCTGCAATCGTAGCATGTGTTCTTGCCCCAATAAACATTCTGCAGCGAGCAATAAAACCTTTTAATTCCATACAATTATAATCATCCAGTAAAATGACACGCTCACTGTCTTTGAATTCTTGGTATAGTTTTCTTAAGACAATTCTATCATCATTTTCTTTCCAGACAACATGTGGAATTAACACAATCCCACATGTTGTCTCATTCAAAATCTTATGTATTAAATTTTTATAAGCTGCTAAAATCAATCCATCATTACCAGAACTTTCTAAAATCAGAGGACTAGCATTAATGCCAATCATATTTCCCTTTAGCCATTTCTCCGGAAGAGGCAGGTTCGTCCTATCAAGAATAAAGGCTGGATCAGGAACTAAATATGTATTCTTATTAACTTCTTTTAATGCTCCATATGAAATAGACTCTCGAGCAATAATCAAATTAAACCCTGCAATATCTTTTGCAACCTCATCATTTCCCAATAGTTTTGGTTCAACACTACATCCCCAAAGAACTGTTTTGCATTTCTTTTGACGTAAACCATGGTTTATAGCTGCAAGTACTTTTGTACCATCATAGCAATAATTATCACCACCAACAGAAAGAAAAATTTCTTTTTTCTTTAATCCATCAAACAAATTTTTATATCTATATTTTACTAATAAGTCTATTTTACTTGTCATCTTAGTTTGAATTGAAGCAAATAACCACTCCTTACTTCCACGAACAACGGGCATGGATTTATTATTTAAAATAGTACATATTTTATCCAACTCGTACTCAATATCTTGATTAAAATCATTCGAAAAAACATTTACAGATTGATCTAACAACTTTACTGTTGAACGAATAATGGCTTCACACCCATGATTTTCACTCCCGCCATGACAGTATAGATTTATCTTATCCATAGTTGATTTATTGCTCCTTTCTAAAATTTATGCTAAATCATTAAGATTATTTTCTTGATTATAAAATGTAAAAATAATAATTTTATTTTTCATTTATCAAACTAGAAGAACAGTGGTGATTTGTTTTAATATAATTTATACATATTATTATCAAAAGCCAACTTCCAACTTATTTCTGATATTACAACACCATTTTAAAGAAATAAGGCCTACAAAATACCATATTTGATATTTAAAAGCACATACTGGTCTTTGATATTTATAATTTTTTTTATATATGTCATTTATCTTGATAAAAGCTTGCTCAATTAGTTGATCATCTTTAGTTAATAACGCCATTTGACCTAAATAGAGGCAATTTAATAACAACTTTTCTTGTGCTGATGATGACAAAGCTGGATAATTTTCTTTTGTAAATTGATATATGTTTTGTCTTGCTTCAAGTGAATCTAGATTTCTTAATGAAAATTTTGTTCCCATAATACTATCTGTTCTTTGCCTATAGAAATAAAGTTGATTCTCTATTTTTGTAATGGCTGAACAGTTATTAAATGCTTTATAGGTAAAAAAAGTATCTTCATGCAATTTTCCAACTTCAAACCTTAAATTTAATAAAACATTTTTTCTATAAAGTTTATTCCAAACAACATGTTTCAATGTTCTTTCTTTAATTAATTCTTCTAACGCTTCACTTTTATTAAGGTTTTTTACTAAGTGATGAGTGTTATTTATTGTGACTACCTCATCATTCTCAGAAAACAAGCAATAATTACATTCAACAATATCTGATTGATTCTTTTCTGCAACAGTATATAAAGTCTTAATCATTAAAGGTGCAATGTAGTCATCGCTATCTACAAATGCAATATACTCCCCTTTAGCTATGTCCAATCCCGCATTTCTAGCATCCGATAAGCCTCCATTACTCTTATGTACAACTTTTATCCTTGAATCTTTTTTCGCCCATTCGTCACACATCTTTGGACAATTATCCGGAGATCCATCATCCACTAAAATAATTTCTAAGTTTTGATATGTCTGATTAATAATCGAACTAATACATTGATTTAGATATCTTTCTACCTTATAAACAGGTATAATAGCACTTATTAATTTACTGTTATCCATTATTTTTTTCTCCTAAAAAGTCTATGTCGAACAGGACCAGATTTCTCAATAAAATAATATTTTAGAATTTTATACTTATATTTCATTTTTTTCTGATTTATAACTTTTCTTTTTTTTAACTTTTTTATGGCAACTAAGTCATTAAATTTTATAAACTGATTCGGAATACATAATATTTCATCATCTGAGATATCTACATTTATATTCATGTTTCTTTTCTGAAAATGGGCATATGCACACTCTTTCTTTATCAGTTTCCCCGATTTTTGAGACAAGCGATATATATTTCCCTTATCCCAAAGTACAGATATCGGATTTTTCTCTACAACAACTTCACTACTTAGATCTAGAGTTTTTTTAACAGAGCTTACAGCCTCTCTAAAATAATCATCGTATGGATAAATATCGCAAAAATCGTTCCAAAAATATATTCTTTTACCCTTTTGCTCAAAAATTTGGTTTATGTTCTCTTTTCCCCATTCATCAAAAATACATATTCTATCTGTAGAAAGAACTTTTTTATATACCTTTTCCCCATTAACTGATGTCATAAACAATCTGTTTATATCTGGTTTATTTTTATATAAAGTTAAATGCCCTAAATGACCAATTTTATCATAGTTTACTAATATATCATCGGGCAAAAACTTTCGCAAGTTTCCAAATAACATGTCAACATCACAGTAACCCCAAAAATCATAGTCATCTAGATATCTTTCAAAAAGATATCCGTATGCTGGTTTATAATCGCACAATTTGTAGGGACTGTTCAAAGAAATTTTAAAATCAAATTTTTCTTGAAAAGTTGACTTAATTTCACTAAATGACATTTGAATTTTATGTACATTTTTTGGAAATTCAATTGATGTTTCAATATCCGAGAATATGATCCAATCAATACTTGGATTATTTTCACAAGTTTTTAAAAACAAATTAAAATAATTAGGAAAATGTCCATAGTAAGGTATAATCAACGCTATTTTCTTCATCTTAATCACCTATGTTTCAACCAAAATACTAGTTTTGCCATATACATGAACCAAACGGGTGCTCCTATATATTTTGCGATTTCTGATGTTTTACAGCTTTTATTGACATCACAATAAAAAGAATAATAATTTTTTAATTTGCTAAAAAAATCATAGTGGAGAATATCCATTAATTCTTTTCGCCACAAGCCAAACCCTTGAGGATTATTGGATAATGTTTTTTGAATTCCGTTTGTTATGCCGTCTATTTGATGCTCCCATAAATATATTACATCATTAAAGCATCTGATTTTATATCCTGCTGCAGCCATTCGATTCCAAACAACTGCTTCTGAAATAAATTTTTCTCCTTCAAATTCAGGGTATTTAAACAATTTATGCACTTTGGTATAAAATACCCATGGACGATCATGTCCAATAAATAATCCACTTTCTGCATAACGATTAAGAAATGTCACATCAATATAAGGTTCATCAAAGATCGGATTCATAGGATGACCATCCATGTTTCCACCACTGCCTGCAAAACCACAGAATTTTTCATTTGGTGGTAATATTTTTTCCCAAGTATCAATTTTTTCTAAAGCATCAGGCGTTAGTAAATCATCAGAATCAACTGTAAAAAACAAATCTCCACTTACTAAATCTAAAGCCCTGTTTATTTCTTTTTGTTTACCAACATTTTCATAATAATAATAACGAATTACAAAATCATTATTCTCTGATAACCACCGATCAAATAATTTATTTGTTTCATCCGTAGACCCATCATCTATGACAAGCCACTCAAAATCTTTGAAAGTTTGATTTTTTAATGAATGATATAGATTTTCAATAATATATGCTCGATTATATGTCGGTGTAAAAACTGTTATTCTCATTTTATCCAGCCTTCTTTCCACTACGAAATATTATATTTACGATTCATTCCGGTAACCGTATCATATAATTTGCGCATTAATATATACAGTCTTGGAAAATATGCAATACTGTAAACCATTAATTTGAGCTTTAAAAAATTACAAAAAGAAGAAAAATCCGAAGTTGACAATTCATGTTTTAGACTATTCCTCGCCTTATCCGCTTCGTCTTTCCATAACTTCTGTGATGCAATATTTACTAATACCCGAAGATATCTTCTGTAAACAATTGAATATAAATCATGATTTTTCTTGGCATCTTCTTTTATCAATGAAATAACTTTTAAAGGATCAGTAAATTTATATTTTTTTTCATTGGATGTTGCTGCGGATCCTTTCCTCAGTATATAATGATAAAATGTTTTATCCTCATAAACTGCTTTCTTTGCTCTTGAAAAAAACAAATAATTCATAAGCAAATCTTCATTAATCTTGATATTCTCATCCCATAATGATGATTCATTAAACCCGATGACAATTGACCTATGAAACAACTTGTTCCATAATCCTGGCTCTACAAAATCTCCCATCATCAAATCTTCTAATGCAGTTTCATATGTTTGTTCTTTTAGTTTTCCAGTTCCATAATATAGGTCAATATGTCCATCTGGAAAAACCATTTGATAACCGCAATGAGAAATATCGGCATGATACTTAAGTGCATTATTCAGTAAATGTTCATACATCTCCGGTTCAATAAAATCATCTCCATCAACAAAGCCAATATAACTCCCTGTAGCTCTTTCAATTCCTGACATCCGAGCACTGGAAACACCACAATTCGCTTTATGAATTGGAATAATACGATTATCACCTTGTGCGTAATAATCTATGAGCTCACCTGTGTGATCAAATGAACCATCATCTATAACAATTATTTCAAGTGCTTTATGTGTTTGATGTAAAATACTTTCCAAACAACGTCCAATATATTTTTCGATGTTGTATGCTGGAACAATTACAGAAATTAAAATATCACCCATTAGTCAATATACCCAACTTTCCCTTCTAATTCTTTTTTTTGTTGCATTCGCATTTTCATAGAAACGTTTCCACCGAGCGTGTATTCTTTACCAAAACATGGCGAAGCATCCATTCTCTCCCTTTCTTTTTGCAAATATTTATCAAGTGTACATAGTACTTTGGCAGGTGACCCTGCAACTACCATGTTATCTGGAACACTATGAGTTACTGTGCTATTAGCCCCAATAATAACATTATTCCCAATTCTTATTCCTGGTAATATAACAGAGTCAGAACCAATAAAAACATTATTTCCTATTGTGACTCTTCCAATTTTTGTGTAATTTAAAAATTGCTTTGTACTTGCATCATGACATAGAATATGCACTCTTGGTGCAAGAGTCACATTGTTGCCAATCTCTATTAGCCAGCAATGAGAGGGATCAAGAATTACTCCATTTAATCTTTTAAAATTATCTCCTACACACATTCCCATTTTCATTAATCTTTCAGTAGTATATTCGCCTCTAAATCTATAAACTATCTCTTTTAATATATTCATCATACACTCCTGTCTAATTCCAATAACATTCTCTCAACTGCCTGAACTGTTTGAGTTGTACTAAATTTGTTTCCTCTTAAATATGCTTTCTTTTGATAAAAGTCTAAAAGATCGGGATGATTTAACAAATTTACAATTGCTTGATATAATGACTTTTCATCATTTTTAGTCACAATGCCATATTCATTGTTATAGCCAAGCATCTCCTCCATTCCAGAAACCAATGTAGTAACAACAGGAACACCTAGAATTAACGATTCTGTTGCAGCTGTATTAAAGCCTTCTGCAGTAGAACAGCAGACAAATAAGTTCATCTTACTTATATATTTGTACGGATTTTCCTGATATCCCAAAAATTTAAAGGAATGATTCAAATTATGTTTTTGGACATATTTTTCCAATGTTTCTCTTTCTTTACCGTCACCTAGTAGATAAGTATTAACGTTATATCCATTATTAATAAGCATCTCATGTATTTTAATTAGGCGGTCAAACTTTTTAACTTTAGTTAATCTACCAACACCGCAAATATTAATCTTACTTTTATCAATAGCAATTTCTGTTTTTTCTTTAGCTTTCTCCATAATCTGATTTGTTTCATTTACGTTATACAAAACAATGTGATCATTACTTATATCAAATATTTTTTGAAAATCTTCTTTAACAGAATGAGATACAGAAACTATCTTTTCATATTTACTGTAGCATCTTTTAGCTTCCTTAAAATTTCTAAATGAATAACTGGCCGTTCTTCGATTACATTGTTCTACATGTATCCAGCAAATTTTCTTAGTTTTAGGACTACTGCATCCGCTTATAATTCTGGCAGTTGGACCCTCAAGAAATGAAACAACTATGTCATATTCTTCTCTTATAAGTTTTTTATACAAAAATTTAGGAGAAAAGAGCTTTAAAACTTGTGAATTTGCCCTGAAAGTTTTTTTAAAGCAACTATCATATTTTATAATTTCATCTAAATATTTTTTATTGACGCCTATATCAAACAATGTTTTTACTGTTATATCGAATTTAGTTTTATCCATATTATTTACTAAATTCACAAGAACTTTTTCCGCACCACCCTGACCTAGATTTGGAATCATAAATAATATTCTTATCATATCAGCACCTCAACCATTGATTTTTAATTTTCTTTTATGAACATATTCATATATCTTATCAGGTACAAGCACTTTTAATATTTCAATAATAGTATTCTTAATAGCATATATATACATCCATAATGGTAAATGAATCATTTTGAATCCTACAAAAGTCGCATAAATTCCATTTATACGCGCTGATAAAGTACGTCTATGGAGTGCATTTCTATCATCTCTCATTTTATATAGAGATTCTTGAATATTATATCCCTTATAGCCTTTAGAATAGAACTTATACCATAAATGATAATCTTCAACTCTTAATAAACGCTTATCCTCTGTATATCCATTAACATCCAAGAAAGCTTTTTTTCTTATCATACAAGCTGCATGACAAAACATTGGAACATGCGTCGGGAAATCCTTGACCTGAGGATATTCCAATGTAGTAATACATCCCCAATCACCATTTTCATCAAAGGTTGTCATAAAGCTGCTTACAATTGCATAATCTGGATGATTATCTAAGAATTCAACTTCTTTTTCAAACCTATCTAATCTGCAAAGATCGTCACCATCCATTCTGGCAATATAATCTCCAGATGCCATTCTTAAACATCTATTTAATGTTGCATTAAGCCCGATATTGTCCTTATTTTGAATGACTTTAAATCTTTTAGGATCATTTTTCTCGTATTTCTTTGCTATTTCATATGAATCATCACTTGATCCATCATCACAGATTATAAATTCCCAATCTATATATGTCTGATTAATAACGGATTCAATTGCCTCATTTAAGGTATTTGAGCAATTATATACCCCCATAATTATTGATATTTTAGGCATTATACTTCCCCATTTCTATTAATGAATTCGATGATTTATCACTTTTAATAAAAAATAAAGTACTATATTCATCTTATATTTCGCTGATATAAAGAATACCTTCCACACTAATGGTAAATACTTAATCTCTAGTTTCTTTAGTGCATGAATAATTTCCATATCATTTGTAAGAAGTTCAATCTCTTTTAAAACATTCCCATCTTTATAAATTGCATTTAATCCTAGGGGTATCAAGCTTAAACATCTTCTATTTAAAACCGCCTGTTTAAACGAATCATCTAATTTTTTATTATCTATTTCCTGATACATATAGTTAATTAAATTGTTCCATTGCCTCATTAATTCGGGATTAAAGCTTCTTGTTAAAGATGAATTATTTTTTCGATAATGGTAATAATATTTTTTTTCGTAATAAGCACTCTTCACATATGAAAAGTATTTCATATTAAATAAAGCATCTTCTGCGGCAACTTCACTGTAGCTAATAAATTCTATATGATGTTCTAGTATAATAGAAGTTTTATATAATTTGCCCCAGACCGTTACTATAGAATCACCATGATCTGGTCTGTTAAGCTCCTCCTTATATAATCCAAAAATTCTTCGATAAATATTCTTTTGAACTTCAGAATAGTCAAAATATAATTTTTGTTCTCTAAAAACATCTTTAACCAACGTTTTGTTGGCATATTCTCGTGCATAAGACCATAAAACAACATCAACTTTATTCTCTTTCATTTTATTTATAGCAAATAGACATGTATCAACATCTATATAATCATCACTATCGACAAATAACACATAATTTCCTTGAATAATTTTTAAAGCATTATTTCTGGATTGAGATACACCTTGATTTTCTTGATTAATAATCTTAATTCTAGAATCATTTTCCTGATAATTCTTTAATATTTGTAAACTATCATCTGTACTACCATCATTTACACATATGATTTCTATATTTTTATAAGATTGATTGACCAGGGAATCTAAACATTGAGATATATACTGGGATACATTATAAACTGGAACAATAATGCTTATTAATTCTTTCTCCATAAGTAACTCCTTATCTACAATCCCCAAGCAATAAATACTTGATAATAGTAAAATATTAAATAAAATAAAATCATGAACCCATAAACAATTTTTTTGCTGCTTGGTTCAAATAAAGTTTCAATTTCCCAAGGTAACAAAATATAATTATACAAAGAAAAATAGATGGGGATTCTCCCAACGTAAATACCACTAGTAAACATACCTAAAATATAAATACATGTAGATATAACTGACATATTCGTGCACAGATTGCTTAGTGGCGTTGCTGAAGCATTTAATTTTCTTCTAAATAAAAATGCGATAATTGTTGGGATTGCGTACACCAATACTCTTAATACATTAACACCATCGTCATATTCAAACTGCTGAATCACATCATTATATTGCGTTGAAGATAATGCATCTTCAAGAATAGAAGTAAAATCATTAATATAATAGATACCAATTAATACAATCAAAAAAGATAACAGAGTTAGCTTGTTCCAAGCTTCTCCCGGAACAATGTACATGACTGGCAACATTAATAGGGCAGAAGCATGTATCGTAGACGTAGCCAAAATCACAAAAATCATCCAAGCATTTTTCCTTTTTAAGATAAAACCTATACAAGCAAACAAAACCGCAACAGCTAGAAACTGTCTCATTCCATTACATAGCCACTCCAAATAATCGGTCGAAGCAAAAAACAGAAAAACACTTATTGCGTAGTTACATGAATATTTTTTATACACATAAATAAGTGCACTTATGGATATCAAAGCTATGATTAGAAAATATAGGATATCTCTATTGCCTATAACAAATTTTAGTAATGTATTAAAGACTGTAAAACCTTTATCTTTACCATCACTTAAAATAGTATCTTTTATATATCCTAAAGATGGTTGTATATTTAAAAAACCTGAGCGATATGCTTCAGTATCAATAAAGTTTTTTCTGGTAGCTGCATAAAATAAACTTGGAACAAACATTAAAATCGCAGGCAATGTTTTATAGTGATATTCTTGAGAACCAAAATTATCAACTAGTTTTTTTGATTTAGAAACATCCGTTAAGAATGCAACAATTGCAATCCACACAATTGTAAACCACAAACTTGTTGAACTCATAAAGCACCTCCTACTTTATTAGAGATAAATAAATATCTGTCACTTCCTTGATAACTACTTGCAAACTATAGTTATTGATTTTTTCTAAATTATATTTTTTCATCTCTACTAAGTTTGCTTGATGACCTAAACAACAATAGATAGCATCAACAAATCCATCAACATCTCTTGGATTAACTAAGAATCCACCTTTTCCTTCATCTATCAAATCGTCATTTCCTCTTATATCAGAACATATAATTGGTAAGCCGCACGCCATAGCTTCCATAATTGCAACAGGAAGGCCTTCCTGCAAAGAAGCAAATAAAAATAAATCTGCACTAGCACATAAACGATAAATATCTTTTCTAAATCCTAATAAATGTATTTGATTTTCTAAGTGGTATTCCTCAATTTTTTGTTTTAGCATGTCATACTGGATACCATCTCCGCAAATAAACAAATGCATTCTCGAATTATTTAATTTTTTTATTGCCTCAATAAGTACAATATGATTCTTTCGTTTAATCAATTGTGCAACTGATATCGCAAATATGTCCCCTGGCTGCAATCCTAATTCATTTCTTACAATATCCTTATTCTTTTCCACTTTAAATTTATTAAGATCTAATCCTATGCCATGGACATATTCTAATCTTTTCATATGAAAAGATTGAGCTCGATGAAAATCCTCATAATTCATTGTGATTAAAACATCAGTAACATAAGACAATAATTTTTCAACAGGGAAATAAACAAACCAATTAAGCCAAGGAGCACCATTATAAAAGTGAAAGCCATGAGCTGTATAAATAACTTGAGTTCCCTTTTTTCTTGCTTTTAAGGCCGCTAATCTAGCAAGTACACTTCCCATTGGGGTATGACAATGAATAATATCATAATCATTTTCATCAATAATTTTTTTCAGCTGAAATAAGGTCTTTAAATTATTAAATTTAAATGGACTTCTTTCAAATGGTAAGCAGTAAAAATGATCACAATAAGGTATAATACATTCCTCTGGATTTTCATAATCATTATTTGCTGCCACATGAACCTCCCATCCCTGTTCTTTAAACCATTTCATATAGGGGATATGGAACAAATTGATATGCATTCTAACAACCGTAGCAACAAAAAGGACTTTTTTCATAATGAACCACCCATACTGCCAGTGCCGCCTTCGACAACACCTTTGGAGGTTACCACAACACCGATCGTCATCAGGAAACATTTCACATCCATCAAGAAACTGATGTTTTTGACATATTCCCCATCTAATTTTGCTTTTAGAGGTATCTCCAACTCATCTCTTCCCTGTACCTGAGCCCATCCGGTTAGTCCTGGTCTGATGTCATTGGCACCATATTTGTCTCTTTCTTCAATTAAATCATATTGATTCCATAAAGCTGGTCTGGGACCAATGATGCTCATATCACCTTTCAGGATATTGAACAGCTGTGGCAGTTCATCCAGTGAATACTTCCTGATAAATGCACCCCATTTTGTCATCATCAATGATGGATCTTTTAACTCATGTGTTGGTGTATCATGAGGAGCATCTATTTTCATGGACCTG
>Ga0129308_1002272_pt1 | contig 16756 bp, 13 predicted proteins | sample L827metagenome_FD_94440 | JGI IMG/M metagenome (GOLD analysis project Ga0129308, IMG submission 94440) | Ring-tailed lemur group fecal microbial communities from Wisconsin, USA - L827 metagenome | ecosystem: Host-associated > Mammals > Digestive system > Large intestine > Fecal | place: USA...
CTGCATTTCAAACAGCGTGTAATATTTTCCGTTTAAAACAAGCAGTTCATTGTGAGTGCCTTCCTCGCATATCGTCCCGTTGTCAACAAGTATGATGCGATCACAAAAACTCGTGCTGGCAAGTCTGTGTGAAATAAATACGGTGGTTTTCTCTGCACTGATTTTATTGTAATTTTCATACAGGGTACTTTCGGCAATCGGATCGAGAGCAGCGGTGGGTTCGTCAAGCAGCATAACAGGTGCGCATTTGTATAAAGCACGGGCTAACAATAATTTCTGAATTTCCCCTCCGGAAAATTCGATGCCATCGTCGTATATTGTTTTTCCAAATTGGCTTTTTACACCGCTGGGAAGTTGTTCGATTTTATTCCAAAGTCCTGCGGCGGTTAAGCAGCTCTTAACTTTGTTATGATCTGTATTTTCCGTTGGAACTTCGGAAACAATTTCTTCTATGGTCACAGGCATGATGCTGAACTGTTGGAATACTGCAGAAAACAGTTTGTAAAATTCAATCCGATTGTATTCGCGTATATCAATACCGTCATATAATACCTGTCCTTCTGTCGGATCGATTAATCCGCAAATTAACTTAACAAGCGTTGTTTTTCCGGCACCGTTTGGGCCGACAACTGCGATGTGTTCGCCGGGAACGATTGTTAGGCTGATACGGTGTAAAGCATAGTGTTCTGCTCCCTCGTACCTGTAACTTACATTTTTAAGTTCGATTACCTTCGGGCAATCATCCGCAGGGCTCTTTAAACCATCGTCTCTGCAGAATGTTTCAGGATATTCCAGATACGAACGGAAATAATTGATTTTCAGGTTGATCTGGTTCAGTGAGGATATCTGCGAAAAAATATTGCCAAGCCATGCTGAAAAACCTGTAACTACACTAAAATACAAAACAAAATCTGCAACAGATATTTTGTTGTTCCATATGAGATAAAGCAAATACAGATAGGCAGCGCTTTCACGGAGCAGAGCCAGGCCGCTGTCACATACAGCCACACCAAAGAGTTTACCTGTAAGCCGCTTATGCCATCCGGCAAGCCCATTCATGTTGCTTTTATAAATATCTGAAAACCATACAGCCATTTGGTATAGACGAATATCTTTTGCGGAACGAATATCACCGGCAATACTGTTAATATAGTTGATACGCTGCTGATAACCGATCCGTTCCTGATTGTTTGCAGCTGTCCACTTCATGATCCTTTGATTCAGGAAATAGCTGGTTATCGTTGTTGCAATCAGGAAAATGATGATCCCCCAATTTAGTTGTACAAGGATTGCCCAAAAAACAGATAACCCTAAAATGCTTGTAAACAGACCGATCAGGACTTCATATATATTTGAGAGCGGGGAATAGTTTCCGTCGCAGCACATAAAACTTTCTGTTTGAAGCTTCCTGAATGTTCCGTTTTCCTGATTGATATAATCGGTTGTCAGCCCTTTAAGCGCCACGCGTTTGAGATAAAAAGTGTTCATTATGAATTTCTGATGATAAATATATTTTGTCAGAAATTTATTGATACCTGATAGCATGGCTATGCTGCCCATAAAGACAAGAATGGCAATTACCAATTCATGAAAGCTGTGCCCGGCAGTTACTATCTCAATGACTGTTTTAGGCAAATAAGTTGATAATACCGGAATCAGCACACTTATCAATATTGTAAGAGCGCACCAGCATAGCAACGGAAAATAGCACTGTACAGTGTTGTTAATGCAATACAAAATATTCTGAATTACAGAATATTGGCTGCGATTCAACTCATCATGGGCCCCTTTGTCAGTTCTTTTCATATTCAGTATCCCTCCTTTCGCATACATTCTGACACAGGAAACAACACAATAAAAAATCCGTGCACGAATTGTATTTGTCCGTGCACGAATTGTAAATCACTTTATGGCGGGCACTAAAAACTCCGAGGTAAAAGCACCGTCCTCGCTGTTGTATTTGACCCAGCCGCCATGTTCCTCAAGAATTGCTTTGGCACGGCGCAGGCCGAAGCCGTGAACACCGTCCTTGTGTGTTGCAAATAAGGTTCCCGTTTTTTTCCTCTTTGCCCCCGCTGTATTGAGCATGGAAAAATAAAGCATATTTCCTTTCATCGTGATGAAGATGCGAATGAAACGTTCTCCCGCTGCCGCACAACAGGCTTCGATGGCGTTGTCAAGCAGATTCCCGATGATGATGCTCAATTCCAAATCTGAAACAGTCAATGAATCAGGCACATTGGCTTTGACGGTCACTGAAATATTTTCTGTTTTTGCCTGGGCAATCTTTGCGGATAAAATGGCATCAAGCGATACATTGCCTGTTTTCAGCAGAGTATCCACATTCATCAGTTGGTTATCAAGCTGCTCTATATAGGCGAGCGCACGTTCAATCTCATCTGCTTCAAGCTGCCCCTTGAGCGTTTGCAGGTGGTGGTGAAAGTCGTGCTTATATCCTCTCATTTCCTTGTGGATACTCCGTACCTCGTTTAAGTGTTTCGCTGATTGCTCAGTCTGATATTCCACCAGTTTCAAATATGTTTTCTTCCTCATAGCCTGCCTCAATTATGCTCAATAAATGCCCGGTTGATGTCGTCATATTTTCCTCTTGAAAGCGGTAATTGTGTCTTGCCGATGTGAACCGATGTGCGGGAAATTCTTGTGATGTGTTTTAGAGAAACTAAGTATGAACGGTGAATACGGTAGAAATCATCGCTTAATTTCTGTTCAAAGGCAGAGAGACTTTCCTTGATCCTGTACTCTTTATCCTCTGTCCGGATCATAATGTAATGCAGGAATGATTCTATGTATAAAATATCCGCTTCAAAGAGTTTAACAGTTTCACCATCGCAGTTTATAATCACGGATGGCGGCCGGACTGACAGTTTCCGGGCCGCTTTGTTCAGCACCTGCATCAGCTTGTTCTCAGAGATTGGCTTGATCAGATAGTGGAGGGCATCGACCTCGTAGCCTTCTCCAACAAACTCAAAATGTGAAGTAATGAAAATGATCTCGGCTCGATTGTTGTCTTTGCGGATTCGCTTGGCAAGTTCAATACCGGTTATATTTTTCATTTCAACATCAAGCAGAAGAACATCATATGCCTTGTTATCCTCATACGCAAATAAAAATGACTCAGCAGAAGTAAACGTGGTGACATCACAAGTATAACTGTTTTGTGCACTCCACGCTGATACTGCGGAAGCGATGCGTTCAATTTGATCCTGTTCATCATCACAAATTACAATTTTGTATTTCATGTGAATCACCACCATTCTTTGATATTACTCTGAGCGGTTCCGGTTCCAGATGGAAGGTGTGCTCTGCCTCATAGGGAGGAATGCGAATAAAATAATAGCCAAGCCGGGGTATACATCCATGCTTGACTATTATCCGGTAGTCTGTGAAAACTAAGGAACCGCCGTGTACGGAACCGTACGCACGGTGGTCTGGGGGGCCGGCTGATCAATGAATGGTTAGCCCCTGCCCGATTCTGAGTGGACTAGACGGGAGTCGAACCCGTGTCCAAAAGCCTATTCCCTGTCCTTCTACTATCATAGTCTGTTCTTTATGGACAGGCTTTCCCTGTCCTGTTCCCTCCGGCATCCGAAAGCAGACATCCTGATGCCCTTGGTAGCTTCATGATACGCCTGCAGGTGCAAAGCTTAGCCTGCATCGTTTCTCACATAGTCGATGCCCGGGTCTTAAAGTGTGAGTGCTCTAAGTCGGACAGCTGCCATTAGGCAGCGTATGCTAAATTATCTTCAGCGTTTATATTTAGGTTTGTGGTTTGACGCACCACCTGCGGATAGCTTCTCCAGCTGCAAGACCCCTGTCGAAACCTTGACTAGCCCTGAGCATGATGGGATATATCATCATATCCCGCAGCGATAAAAAACGCTTGTGTGTTTATCACTATAATACCGGAAGGCTTGTTTTGTCAATAACTATATTTTGGAATTTCGGCATATGAGGGTTATACATATAGTACCTGATTTGGCATTGGATATTGTGAATAATATAACGATGAAATTTGAAGTTTTGCTGTTGACAATTCACAGGAATAAAGAATATAATGCAATTACAGCATATGCATATTTTACGAATTTTAATCATCGGGGTTGCAAAAAATGCTGAATTTATGTATTGAAGGAGGAAAGATATGAAGCGAAACGTATTGGCAATGCTCCTGGCGGCAGCGATGTTGTTGGCAGGATGCGGTGGGGGAAACACAGCAGCTCCTGCGTCAGGGGCAGCGGATGAGGCTGCGAAGGATACTGCTGCATCTGTGGAAAGTGTTGCGGCAGATGTGACAGAAGAAGCGGCTGTTCCGGAAGGGGAGAAGACGGTTCTCACGTTCTATGCGACGACGGATATTGAGCCGATCGCACAGCGGCACGCCGAGGAGTACATGAAGGCGAATCCCAATGTGGAAGTAAAGCTTTCCACGATTGCAAATGATGATTACGACGACAAAATCAAGGTTATGCTTTCTGGCGGAGCGGATATTGACGTTTTCTGGGTCAGAGGCGGAGCACGTGTGCGGCAGATGGCCAACAGCGGAGCGGTTCTTCCTCTGGATGATCTGATGGCTGCAAATGATGTTGATTTTTCCGTATACGGTCAGATCGGTGATGCGTATAAGACGGGAGGAAAGACATATGCGCTGTGTACGACCAAATCCTGCTGGCTGCTCTGGTATAATAAGGATTTGTTTGATGCAGCCGGTGTGGAAATTCCTACGGACATTACGTGGGACGAGTATGCTGACCTGTGCCAGCAGTTGAATAAAGATGGCCTGAGAGGCGGTATTGCCATAAACTGGATTCTGAATACCGGCGCTGCAGCTGCCAACGAATATCTGGTGGATGAGGATCTGGAAAAGACAAAGGAATATGCGAAATTCCTTCACAGGATTTACGTGGAGGACAAGTCCAATCTGAGCATTGAGGAAATGTCGGGCTCCTTTGATGTAAACGGAGTTTTTGCAGAGGGAGAAACCTATATGATGATCAACGGGGACTGGACCTTTATGCTTTTCCCCAATGCGGATCCGCAGTTTGAGTGGGGCGCGGTTCCTCTGCCGCATAATCCGGATATTCCTGTAAACTCCACAGTGGGCAGCAGTGCGGCGTACTGTATCAATGCTCAGAGCAAGAATCCGGATGCGGCCTTTGACTTCATCAAGTTCTGCTGCTACAGCGATGAAGGGGCAAAGGTTCATGCCGAATTTTCCAAGGTCGCTGCATATCCCAGTGATGAAGCGCTGGAGCTTTATAAGCAGAGTGTGACAATACCCGGCACGGAATATGTGTTTGCCGCTTCTGTGAGCAGCGAGGACAGCAATGAAGACTATTACAGCGAATTGAAGGATGCTTATGTATCTGAAGTTACAGAATATCTGATCGATAACTGTACGCTGGAAGAAGCCTTCGACAATTATAAGGCCAGAAGAGAGGAAATCATCAACAAGTAGGATGGATGTGATCCTGACAGTTAAATAACTGAGAGGTACCTGTGGCGCTGTCTCCAATGTCGGTTCGTTGGTAATGCCGATGTTGGAGACAGTTTATCATTATACAGATATGACGAGCGAAGGAAGTGACGAAAAACATGAAAAAGAAGTATCGGCTCAACAGGAAGGAATGTCTTGCGGGTTATCTGTTTTTGATCCCGAATTTCGTAGGGTTTTTGATCTTTACCGGAATTCCGGTGGTCATGGGCTTTTTTATCAGCCTGACCGATTATACGGGGTTTGGAAGCATGAACTTTGTGGGATTTTCCAATTACACAAAGATGTTTCATGATAGTGATTTTCTGATAGCCTTGAAAAATAATTTATTTTATTCTCTGACCAGCGTACCGCTGACGATTTTGTTCGCACTGCTTCTGGCGCTGATGCTGAATCGGAAGATGTATGGCGGAAGTATTTTTCAGACAATCTACTTTTTCCCGAATCTGACATCCATGGTAGCGGTAGGCTGCGTGTGGCTTCAGCTGTTTGACAGCAAAAAAGGACCAATCAATCAGTTCCTGACAAATGTGATAGGCATGGAGAATCCGCCGAAATGGTTCTGGGGTGTGAGCACCGCGCTGTTTACAGTGGTGATTGTCGTAGTGTGGAAGCAGGCCGGATATTACATGGTGATGTTTATGGGCGGATTGAAAAACATTCCGGGACACCTGTATGAAGCGGCAAAGATCGACGGCGCAGGTCCCTGGCAGACATTCTGGAATGTAACCTGGCCGATGCTGTCGCCGACGACCTTTATGGTGACAATTCTGACATTTATCGCATCTTTTCAGGTGTTTGATATTATCAATGTTACAACGGAAGGAGGCCCCGGGCGGTCGACAGAAGTTTTGGTCATGCGCATTTATAAAGAGGCCTTTAAATACGGGAGAATGGGCTACGGTTCTGCAATAGGCTATTTCCTGTTTCTGATCATTTTTATCATTACCCTGATTCAGTGGCGGGGACAGAAAAAATGGGTAGCGGAATGAGAGGAGGAAGCAGGCGATGAAAAGAAAAAAACGAAAGATAGGAGATATTGTTTTATTCCTGATTGCTGTGGCGGTTGCGTTTATTATGATCGTTCCTTTTCTGTGGATGCTCAGCGCATCGTTTAAACTGAAATCTGAGATTTTCAGCGTGCCGATCAAATGGATTCCTGAAACCTTTCATTTGGTTAATTATCATACGATTATGGAAGAAATTTCGTTTCCGCGCTATTTTTATAACACGGCGAAGATTACTGTCGTTATAACGCTTCTGCGAGTGACGACCTGCTCCATGGCGGCCTTTTCTTTTTCAAAGCTGCGTTTTCCGGGCAGGGATACTCTGTTTCTCGCATATCTCGGAACGATGATGGTGCCGTGGCATGCGATCATGATTCCGCAGTTTATTGTCATTCAGAAACTGGGGCTGTACGACAGCCATCTGTCGCTGATTCTGACAGGGGCGTTTAATGTGTTTGGCGTGTTTTTGCTGAGACAGAATATGATGACGATTCCGGACAGTCTGGTGGAAGCAGCCAGAATAGATGGCTGTGGGCCTGTGGGCATTTATGCGAGAATTGTTATGCCGCTGTCCAAAAACGGGCTGGCGACGCTGGTGGTTCTGACATTTAACAATGTATGGAATGACTATATGGGTCCTATGATTTATCTGGACAGTGACACAAAACGCACCATACAGTTGGGGCTGGCAACCTTTAAACGGGAATTTGACACCAATTACGGAGCGATTATGGCGGGAACCGTTATTTCTCTGATACCGGTGGTGATCATATATATGATTGGGCAGAAGTACATTGTAGACGGCATTGCCTATTCCGGCATGAAGGATTGAAAAGGCCGGGATGCGAAAGGAGGAAGCAGTTATGTTTTCGGCAAAAGAGGACAGGGTCATCGGATGGAGTGAACGGGAAATTGAGATCCTGGAAGCGCAGGGAGAATTTTTCGCGGCGGGTTTTTTGAAAGAGGAGAGAGCGGGGATTCCTATGCGGATCGCGCAGGGATACCGGAATCATTTCAGCAAAGGTACTTTGCCTCCCTATACGGGAAGCAGAATGTATCCCAGCGGCCCTAAAGCTTTTTTTCGCGGGCTGGGAATGTATCCCGAAATGATTTCTCTTGCGTTTGACCGCCGGGTGATACAGGAAAAGATGGATGCAGCCGGAGAGGAAAAAGTGCGGGAGGTGCTGGCTAAAATGCTGGACTTTTCGGCAGAATATCCGGCGTTGTCCCCGTCGCCGGGTATCCATGCGGGAATGATTCATTCCACGCCGGATTACGCAGCGCTTTTGGCACATGGATACAGCGGAATCAGGGAGCGCATTCAAAAGGCTGCGGCAGCGTGCCCGGAGGATGAGGAAAAACAGGAGTTGTATGCGGCGCTGAGGATATTGGTGGATTCTGTTCTTCATCTGACGGAGAGGGTGCAGCGTCTGATTGCAGAGACAAAGGTGGAAGGGCAGGGAAAAGTGTGGCAGGACAAGCTGGTTTGCCATTTCCTGGAAGAAACTGAAAATGGGGCGATCAGCTTTCGGAGCGCCATGCGCATCCTGAATTTTGCTTTTTATCTGGACGGGGCAGATAATATAGGCCGTCTGGATCAGCTGTTGCTTCCCTATTGCGAGATGCATTGTCCGGATGAAGAGGAGCAGCTGGAGTGGATCGTTGAGCTTTATCATAACATAGACGATAACAGTGGATTTAATATCACATTGGCCGGAACCAACAGGGAGGGAAAGGAAGCCTCCAACCGGCTGACAATTCTGTGCCTGAAGGCGGGAAAAGGATTGCGGCGGCCCAATATCTGTCTGCGCGTGCGCCCCGATATGCCGGATGAGGTATGGGAGGCAGCATTGGAGTGTATGGCCACAGGAACCGGATCTCCGGCGCTTTATAATGAAGAAGAGTATATCCGCGCCATAGAGGAGAGCCGGGTGGGGGTTTCGAGGCAGGATGTGCTGGATTATGCTTTCTGCGGCTGCACGGAAACACTCATTCCGGGGCGATCCTGTGTCGGATCTACGGAGGCAAAAATCCATCTGCTTTCCGTTCTGGAGCGGACGATGTACGACTATTTGTGCCAGTGCCCCACCTTTGAGTCGTTTAAGGCGGTATACTTTGAAAAGCTCCGGGATGAAATTGCAAAACATGCCCGTTACATCTATCAGAACCAGCAGTTGAAGGCCAAATACCATCCTCAGATGATGAGGACTCTGACAATAGCGGACTGCATCGAAAACGGCAGGGAGTTTGCCGCCGGAGGGGCGCGGTATAACTGGAGCATCGCCACGGTAATCGGTATCGGAAATGTGGTGGATTCTCTGGCAGCGATTAAGAAATATATTTATGAGGAAAAGCAGATGCATCCGGCCGCCTTTTCCTGGGCGCTCGCCAATAATTATCAGACAATGCCCAAATTGCATGATGCGCTGTCACAGCTGCCCAAATTCGGCAATGATGACCCGGAAACCGATCTGCTCGCCCGGGAATTTACGGATTTCATCCTGGAAGAGCTGCATCATTATGCGCCGTGGCGGGGTGGAAGAATTGTGGGCGGATGTATCATGTTTAATACCTATACGGATTTTGGAAAGATGGTGGGTGCAACGCCTGACGGAAGAATGGAGAAAGAGGCGGTTTCGGACTCCGGCGGAGCGGTGCAGGGACGGGATCACTGCGGCCCGACGGCATTCTTAAATTCCATCACAGAAATACCCCAGTATAAGGCGATGGGCACTCTGGTTCAGAATATACGTTTTACCTCGCAGATGTTTGAAGGAAAGCAGGAAAAAGAAAAGCTGATTGCGCTGTTTCGGACGTACTTCAAAAAGAAGGGAATGATGCTGCAGGTGAATGTTTTAAACAGGGAGCAGCTTGAAAATGCCATGGCCCATCCGGAAGAGTATGGAGATCTGGTGGTGCGTCTGGGGGGTTACTCCGAATATTGGAAAAATCTGACTGTTGAAATGAGAAAAACTATTTTGGAGAGGACTGTTCAGGATTATTGATCGGTATGTCCAAAGAGTAAGAAGGAGGAAGCATGGGAGAAAATCGTTTTTTAATCAGAAATCCGTTGGGATCAACCGGCATGCAGGTGAGCAGGATCGGGTTTGGAGCATGGGGAATCGGAGGGAAGGCCTACGGAGCTCTGGAGGAAAAAAAGGCGGAAGAATGTCTGGAGACCTATTTTGGGTGTGACGGCAATTTTGTGGATACTGCCCGCATGTATGATGACAGTGAAGCGGTAGTGGGACGTGTCTTAAAGCGTCTGCAGAACCGTGATAAAGTGATACTCTGCTCCAAGTCCATGAGCGGAGGGGCGAAGGAGGAAATGCCGGGTTTTCGCAGGGATATAGAAACGGGGCTGAAGCTTCTTGGAACAGATTACATCGACGTATATTATCTGCATAACCCTCCGGTGGAGCATGATGAAATCATGAGAATGCTGGAAGTGCTGGCAGAGTATAAACAAAAGGGAATCATCCGTGCCATCGGCGCATCAATCAAAGGCGTCAATGTGACGGATCAGACGGTGGAGCTGTGCCATACCTATATCGAGACGGGAATGGTGGATGTGCTCATGTTGGCATACAGCATCTTCCGTCAGAAAGCCGCACAGGTATTTGACACCTGCGCGGATAAGGGGATCGGCGTGGTGGTGCGCTCTGTACTGGAAAGCGGTTTTCTGACGGGAAATTATGAAAAGGGACATGTGTTTGCGTCCTCTGATCACCGCAGCCGCTGGTCACAGGAGGCGCTGGATGAAATGTTTGAAGAGGCAGGAGAATTGAAAAAAACCGTTGTAAGCCAGCCTTATGAGAATCTGTCACAGGTGGCGATTCAATTCGCACTGTCGGCCAGGGGAGTATCCTGCGGAATTGTCGGCGCAACAACATCGGAACATGTGCTGCGCAATACAAAGTTGGATGAGCTTCCTCCTCTGCCCGGGGAAACGTTGGAGCTGCTTCGGAAGCGTTTCGATGGAAAGACAGAGCGGTATAACGCCGGAGTGTGGAATTACGGCGGCTATATTCAGACAGGAATGAAATAGGGAAAGTCGGAAGGAAAGGGAAAGTATGGGAAGATTAGAGGAAAAGGTTGCTCTGATTTTTGGCGGCGGCAGCGGAATCGGTTTTGAAACGGCAAAATGTCTTGCAGCGGAAGGTGCAGCAGTCGTGATAAGTTCCCGGAGGGAGGAAAAAAACCGGGAGGCCGTAGAGGAGATACAGCGCTTGGGCGGACGGGCTGCTTTCATTTCGGGGGATTATACGGTTCCTGCGTTTATCGATACGGTTTTTGATTTTACGGTGAGGACATTTGGAATACCGGACATTACAGTAAACTCAGCGGGTACAGGCATGCCGGGAGACTGGCTGGGCGGCGTTGTTTTTGAGGAGATGGAACGGCTGATGAAGGTCAATGTCATCGCACCCTATATTGTGATGCAGAAGGCTGCCGGCCTTTTGCAGGATGCAGGAAAACCGGGGAAAATCATGAATATCGGATCTTTTCGTTCCCACTATACAGGCAAAGACGGCAACGGGCCGATCTATGCCTCCAGCAAAGCAGCGATTGGGTGGCTTACGGAGTCGACGGCACGGGTGCTGCATAAGCCGGGAAATCAAATCGCTGTGACGCTGATATGTCCGGGCGCGGTTAATACGGAAATGCATGATGGATATCATGACAATTACATGGATGCATCCACCGTGGCGCAGTGTGTGCTCAGCGCGGCCTGCATGCCGGATAACGCGACGGTTTTTGATATGACGATGCTGTGTACGCAGCAGAATCCGTGGTAAGGGAAGCAATACCCGGTCAATTTACGGGAGGCGGGACAGAGAATGTGCACGGGGACCATTTTTAATATTCAGCGTTTTTCCGTACATGACGGGCCTGGGATCAGAACGACGGTTTTTTTAAAAGGATGTCCGCTGCATTGTCGGTGGTGTCATAATCCGGAGAGCTTAAGCAGCCGTCCGCAGATTTTCTTCGATGAGCGAAACTGTGCAGGATGCAGGGCCTGCGTGCGCGCCTGTTCGAGCGAATGCCATATTTTTGAAAAGGACAGGCATCTTTTCCGGCCGGATCTGTGCACAGGCTGTCAGTCCTGTGTGCAGGTGTGCGCCCGGCAGGCACTGCAGGCATGCGGCCATCTGGAAAAGGCGGAGGAAATTTTGAAAATTGTTCTGAGGGATAAGGATTTTTATGAAGAGTCTCATGGCGGGCTTACGCTGTCGGGAGGAGAACCGCTGATGCAGCCGGATTTTGCGGAGGCGATTATGCGCGGGGCCCACAGACATGGGATTTCCTGTGTGGTCGAAAGCTGCGGAACAGGAACAAAGGAAGCGGTACGGCGCGTTTTGGGTGAGGCAGATCTGGTTTTGCTGGACTGGAAGCTGTCTGACGAGCGGAAGCTGCAGGAATATACAGGGGCATCCATGGATGTCGTTTACCGCACGCTGGATATGCTTTCAGAACTCAGGAAACGGGTGTGGCTGCGTTGTCCTGTGATTCCGGGAGTGAATGATGAGGAGACTCATTTTTCACATATTGCAGCGTTGGCAAGGAGGTACTCCAATATCGAGGAAATACAGGTGATGCCTTATCACAGCTTTGGAAATGAAAAACATATCCGATTGGGAAGCCGTGACAGGATTATGGAATTCAGGGTGCCGGATGAAGGGGAAGTTGCAGAATGGATCAGGAAGATTTCTGATTTTCTTCCGGGCGTTTTGGTGAAAAAAGGATGAGAAGCGATGAGAGGAAAGATATATTTTGACAGTCCGGCTGCCGGATTCCTGGAAGCTTTGCCGATAGGAAACGGCAGAATCGGAGCGATGATCGATGGGGGTCTGGTCAGGGAGCGGATCATTTTGAATGAAAACTCCATGTGGTCGGGCAGCAGGGAGAACGGGAACCGCGAGGATGCAGCTGCCTGTCTTGAGAAAATCAGAGAATTGCTCAGGGAAGGTCATAACTATGAAGCAGAGCAGCTTTTTTCCTCTCATTTTACATGCAGCGGAAGCGGAAGCAATTTTGGGCACGGAGCGGATGCCGCATACGGATGCTATCAGATGGCGGGGATTCTTAATATTTCAAGCTTTCAGGCATTGTCTTTCGGAAGAGAAACATGTTATGCGGTTGAGAATTACAGGAGAATTCTGGATCTGAATGAGGGCGTTGTATATACAGAGTTTGTGAATCAGGGAGTGAAATACCGGAGGGAGTACATTGCTTCAAAGAGCCGGGAAACACTGTATCTGCATTTTACAGCGTCAGAAAAGAAAAAAATTTCGTTATCCGTGGGTCTTGACAGGGATGAATGCTTTGAAACGGAAAAATACAGCAGGGATACCCTGCTTATGAGAGGACAGCTGGAGGACGGAAAAAGGGGCAGGGACGGTGTCAGGTATGCATGCGCGGTGAAGGTGGTGCCTGTAGGCGGGGAAATGCCTGACCGCGGCTCCAGAATTATGGTCGCAGGTGCGGATGAGGTAACGGTCATTGTCGCAATGCGAACAGATCTTTGCGGCTTTTTGGGGAAAAAGCGTACCGTGCCCGGACAGGAGGTGATGCAAGACCTCGAGAAAGCGGCAGGGATTTCCTGGCCGTCGGTGAAAGAGGAGTATGTGAAGTGGTATCAGAACCAGGCAGAGAGGATGCATTTGTCCTTTGGTTTGGATGGGGAGAAGGACGGGATGACAACGCCGGAAAGGATTCGGCATTTTGTGTCCGGCGGCAGCGATCCTAACCTGCTTGCCCTGTACGTGGATTTTGCAAGGTATGAAATGATCGCTTCCTCGCAGATGGGCGGATTTCCGGCTAATCTTCAGGGGATCTGGGCGGATGAGATTCAGACGCCCTGGAATGGGGACTGGCATCTGAACGGGCAGCAGGAGATTTACTGGTTGGTTGAAAAGGCCGGGCTTTCGTCGAATCACGAACCGTTTTTAAAACTTACGGAGGAACTGGTGGAGCCCGGAACGGAGACGGCCTGCAAATACTATGGCGCAAAGGGATGGGTGGTGCATACCATGACAAATCCGTGGGGAGTGACGACGCCCATGGAGGATGTGGCCTGGGGAGCGACGACAGGAAGCACGGCATGGCAATGCCATCATCTGTTTGAACACTATCTTTATTCAGGAGATGTGGAATATCTGGAAAGAATATATCCCGTGATGAAAATGGCGGCGGAGTTTTATTTGGATATGCTGGTCGAGAAAAAGGGAGGCGGGTTGGTGGTGTCGCCGTCCACCTCACCGGAAAATCATTTTTTCGATGAGGATGGAAGGGAATGTGCGTTATGTGAAGGCTCTGCCTATGACAGGGAGCTGGTAAGCGCCCTGTTTGAGGAGTGCATACAGGCACAGCATGTGCTGCAAAATGATGCGGAGTTTGCACAGCGCCTTAAAACGGTCTTTGAAAGGCTGGCGCCTGTCGAAATCGCACCTGACGGGCGTATCAGGGAATGGGATAAGGATTACCGCGAGACAAGGCTTTTTCACAGACACTTATCGCATCTGTGGGGAGTATATCCGGGAAACAGGATTTCACAGGACAGACGGCCGGATTTTGCCGCGGCGGCATGGAAGTCGCTGCTGGTCAGGGGAAGAGCTACGCCCGGATGGGCGATTGGATGGCGGTTATGCATTGCGGCCAGACTGGGAAAGGGAAAAGAGGCTTTCGGTTATATCCGGGATGCCTTTGCGTTTTCCACTGCGGCGAATTTCATGAATTTATCCTATCACTGTGATGAAACCCTTCTTCATCCGGATTTGCCTGATCAAAGATGCAGGCATCAATTCGCGCTGGACGGCAATCAGGCGAACGCGGCGGGCATCCTGCTTCTGTTGGTGGATGACGATGCCTGTATAGCGGAAGACGGGAAAATGAAGGTTTTCGTTCGGCTGCTTCCCGCTTTGCCAAAGGAATTGTCAAAAGGACGGGCAGAAGGAATACGGGTAAAAGGAAAAATGAAGGTTTCGCTTTGCTGGGAGGAAGGAAAATTAACGAAGGCCTGTCTGGAAGGGACTGCCGGGCAGGAGACTGTCATCGCCTATGGTGATGAAACGCGCAGCATTGTATTAAATACTGCAGGAAAATACGAATGGTGACAAAGTGTAAGGAAAATGTGATTGAAAGCCGGAGAAATAATCCTCCGGCTTTTTTATATTTTTTTAATAGTTAATTTCTGTGCAGTTTCTTGCATTCCGGCTGTAATCCTGTAGAATATATAACAATATACGGCAGCATGCCGTTACAAAGGAGTCTGACTTATGAGAGAGAAATTTCAGCGGTTCATGCAGGGCCGCTACGGTGCGGATAATTTTGGCAGGTTTCTGACCGGGATCTGCATGGTTTTTCTGGTCATTTCCATGTTTTCAAGGAATCAGATCTGGTTTCTTCTGGCTCTGGCGAGTCTGATTTATAATTATTTCAGGATGTTTTCCAGAAATATTGCGAAGCGCTATGCAGAGAATCAGAAATATCTGGAAATGACAGCGGTGGTGCGCCGGAACTTTTTTAAAAAGAAAAATGAACTGGCGCAGAGGAAAACCCATCACATTTACCGCTGCCCGGACTGCAGACAGAAAATCCGCGTTCCCAGGGGCAGGGGAAAAATAGAGATCAGATGTCCGAAGTGCGGCGCAAAGTTTATCAGGAAGAGTTAAGGAAGTAAATATGTTCGGATATATCATTGTCAACAAGCAGGAGATGAAATTCAGGGAATTTGACTGCTATCAGTCCTATTACTGCGGACTGTGTCAGAATCTGAAGGAGCGGTACGGAAGAAGCGGCCAGATGACGTTAAGCTATGATATGACTTTTGTGATCATGCTGCTTTCTTCTCTCTATGAACCGGAGACGGATCAAAGCAGCTGCAAGTGCATCGCGCACCCTTTTGAAGCACATCCCACGCGCCAAAACCGCTTTACGGATTATGCGGCTGATATGAATGTTCTGTTCTCCTATTATAAATGTCTGGATGACTGGAATGATGAGAGGAAGCTTTCGGGGGGAGCGGGAAGCAGGGCTTTAAAGAAGAAAAATGCTCTGGTTACGGAAAAGTATCCGAAGAAGGCGGAAAAAATCTACACATTGCTGGAGCACATCCATCTGTATGAAAAGGCGGGAGAGAAAAATCTGGATCTCGCCAGCGGGTGCTTCGGGGAGATCATGGCGGAGATTTTTGCATACCGTCAGGATGAGTGGGAAGACGATCTGAGGAGAATGGGATTTTTCCTGGGCAAATTCATTTATCTGATGGACGCCTATGGAGATATGGACAAGGATGCCAAAAGCGGCAACTATAATGTGCTTCTTCTGAAAAAACAAGAGGCGTCCGATGAGGCGGAATTTGAGAAGGATGTCTATACAATTTTAAAAATGATGATGGCGGAGTGTTCAAGAGCCTTTGAAAAGCTGCCCATCATAGAAAACGTGGAAATCCTCCGGAATATTCTCTATTCCGGCGTATGGTGCCGGTATGAGATGCTGCAGAGGAAGAAGGAAAAGGAAGATGCGTGACCCTTATCAGGTACTCGGCGTAGCCAGGGATGCGTCAGAGGAAGAAATCAAAAAGGCATACAGGAAGCTGAGCCGGATTTATCATCCGGATGCCAATGTCAATAATCCCAATAAAGAGCAGGCGGAAGAGAAGTTCAAGGAAATCCAGCAGGCCTATCAGCAGATCATGAAGGAGCGGGAAAACGGAGGGCGGGGAGCATCCGGATACGGGACATATGACGGCGATTATCAGAGCGGCTCTTCGGAAGGATACGGCTACGGAAGCTTTGACGATTTTTTTGGAGGCTTTGGCTTCGGCGGTTATGGCTTTGGAGGTCAGAGCAGACAGAGCGGTGCCGGATCGGACGATGAGTATACCGTTCATATGAAGGCTGCCATGAACTATATCAACAGCGGCCATTACCGGGAAGCGCTCAATGTGCTGGACGGGATCGAAGAGAGAACGGCGAAGTGGTACTATTTCAGTTCTTTTGCAAATCAGGGACTGGGCAACAATGCGGTGGCGCTGGAGCATGCCAGAAGGGCGGCTTCCATGGAGCCTCAGAACATGGAGTATGCAAACTGGTTAAGAAGAATGGAGGCCGGCGGAAGCTGGTATGCGGGACGACAGACGCAGTACGGCGGAATGCCGGCAGCTTCGGGCAGCGGATTTTGCTGGAAATTATGTCTGGCGAATCTGATCTGCAATCTGTGCTGCGGCGGGGGC
>Ga0129308_1002275_pt1 | contig 16726 bp, 15 predicted proteins | sample L827metagenome_FD_94440 | JGI IMG/M metagenome (GOLD analysis project Ga0129308, IMG submission 94440) | Ring-tailed lemur group fecal microbial communities from Wisconsin, USA - L827 metagenome | ecosystem: Host-associated > Mammals > Digestive system > Large intestine > Fecal | place: USA...
TCATAGTTGCCGTGATGGCGTCCTTGTGAGACAGGCCAGCCTCTCTGTGAGTACCGAAGACCTGCTGAACCTGATCGGCGGCATCAGACTTATACACACCAGCGGTAATCAGCAGTTTGCGCACCTTGATGGGATTAAGGTCAAGTTCATCAGCAATCGTCTGGAGGGAGGGATGTTCCTCTTTATCATAAAGCTCAACCACTCTGTCCATCTGATTCTGAAGGATGGCGCTTGGGTTGTAGTCCGGTTTGGATGGTTTGCGGTCACCACCTGGTTTTCTCGTTCTTCCCATTTACTCACCCCTCTTTATTTCCATTACAAACTATATACACACTTCCACAGAAAGCCGTGTGTCCAATCCACACGGCTCTGTATTCTATTTCAACTTTTCCAGATTCACCAGCAAAGCTGGAACAAGCCTGTGCCAAAGCACTTTCTTATTCCGGTAAACCCAGCTATAAAAGTATCAAAAATCTTTTAGCTGCAATGAAAGATAACCAGGAGCACATATCTGATGATCCGGAAGCAGTTAAAACAGCAGGGAAACCACACGGCATCACAAGAGGTGCCGACTACTATCGGAGGTAAATACATATGACAAATCAAAGTACAATCGATAAATTAATTGAAATGCGCCTGACTTCAATGGCCGATGCATTCCGCATCCAAATGGAAGATACCACCATGAAGGAAGTCCCATTTGAAGACCGGTTCGGCATGCTTATCGATGTTGAATATACCAGTCGGAAAAACAACCGTCTGAAAAGACTGATCCGTCAGGCGGAGTTTGAGCAGCCAGATGCCAGCATGGCAGCGATCGATTATCATTCCGGCCGCAAGCTGAATAAAACATTGATCAGTCGGCTGGCAACCTGCGAATACATCACAGAGTACCGGAACATCTTTATCACCGGCGCAACCGGCAGCGGCAAAACCTATATGGCCTGCGCCTTTGGCATGGAAGCCTGCAAACACTATTATACAGTAAGATATGTGCGTCTCCCTGATTTATTGCTGGACTTACTGGCAGCCAGAGATAACGGTACATTTACCGCTGCTCTGAAGAAATACACTAAGCCAGTATTGCTGATTATTGATGAATGGCTGCTGCTTAAACTTACAGAAGCTGAAGCCAGAAATCTTTTCGAACTAATACACAAGAGACGCAAAAAAACTTCAACGATCTTTTGCTCCCAGTTCCGTGAAAACGAATGGTACCAGCAGATCTGCAGTGGTGAGAGCACTCTTGCAGATGCAATCATGGATCGCATATCCTATGATTTCTATAAAATCGATATTGAAAGTATTGATCCATCCAAAGACATCTCGATGAGAGAAGTATACGGATTAGATCCAGCTCAGGCTAAGTAACTTAATAACAAAACAAATGGGGTGGCTCCGTTAGTCCGGACAGGTGGCTCTCGCCACACCGGACTGGCGGCTCCGCCGCACCGTAATATTCAGTTGATTTCATTTTCTTTCTCTTTCCTTTGGTTTTTATTGTGATTTGAAATTGATTTGTGGAAGCCCAAGTAATTTACACGCTAGAGGAATATTATTGAGCATAATTGTTATTGCCAATGGTATCGCAATTCCAACTATCAAATAAATTATCCGACCATACCCTATAGAATCCTTCAAATGATTTAACGGGACATGCATAAACATAATTGGGATTGTCGTTTGACCACACAATCTCAAAAATCCATTCAGTTTGCTCAGCAATTTTATTTCATCCAGCCAGTGAACTAATCGAACCAAAACCACGCCAAAAGCACACGGGATAAATATTGCAAGTACAAAATCCTTATAGTAAATAGGTTTCATGTCAAAATAATATAATCTGCTGCCATCCTTATAAATATGCCAACAGAATACTGCTAGTCCAAGTGCAGTCAAGCATGCCATCATATCATATTTAGTAGATTTTTCTTCAAACAAACCTATGATATGTTTTTTATAGAAGAATCCTATTCCAACATAAACCAGAGCCATTAATGCTGCATCTAAATTCCACGGGATTCCTGGTGAGCACAGAATATGAATCTTATCTATTAGATGTGATTCAAGAACTGCTATACCCCCCCCCACAAGAATTAGGGTTTTCACCATCTTGTCTGAAAGTCGCTTAATCATAAAGAATAATACAAGCAAAGTAAATATATAACAAGTCACATACCAATAAACGCCAGAAATTGCCCGGCCGCCCCATAAGGCTCGTACAATTAAACCAATCGAATAATCATGCCGTACAAGAAACAAATCTGCAAAAAGATATACAACATATGGAATCATAAAGTTCCGAATTCTATTTGTTATCCAATCTTTTTTCACAAGGTGTTCTCTTTTAAGTAAAACGCCGGAAATCATAAAAAATAAAGGCATATGAAAGAGGAATATAAAGTCGTGTATTCCACCGACTGCATAGTGACCAATCACTACAAAAACAATCAATAATCCTCGAATTATATCAATCTTACTATTTCGTTCCATGCATTCCCTCCATATGCTATTTTCATCCTATGAAAAAGTCTTATATATTTTTTCCACGATTTCCTTATCAATATCCGAATCAAACTTTCTGGCAAACATCATATCCGATTCACACAGCTCATTGTAATCAGACAGCCTGAACGTGTATGGTTTACCTCTGTTCCAATCAATCAGTCTCATAATAGCGTCCAAGTCGTTATCAAAAGATTTATGATGCAAGGCATTCCAAAAATCCGAATTCACTACTACCGTCTGAAGAAAAACCTCATCGCAGCAAAAGCTGTACTTAAATGTTTTCTTAATCCAGTCCTCATTAGATAATACATAACGTGCCAGCTTATCAGTTATGCTGAACCAGTTCGTCCCTTTCTGGAAACAAATGTTTTTGTTTCTGTGTACATGTAGTAATTTTTGAATAGTTAGGAACAACAGATTCCCGCCACGTAAAATCATATTATGGCTGCGCCCAACATGTTCTTGAAACAGGTGATAATATCTCGTCCTATTATCATACATAAAGTTTTCTTTTTCAAAACGAATAAATTCCTCCCCCTCATGTTCGTTGAAGAAACGAATGATTTCATCTTGTGTTTTAATTGGAAGGTCACCGCCTGAAATCAAATGATAATGCTGGTATTGTCCCTCCGCTGTGGCTGCTTTAAGCAACAGCAGTTCTGAATTTATCTGGCTGTACCCCCCCACATAACATTAGTCCGTTTGGTATGAATAATCCTGCTATACTGCGTCATCCCTTCTACTTCTGCCGGGTTATAACCTTTATTCTTAATATCCATATGGATGAATAAATCGTTTCGCTCATCATCCAGCATTTTAATCAACGTCCTAAAAGAAAAATCATCTTTATGTGCAGTTATAAGATATGCCTGCTTGCTTCCCGTATTTTTTTCGCTCATTTTGTCAGCTTTACCTTTCCCAAGAAATATTTCTTTCTAATATTTTCGCTGGACAACCTGCAATAAGACAATGTTCATCTTCTATCGATTTTGTCATACAGCTCCTATACCCAACAATATTACCTTTCCCAATATGGACACCCTTAAGAATATCAACATTTGCGGCTAACCACACGTCATCGCCAATCAATACCTCCGCTAATGAGTTTTCCCCCCCTTCTCTGTTACAACTGTGTGCCCATCCGAATCTCTGACATTTACATTCCAACCGAGCAAACATCCTTTGCCAAAAGTAACTGATAAGGTACAGGAAATAAAACAGTTAGTGTTGCAGCTAAAAGCATCTCCAAATGTACAGATACCTGTGTCCACTCTTATAGTACTTCCAGCGGCCACAAAAGCCGAACCCTCAAAAACTATTTTGCCTGTAGAACCAATTATAATGTTTGTCCTTGAATTCGGTTCCAGACCGTCAACACCATCAAATCCAATGAATACCCTTTTATTTAAATTAGAGCAGGAGAAGCACCCTCTCCTTAGCCCTTTTATTCTTGTTCTATTTGAAAAGAGGATTGGAAGTTTTACCCCCCCCCACTCCAAACGCACGAATATTGAGATAAATAGATCTCGGTAAAGACAGAATTTTTTTGATATCCATATTATCTTTTTCCTTTCCAATTCACTTCTGTAACCATGTTTCGCAAGTAATTTAATCCAAAAAGTATTGTCTCATGATACAGCACAACCAGCACTGCAATGCAGATTATATATCCAACCACCGAAAACAGATTAAACTGAACAAATGTATTATAGAAGGCATATCCTACCGCGCACGCTGTAATAAGATAAAATTTTCTCAAATGAAAATCCACGTAAAAGACCTTATTCGACAGATAAGTCCGTAATGTAAATAAGACGATATACGAAATTCCTGTGGAAATTGCCGCTCCCTGGCATCCCAATTTAGGTACCAAAATTGTATTTCCTATTATATTAACAACACACGCACCGAGCGAAACCACAACCTGCAAATTACTTTTTTTCTTAAAAACCAGTCCATTAACCGTAGTTTCCGAAATAGTATACATAATAGGATTGAAAATAAGGAATGGCAAAATATAAGCCGCTTCTCTATATTTTTCCCCCAGCAAAACAGCAAAAATATCCTTGACCAATATCAGGGAGAATCCAATAAAAAACATTATTACTGTAATCACTTGATTTCCTTTTTGATAAAAACTGGTATCATTCTTATCTTTTGTGTAATGTTCAACAGCCATTGGTGCCCATAATGTATTAAATGTAGTTTGTATAATAGAAAACACATGCACCAAAGTCATTGTTGATGAATAGATGCCAACTTCCACATATGAACAATAAATGTTCAAAGAAATTTTATCGATATACTGGAACAATGTTGTCACACCCATAGAAAAAATATACGGGTACGCATATTTAAAAAGTTCCTTTTGTGAAATCGTGCAGTCTCCCGGTTTTACTAATGTGTGGTTCCACAGTCTCCTTTCCGCTATTATACTAATGACCATACATATGAAAGCTGCAATCACAGTGGCAACAGCTAATGACACGGTATCACTAAATAAGTTAAGATAAATAAGAGCTAACGCCAATCCCACATAGACCAGCTTTTGGATTATCCCCAGTGTCGAATACAGTTTACTTTTGTACTGCAAACGAACAAGCAAGAGCGAAAATCTATATATTACTTGGATTAGTGTATATATGCACACCAAGACCAGTACTTTGAAACCAAGCTCAAACTTAAAAATACCAAGAATGCCAAAAATAATAACTGCTACCGCTGTTATTATTGTCCCAATAACAGGGTATTTTAGGCACTTAAAAAGCAATGCCCTTCTATAATCATCTGTCTCCTTCTCATAAAAATAGCGTACAACTGACTGATCAAGCCCTAAGTATAGCACCATAAGCGCCATATTCGAGTACATAGTAAAAATTGAAAATTGTCCGTATTCTGTCGGGTCAACAACTCTGGTTATAATTGGAGTAGTGAGAAACCCAATTACCATGCTCAGGAAGGTACCGCTGCCTATAACAAGAAAATGTTTTATGAAACGATTATTCATTCCCGTCTATATCCTCTCTCCTTATGTATGTACTTAAATTTAACGTTATACAACCAAATAAGCAGAACAAGTACATCGGATCTGAATATGTTCCAATACCATTATACATATTGACATGTGCTACAACAGCAAGGAACATAACTGATATCCACATCATGCCCGTTCTATTTTTAATAATTCTTATTTCCGGAATCACAAACAGAAACAGAAAAATCAAAACCGTAAACAGAATACCAAACTCAAGTGCATAGAGCCTGTACGGATATTCAAAGGCAGCTCTCGCCCATTCCTCAAGATATGCATATTTATATTTACTATCCGATCCGTTTCCCCAGAAGAAATGAAAGAACTGAATACCTGTAGAATTTATTCGGCTCCAAACTTCTGCGCGTCCTGATGTCAGCGAGCCACCAAATCGTTGTATAACAAGATCAAATACACCGTTGAAATACCCAATAGCTAAAACTGCCAAACTAAAAATCGTATACTTAATACTTTTCATATAAAAAAGTATTAAAAGAGCTAAAAAAATTGCTATTGCCGATTTAGATGCAGTCATTGCAACACCAACCATCGTTATCAATATAATCCACTTATCTTGTTTATGGTCTTTCTCTATAAATTCAGTATATGTAAAATTTAATCCAAAAGTCATAAGAAAAAGTTCTGCATTATAAAGAGGATGACCAATATATGAATACAAACGTATTGATGCCGAGGCCATATCAGCATAATTGCTGTCATGTGCCAAATTGTAGTAATATATTATGAGCTGCCTTCCTGTCAGCATATCTATAATACCTAAAAACACTACAATACATGAAACCAATTTAAATACGGACAAAACCGTTCGAATCGTTTTCTGGGGATTATACATTTCATAATACAGCAATGGTAAAGGCATAATTAATCCAAAAAACACACGAATAAATCCCTTAACGGTTCTTCCTGCATGTATCTCAGAAAGCACCAAAATGATAATCAGGAATGTAATAATAGCATATGGAATAAAATGTCGTTTTCTTAGTTTACCACCTTTTAATGTAGTATATAGTGCCAAAAAACAACCTAATGCCGCAAAAATGCTCAATTGATAAAAATCCGGAAGTACCATTTCCCTTACAAAAATTGGCACAACAAATAAACCAATCAGCACCCAAAATATTCCCTGATCAATTTTTCCATTAATTTTATTCCTGTGTTTTCTTCCTATCATGTTAGTTCCTCTTACAAACTGGCAAACAAAGAACGCCATTCATCAATGATCACCTTTATTGAAAAGTCTCCTGCTCTTTGCATTGCATTTCTTCCCATGGACCATCTTAATTTTTTATTTTTACAGAGTAAAATGATTTTTTCAGCAAAAGTATCCACATCAAATTGGTCAACTAGGAAGCCATTTTCACCATCAATAATTATTTCGGATGGTCCCTCTGTTTTAAATGAAACCACCGGTAATCCACATTCCATCGCTTCTGTTGCCACAAGGCCGAAGCCTTCCTTCCGAGATGTTAAAAGGGCTATCGAAGCTTTTCTGTAATAGCTTTCCACGTCATTGGTTTCCCCTGCCAGTGTTACACATTGCAAGATTCCGGCTTCAGTAATGGCATCCTCCAACTGTTTTCTACCACTACCGTCTCCAACTACAGTTAAATGAATATCCGGAATTTCCTTTTTTACAAGCAACATAATATTGACCAATAGGTCAAGTCCCTTGATATCATAATCAAGTCTCCCTACAAAAATGAGTTCATTTTCTTCTAAAGTTGCTTTCTTATCACAGGACAACGTCAATGGATTATATATTCGAACTGGATTGCACTCTATATTTTTCTTATATCTGGCAACATCACCATCAGTAAGAACTACCATTTCATCAAGCCTACTGAGTAGTTTTTTGTACAAAGCTTCTTGGTGCCATTGGAAATAATTCTTCTTCAAAAAGTAAACGTCATAAGAAGTATGTAGCCAGACAATTTTTTTACTATTATTGTTGACCAATGAAAGCATTGCTCCAGCTCTAGTACCCACACCAATTATCGTATCGAATTCATTACTTCTAAAGAAACGATTGAGTGCTCGCACTTCATGAGCCGGAAAATATATAAATTGCTGAAACCCCGCGTTTTTTATCTCAAATACTTTTTTGTTAAAGTATCGTACAATTTTATATGGAATGTCTTTTTTACTAGAGCACAATCTTCTATCCCATAGTACTCGGACTCTACTATTTAGAGCGTAAAACTGCTTCATAGCCGTTTTATAATTAGATGTAAAAACTATTGATACATCCAAATCTTCCGTTTTTGCAAATTCATTGGCAAGCAAAGCATTAACTCTTTGCCTTCCGCCCATTTCCGCAATATTATTCGTCAAAAAGCAAATTTTATGTCTTTTCTTGTTCTGAAACTTAGATTCATGCTTCCGAAGATAGCGTACAAGCTCATATACACGGGCTCCTAATGTGTTTGGATCTTCGCAATTCTGCGAGAATTCATTTTCCGCATATGTATTATCTATTTGAAATTGGAACAGCTCATCTTCTAAATCCTGATTAATCTCTTGCCTAAAGCTGTATGCTACAAAAGGATATTCGAATGCTGGAGAGTTATATCCAAAAGCAAATTTATTAAAAGGACTTCCACCACAGCTATTCCTAAGTTCTAATAGTTTATCCGTATCCAATGCATACGACAAGGCCCTCCTTAGTTTGTCCGATTTAAATAGCGGATGTTCCCCATAGGAATTTTTGAGCAGTGCAAAGCCATATAAATCAAAAATGTGATACCCTTCTTCCAAACCTTCGGTAAACGAAAAACTTGATAATTTATCAGTAATCTTTTTTCTTATCACGTCCATAGGTCTGGTCTTAAAACTCTTATTTTTTCTCTTTTTCTGTAGTTCCACGCTATATTCAGTTTCACTAGAAGTTTTTTTATAATTTACAACGTGAACTATACAGCCGTTTTCCTTGACATTAAAGTATTCCTTTTCTGATGCTGATAAGAAACACTTTATTTGATCATCTATCCACGCAGACGTATTTATCTTATTTTTGGCTTCATACTCTAATATCATTGCTCCTGATGCCGCAAACCAAAGCTGATGATTAAATGTCAAATCAAAGTCCTTCGTTCCATCACAATCTGTCACTTCCCATAAGTTATTATACGGATTGAAGTGTTGAACTCCAAACAGATTTAACGCTTTCTCATAGTAAAGATTAGAATCAAATAATTCTGCTGCCGCAATCAGTCCTTCAATTACCCAAGCCTGTCCAATCAAGCCATTGGTATGGTCAAATCTTGCATCCGTTCTCGCACATATACTCCCACTCGAACCATAATTCTCCTCTTTGAGCAAAAATTCGCTCAAAGTCTTTGCTGTTTCATAATATTGTCTATTTCCTGTTATGCTATAGAGATAGCTGTATGTTGTAATCCAATGTGCTGAATTTCTTACTGCAGTATCTTCATTATGATACGGTCCATTAACGCCAGCTCTTGCATAACCATGTTCGCAAATATACAGCATTTCTTTGTCAGCTACTTGTTTTACAATAGTATTATAGTCCATACTTGCTCCCTCATTCTTATACATGTTTTGTTTTAACAAATCTCCTGCCGGTCATCCTGAAAAAATCCTTTATATTTCTCTTTAAATTACATGGATCTTTTTTTACTCCAAGAATATAATATCTCATGGCTTTTTTCATGTCTCCCGCCAAGCTATAGAAATAAGTTCCCATAAGGTAGAACGAGGAGGCTGATTTACTATTGCTTTCTAAGTCATCCAAAATCTTTTGATGTATTATTTCAAATGCAGCAGTCCTATTTTGCGGATGTGCGGAAATTCGCTCCCCCTCATAGAAATAATATATAGCAACCGGCTCATGCACATAAACCGCTTTATACTTTTTCAGAATTCTAAGATACAATTCCCAATCTTGAAGTGCGGGCATACTGACATCAAATCCTCCAACCTTTTTTATAACATCTGTCCGAAACATTGGAAAAGAGCAGGAGCCAATATTATTTTTCCCAATTTCCTCAAAGTAAATATTGCCTTCGTTTTGCCTTTTATTAAATCTTATGGATTCTTTTCCTAAATCTGCATATCGTATTACCGCATTACAATATGCAATAGCGGCATCATTGTGTTTTTCCAAGGTCTGTACCTGCAATGCAAGTTTTTCTGGCAGCCACTCATCGTCGTCGTCCAAGCATGCAAAATATTTTCCTTCTGCTTTTTCCAGCGCAATATTTCTTGCTTTACAAGCTCCGCCATTTTTGGGGACAACAATATAATGAATGTTTCTTTTGCCAAAATATGCAGTAATCATCTTTCTCAGTTCTTCAACGAGTTCTTTATCTGTCGGGCAGTCATTAACAACATATACTTCGATGTTTCTATACGTTTGACCAACTATACTATCCAATGCCCGTTTTACAATTTCCAGTTTTCTTTTGTATGTAGTAATCACTGCCGTAACCAAGGGTTCTCTATTCTCGCACATATTTTCTCCCTGTCAGTTTCTTATAAAGTGTTCAACACTTTCGTTATATCAATGTACTTACTCTTCCCAAACGGCTCATACGAAGCCATTATAAACTCATGCTTGGGGAACTGCCGTATAACGGTATACCCCCCCCCATGAATTTCGGACCATTCCTTGCAAGTAAAGAATAGTTTATTCTTAAAGGGTAACTCCATAAAGTCCTGCACGTTCTTACTCGTACATCCATTCTGGTCATTAAACTTCACAAGCATCCGATCCCAATTCACACGTTTACAGCGGCGCTCCCACTTTTCCCTTGCTTCCTGCTCACTGTGGTAATGCAGGAAAAATATCTCCACCGTTTTCTTTCCGTTTGAAATCACACCTACCGGATATGAGCCAAACCGCTTATCCCCTGACACCTGTGACGCATCTTTCCAACGTGATTCTTTCGGGGGAATAAAAGTCAGATTACCGCAAAGGTATCCCTCTAAGTCTGAGAGAAATTCTATATAATCTTCTGCCATAAAAAACATCCCTACTGTGGGCGATTCTTTTGGCAGATTATAACTTTCATAAATCATCCCGCCCCAACAGTTATTGGAAATAATTGTAAAGTCAGTATTATTTAATTTTCGTCTGCGGTAATCCGCTAATCCAATCCGCCAGTATTTTAGTATTCTTAACCGCAATCCTTCATAAGTCATGTCCTTATTCCTCACAAACATCAATGTAAATCTTTCTTAGTATATTAACGTTTTGAGCAATGTCATATCCTTTATCTCGAATTATATTTTGATTAAATTCTGAGATTTCACGTCTATTGCATACGACATTTTCATGATATAAGTCAAAAACTTCTTTTACCCATTTTTTTATATCCGCTTTTCCTATAGGCAAATATTTACACCTTCCAATTAAATCAGCTTCTTTAGAAACTGTTTCCGAAACAATACATGGAAGTCCTGATGCCTGGGCTTCCACTAATACCAACGGAAGTCCCTCATGCAGGGATGGAAGCAGAAACACGTCCATAGCCTGCAAATATTTCTCAACTTCCATTGTTTTACCAAGAAAAATCACAAAATCATCCAGATGCAATTGTCTTACTTTTTCTTTAATATCGTTAAGCAGCATTCCATCACTAATCAGAAGTAATTTTGCATTAGGCTCATGTTGATGAATTTCGTTAAATATATCAATAAGGTATGTATGGTTTTTCTGTTCAATAAAATTCCCTACATGTCCTATAAGGATATCATCTTTCCCTATCTGAAGTCGTTTACGATATTCCGTTCTAATATCCGGTACAATTTTGAACTTTGAAACGTCTATACCGTTCTTTAGAGTAGTAAATGTCTTATTTCTATATAGCCATTTTCCTGCATCTTCTCCACAAGCTAGGCGTGTTGTACACAAAGCGGAGAAAAGCGGACTAAGAATTCTGTGTGTTAAAGGATGTAATGTAGCCGTATTATGAGAATGTGCAATTCTATGTTTTACTCTTCCTAATGCTGCAGCTAATAATTCAATTGCCATATTTGCACTATTCCCGTGTACGTGAACAATGTCATACTTTTCTTGACGGCATAATCTGATTATTCCGCTAAAATAACTGGCAATATTTTTCTTATGAAATACAAAACAGTTCAAATGATTTTTTTCAAAAAATGCACGGTATTCATCACTCGGATCATCAATGGCAAGGAAATCCATCTTCATATTCTCCTTGTCCATCGCCTGATAATAGTTTTTTATTACTGCAGATATTCCGTTCAACTTAAATCTGACCGTATTTATAACAAGTATTTTAATCATTTACTCTCATCCCAAAACGCCTTCAAGTGGTTTCCTGCATTGCAATGGATTATCTCTCCAGAAATACATTTCGATGCGTCACTCAAAAGGAAGCAGGCAACTTCAGCTATTTCTTCCGGCACGAATGTCCTGCCAGAGGTGCAGTTCCGGTATAAATTCCCATCGCTGGATTCCGCATAATCCCTGGTCATCTCTGTTAATGTTACCCCCGGCGCGATTGCATTCACACGGATTCCCTGTTTATAAACTCTCCGTGAAAATGCACCTACAAGGCTGTTCAGGGCAGCATTCGTCATCCCATACGGAATGTCATAAACCTGGTCGCCTGTTTCTGACGTAATATAAAGCAATTGTGCATTCAGCAGACCATCTTTTTTCTCTTTGGTCTTCATCTCCAGAAAGGCTTTCCCTAAAAAATATCCGGCTCTGAACTTCGTATCAAACTGCTTGTCAAATCCCTCAACAGTCACATTTGTATAAATGTTTTCATGTAACGAAATGCCAGCATTGCTTACCAGGCAGTCAATCCTGCCACCGAGCTGTTTTTTGGCATTTTCAAGAAAATCCATACTGTGTTCGACATCGCATACATCCGCAGTCAGGCATTTCGCGTGATTTTCTAATTGCTTTACGGCTGACCTCAGCTTCTCCTCATTTCTTCCTGAAATAAGAACCTCCGCACCCTCGGAAGTAAATTTCTCAGCCATCGCAAAGCCTAATCCGCTGCCGCCGCCCGTGACCACAATCTTCTTTCCCTTAAGAATCTGACCGCTCTGAATCTGTCCAATGTTTACCTGTACAAAGGACTCCGGCTGGGATGCTAATATGAATTTTGCAATCTTCCTGATCACTCTTTTATAACCCATAGCAAATCTCCTTACTTCTTGAACATACCGGCAATTTTCTGCGCTTTCTCCTGTCCAATCGTTGCTTTTATCAATTCTTTGCTTTTTCTTATGGTCTCCGATTTTACATCCCGCGGCCTGCTCAGGTCATAGAAACGGTAAATCAAATCGGAGTCGTGCTTCATCTCAGTAAATACTTCCATCAGTATTGGATGGCTACTTTCCGGGGCCATGAATTCCGGAAGGGCTTCTTCAAACGACGTTTTGTCTGTAACCGGAAGATATCTCAGGCCAGCCGTAACCACCCAGCTCGCAGCATCTGTATTATGCCTTGCCGTTGTATGCAGGTCACTGGCCTCATTTTTCCATACCTGGTTATAATAAAATTCTTCCCCGCCACGGTTGTTAAGGAGCAGAATCCTTACATTGCTTCCAATCGTATTTATGCCCAGCGCATTCATATCATAGAAGAAAGCCAGATCCCCTATTACCAGATAGCAAAGCTTGTCTGTAACTGCAGCCTGTCCCAAGAAGGAAGACATACAGCCGTCAATGCCGTGTGTACCGATATTGGCATACACCTTGACACCATCCTGCAGCTTAAAGAAATTCGTGATCCGAATGGCATCATTTATGCTCAGATGTAATATTGAGCCAGACGGAATCTTCTCTACGACATTTTTGATCGCCCATATGTTAGAATATTCGAAATCCGGATAAATGACAGACTCCGCATATTCTTTGATCGCATTATGGTAAATCCGGTCATTTTTCTGCCCGGCAGCGGCACTATTTGCACATCTCTCAAAAAAGTATTCCGGCTTGCACTCAAAAATGGTTGTAATACTTTTAAACAGATCCACTACCGAGCCGTCTTCCTGAATCAGCCAGTGTTCATACTGTCCGGCATATTTCCTAAGCATATCTTTCACGCCGGACATAATATTTCCGCCGTAAGAGATCACAATGTCTGGAACAAATTCTCCGAATTTCTTCTCCGTCACGTAGCGGGTATCAAAGCACAGCGAAGTGTTTATACCCCCCCCCGAATATATATTAGCCATATGTTCCATAGTCAGGGTAGCGTTGAATTTTTCAAAAAACCTTTCCAGGCTGGTTTTTAATTGATCTGAAACATGGCTCATCTGGCCGCATACTACCAATATGCGCTTCGCATTTTTAAGCTGTTCGATTTTCCTATCCCAAAGCGATTTCTCAGCCAATTTATCTAATCTTTCAAAGCAGACAACTTCTGGCAGTTTCTTCACATTGAAGGAGTTATTATACGCTTTCATCGGTACATTAATATGCACCGGCCCTGTCCCATGATGGTCCAGTTCCAGGAGAGCCTCATTTACCAGCCGCTGGCAGAAGATAAAATCATCATGGTCGTTCACAATGGGGAGGTTTACCGATTTCTTTACATGGCGGTCAAACATCCCCACCTGGTCGATCATCTGGTCTTCCCTCTGCTTTAACATTGCCGGGTTCCTGTCACTGGTCAGGACAACAATGGGGACATTCTGATAAAATGCCGCCGCCACAGCAGGCCAGTAATTACAGGTTGCCGTAGAGGAAGTACAGGAGATTACCACCGGCTCATAAAGTTCCTGAGCAAGGCCCATGGCAAAGTATCCTGCGCTGCGCTCATCAACTACAGAGTAACAGTGAAAATAAGGATCTTCTTCGATCGAGTGTACAAACGGCACATTCCGGCTTCCCGCCGAAAGCACACAGTGGCTGATTCCGTGCTTTTTCAAAAGGGCTATTATTATCTGATAAGATTTCAATTCTGTATACATTCGTATTCTCCTATATTTACAGTTCCTACTTTTTAAAGAAGCCCGCAATTTTCTGGGCTTTTTCCTGTCCAATAGTAGCTTTGATCAGTTCCTTGCTGCACCGGATGGTCTCAGACTGCAGGTCTCTCGGCCTGCTCAGGTCAAAATAATCATAGATCACATCCGCGTCATGCTTCATCTCTGTAAATACTTCCAGGAATACCGGTTTTTCCAGATCATCCCTCATGAACTCCTTAATACTGCTCTGCAAAGAGTCTTTGTCGTATGCACTGAGATAAATGAAGTTATTTGATCTCACCCATCCTTCCGCCTGCGTAAAGTGTCTCGCGGTCGTATGGAGGTCACTCGCCTCATTCTTCCACATACGGTTAAAATAAAATTCAGAGCCACCTTCGTTATTAATCAAAAGAATGTGAACGTTCTTTCCAATATGTCTCAGCCGGATGGCATTCATGTCATAGAAGAATGCCAGGTCTCCGATAATCAGGTAGCTGGGTTTATTTGAAACAGCAGCCTGCCCCAGGAAAGAAGACAGACACCCGTCAATGCCATGCGTCCCAATGTTTGCGTATGTTTTAATTCCCGGCTGGAGTTTAAAAAAGTTCGTAATCCGGATGCTGTCATTAATACTTAAGTGTAGGACCGATCCTGACGGAATCTTTTCAACAACTTCCTTAATGGCGTATACGTGGGACCATTCAAAATCCGGGACAACTACAGAATCAGCATATTCTTTAAATTCCCCGTAGTATTTCCTGTCATTTTCCTGGCTGGCCGCTGCCCTGTTACAGTATTCAAAAAAATATTCCGGTTTACATTCAAAAATCGTTGTAATACTTTTATAAAGATCCACTACCCGTCCATCTTCCTGAATCAGCCAGTGTTCAAACTGCCCGGCAAACTTTCTCAGCCGTTCCTTAATACCAGAGAAGATGTTTCCTCCAAAAGAAATCACAATATCCGGGAGTAGTTCCTTTGTTTTCTTATCTGTAATGTATCGGGCATCCATGCAGACGGTGGAATTAATACCTTCTTCTAAATCTATGTTAGCCATATAATCCAGCACAACCGCAGAATTATATTTTTTAAAGAACTCCCTGATGCCATCCTGCAGTTTCTGGCTTGCATAACTGTTTTGGCCACAGGTAACAAGAATCCTCCTGGCGGATTTCAGCCGTTCTACCTTCTTATCCCATTCGCTATCCTCATCATCAATTCCGATGCGGTCAATCTTTGTAACCTCCGGCAGGCTCTTGACGTTAAAAGAGTTATTATAGGATTTCATAGGTACATTGATATGCACCGGTCCAGTGCCACGGTGGTTCAGTTCCAGCAGCGCTTCATTTACCAGTCTCTGGCAGAAAATCTCATCATCCCTTGAGTGGATAATCGGGAGATTCACCGATTTCCGGACATGGCGGTCATACATCCCAACCTGATCGATCATCTGGTCTTCCCACTGTCCTAACATGGCGGGATCTCTGTCACTGGTAAGTACCACGATGGGGACTCCCTGATAAAATGCTTCCGCAACAGGCGGCCAATAATTGCACGTAGCTGTGGAAGACGTACATGAAATAACAACCGGCTCATTCAGTTCCTGCGCCAGCCCCAATGCAAAGTAGCCTGCACTACGCTCGTCTACTACAGAATAGCAGTGGAAATAAGGGTCTTCTTCAATTGAATGTACAAAAGGGACATTTCTGCTCCCTGCCGAAAGCACACAGTGGCTGATCCCATATTTTTTAAGTAGAGCTATGATTATCTGATATGTTTTTAACTCGGTATACATATCCTTTTCCCTTCCAAATTTTATTTGATGCTGTCCCGCAGATAATTTTCTGCGTGATTCCGCTGCTGTTTTAGGATTGTATCAACGGATAAAAAATCAATAGGACAACTGTTGATTTTCTCCACATCCCGTATATTCTCCGTCATCCGGTCTGTCAGCTTCAGCCTGTCCAATAAATCCGTCAACTTTTCTTCGTTCCCATAGCTGGCTCCCACGCTCTTCCTTACAAGCGTTGTAAACCTGCAGTGGGTAATGACCGAAAAGATACTGCCATGAAACGTATCCGTTATTACTTCCTCTGCATTCTTAAAGTATGCCAGCACCTCAAATGGCGAGCAGTCTATAAACTTATCTGCACATTTCTGGATTCCGCCAATCGCATAAACTTTTAGTTTTTTCCTCTTAGCGTATGCATCGATCCAGTCTGCCTCCGCTTCTGAAATCCTGCCAGAGTAA
>Ga0129308_1002283_pt1 | contig 16697 bp, 16 predicted proteins | sample L827metagenome_FD_94440 | JGI IMG/M metagenome (GOLD analysis project Ga0129308, IMG submission 94440) | Ring-tailed lemur group fecal microbial communities from Wisconsin, USA - L827 metagenome | ecosystem: Host-associated > Mammals > Digestive system > Large intestine > Fecal | place: USA...
ATATTTGTAAGACCTTGCATTTTTAAGACATTTAACATTGGCATACCAGCTGTTCCAGATGGTTCGCCATCATCAATTGCACGTTCATGAGAACCAATAATATAAGCTACACAGTTGTGGGTTGCACTAGGATCACTATAGTACGCAATCAAATCCTTAGCATCTTCAATATCACTACAAGGAATGAGATGACAAATAAATTCAGATTTCTTAATGACTAATGTATGAGAAGTATATTCTTTGACAGAAATCATCATATCACACCTTTCTTTCTTTATTATATATCAATTCTAATGATTGTCAAAAGTTGATTAATGTTTTATAATGTGAGTAGTAAAAAGAAAAGAGGGATCAGTAGTGAGTAAAATTGCTATTTTATCAGATAGTGGATGTCAAATTGAAATTGGCAAATATGAGAATAAAGGGATTTATATTGTACCTTTATGCATTACAATGAAAAATCAAACTTATCTTGATCAAAAAGATATAACAAGTCTAAAAGTTTTTGAGACAATGGAAAAGGAAGATATCATGGTGATGACTTCACAGCCTTCAACGGGTGAAATGATGAAAGTCATGCAAAAAATCAAAGATGATGGTTATGATGAAGTGATTGGATTGCCTATAGCCACAGGTTTATCTTCAACATTAAATGGAATGAAAGTTGCTGCAGATATGGTAGGACTTCCCATTACACTTGTGGATACGAAAGGAACAGCAGGAAATCATAAATATTTAACATTCTTGGCTGCACAATTGATCAAAGAAGGAAAAACGGTATCAGATGTTCAGATGATTTTAGAGGAAATTATTGATGATTCAGGAACGATTATTCTTGCGCCAAATCTTGATCATTTGAAAAAAGGTGGTAGAATTACTCCAGCAGTTGCTTTGTTAGCAGGGATGCTGAAAATTGTACCAGTGATGGAGTTGAATTATGATTTAGGTGGAAAAATTGATACGCTTGCAAAAGTGAGAACTCTCTCTAAAGCTAAGGCAACATTAGTCAATCGTATGATTGAACTTGGAGTGAATGCAAAAGAGTATAAGATTACGATTGAACATGTTTTATGTGAAGAATCTGCTTTGGATGTCAAACAGATGATTTTAGATAAAATAGGTAATGTAGAAATGGAATTAAGGGAATTACCAGCAGTTGTTGGAGCACATATGGGTGTTGGTGGTTTAGGTGTCCAATATATTAGAAAATATGTTGGGTAAAGGAGGATAAAAAATGGCTTTGTTTGAAGATATTACAAAAAAGGCAGCAAAATTGACTGAAGAAGCAATTGATAAAACACAGGAATTGGCTGAAACTGCAAAAATTAAATTAAAGATTAAAAATCTTGAATCAGATCGAGATGATGTTTATCGTGAATTGGGTCAATATTATCTTCAATTAATAAAAGAAGAAAATTCTGTTGATGAAGAAGTTGCTGAAATGAGAAGTCGTATTTACAATTTCGATGCAGAAATTGCAGAATTAAAGAAGGAGATTGATGAAGGATAAGGAGACTTATCCTTTCTTCATAGAGGATGACATATGGGATTATTGAAGAAAAATACAACAGAACATAAGCCATATATCAAAGGCGCAGGTGTATGTTTAGTGACACGTTCAATTTTGGATAAAAAAACAAGGCTAAAATGGTTTTTTCGTGAAAAAGATGGAATTGGTAACGGTTGGGTGGCTTTTGGAGAATCTGATACACAGGATTATGTGAATCAAGCTCAAAATTTTGCAATTGTTGATTTTGATACGTTAGCACACATTGAGCCAGCTGTTTTGGATGTTTTTTATATGCCTTATGGTGCAGATTTAGAATTAAAGCATGATCAAACAGGAACATTTTTTGTTGATACAAAAACGGGTCAAGCTATTCGTGAACCTTTTCAAAATCCTTTACAAAAGGCTTTTGAAAAGAATTTGAAATTCTTAAATCATAAAGAGTATGATGTTTCTTCTATTCAAGATATTTTTAGCAAGTCTCGTATTTTTACAATGGGATATGCAGATTTTCCAAGTGGTGAAATCATTTTGGGTGATCCCTTGGTATATTTAGGAAATGATAAGTATTGTAACCATTTAGATAAAACAATTCCTCAGGGAAAATATCCTATAGAACTTGCTATCATAGATTCACCTATAGCTGGTATTCGTGTTGCAGCAGTTCGTCTTGGAATCAATCATCGCCAAGTTCAGCATTATGAGATAGCGATGTCTAAAGGAACAACAATTGAACAGTATAATCAACCAGGCATTTTTACGGGCTTTGGTGTAGATGCAGGACTTGCTTGTTTATGTGATTATTGTCTGGTGAGTGAGTATCAAAATTTTATGAGGGAATGGACATTAGAAAATCAAAATAAAAATTTATATGATGATTATTTTGCAGAATTTTTTAGACAAAGCTATGAATCTTATCCACAGTTTCAAAGAGAAGGTGGCGATTTTATCACTTGGACAATTCCTCATACGAAACATCAAATGATGATGTTTGCGAGTGGTATGGGAGACGGATTTTATAGTGGTTATTGGGGATTAGATGAAAAGGGAGAGATTGTGGAGCTTGTTATTCCTTTTATGAATCCAGAATATTTTTTATAAAAATATTTTTTGAGTTGAACTCCGTTTTTTCGGAGTTCAACGTTGTATATTGAAAACATCTCTTGGCTATACTGAGTATAATAAGTATACAAGGAGATGAGATTATGAGACAAGATTATCAAACTATCAATGCATTAACGTTCGTTCAAAAAAAAGAGTATGTTCTTAAAATCTGTCATGATAAACAATTAGAAAATAAGCTAATGACATGCATGACACATCGACAATTGCTGTATATCATGAACCAACCAAAGATCAATCATCAGCTTTATATTTACGCATGTCAAGCTCTATATCAGGTTTATGATTATGATGAATTGGAATATCATTTGATCATGATGAATCATTTTTTTGATGGCAACAAATATCGTCAAATCAAGGCAGAATTGCTTCACAAACTATGTCAAAGGACAATAACTCTCAATGAATATTGTGTGATAAGACATCTTATTGATTTTCAGAATGAAACATTTTTCTATATCATTGATACATTACATACTCATTATGGAGTGGGAAGTGAAGAATGTGCAAAAATATGCTTATTAGAAAATCATCATACATTAGCATGTGAATATTTGAAGCAATTAGATGACTGTCATAATGAAGCATTGTTAAATTTGTTATGTAGCTATAATGTTTATGAATACGTCTCATTGATGAAACATTATCAAAGAAAGGCAAGGAATTATTTGTTTGTTCCTAGCCATTAGGAGTCTAAAAATGGGAAAAAGAATGTATTATATTTTGAAGATTATTTATCAAAATCCTCATAAGGGAATAAGCGCACAGGATATCTTAAAGCAATTAAAAGACTATCAGATATATATTGAAGTAAAAACTGTTTATGCTTGTATTCAACAAATCAATGCATTCTTTCACGAATGGCTTCAAGGAGATCTCATTGTTGCAGTCAAAAGAACTGGTTTCATCATTCAAAGAGATTTCTTAAGTGATGGAGAATTACAGTTTTTATTAGATAGTGTTATTTTCCACCAAGATTTAAAAGATACTGATAAAGAGTGTTTAAAAGAAAAATTATTAAAATGCTCATCATCTCAGCAACAAAAACGATTAGTCCAATTTCATCCAACTAAAAAAGAACTTCATTTTTCTTTGTTTCTCAATTTAACAACACTTATGAAAGCTATAGAGAACAAACAGGTGGTTCATTTCCAATATATCAATTATGATGTCAAAGATGAACATCTCTATGAAGTTCCCTCATTCAATGGAAATAACGATGATCAATATATCATTTCACCTTATCAAATTGTGAATCAAAATAATCACTATTATGTGATAGGGTATAACGAGAAACATAAAAATCAACTCACAACATATCGTGTGGATCGTATGCGAACGATTGCAACAATCCATCGCTCTTTTATAGAAATAAGAGAGCAGTTTGATATGATTGACGAAATTGAAAAAATGACAAATATGTATATTTCACATCACAGAGATACTTTGGAAATAGAATGTGATAAAAAGCTTTTAAGAGAAGTGGTTTCACGTTTTGGAACGAATATCAAGGCAAGGAAACTTTATCAAGATCATTATTTCATTACAATAGAAGATATTCCTATTTCTGATGGATTAATAGGTTGGATCATGATGATGCAAGATCAGATTAAAGTTGTTTCTCCTCTTTTCTTAAAACAAGAAATTCAAAATAAACTTCTTAAGATGATGAAGTTATATCAAGAATAATAAGCAAATGAAAATGTTTTATAGAGAAAATAAGAGCTGTCTCATTACCATGGTCAGCTTTTTTATAAGGGAATAAAAAGGAAGATGTTGATGGAATCATGTGATGAGTGAAAGGACTTATGATGTGTTTTGCCAAAATATTTAAAAAGGATTGTTTGAAAAGATATGAGTGATTGAGAGTGATATATTTTCAATCACTCTTTTATGAAAATAGACGAGCTTTATATAATAATTTGAGGAGTAGTTATCTTTTTGGGAATATGTTATAATGGGAGAGGTGATAAATGTGCAAAAAATTATGATTATTGAAGATGATGATATGATTTCATCAATTTTACAAAAGCATTTGAGTCAGTGGAATTATGAAGTTTTTTTAGTCGAAGATTTTGAGCATATTATGGAGCAGTTTCATCAATGTCAGCCTGCTCTTGTTCTGTTAGACATCTCGCTACCATTTTATAATGGCTATTATTGGTGTCAAGAAATACGTAAGGTTTCAGAAATTCCTATTATCTTTATTTCATCAACGAATGAGAACATGAATATTGTGATGGCTATGAATATGGGTGCAGATGATTTTATCAATAAACCTTTTGATTTGAATGTTTTAACAGCGAAAGTTCAAGCCATTTTACGAAGAACATATTCATTTTCTAAACAATTTCATGTTTTAACATATAAGGATTTGGTATTAAATCTTTTAGATGCAACGATTTCTTATCGAGAACAAACAATAGATTTAACAAAAAATGAATTAAAGATTTTGCAATTACTCTTTGAAAGAAAAGAGAGTTTTGTCTCACGAGAAGATTTAATGATGGAATTATGGCAGAGTGATCAATTTATTGATGATAATACATTAAGTGTGAATATGAATAGATTAAGAAAGAAATTAGATGATTTTCATATAGCATCTTTAATTCAAACAAAGAAAGGTTTAGGTTACAAGTTATTTTATGAATAAGCTATGGGAATTTTTATATTATCGTAAACAATTTTATCTTTTTTCTTTCTTAACAATTGGAATTTTCTATCTTGTTTTATTTTTATATAATGCTTTGATCGATGCAGTTCATTATGCAACTTTGTTATGCGTAGCTATATTACTCATTTATATGATAATAGATTTTTACCAATTTTATAAAAAAAACACGCAATTAGAAAGAATATTAAGTTTAAATCATGTTTATATATCTGATATGCCTTTACCAACAAATTTAATAGAAGAACAGTATCATGAATTACTTTCAAAACTTGATCAAATGCATCAGGATTTAGAAAATCATCATGATCAAACTTATCATGATATGATTGATTATTTTACCTTGTGGGTACATCAAATCAAAACACCAATTTCTGCATTAAGACTCTTGATTCAATCACAAGAATATAATCCAAATGATTTGCTCATTCAAATCTTTAAAATAGAACAATATGTAGAAATGGTGCTGCATTATATGAAGATGCAACATATGTCATCAGATTTAAAAATTCAAGAGTATGCTTTATCTGATATTTTAAATGAAGTTGTGAAAAAACAAGCTATTTTTTTTATTCAAAAGAAAATAAAATTAGATATGAAACCAACCCAAAGAATCATCTTAACTGATGCGAAATGGATATCTTTTGTTATTGAACAAATATTATCAAATGCTTTGAAATATACTAAAGAGGGGACGATTTCAATCTATGAAAAAGATGAAATTCTTTATATACAAGATAGTGGTATAGGAATCAAAGAAGATGATCTTCCTCGTGTTTTTGAAAAGGGATTTACTGGTTATAATGGAAGAACAGATAAAAAAGCGAGTGGTTTAGGTTTATATCTATGTAAACAAGTGATAGATAATTTAGGTTATCGTATCAAGATTGAATCTATTGTAGATCAGGGAACGAAGGTTTCTATTGATTTTCATGTCAATAAGTTAGATATTGAGTAACTTACATCAATGTAAGATATAAAAGGGAATTTGTAAGGTTAAACTATGGTAGCGAATTCCTTTTTTTCATAAAATAATGGTGTACAAAGGAGGAAGCTTTATGGCACTATTAGAAGTTAAAAATTTAAAAAAAGTATATACAACACGTTTTTCTAATCAACAAGTTCAAGCTTTATCAAATGTCTCTTTCAGTGTTGAAGAAGGAGAATATGTTGCAATCATGGGTGAATCAGGAAGTGGAAAGACAACTTTATTAAATATATTAGCTTCACTTGATAAACCGACAAGTGGTGAAGTTTTATTGAATGGACAAGATATCACTCATATCAAAGAAAAAGAAATTTCTCAATTTAGAAGAAAGAATCTTGGTTTTGTATTTCAAGATTTTAACTTGTTAGACACATTTTCAGTCAAAGACAATATCTTTTTACCATTAGTTTTATCAAAGGAATCTTATCCTATTATGAATCAAAAACTCAAAGTTTTAGCACCTAAACTGGGGATTCAAGACTTATTAGAAAAATTCCCTTATGAAGTATCAGGAGGACAAAAACAAAGAGTAGCTGTCGCAAGAGCCTTAATCACACAACCACAATTGATTTTAGCAGATGAACCTACAGGAGCTTTAGATTCCAAATCTACTGATCAATTATTAGAAATCTTTGACCAGATTAATCAGGAAGGTCAAACGATTTTAATGGTAACGCATAGCACCAAAGCAGCAAGTTATGCGAAAAGAGTTTTGTTTATAAGAGATGGTGAAGTTTTTCATCAAATTTATAAAGGAAATCAAACAAACGAGCAAATGTATCAAAGCATTGCTGATACTTTAACTTTACTGGCAACAGGAGGAAGATAAGATGAAAACATTCTTTTATCCTCGTCTGGCATTATCAAATATTAAAAAAAATGCTCAAATTTATTTACCATATTTAATCACAAGTTCATTTACTGTCATGATGTTTTATGTTATTCATAGTTTAGCAATAAATGAAGGATTAAAATCAGAGAGTTCAAATGCACCTGTTGTTCTACAATTAGGAACTTACGTTGTTATGATTTTCTCAGTTATTTTTTTGTTTTATCTTAACAGTTTTTTAATGAAAAGAAGAAAAAAAGAAATTGCTTTATATAACATTTTAGGTATGGAAAAGAAACATGTTATGATAATGATGTTTTATGAAACATTATTCACAACTCTTTTTTCTCTAGTTGTTGGCGTGATGATAGGGGCCTTGTTAAGTAAATTGATGTTTTTATTGTTAGTCAAATTAACAGGATTAAATACACAAATATTTTTTGAAATTCCTATACAAACAGTTTTATTTGCTTGTACAGTTTATGTAAGTATATTTTTGATTGCTTACTTAGTTAATGTCATTCATATTAAGATGACGAATCCCATTGAATTATTGAAGGGTGGACAAACAGGAGAAAAAGAACCTCGAACAAAGATTCTTATGACAATCATTGGTATTGTGACGTTAGGAAGTGGTTATTACATTGCTCAAACAATACAAGAGCCTATATCAGCTTTGCTACTCTTCTTTGTTGCTGTTGTTCTTGTCATTATTGGAACATATTGTTTATTTACAGCAGGATCAATTGTTATATTAAAATCTTTGAAGAAAAATAAGCGTTATTATTATCAGACAAGACATTTTACATCTATTTCTCAAATGATTTATCGTATGAAACAAAATGCTGTCGGATTAGCAAGTATTTGTATATTATGTACATGTATTTTAGTGATGATTTCTTCAACTGTTAGTTTATATTTGGGTATTGAAGACAGTGTGAAGATTGTGCAAGATGAAAGCTATCGTTTCGCTATTTATCTAAATAATGAAGATAGCACAGCAACAAAGCGTATAGAATACTTGAATCAAAGAATCCAAAATGAATTGGCGGAACAGCAAATTCAAAGTGTTTATTTAGAAAGAATGATTTATGATATTTCTTGTGTTGAAGAATCAGGTCAATTTAAAACAGGAGGAGTTCGTGATATTCCTTTGACATTAATGACTTTAGATGAATATAATCGTGTTTTCCATCAGAACAAAGTTTTAAAAGATAATGAAATTTTATGGGCAAATGATTTTCATGATGAGCAACAAGCTTTAACAATTGATGATCATTCTTTTCAAGTGAAAGAAGTGATTTATGATAATCATATTCTTGTCAAAGATGATAGAAATTATGAGAAAAATATGACAATTGTTTTTGCAAATGAAGACGTGATACATCAAACATTTGATAATGATGATCTTGATTTGATTCCTTTTGCTTATATCTCTATTGATTTTGCTGATAAAGATGAGAAAGTCGCTACACAAACAATCAATGATATTATTGATGATGAATGGAAACCTGATGCTAAAACAGGATTACAATACTATTCTTGTGCAAGAAGTTCACAATACGATATGAAAGTCATGATGCAATCAGCATATGGGAGTCTTTTCTTCTTAGGAATTTTCTTAGGTATCTTGTTCCTGATGGCAGCAATTTTAATTATGTATTATAAGCAATTATCTGAAGGCTATGAAGATCAGCATAGATTTGAGATTATGCAAAATGTTGGAATGAGTAAAAAAGAGGTCAAGCAAACAATACGTTCCCAAGTTCTTATTTTCTTCTTTTTACCATTGATTGTGGCAGTCATTCATATGGCCTTTGCTTTTAAAATGATTGTCCAAATGTTTAGTTATTTATTAGTTTCAAAACAAAGTCTCTTTGTTTGGTGTACAGCTATATCTGTTGTGATTTTAGCAGTTATTTACAGTATTGTTTATTCTTTAACAGCAAAAACATATTATAAGATTGTCAAGAATTAGGAATTATGCAAATAATTCCTTTCCTTATATATTCAAGATCATGGAACTTTTCTTTAGGAGATATATATAGTAACAATATGAATTAAAAAAGGCGCTTATTATTATCAGTTTATGCTTTGGAATATGGCATTTAGGTTATACAAATATCCTTTTAAGACATCCTGCTTTTTATGGAAGAAGCGTGATGCCTCACATTTTATTGATGAAAGTGATAATGGGAATCATTTATAGTTTGCTTACAGGCTATGCCAGATATCATGCAGAAAATATTTCAGTTGGACTCTTGATTTCTATTGTTTTGAATATATTTAGTAAATAATTATTTTGTGTTTTGAAGAAAATGTGTGATAATAGAGAGGAAAGAGGGTGGTTATATGGCATATAAGGTTCTTGTTGTGGATGATGAAGTAGATATTGCCAATCTTTTAGAAGTTTATTTAAAAAATGATGGATTTGAGGTTTATAAATTTTATAACGGAACTGATGCTTTAGAGTGTATAGCACATAAGAATATTGATATTGCTGTTTTAGATATTATGTTGCCAGATATTGATGGTTTTAAGCTATGTTCAAAGATTAGAGAGAATTACTTTTTTCCGGTTATTATGTTAACGGCTAAAGTGGAAGATATGGATAAGATCATGGGATTGACGTTAGGGGCAGATGATTATATCACAAAGCCTTTTAATCCATTGGAAGTTGTCGCGCGTGTGAAAACACAGTTACGAAGATATAAACGATATAATCATGAGGAAGAAAATCATAAAGATATTTTAGAATATGATATTCGAGGATTGGTGATTAACAAAGAAACACATAAATGTTATTTATATAAGGAGCTGCTTGACTTAACACCATTAGAGTTTAATATTTTATGGTATTTGTGTGAGAATCAAGGGAAGGTTGTTTCTTCGGAAGAACTTTTTGAACATGTGTGGGGCGAAAAATACATTGACAATAATAATACAGTCATGGCTCATATTGCAAGATTAAGAGAAAAGTTAAAAGAACCAGCAAGAAAACCAAAATTTATTAAAACTGTATGGGGAGTAGGGTATCAAATTGAAAAATAATTTACGTCAACTTACTAAGAGTTGGTTTAAGAAAGCTTTTATACGTATTATTTTATATGCAATTGCGTATTCGTTTATTCTGGTTGGTCTTTTGTTTTTTGGCATGTTTGCGAATTCATTCATCACATGGAGTTATGATAGTTTCATTTATCAATTTCTTTTGAAAGTTAAACAATCTTTGATTGTTCTTATTCCAATATTATTATTAGGTGGTTATTTAACAATTGTTTATCATGAGTTAAGGAAAGCTTATGATTATTTAAGTGAAATAGTTGAAGCAGTAGAAAAAATAGAAGATGAATCATCTTCATTGATTTCTTTAGAACATTATGAACTACAAGATATAAGTGATTTATTAAATAAAACAAAATTAAGCATTCAAATGAATAAAAGAGCTGCAAAAGAAGCAGAACAAAGAAAAAATGATTTGATTGTTTATTTAGCACATGATTTAAAGACACCATTAACATCAATTATTGGATATTTAATGCTATTGAGAGATGAAAAAGATATTTCGCCTGATAGACAACAACATTATTTAGGTATTACATTAGAAAAGGCAGAAAGATTAGAAGATTTAATTAATGAATTTTTTGAAATTACAAGATTTAATTTAACACAACAGGTTTTAGAAATGAGTAAGGTAGATATGGTACGTTTATTGGAACAGTTGACTTATGAGTTTAAGCCAATGTTGGAAGAAAAGGGACTTATTTGTCATTTGTATATGCCAACACATTTAGAAATGACTTGTGATGTCAATAAAATACAAAGGGTTTTAGATAATCTTTTAAGAAATGCTGTGAATTATTCATTTGATGATTCGGATATTGAAATAACAATGGAAGAGGATCATAATCATGTTTCTATCACATTTGAAAATCATGGCAATACAATTCCACAAGAAAAATTAGATCATTTATTTGAGCAGTTTTTTAGATTAGATAGCTCACGTACTTCAAAAACGGGAGGTGCAGGTTTAGGATTATCTATTGCCAAGGAAATTGTCGAACAACATCAAGGAACGATTGAAGCACAAAGTTATGATGAAAAGATTATTTTTAAAGTGGTTTTACCAAAGTTGTAAGAAAATCGTAAGAAATTGTTTATAAAATCATAAGAGTATTTTATGGGAGTTTTTATAAAGAGCATTTCTTCTTTTGATAAGATATATTTGTCAAAAGAGAAATGCTTTTTTTATAGGAGGATACGTTATGAATAAAAAAACAATTGCTGTTATATTTGGTGGAAAATCAACTGAGTATAGTGTCTCATTAGAATCATCATATGCTGTTTTATCACACATGGATACAGATCAATACGATATTTATATGATTGGTATTAATCAAAAAGGAGAATGGTTTCATTTTGAAGGAAGTATTGATATGATTCAAAATGATACTTGGCAACAAGACGCCAATCATCATGTGATGATTTGCCCTGAACCAACAAAACAAAGTGTTATTGAGATGACACAAATCGGTATTTTTTACAAACATATAGATGCTATTTTACCAATTATGCATGGGAAAAATGGTGAAGATGGCACTTTACAAGGGTTGATTCAAATGTCAGGCATTCCACTTATTGGTTGTGGTGTTTTATCATCAGCATTATGTATGGATAAACAAAGAGCACATGATTTGGTTGCGAAAGAGGGTATTCTTGTTCCAAAATCAATTCATTTATCATCACAAAAAAAATATCACATGAAAAAATCAGACATTTTAAAATTACAATTACCTTTATATATTAAACCTATTCGTTCAGGTTCATCTTATGGTATTAGTCGTATTGAGAGTTTTGAAAATTTAGATGAAGCCATCATGAAAGCTTTTGAATATGATGATGAAGTCATTGTTGAAGAAGAAGTGAATGGTTTTGAAGTTGGTTGTGCTGTTATGGGAAGAGATGTTTTAACTGTGGGACGTGTTGATGAAATTGAATTATCAAGTGGATTCTTTGATTTTGAAGAGAAATATACTTTAAAGACATCAAAGATTCATATGCCAGCAAGAATATCAGCAGAATTAGAAATGAAAATTCAAGAAACAGCTCAATTGATTTATCAAATTTTAGGTTGTCAAGTTTTTGCAAGGGTGGATATGTTTTTAACAGATCATCATGAGATTGTTTTTAATGAAGTGAATACAATTCCTGGTTTTACAGCACATAGTCGTTATCCAAATATGATGAAAGGTCAAGGAATTGATTTTACATCTTTAATTACACAAATTATTGAAATGGGGCTTTATAATGAAAACAATTAAATTAACAAAAGACAATATTTATCAGGGTCATCTTCTTCTTGTCAATGATGAATATCCTTTTTTACAAGAACTTTCATCAAATGATTTGATAAAGGTTTATGATCATCAATCTATGCAGCGAGATGCTGCAAGACTATTATTCAAGATTTTTGATCATTTACAATGTCATTCACAAATTGTATGTACCAGTGGCTATCGTTCATATGAAGAACAAAAAAATCTTTATATTCAATCCCTTAAAGAACATGGAGAAGCATATACTCAACAATTTGTTGCTTTACCACACTGTAGTGAACATGAAACAGGATTGGCTATAGATGTTGCTTTGGTACAAGAGACAATTGATCAGATATGCCCTGATTTCCCATATGATGGAATTTGTCAACAATTTAGAGATTTAGCTTATGACTATGGTTATATCGAAAGATATTCTGAATATAAACAGCATATCACACATATAGCCAAAGAACCTTGGCACTTTCGTTATGTTGGTTATCCGCATTCTCAAATCATGAAAAAGGAAAATTTATGTTTGGAAGAATATCATGATTTCATAAAAAATTATACGCTTTATCATCCTTACACATATGTTGCAAATTGTCATGTTGTGAATATTTTCTATGTACCTATTAATCATGAAAAAACAATTTGTTTGAGAGATGATGCCATTGTTCAAATATCAGGAAATAATAGCGATGGTGTGATTGTTACAGCATGGAGGACTTGTCTATGAAAAAAGGATATCCATGGATAGACAAAGCACGTATTGTGGCAGCTATATGTGTCATAGCTATTCATATTTCACCTTTAGAACACATATCACCTTTTGCTGATCTATTCTTGACACGTATTTTAGGACGTTTAGCAGTGCCTTTTTTCTTTATTGTGACAGCTTATTTCTTGTTTCAAAATGGTTATCCTTCATTGGAAAAAATAAAGAAAACATTTGTTCACTTGATGAAGTGGTATATTATAGCCATTATGATCTATATTCCTTTGATGATTTATAATCATTATTTTTCACAAAAAGATTTATTCATCAATGTTGTTAAAGACCTTTTTATTGATGGAACATTCTATCATTTATGGTATTTTCCAGCAGTGATGATTGGTTTAATAATTGTTTTATTTTTGAAAACACATTTTACATCATCATGGTGTTTGTTTATTTCATGTTGTCTTTATGGATTAGGACTTTGTGGTGATGCTTATTATGGCTTAGCTATTGAAATACCTTTTATCAAAGGGATCTTAGATTGGTTGTTTTTGTGGATGGATTATACAAGAAATGGTTTCTTCTTTGCACCTGTTTTTTTAATGATAGGTATCTTGATCAGTGAACAAAAACAAACATTTCTATTACAAATCAATATCATTTTATGTCTTCTTTCATTTGTTTTGATGAGTATTGAGGCTTGCCTTTTACATCATTTTTCAATTTGCCAACATGATTCTATGTATATTTTATTACCTTTGACATCTTATTTTTTATTCAATCTTCTGATTCGTCAAAAAGGATCAAGATCACTTGTTTTAAAAGATGTGTCATTAGATATGTATATCTTTCATCCTTTGATGATTGTTGTTGTAAGAATGTTAGGAAAGTTGATTCATTTAAAAGCAGTGCTGGATAATCATTTGATTCAATTCATGTTAGTAACAGTACTGACAATTGTTTTTTCCATTGTGTTAGAAAGGGTGAAACAGTATGCAAACAATATATGATGCTTCAAGAAGTTGGATAGAAGTTGATTTGGCAGCTATGAGACATAATGTTCAAGAATTGATGACATTGTTACCAGATCAAAGTCAATTGATGGCAGTTGTGAAGGCTGATGCTTATGGACATGGGGCAGTGACAGTCTGTCGTATGTTGAATCAAATGGGCATAGAAGCTTTTGCTGTGGCGACAATAGGTGAAGCAATCGAATTAAGAGAACATCATATTGAAGGTGAAATCTTGATTCTTGGTTATACATCACCAAAGCAAGTCCATCTTTTAAAACAATATCATCTGATTCAAACAATGATTGATAAAAATTATGCTCAAGAAATGAATCAACAAAAAGTCGATATCGATGTTCATATTGCTGTTGATACAGGTATGCATCGTTTGGGAAATACGGATATTCAAGATATTTTGGATATTTATGAATTTTCTTATTTGCATGTTAAAGGCATATTTTCTCATTTATGTGTTTGTGATAGTCATAAACAAGATGATTTAGCATTTACAGAACAACAGATTAAAAAGTTTCATCATATCATTGAAGTTTTGAAAAAGAAGAATAATGATGTTGGAAAAATACATTTACAAAGTAGCTATGGGTTATTGAATTATTCACATCTTTGTTATGATTATGCCCGCGTAGGAATTTCCCTTTATGGTGTCTATTCTTCCTTGTATGATCAACACAATCCACAAATTCACCTACAACCAGCACTTGCTTTAAAATCAAAGATTATTTTATTAAAAGATGTTCAAGCTGAGGAGACAGTTGGATATGGGCGCACATATCATGTTCAAAAACCATCTCAAATAGCCACTGTTCCAATTGGATATGCTGATGGTTTGCCAAGATGTTTATCGAATCAAGGCTATGTACTTGTTAGAGGTCAAAAAGTCCCAATTGTGGGTAGACTATGTATGGATCAGCTGATGATAGATGTAAGCGATGTTCATGGAGTTGCACTTGATGATATTGTAACTATTATAGGGAATGATGGCGAATCTTGTATTACGGTTGAAGAAATCGCTGATCTTTCACAAACGATTTCAAATGAAATCTTGAGTCGTTTGGGTCATCGGCTACCACGTTTATATAAAGGAGATGAAGGACAATGAAAAGACATTATCAATCAACATATCATCAACATCATAGCCAGTCATGGAAGACAATCATAGCGTTGATTATTGCTGTTTGTATAATGGTTTCTCTACTGTTTTTTAATAGGACAAGACTGCAACTTCTTTTCAAAGGCTATGGATTGTCTTCACAAAATATCATTCTTTCATTAGATGATGAGCAGCAGGATGAGTACTTATCCTTAAGATATGCTATTGACATTGAATCATGGGATAAATTGAGTCACCAAAAGCATTATTATGATTATGATTATTATCAAAATTTAAATCAGGATATAACATCACAAGATGTCATAAGTTATGTAGATGGTTTTTATGAAATATATGAGACATCTTTATCTCAGTTAGGTTATGATCTCACAAAATGTCGTGAACTCATGCCACAGTTTTCTTTAAATGATTGGAAATTTTTATCTCAAAAACAATATCATTATCAAGATATTGTCAAATATTTAGAAATCAAGGGATATGTGATTGAAGATATTCCTCAATATATGTCTTCTCAAAAAGAAGCCTTAGATGCAGTTTTGTCAGTATCTTATCCTTTTATTGATGCCCAAAAGAAAGTCAATCGTACTTATCAAATAGAAAATCCAGATAACTACCTTGTTTTAATCAAGAAAGGGTTTGTCTTAAATGATAAATATGAACCGAGTGACTTAGTGAAAGTGAATATTCCAAATGCACCTGATAATGAAAATGATATGTTAAGAAAGGATGCATCAGAAGCCCTTACACGCATGTATGAAGCAGCACTAAAAGAAGATTTACATCTTGTTTTAAATAGTGGTTATCGTTCTTATCAACAACAAAAAGAAATTTATGATGAATATTTCCGTATTTATGATGAAGTGACAGCCAGTGGATTAGTGGCAGTGCCAGGATCAAGTGAGCATCAGTTAGGATTAGGTGTTGATTTGACGAGTCAAAGTGTACTTGATGGAGAAAGAATGGTTTTTGGTGATACTGTAGAATATCAGTGGGTTATTAAACATGCTTATGAGTATGGGTTTATTTTAAGATATCCAGTCAATCAATCAAGTCTAACAGGAACTGTGAATGAGCCATGGCATTTACGATATGTTGGAATAGAGGCGGCAAAAGAAATTTATGAACATCATTGGACATTAGAAAATTATATTTTACAACATGGTTTTACATATGACCTTTCTATTCAATAGAAAGGTTTAACTTTTATTTGTAGATATTTTTTTAAAAACTTTTAAAAACTTAGTAAGGTTTGTGTTTTTCATGTAAATTGTGTATAATGAACTCGACTTTCGAAGCAGTTATATTAAATAAGCAGATATTAAAAAGGGAAAAAACATTGGTTTTATCATATGTTTTCCCTTTTTTTAATTTGAATAATAAACCTTAAATGGCTACATTTCGC
>Ga0129308_1002284_pt1 | contig 16695 bp, 13 predicted proteins | sample L827metagenome_FD_94440 | JGI IMG/M metagenome (GOLD analysis project Ga0129308, IMG submission 94440) | Ring-tailed lemur group fecal microbial communities from Wisconsin, USA - L827 metagenome | ecosystem: Host-associated > Mammals > Digestive system > Large intestine > Fecal | place: USA...
AACCTGCCGATTATCCCTCCCGTCTTTACACTTGTCCCCCGACAAGTCAAAGCGGATAAAGGGTACCAACCCGATAGCGGCGTGGTGGCACAAATCAAGGTTATTTCCAAGCTGTTCCGTGAAAGCGACGGCATTATCGTAGCCACTGATGCGGGGCGCGAGGGAGAATTAATCTTCAGATATTTGTACGAATACATCGGATGCGCCACCCCTTTCGACCGCCTCTGGATTAGCTCGCTGACCGACAAGGCTATCCGCGAGGGACTGGAAAACCTGAAATGTGGCGCGGAGTACGACAACCTCTATTATGCCGCCAAAGCCCGGAGCGAGGCGGACTGGCTCGTGGGCATTAACGCCACGCAAGCGATCACCGTTGCCGCCGGGCGGGGAACATATTCGCTCGGACGGGTGCAGACACCCACACTGGCGATGGTATGCCAACGCTACCTCGAAAACAAGCGTTTTATCCCCGAACCCGTGTTCCTGATTCATCTATCGACCAATGGAACAACGGGAAATGAAATCGTGAAACTCTCTTCCACCGAAAAGTGGAAAGACAAGCAGGCGGCCGAAACCGCTTACAACGCGGTGAAGACGTGCGATACGTTTACCGTTTCCGGTGTGGAACGTAAGGAAACCACACAGGAAACACCGCTTTTGTTCGACTTGACCGCCCTTCAGAAAGAAGCGAATACCAAACACGGATTCTCAGCGGAGCAAACATTATCCGTCGCACAAAAGCTCTATGAGGCGAAGTGCATCACGTATCCCCGCACCGGAAGCCGCCATATTCCCGAAGACGTGTTTGCCGAGATACCTGCTTTGCTGCTCACACTGAAATATCATCCCACGTTCGGCAAGTACGCGGCGGCAATGGACACATTCTCCCGCCGTAGCGTGGACGACACGAAAATTACCGACCACCATGCCCTGCTCATCACGGAAGTGAAGCCCAAGAACATCAGCTCAGACGAACGTATCATCTACGATATGATAGCCGGGCGTATGCTGGAAGCCTTTTCAGAAAAGTGCATCAAGGATGTAACCACCGTTTCGGCAGAGTGTGGCGGCGTGCCGTTCACCGTCAAAGGCTCCGTTATCAGGCAAGCCGGCTGGCGCGCCGTATATCAGGAGAAAGAAGAAGGGACGGAAGAAATTACACTGCCCGTCTGGAACGAGGGTGATACGTTGCCCGTCAAGGGAAGTTCGCTGACCGAAGGCAGGACGAAGCCGAAACCATTGCACACGGAGGCGACCTTGCTCTCCGCCATGCAGACCTGTGGCAAGGAAGTGGAGGATGAAGCCCAGCGCGAAGCGATGAAGGATTGCGGTATCGGCACTCCGGCAACACGTGCCTCCATCATTGAAACGCTATTCAAGCGTGAGTATATGGTACGGCAGAAAAAGAACCTTGTTCCCACCGAAAAAGGGCTTGCTCTCTATTCGGTTGTAAAGGAAATGCAGATAGCCAACGTCAGAATGACGGGAGAATGGGAGAATGCGTTGGCACAAATTGAAAACGGCATCTTCCCGTGCGAGAAATTCCGGGAGAAGATAGAGCAGTTTACCGTGGAAATTACAACAGAACTGCTTGCCTCGGATAAACTCTTTTCTCATAAAGAAACGGGGTGTACCTGTCCCAAATGTCAAAAGGGCGTGATGCAGTTCTACGGAAAAGTTGTCCGATGCAGTAACCCGGATTGCGGTCTGCCCGTCTTCCGGCAGAAAGCGGGAAAAACACTCACCGACGCGGAGATAACCGAACTGCTGACCACCGGAAAAACAGGTGTTATCAAGGGGTTCAACAGCAAAGCGGGCAAACCGTTCAGTGCCATTGTCACCTTTGATGCGGATTTCAATGCCGTGTTCGTATTCCCCGACAAGAAAAACGACGGGAACACCAAGCGAAAAAAGAAATAATGCGTATATTCGCCACTGAGTTCACAGACAAAGGTCATTCATACTACCAGATAGGTGATACTGATTTTACTGTGGATTTTAGTGGTGGCACTTCGGGAGGGATACCCGGAGTGCTTTCGCATTTATATCCATCAGGAAATTTTAATAAAATAACAAAAGGGTCTGCGACCCTCCACTAAAATCCATAGAAATATGAACAAGAAAAATCAACCGACCGAGTTTTCTTACTACGGTCTGTACTTACTCAAATACCTCAAAGAAAACCATCCCGACAAGGCAACCGATGCTGACTTCATAGCCGGACGTGCCGACCGTGCCGCCGACGTGTACGAACAATCCCGGTTGTCGGGATACACGCCCGAAGGGGCGCAGGAGCTGGCAATGGCGTCACTCATGGAGGGGCTTCACTTTTCCAAATACAACACGATTATAGAGGTACTTTGGAACGAGTTCGCCGGGGAAGTACCGCCGGGCGAGGCCGCAAAGTTCGCTTTGAAACTGCAACCGGAACTGGAAGAGGTATTTGCCCGGTACCCGCTTGCGGATGATTTCGCTTATACGCCTGAATACGACCACCTTTATACGGAACTGACGGGAGCCGTCGTAACCTATCTCGAAGCACATGGCGTTTAACCGTAAAGCGAAGCTGCGGGACAATATCGAGGCATTACGGACGGTATTCACATTGGAAAAACAAGGCAGGGCGACTACTCCCGAAGAGAGGGAGATACTCAGCCGCTACTGCGGGTTCGGCGGGTTGAAGTTCATCCTCAACCCTGCCGGTTCCATCATGGACTCCGTACATTGGGCGAAGTCAGACCGCGAGTTGTTCCCCATGACGGTGGAGTTACACAGGCTTGTCCGTGACAACTCCACCGATGAGAAAGAGTATAAACGCTATATGGACAGCATCAAAAGCTCCGTACTGACAGCGTTTTATACTCCCCCTGCCATCGTGTCGGCAATCGCCGATACGCTCCATGAACAGGGTGTTACCCCCAATCGCCTGCTCGATCCGTCGGCAGGACAGGGTGTGTTTATCTCCGCTTTCGGCGTCCATGCCCCGAAAGCGGAGGTAATGGCGTTTGATAAAGACCTGCTTACAGGCAAGTTACTTTCGCACCTATATCCCGGACACAAGATACGTGCGGAAGGTTTTGAACGGATAGAACGGCCGTTTACCAATTATTTCGATGTGGCTACGTCGAATATTCCGTTCGGCGATATGTCGGTGTTCGACGCCGAATATTCCCGGAGCAAAGAGTACGGGCGGCGTTCCGCCACCAAAGCCATACATAATTATTTCTTCCTGAAAGGGCTGGATGCGGTGCGCGACGGTGGAATTGTGGCGTTTATCACCTCACAAGGGGTACTGGACGGACGGGATAACTTCGCCATGCGTGTCCAGATGCTGAAACAAGCCGACCTTGTTTCGGCTGTTCGCCTGCCAAGCAACCTGTTTACCGACAGTGCAAATACGGAAGTGGGGAGCGACTTGATCGTATTGCAGAAGAACATGAAGAAGCAAGGACTTACACCGGAAGACCATCTGCTTGCCTCGACACAGGAATGGCAGGATAGCGGCATCGTCACCAACAGTTATATAAGTTCGCACCCGGAGCGGATTATCCGCACCCGAGAAGCGGTAGATACCAATATATATGGGAAACCTGCCCTTGTCTATACACACGAGGGCGGTGTGCCGGGCATTGCCGCTGATATACGGAAAATCCTCTCCGAAGATTTTGCCAGACGGCTGAATCCGGAATTGTACAACGGAACGGAAGTACAAGATGTACGGCAAACCGTGCAACAAGCCACACGGCTATCGGTTCAGGAACCTGTAAAGAGTGTTCTTACTCCACAGCCGGAACCGATAGCTGAAGCCCCGCGTGAGCGACCCGTACCTGAAGCGACATCGGAACCTCACCCCGTGAAAAAGGAAGAGAAAGAAGAGAAGCCGGAGATTACACCTCCCGTGACGGATTTGTACGACCTGTTCAACTTCACGCAGGAGGAACGGCGGTTAGCCCAGTCCGGTATGGCGAAAAAGCAGCCAGCCAGAACGGGCAAGAAAAACAAGCGCAAGCCCTCCATCGGGAAAAAACGGTTCAACCAACCGAATCCGGCAAAAGAAGAAATAAAGCCGCAGGAGCCTGCGGTGCAGGCAGAGCCGGAGATGCCAAGTACAAACCCGGAGGAGGTCTATGCCGCCATCAACTGGGAAACGAACCCGCCCGTCAACGGATTCTATGAGGCGATGATGCGTCTCACACCGGATGAGAGGGAACAGCTGAGACAGGGAAAAGACATCAGGCGGCAACCAACAGCGGCAACCATTCCCGAACACCACCGGGAAGAACCGGAACGGGAAGAGCAGCAACGGATAGAGGAAGAACTGATGAAACCCCGTCCGCTTATGGGGAAGTTGGAACCACACCACAAAGAGGGTATGCTGGTTTCCGACGGCAATCAGGTGGGCTACCTGAAAGGAATTACCCGTTACGGGGCTACCTTCCACCCATTGGATTTGGATAAGGCACAGCAGGAGAAGGCGGAGCTTTACATCACGATGCGGGACAGTTACCAACGCCTGTACACTTACGAGGCGGAAATGCACCAAGAGAATAAGCCGGAGCGTGAAGCCTTGAACGCCGCTTACAACACGTTTACGGGGCGTTTCGGATGCCTGAATGCCAAAGCGAACGTGAAGTTCCTGCTTATGGACACTTCGGGGCGTGATATGCTATCATTGGAGCGTGTGGAAAACGGGCAGTTCATCAAGGCTGATATTTTCGATCATCCGGTAGCCTTCGCGCTGAATGAGGTGACACACGTCGATACGCCCCAAGAAGCCTTGTCCGCTTCACTGAACCGGTACGGGGAGGTGAACCTCGACTATATGGAAACACTTTGCGACAACAGCCGGGAGGAACTTGTCAGCCAACTGAAAGGACAGATTTTCTTTAATCCGCTGGCGGACAACTACGAGATTAAAGACCGCTTCATCGCCGGAAACGTGGTGGAAAAGACGGAACAGATAGAGGCATGGATAAACAGGAACAAGCCCGATGAGCGGGTGGACGAGGCACTCGCCGCACTGAAAGAAGCATTGCCCCGACCGATTACGTTCGATGAGCTGGATTTTAATTTCGGTGAACGCTGGATTCCCACGGGTATCTATACCGCCTATATCAAGCACCTGTTTGAAACGGACGTGAAGATAGCCTATTCGGAGAGTATCGACGAATATTCGGTGAAATGTGCCGACAAGAACGCGAAAATAAACGACCAGTACGCCGTGCAGGGATATTACCGGAAGTATGATGGTATCAACCTGCTGAAAAACGCGCTGCTGAATACCGTGCCGGACATTACCAAAAGTATCGGCAAGGATGAGCATGGAAACGACATCAAGGTAAGGGACAGCGAGGCGATACAGCTTGCCAACGCAAAGATTGACGAGATACGGAACGGCTTCACGGACTGGCTGAACGAGCAGTCACCCGAATTTCAGCAGCGGTTGGCGAACAGGTATAACCGCAAGTTCAACTGTTTCGTGCGCCCCTCTTACGACGGTTCGCACCAGAACTTTCCGGGATTGGACTTGAAAGCACTGGAAAAGAAGTACGGTATCAAGGATGTTTACCAAAGCCAGAAGGATTGCGTATGGATGCTCAAACAGAACGGAGGTGGGATATGTGATCATGATGTGGGGACAGGTAAAACATTGATAATGAGCCTTGCGTCACAAGAGATGAAACGTCTGGGGCTGGCTCATAAACCGATGATAATCGGGTTGAAAGCCAATGTCGGGGAGATAGCCGAGTGTTACCGCACGGCATACCCGAACGCAAAAATCCTTTATGCGACGGAAAAGGACTTTGAACCCAAGAACCGGGTGAGGTTCTTTAACAATATCAAAAACAACGATTGGGATTGTGTTATCATGTCGCATGAGCAGTTCGGCAAGATTCCGCAGCCGACCGATGTGCAGCAGGAAATTTTGCAGAAAGAGCTGGATAGCGTGGAAGAAAATCTCGATGTTTTGCGGGCGCAAGGCAAAGAAGTGTCAAGGGGAATGCTCAAAGGTTTGGAAAAGCGTAAAATAAACCTGAAAGTCAAGCTGGACAAGATAGAGGATGCCATCAGAACCCGCACGGATGATGTGGTGGATTTCAAGCAGATGGGTATCGACCATTTATTTATTGACGAATCCCATTCGTTCAAAAATCTTACTTTTAACACCCGTCACGATCGGGTGGCAGGGTTGGGAAACAGCGAAGGGAGCCAGAAAGCGATGAACATGCTTTTTGCCCTGCGTACTATTCAGGAACGCACGGGAAAGGATTTGGGAGCGACGTTCCTATCCGGTACTACGGTTTCCAATTCGCTAACGGAACTGTATTTATTGTTTAAATATCTCCGCCCGAAGGAGTTGGAACGTCAGAACATCAACTGTTTTGATGCGTGGGCGGCGATTTTCGCCAAGAAAACAACCGACTTCGAGTTCTCGGTGACAAATAACGTCGTACTGAAAGAGCGGTTCCGTTACTTTATCAAAGTGCCGGAGCTGGCGGCGTTCTACAACGAGATTACCGACTACCGCACAGCAAAGGATGTCGGGGTGGACAGACCGGAAATGAACGAGATACTGCACAATATCCCGCCTACGCCACAGCAGGCGGAGTTCATTGAAAAGCTGATGCAGTTCGCGCAGTCGGGCGATGCCACGATTCTGGGACGGGAAAAGTTGTCGGAAACCGAAGAGAAGGCGAAGATGCTGATAGCCACCGACTATGCCCGGAAGATGGCGCTCGATATGCGTATGATAGACCCGGACAAGTACGAAGACCACCCGGACAACAAAGCCTCGCACTGCGCCGCCAAGATTGCGGAATACTATAAAAAGTATGACGCACAGAAAGGGACGCAATTTGTATTTTCGGATCTGGGCACGTACCAGCCGGGCAAGTGGAGCGTGTATAGCGAGATAAAACGGAAGTTAGTGGAGGATTACGGCATTCCGGCTTCGGAGATACGGTTCATTCAGGAGTGTAAGACGGACAAGGCACGAGGACCGATGATTGATGCCATGAACGAGGGAAAGGTACGGGTGCTATTCGGCTCCACCTCCATGCTCGGAACGGGTGTAAATGCACAGAAGAGGGCGGTGGCTATCCATCATCTTGATACACCGTGGCGACCTTCCGACCTTGCGCAAAGGAACGGAAGGGCGGTCAGGAAAGGTAACGAGATTGCCAAGAAGTTTGCCAATAATAAGGTGGATGTGATTATTTATGCCGTTGAAAAATCACTGGATGCCTACAAGTTTAACTTGCTGCACTGCAAACAGACTTTTATCAGCCAACTCAAAAGCGGTGCAATGGGTTCACGTACTATCGACGAGGGCGCAATGGATGAAAAGTCGGGCATGAATTTCTCGGAGTACATGGCTATCCTCTCCGGCAATACTGATTTATTGGACAAGGCGCGGTTGGAAAAGAAAGTAGCGGCATTGGAGAGTGAACGCAAAACGTTCTACAAGGCGAAAAGCGGCTCCACTTTCAAGTTGGAGGGACATATCAAAACGCTGGAAGAGAACAACGAACATATCGCCAAGCTGACCGCCGATTACGAGAAGTTCACTTCACGGGTACAGACCGACGAGGACGGCTATTACCGGAATCCGGTACGGTTGGACGGGCTGGCGGCTACAGATGCCAAAAGCGTGGGGACACGGTTGCAGGAGATAGCCAAGAATGCTACCACGGGCGGTGAATACGCACGTATCGGAGAACTATATGGCTTTCCCATTCTGGTGAAGACGGAAAATTCCATCCGTGAAGGTGTGGAGGTGAAGCAGAACCGCTTCTTTATTGAAGGGGAATACAAATACACCTACAACAACGGGCAGATAGCGATGGCAGACCACAAGGCGGCAGCTACCAATTTCCTGAATGCCTTAGACCGCATCCCTAAGCTCATGGAACAATACAAGTCACAGAACGCAACGATAGAAAAAGACTTGCCCACGTTGAGGGAGATTGTAGGCGGCACATGGAAGAAGGAAGAGGAACTGAAAGGGCTGAAATCGGAGGTTGCGGCATTGGAGCGGAAAATACAACTTGCCCTCTCTCCGTCCAAGACCGAAGCCGAACAGGAACGAGGTGACGGAATACAGCAGAAAAGCGAACAACATGAGCTACTGACTAAAACCACAAAAAATGACATAGATGCTTTTACTCACAATCACCGCATTCTTGTTGTAAAATCCGGATTATCTGGTAATCGCATGTAATCGTATTTAAATTAGGTAAATGTGTAAAATTATAGTTTATAAACAGTCGTCTTGTATGGCGGCTGTTTCTTTAATTCTTTAACTTAAAATTTATTAAACTAAAGATGTTATACAAATATATTAAATAATTACTTATTTAATACTGTAAGCATTTAAATTCATTCTATTGTTTCCTTTTCGAATAACTCAATATCAAGAAATATTTGGTAAACCAGATATTCTAATTTAGTGTTCTGTATTCATTCGGTGAACATCCCACGACACGCTTGAAGGCCTTGCTGAAATACTGCGGATATTGATACCCCAAAGCGTAAGCAACATCACTAACAGATTTTGTAGGATCGGCAAGCAACTCTTTTGCCATATCCATTGTTTTTGCTAATATATATTCTTGTGCAGATAAACCTGTCTCTTTTTTTATCAGGTCTCCGAAATAATTCGCAGACAGATGCAACTGGTCAGCACAATAAGCAACCATCGGTGTACCGAATTTAGAGGGTTTATCCGATGTGAAATAATCGTTCAGCAAGGCTTCGAAAGAACCGAGCGTGTCCTTGTTCTCCTTTTTGCGGGTAATGAACTGCCGGTCATAGAAACGAATGCAATAATTAAGCAACAACTCGATGGCAGAAGCGATAATCAGGTTGCTGTGGCGGTCTGCCTTGTCATGTGTCTCCTCGTCGATCTTTGTCAGACAGTCGATAACGGTCTGCTGTTCCTGCTTGGAGAGGTGTAACGCTTCGTTAGCAGCGTATGAGAAAAATGTATAATCCTGCATGTGACGACCGAGCGGTGTACCCCGTAGCAAATCCGGGTGGAACAGCAGACACCAGCCCGAACCTGTAAAAGTCGTTCCGTCGGCTTCATGTCCGAATACTTGCCCCGGAGCGATAAACACCAGCGTGTTCTCTTGAAAGTCGTAAGAACGGCGTCCGTAGGTCAAATCGTCCGTACATCGCAATTCTTTAAGGAAAACCACGTACATTCCCACGTGCTTGCGTACATGGGGTACGGGGTGCGGCATACGGCTTCCCTCTATGACACTAACCAGCGGATGTCTCGTTTCCACGCCCATATAGTCATTGTACTCCTTTATCGTTTTTAGTTGCATAATCTTCTCCATAACAGACTATTTCATTGTTTCTATGCAAATGTAGAAAATATCTTTGTGTTATCCGTTTTCATCTGTAATAATTATACATGAAACCGTAATTCATACCCTATGGAGCACTCGGACTGCTTGTAATTTTGCACCGTGGAAAACTGAATAAAAGAAAGAACAATGATACAAATGAGTAATTCTGGACTTATGACTATTGACCGGTTCAATAAATTGACGGGGCATGAAACTTTGCATCCGTTGATTTGTATGGTCGATTTGTCGAAAACGAATTTGAGTGAGGACATTCGAATGATGTGTAATTTTTATGGGTTGTTGTATTACAACGATTCAGAGCAAGACAAAGCATCGGAAAAAGAGTGGTTACGACTGATTTATCCCGGAGAAACAGTCGAAATACCCTCGAACAGGCATCGGTACGCTGGTTGCTATTCGGGCGTATTGTTCCATCCCGATCTGTTGTGCGACACTTCGCTTGAAAACCGTATCGAGACTTATCCGAAACGCTGTCACTGCCGAGGTGCGTTGTCGGAGCATGACAAGAGAATCATAACCGATAATCTGCGAGAGATTGGAGAAGAACTGCATCATGCCATTGATCAGCATAGTGCATCGATCATCGCTTCGCATATCGAGTTGCTACTCAACTACTGTGTACGCTTTTGCAGTCAGTGAATGACAAAACCGTAATAATTATCCTTCAAACCGTAATTCATGACTGGTCGAGGCGAAAATTCCAGCCTAATTTTGCATCAGGTAATACAGATAAATAAAATGATAAAGATTATGAAAATAAAATTGAAAATTATGACAACGCTACTCGGTGTCTTCTTAGGATGCGGAATCGCAGCCTCTCAAACACCGAAAGCAGAACAAGCTATGGACAGTAAACGACAACACATTGCAGAGGTTGCAGCCCTTACGAGTACGGGAGACCTCGACAAACTGAAAACCGTCCTCACGGACGGGTTGAATGACGGCATGACCGTCGGTGAGCTGAAAGAAGTGATGGTACACGCCTACGCCTATTGTGGTTTTCCCCGTGCCCTACGCGGACTGCAAACATTAGTTGCGGTACTCGACGAGCGTAAGGCAAAAGGTATCGAAGACGATTGGGGACGCGAAGCGTCGCCGATAACCGATACCCGCCGTAAGTACGAGCGCGGACGCGACATTCTCTCAGAAATTTCGGGCGTTCCGGCAGATGCACCGAAAGCCGACTATGCAGTACTGGCTCCGGAAATTGAGGTATTCCTCAAAGAACACCTCTTTGCTGACCTTTTCGAGCGGGATGTATTGACCTATGCCGAACGGGAGCTGACGACCGTCGCCGTCATCGCCTCTTTGGGAAAAGATGTAGAACCGATGCTGAAAGGACACATGGGTATCGCGCTGAATGTGGGCGTAACACCGGATGAATTACGCGGTGTGCTGGATATAGTCGAAAAGCACGTCGGACGCAGCGAAGCCGATGGCGGCAGACTGGTCTTAAATGAAGTACTGCAAGGCAAAGGATTTACAGCCCATTCGGAAACTCCTGCCGTGGCAATGGCAAACGGCGTAAAGAAACAGAAAGTCACGTTCCACAACCGTTTCCTGATTGATGTGGTCGGCGATCTCTATTTCCCTGCAAACTATGATTCGGCAAAGAAATATGCCGCCATCATCGTCGGGCATCCTTTCGGTGGTGTCAAGGAGCAGACTTCAGGGCTTCATGCCCGCAAGCTGGCGGAAATGGGTTATGTGACATTGGCGTTCGATGCGTCCTATTACGGTGAGAGCGGCGGTTACCCGCGTCGCATGGAATCACCTGAAGTAAGGGTGGAAGATTTCAGCGCGGCAGTCGATTTCCTCTCGAATCATCCGGCTGTCGATGCAGATAAGATAGGTGTAATCGGTATCTGTGGCGGGGGATGTTACTCTGTCAGTGCTACACAGATAGACCATCGTATCAAGGCTCTTGCCACCATCAGTATGTACGACATGGGACGTGCCCGCCGTCAGGGTGTGGGCGACACGCAGACTTACGGGCAGCGTATGGCGATTCTCGATGAGATCGGTCGTCAGCGCACGGCGGAATATGGCGGAGCCGCGCGTCGGGATATTCGCGCCCTGCCTGAAAAAGTGGATGAGAACACGCCGAAGTTTGCTATCGATTTCCTCGGTTATTACGACAATCCCGAGCGCGGGCAGCATCCTAACTCCACGGGTTATTACTCCTACACGAGCCTTGCGCCAATGATGAACTTCTTCCCATTCGCGCAAATTGAGACCATATCTCCACGTCCTGTGCTTTTCATCGTGGGAGAAAATGCGGTATCGAAATATTTCTCGGAAGACGCATACGAGAAAGCTGCCGAACCGAGAGAATTGTTCGTCGTTCCCGAAGCAACGCACGTGGATTTGTACGACCAGCCGGAATATCTGAAAATCACACTTCCGAAACTGGACGCTTTCTTCAAACAATATCTGAAATAACGATTCGATATGAAAAAGATAACTTGCTTATTTTTACTGGTTGCGGCACTCGGTGCTTGTACCCCGAAACCGGAAAACAAGGTTGAAACAATCCAGCCTGCCGCACTTTCTTCCATCTTTCCCAAAGGAAATATCATTGAAGGTGCTAATTTCAACGGTACGGCCTACCTCCAACGGTTAATGACCGACAGTGAAACATTCGATGTAGTAGTGTCCGACGTGATATTCGAGCCGAAAGCCCGAAACAGTTGGCACTCGCATCCGGGCGGCCAGATCCTGATCGCCACTGCCGGAAAAGGTTACTATCAGGAAAAGGGGAAACCCATACAAGTTTTGAATCCCGGTGACGTGGTCGCTATTCCGGCAGACGTGGTGCATTGGCACGGAGCAGCTCCCGACAGCGGATTCACGCATATAGCAATCAATACAAAGGTTCATTTGGGTGCTACCCAGTGGTATGCCCCCGTAACCGATGAAGAATACAACAATAAATAAACATCAAAAAACAGATTGAATATGAAAAAATTACTTTTTATTCCGCTCTTGCTCCTTTCTCTGACGACTATGGCTGCTTGTTCTCCCGACGATGATCCTGCATCACAGACGGAGCAATCCTCCACTCCCGAAGAACCGGGCGATGAAGAGAACCCCGATGACCCCACTAATCCGGATGAGCCTGATGATCCCGATACACCATCCGAGAACGGCAATATGCTTGTGGTTTACTTCTCTGCTGAGGGACACACCCAAGCCGTAGCAGAACGAATCGTGGAGCTTACGGGTGCGGATATTCATCGGATTGAGGCTGCCGAACCGTATGCCGAAAATCCTTACGATGACAGCGACCGCATCCAGCGTGAAGCCTACAACGACCTGCGTCCCGGAGTTGCGAACCTGTTCGACAAGGAGACTATCGCGAAATATGATACGATTTTCGTCGGTTCGCCTTGTTGGTGGCATCAACCCGCGATGGTAGTCTGCACGTTCCTCGAAGCATACGACTTGAAAGACAAGGTTATCATTCCGTTCTTTACCTACGGGGCTACCACTTATCTGAACGAATCCATGCAGAAGATTTATAAGGTAACACCCGATTCCAAGCATATTCCGGAAACTCTTCCCGAAGACCTCGATGCGGATGACATTACGACGCCGGGGCGTCCCGACGATGCGGGTATTGATATGCCGGGCAGTGCAAACGGTACGGAAGGCTGGCTGCGTCGAATTGGAATTATTGAATAGACATATAAAACAAGTAAAAAATGAAAAAAGGAATTATAACAATGAGTGTACTGGCAATCATTGCCTGTACGATAACGGCCTATTGTTGGGCTGCCGGGAACGAGACCGTATCGGAGCGTGCATATGTAGCGCAATCCCCATCCGGACAACAAGTAAAATCTACCTCTCAAAATGCTAAAGGAAAATCGTTGGTAGTTTATTTCTCCGTTCCCGAAACGGATGGTGTGGATGCTTCTTCCGGAGCCAGCCGCCTTGTTTCCAATGGTAAAGTAATGGGGAATACGCAATACATTGCATCCGTCATCAGTGAAGCTACGGGTAGCGACCTTTTCGAGATAAAGACCGTACACACCTATCCCGGCTCGCATAAGGCATTGATCGATGCGGCAAAGGTTGAGATAGACAACAATGCCCGTCCGAAGCTGGCTACACATATCAATAATCTCAATGACTACGATGTGGTCTTCGTCGGATTCCCCAACTGGTGGTACGATATGCCGATGCCGCTCTACTCGTTTTTCGACGAATACGACTTCGGTGGTAAGACCGTTATCCCTTTTTGTACGCATGGCGGCAGCCGTTTCTCGGATGCCATCAAGACCATACGGGAGTTGGAGCCTAAAGCCTCCGTGTTGGATGGTTACGCAATTCCCCGTGACCGTGTCAGCGAAGCGAAACCCAATGTCTTGAACTGGCTGAAAAGAATCGGAATGGCCGAATAAGTGATAATGGTTCAAACCTATCCAATAAGTTACCCGACCGGATTTCCGGCCGGGTAACTTGCTTAATAAGGGATATATAAAGTTAAATGAGGATACTTTTTCAAGTATAATTTCAATCTGTAATAATTATACGCCAATCCGTAATTCATATAAGGTCTTCCTTGCTGGTCTGACGTAATTTTGCATCAGATAAAGAAATGAATTACAAGTAGTTTTAATACGAATATGAACAATAAAAAAATAACCAGAAGAGAAGCTCTCAAATGTATGGGAACTACATTGGCAGGGTTGGCATTGACCGCATCCGGGCTCTCCTCTATCACGTCCTGCACGGAAGAGAAAAAGAGACGTCTGATATTCTATTTCACGGGAACCGGAAACTGCCTCTACGTGGCTCGGAAATTCGCGGAAAATCCGTTGAGTATTCCGCAGATTATCAGGCAGGACAAGCTGGAGTTCGAGGCGGATGAAATAGGTATCGTTTACCCCATTTACGGACATCTTGCCCCGCAAATGGTGCAGGAGTTTATCCGAAAGGCCAAACTAAAAGCCCCTTATCTGTTTTCCATCCTTACCTACGGCAACCGCAAGTGCAGCGCAACCGAACTGTGGAACAATCTGGCAACAGAAAACGGGACGTGCTTCGACTATATCACCACCCTGAAAATGGTGGATAACTTTCTCCCGTCATTCGATATGAATGAACAGGTAAAAATCGACAAGCAGGAAGACAAGCAAATAGCCGAAATCATGTAGGACATACAGGCACGCAAGCACTGGATACAACCCGTTACCGAAGAGGAACGGCAGCAGCACGCCGAGTTCATGCAACGTGCGGGACACACTCTTTCCCCTTCTGCCGAAAAGTTGCTTGTCATCAAGGAAAACTGTATCGGCTGTGGAATCTGTGTAAAGGTATGTCCGCGCCGGAACTATGCCCTGACGGGAGAAGGTGTTCAATGTAAAGGAGCCTGTGAATATTGCCTCTCCTGCGTTCAGAATTGTCCGCAAAAAGCCATCACACTCCGTGCGGGAGAGAAAAATCCCGACGCGCGATACCGCCATCCGGATATTTCACTGAATGACATTATAAGAGCTAACAGACAATAACTTCAAAAACGATAGGATTATGAAACGAACATTTTTTTATTATGTATTTATAGCACTGGCTACAATGACGCTGGCAAGCGCGTGTGACAAGGATGATTTCGATGCGGATTATCCTTCCGATGAGATCGAATACGATGGTAGCCGCAAAATTTTAGTGGCTTACTTTTCCGCTACGGGCAATACCCAGCGGAGAGCCGAGGAGATCGTGGCGGCGACCGGTGCGGACGTTTATCGTATCGAGGCGTCCGAACCTTATGCCTCAAATCCCTATGACGACAGCGACCGTATTCAGAACGAATCGTACAACAACCTGCGTCCCGGTGTCGGCAACCTGCCTGAAAGTATCGACGAATACGATGTGATTTTTGTCGGTTCGCCGATATGGTGGCACAATCCGGCAATGGTCGTCTGTACGTTCCTCGAAAACTACGACCTCGAAGGCAAGATCGTTATCCCGTTCTTCACTTACGGCTCGACAAAGTATCTCCAGCAGTCCATCGACAAGATCCATGAGGTGACGCCCGCTTCGGTTCATTTGCGTACCTATACGGGTGGTGGCGTAGAAAGTTGGCTGCGCGACATCCATATCATCCAATAACACCAATGAGAATAAGCAATAATATCAATATGAAACGAAATATCATTTTAGCAATCATGTGTACAGTATGCACAATGGCAGCCTCGGCACAAGGTGTCGGAGGCGTGCCGACCAAAGGATTCGCCGTTTTCAAGAACGACGGTCAGTTCAAACCATACGCATTTACCCGCCACGCTGTCGGCGATAATGAAATCCAGATTGAAATTCTCTACGCGGGTATCTGTCATAGCGACATCCACCATGTCCGCGAGGATTGGGGGCCTGAAAAATACCCGATGGTTCCCGGACACGAGATTGCCGGACGTGTGGTGAAAGTAGGCCGCAACGTCACGAAATTCAAGGTAGGCGACTATGCCGGTATCGGGTGCATGATCGGTTCATGCCGTCATTGCGAGGCTTGCGAACATGATCTGGAGCAGTATTGCGAGGAAGGGGCTATCATGACCTACCACGACATAGACCGCTATAACGGTAACGAGCCGACGCAGGGCGGTTATTCCGACAACTACGTCGTAGCGGAAGACTTCGCCATCAAGATTCCGGCAAATGCCGAAATCGAGAAAGTCGCGCCGCTACTCTGCGCCGGAATCACGACCTATTCGCCTATCCGTAATGTAGGTATCAAGAAAGGTGACAAGGTCGGTGTCGCCGGATTCGGCGGGTTGGGACACTTGGCCGTGCAGTATCTTGTGAAATTGGGAGCCGATGTGACCGTATTCGATGTAACGGAAGCAAAACGTGCGGATGCCGCACGCATGGGGGCTACCCGTTATGTCAATGTGAACAACAGCGATGAATTGCAAGGGTTGAACAAGCAATATGATTTCATTCTCTCCACCATTCCAGCCAAGTATGATCCGGTAATGTATGTGAAAATGTTGAAGCTGGACGGTCAGCTCGCTATCGTCGGAATCCCCTCGGCAGCCAATATGCCGAGTATTCCGGTAAACGCCATTGTAATGAACTCCAACCGCAAGATTTTCGGTTCCCAGATTGGGGGAATCAAGGAGACGCAGGAGATGTTGGACTATTCGGTCGCCAACGGCATCTATCCCGAAGTCGAAATTATTCCGGCTGACGGAAAAACGATTACCGAAGCCTATCAGAAGGTCGTGGATGGAGATGTAAAATTCAGGTATGTGATAGATATGCAAACCCTTAAATGATAGCTATGTTACGGAAAATAAGGGCTATACTGGCAATC
>Ga0129308_1002285_pt1 | contig 16690 bp, 15 predicted proteins | sample L827metagenome_FD_94440 | JGI IMG/M metagenome (GOLD analysis project Ga0129308, IMG submission 94440) | Ring-tailed lemur group fecal microbial communities from Wisconsin, USA - L827 metagenome | ecosystem: Host-associated > Mammals > Digestive system > Large intestine > Fecal | place: USA...
CTTTGCGGAGCGCTTAAACGCTATGCAGGGCTTCGCCCCGCACCCCACCAGAGGCGCTGCCTCTGGACTCCGCCAAAGGGACACCGTCCCTTTGGAATCCCGATGTTAGTTCGCTTAAGTTGTTGACAACGCTATTGCAGACCGCAAAAATTCTGCGTTTACTTTGTTATCTCGGGCAGTTCGGAGAGAATTTTAGCGTCTATTTTCTGAATTGCAAGAGCGTCGGAGGGCAAAATTCCGTCGCCGGGATTGCAGCAGTCGGCGTTTTTTGCGCCTTGTTCGGAAAGACCGTACTTGTCGGGATTACCGAGAGCCTGCAAAATAGCCGTAGAATCGGCGATAGTTACCTGTCCGTCGCAGTTTGCGTCGCCGAGGAGAGTGGCGGGAGTTGTAGCAGTGGGCTTAGTCGTGGGTGCGGCAGTTGTTTTTGTCTCGGGAGCGGAAGTCGGTTTGGGAGTAGCTGTGGATGTCGGCTTATCGCTGTCAACAGGCTTGCCGTCCGAGGTAGTTCCGCCGTCAAGGTTGCTTCCCTCGGTTTTGGCGTAGCTTGTGTAGAACTCGTTGAGCGAGAGACCGTTTGCGCCCAAAGCGACCTGATGATCAAGACCGATGTATTTTCCCGTAGTCTGAGTCTGCCAGAGGGACGGCTCGAAAAGTCCGTACTTCTCCTCGTCCCATGTAAGGAAGTCAGTGCCGAGAAGTCCGCCCGTGTCGCCCGAATTGGGGTTCAGACACCAGAACGTGTGATTGATATGGTTGTCTATCATGTAGTCTCTGAGCAGCTCCATCCACTTCTGATTTTTGCCGCCGTCCATATGACCGCCCCATTCGCCGATGAGCAGCGGAGCGATGTCCTTATCGTTGATGTACGCCCATGTATCGTACCAGTAGTCGTCAAGAAGCGTCTGAGTTGTGAAGTCCTTGTCGAACCACGTCTGAGCGTAAACCGAAGGACCGTAGTCGTGGGGCGAATAAACTATCTGACTTGTGCCACTGTCGGGGACAACGGGATAATCCTTTACACCTCTGAGGTTGCCGCCCCACCATGCGCCGTACCAAGGAGACTTATCGGCAGGAGCGTCCCAAATGTCGGGCGTATCGTAGGTAAATCCCTTTTCGGTTTTCGGGTACTGTTCAACGCCCTCTATCATAATGAGCGCATGGGGGTTGACCTCGAGTATCGCATTTGCGCATTTTGTAGCGGCGTAAGCCCAGTTGTTCTCATCGGTCGAGCCGTCCCATTTTGCGATATTTGTCGGACATTCGGAATCGTAGGCACGCTTGCCGTGGGGTTCGTTTTTCAGATCGTAGCCGAGGAGCGTATCGTCGTTTTTGTACTTATCGGCTAACCAGACAAGGGTATCTATCCAAAGATCGGTAGTTATTCCTGCCTTGCCGTACCACAGCTCATAGTTGTGACCCGAGTTGTCCGAATGGGGGCTGTGAATGTCGATAAACGCCTTAACGCCGTATTTCTTGCACTTCTGCATGATAATATCGAATATCTGCATTGAGTCTTTAAGAGTTTTGCCGTCTTCGAGAACGAAGTCACGGTTTATGTCGCCGTATTTTCCGGCAGGCGTGATAGTTCCGTCCTCGCCTACAACGTCCTGCGGCGGATTGTAGGCAGCCTGAACGGAGCTTACGGGGTCGGGCGAACCCTCCATCCATGATTCGAGAAGCTCCGACGAGATCGGAAAACGGATAACGTTTATGCCGTGGTCTGCGGCGGCTGACAGAAATACGTCAACGTCTGCGGCATAAAGACCGTGCGGAACGTTTTCCGAGCAGTTAAGCCCGAACCAGTTTGCGCCTGTGAGCCATACCTCGTTGCCGTTCATATCGTAAAGGCGGCTGCCCTCGGCATGAAGCCAGTCGTCGTTGCAGTCGTCAACGGCTGAAGCTGTTTCGGGCGGTTGGATAAACGTGTTCAAGGCAGACGACGTGCCTGCTGCGGCAACAGCCATTACCGAGGCTAAGGCCGCAAAAGCTTTGGTTAATTTTTTCATATCAAAATCCCTCTCGATCAGATGCAGCATATTTTTTCTCTGCATCATGTTAATTTAATCTTAACATTTTTAAGACCGTTTGTCAATACGGAAATGTGAAATTTTACAGAAACAGGGGGAATTTCGTCAATTTGATTTTTCGTAGGGAACGCTCTCTTTGGCATGGGATTTTAAACGATTATTCAAAAACAATTTCCCGATGTAGGGACACGGCGTGCCGTGTCCGCACGTAATATTTCATGAACCGTAAACATTCGGGTATATTGTTATTTCGGCTGTACGTTTCTACATATAATTATATGTTCCTGTAATTTTTTTGAACGGACACGGCACGCCGTGTCCCTACAACGGGAAATTACAATGAAAAGACGTGTGCGAGTATAAAACAGGCGTTGATCGTATGCTTGACATAAAGCCGCATATATGCTATAATATGGAGGAATACTATTAAAAGAGCCAAAAATCTGTTCTGCAAGAGAAGCTCTGAAAAAGAAAGGATACCGAATAATGTCAGAAAAGATAAATCAGATAAGGGATATGGTCTTTCGGCGGTATATAGCGCATGAAATAGCCAAGTCCATGCAGCTCGACACCAAGAGGAACAAGGTGATCTGCTGCGACTTTATCGTTGAAGCCGATACCTCTCCGCAGGATGAATTTGAGCTTTTTAAATATCTTTATGAAAACGGCAGGGCTGATTTTGAGCCTTATTATATTATAAATGAAAAATGCGCCGCATACCGTGATATAAAGAAGAAATACGGGGATAACATAATTCCCTACGCTCCCGAAAAAATAGTGGAGTTCGCCTTTTTTATGAAAGACCTGTTCAAGACGGTCAAGTTTATCTGCGGCGGCTTTCAGGTTCTGCATTCGCTTCGTATCGGCATTACCGAGGCTGTCAAGCGAAGCCCGTATGTGTACTCGTTTTTCACGCAGCACGGTATAACTTTCTTTAAGGACGACTTTATTTCTCAGTCCTCCTACAGCGCATTTTTGTTCGATAAGCTTATGATAAGCAACGACTTTGAGAAGAAGATTTTCATGGAGCGCGCCTGCTATACCGAGGATAACCTTGTGAAAAACGGTCTTTTCCGCTGGGATCTGCTCAGCGCGGACAATGCGGAGTCCAAGAAAGTTATCTTCATTTATTTCACACACCGCCGTTACCTTAAAAATATCGAGGAATCCGAGCTGAAAAATACCGTCTATGTCAGAACTATCGTAGGCTTTCTTGAGAATCCGCGATTTAAGGAGTTTGTTGAGAAAAACGGCTATACTCTTAAAATTGCGCTCCACCACAGCGTTTTGCAGGTCTGCGGAAACGAGCTTTTAGAGGGCGTTCAGATATTGCAGGACGACGAGATAGCGGGGGCGAAAAAGGAAGCGGCTATCCTCATTACCGACTATTCCTCCATGTGCTTTGAGATGTGGTTTCAGCATAAGCCCTCGATATTTCTTAATATCCCCGACAGCGAGGACTGCTTGAAATACGGTCATAAGACCGACCTCGCCGAGCCGTACAGCGGCAAGGAGGAGTTTATTTTCAATGTGGTGAACTCCGCAGACGAGTGTATGGACAAACTGGAGGACTACCACCGCACAGGCTTCAAGCTCAAACCCGACGAAAAAGCCAAGCGTGACGCATTTTTCTATTACAACGGCGGATTCCGAGAGCGTTTCTTCAAATATCTTAAAAACATGAAGAACGATGTTAAGAAGCTCTATCAGATGCCCGTTAATACAACCATAAGCTTTGCACGTTTTCCCGATATTGCGACCTACGGGATAGAGATGCCCTCGCCGGCAGGACGTTGGATAGTCCGAAAGAAAGCGTATTTCAGCTTTTTTATACCCTCGAACAAAAACGGACTTGCAGTTCAGCTTTACTACGAGCCGTATTACTATTATAAACAGTACAGGATAGGCGCAAAAGTGTATGTCAACGGTCACCAAATGTTAAGCGAGGAGATATTCCGCAAGAAAAACAACTATATTATCCTTGATATTCCTAAGTCGTACATTGGTTCTGACAATAAGGTCGAGATAGGATTCAGGTTTACTCACGTTTACCCGAGGGGCAGTCTGAAAACAGGCGCAGTCGGGGACGAACGCTATTTGTCTCTGCGGCTTCTTGAAATGGATATATATGAAAGAGACAGAAGATTTCCTACTGCGGAGGAACAGCTTGAACCGCTGCGCATTGCCCGTGAGCTTGAACAGGAAGAATCCGAGTAACAGAGGAGAGAATAAATGCTGCAAAAAATAACTGCTCAGATCAGGCAGGTAAAGAAATATCAGTTTCTTTTTTCGGAGCTTGTAAAGCGTGATTTCAAGAAAAAATATAAGCGGACGATACTCGGAATGTTCTGGAGCATTCTTTCGCCGCTGCTCCAGCTTGCGGTAATGGCGGTGGTGTTTACCAAGTTTTTCGGCAGAAATACCGAGCATTACATCATTTATCTGTTTTCGGGAAACCTGATATTCTCGTTTTACAAGGATTCGACCAACGGCGGAATGCACGCTCTTATGTCGAATGCGAATATAATTAAAAAAATAAACGTCCCGAAGTACCTGTTCATGCTGTCAAAGGAGGTCTCCTCCTGCATAAACTTCGGCTTGACGCTGATAATTTACTTTGTTTTCGTCGCCATAGACGGCATACCGTTTTCTTTCAGATTCTTTCTGCTGCTGTACCCCGTGGCGTGTCTGCTGATATTCAATATCGGCGTGGGATTCATTTTGTCGGCGTTATTTGTTATCTTTAAAGATATACAGTATCTCTACGAAATTTTCACTCAGCTTCTCATGTATCTTTCGGCGATATTCTACACCGTCAGCATATATCCCGAAAAGATACAGAAGCTTTTCTATCTGAACCCCGTATACGTCTATATCACGTATTTCAGGTGGGTCGTTATAGACGGCGTTATCCCCAGTGTGCAGTATCATCTGCTTTGTATGGGATATGCGGCGGCTGTCCTTATTATCGGTATGGCTATATATAAAAAGTATAACTATAAATTTATGTACTATATTTGATTGGACGGAATGGGTGACTATATGAAGAAAATCGAACTTAATAATGTCTCGGTCTCCTATATTGTGGGGGATTTTACCAATATCGGACTGAAAGACGTTATTATACAGAAAATAAAAGGGACGTATGTTCAGAAAGAATTTATGGCTTTGAACGATATATCGTTTTCCCTTAACGAGGGCGAACTTTTGGGAATTATCGGCACTAACGGAGCAGGCAAGTCCACTCTCTGTAAGGTCATTTCGGGAATCATGCGTCCGACAGCAGGAACTATGGCTGTTCGGGGCAGCATCGCTTCTCTGCTGGAGCTTGGCACGGGCTTCGACGGCGATCTGACGGTTCGGGAAAATACTTTCCTCCGAGGAGCTATGCTCGGCTATACCCGAGAGTTTATGAATAAGACCTACGACAGCATTATCGAGTTTGCCGAGCTTAAAGAATTTGAGGACAGAAAGTTCAGTCATCTTTCATCGGGCATGAAGTCAAGGCTCGCTTTCTCCATAGCATGTCTTGTAAAGCCCGAAATACTGATACTTGACGAGGTTTTGTCGGTGGGCGACGGAGCGTTCCGCAAAAAGAGCGAAAAGAAAATGCTTGAAATAATAGACGGTGGAGCGACTACTCTGCTTGTTTCTCACAGTCTGGCGCAGATACGCCGAATGGCAACAAAGGTCCTATGGCTTGAAAAGGGGAAACAGGTAGATTTCGGTGAAACTAAGGAAATATGCGATAAATACGACGAATATCTTAAAAAGAAATAGGTGGAGTATGGGAATCAACGATAAATTTAAATGTCCCTGCTGCGGATATTATACCCTCGGGGAGGAGGGCGTTTATGACGTGTGTCCCGTATGCTTTTGGGAGGACGATACAAGTCAGAACCGTGACCCCGATATGGCAGGCGGAGCGAACAAAGTCAGCCTGTCGGAGGCAAGGGAAAATTATCTGAAATACGGCGCATGTATGGAGGAGTTCACTCCCTTTGTAAGAGAACCTCTTGACGAGGAAAAAACTGCCGAGCCTTTATGTGACGAAATATAGAAAAAGCCGCTATCTGTGATTTGCAGATAGCGGCTTTTTCAGCAGATCATTGCAGTAAAGACAGGGCTACTGTTTTACCGTCCGAAAGTTTTATAAGCAAAACTGTTTCGCTTTCGTTCGTTGTGTAAACCTCGTTAGCTGTATTGTACGTGTCGTAAGGTCCGGAAGCTTCATCAAATTCAGCGATAGTTCCGAGATACTGATTTGGTGTGAATCCGCTCACGATCGTGCGGTTCTCGATGTAGGTTTTACCGTTTAAGGTTACTGACCACAGTTTGTCGCAAACGCCATTATCATAAACAGGCGTATCGGGAGTATTGCCATTATCATTTGTATTTACGGTCGGCTCAATGGTTACAACATTAGTTGCAGTTTCATCAGGGACATCTGCAACGGAATTGTTGTCGTTCACACCTGTAGCCGTATCGGAGATCACAACATTTGATGTAGGTTCTTCCCGAATAACCGTATCAGAATTACAGCCGTTATAATTATCGTTTTCATTTACGGTCAAATCAACGCTCGTCGCTTTATCCTCGTTAAACTGTTGGGCTTCGGCAGTTTCCTTACCGTAAATATTTACGTTTTCAGTTATTGGCTGAAAATCAGAAACATTATTGAGGACGTTTTCTTCATTGTCGGTTTCAGATGTAAATTGATCTGAATAACTGTTAGCGTCTTGACTTTCCACAATACTGCCGTTGTGTTCTTCATACTTCGATAACTCGGGAACAGTCATAGCGTGGTTTTTGACCAATGCGGCGCCAACGGCAAAAACGGCGCACGCGGCAACTGCCGAAGCGTATCGTGTGATATTAAGACGTTTTCTTTTGGGAACAATGTTCGCCGCCTCTGCGATCAAATCTTCATTGATACCATTAATAGCAGTATCGAATTTATCTTTTTTCATAAATCGTACCCCTCTTTCTCCAAGTATTTTTTCAGTCGTTTTCTTATTCGGAACAGGATAGTTGTAACCGTTTTAGGATTCATTTCAAATTGTTCGGCAATTGATTCTATTGGATCATAATACCAATATCTTCTTATAAAAAGCTGTCTGTTGGTTTTATTCTCTTTCAAAAGAAAATTGCTGATCGAATCGCTTAAATCTCTGATTATGAGATCATCTTCGGGATTTTTTTGATCTGAAAGAATTTCAGCCAATTCGTCAATGGAAACAGAAGCTTCATCATTCCTTTTTTGGGCGTTTTTATAACGTCGTTTGTCCAGCGACAATCTTTTTACAATTTTACATATGTAAGCAGTCAGATTATCGGGACGATCTTCGGGAATAGTATTCCATATTTTAAGATACGTATCAACTAAAACTTCTTCCGCGTCTTCCTTGCACATCAAAATATTATTTGCTAAACGCAAGCAGAGTTTCCCGTACTTTAAATCGACTTCATGAATAGCGTCTTCATTCCTGTCCAGAAACATCTGTATAATTGATGCATCATTCATCATTTACTCCTTTCTGAGGTCCTCATCTATTAAGACGAAAAAACTTGTCGGTATATTTCACTTTTTTTAAAAAATCCCAGAAATTATAGGCGACCTCTGAATACAGCAAAAAACCTCTGTTCCATATCGAAACAGAGGTTTTAATTTTTTAGTATCAATCCAATATTTTCTTATAATTTTCTTCTTCCTCTTTTTCCTTTGCAAGCTTTTTGGCTTTTTTTGCGGAGGGTGACGCGCTCTTGCGGCTTTTTGCCATAAGAACCACGGCGAATACTGCGGCGGCGAGAATAAGTCCCGCGGCGACTATCATAAACGCCAAAGATTTAAGGTCCTTGTCAACTGCCGACGAGGATATTTTGTTTTCCTTTGCGTACTTTGCTCCGGCGGATTTTGTAAATACGCTGAGGTCGAAGTCCTCTTTCGGCACGTATTCGCCCGAATCGTTCAGTTCAAAGCCGAAAGCGTTGTTTCCGACGGAGGTCACGCTTTTCGGTATACCTACTTTAGTAAGCGACGAGCAGTTTACGAAAGCTCCCTCGCCTATAGTTTCAGTCCCCTCGGAGATTATAACGCGTTTAAGCGAAGTACAGTTGAAGAACGCGCCGTCGCCTATTTCGCGGAGAGTTGTGGGGAAATCAAGGGTTTCAAGGGACGTGCAGTTTTTAAAGGCAACAGGGGAGATAGTCGTCAGTCCCTCGGAAAAATCAATGCTTTTCAGACTTACGCAGTAGCCGAACGCGTCGTCGCCGATATGGGTCAAAGAGGTCGGCAGGAAAAGGTTTTCGATACCTGCGCAGACTGAAAACGCGCCTGCGTCAACAGTCGTAACGCCGCTTTTGATATACACATCGCCCGTAAGTTTTGCGGAGGCTCTGCAAATGTTGGTCTTGCTGCTGTTATAAAGAATGCCGTCCTCGAAAACGTAGCTTTTTCCGTTGCCTGTGTCAAAGCTTTCGATAGAGCTGCACTCTGCGAACGCCATAGGCTCTATCATCGAAAGCTCGTCGGGCAGTACGACTTCTGCCAAGGCGGAGCAGTTGTAGAATGCGTATGACTCTATCGTGTTTACGGAATCGGGTATCTCTATCGAGGTGAGATTCGTGCAGCCCATGAATATTCCGTCCTTCATGACTTTAAGCCGCTCGGGGAGAGTTACCTCTTTCAGAGAGGTACAGCCTGCAAATGCGCTGCTGCCTATTTCCGTGATAGTGTCGGGTATAGTCAGTTTTGAGATATATGTGCAGTTGGCGAAGGCTTTGTCGGCGATAGCGGTGACTGCGTAACCGTTTCTGAGTTCGGGCAGTTCTTCAAAAACCGCTTCGGGGTTGCAGCTTGTTATAGTGTAAGTGCCGTTTATCAGTTCGTAATAAAACGTTCCGTCCGAAAGCTGTTCGCCCGTCTGAGCGTCCACGCCGTATGCGGCGGCAGGAACGGCGGAAAACAGGCATATCGCCGCCGATACTGCGGAAATTATTTTTTTAAGCTTCATCGGCTTTTTCCTCCTTGTCCTCCCGAGCTTTTTCGGCAGCCTTAGCCTTGCGTTCTGCGGCTGCTTTTGCTTTTTTCTTTTTACTTATGGTCTTGCCTGTGACAATTCCGACTATGGCAAGTATTATAGCCGCAAGTGCGCCGAGTACAACGTACAGAAACGTTTTATCAACATTTTTTTCGCCGACAGCAACGGTGTCCGTAACAGTCTCTATGCCGCAGTCTGTGGCGTACTGCATTGCAAGGGAATCCTTTTCGACGTACATTTTGAAGCCCTCCGTAACGGAATAGGGCATTTCTCCCGACGTTTCGTCCCCGCTGTTCTGAATTTCCATTGCAAGCTGTTCATCGTAATCGTAGCCGAAAGCGTAGCTGCCGATATATTCGACTTTGTCGTACACACGTATGCTTTTCATTGCCGAACAGCCGAGGAACGCGTTTTGTCCTACTTTTTTAAGAGACTTCGGGAGCTTTGCTTCGGCAAGAGCCGCGCAGCCCTCGAACGCATAGTCGCCGATAGTTTCAACAGCCGTCATTTCCACCTTTTGAATCTTGTCGTTATAGCAGAATGCAGAGGGAGCAATTTCCTTAACGGTATCGGGAACTGTAAATTCCGTGTTTTCACATGCCTGCGGATAGGCGATAAGCAGCGACTTATCCTTGTTGTACAATACGCCGTCCTGTGAGGAGTATTCGCCGTCGCCGTCGGTAACGGTTATGCTTTTCAGGGAATGACATCTCAGGAACGGCTCGTCGCCCTCGATAAGGGTACAGCCGCCGGGAATGGTGATATTTTCGGCGTACTCCGAAAATGCGCCCTCTCCTATGGTCTTGACTGTTTCGGGGAGGATAATATTTTTAGAACCGCAGCTCAAAAAAGCTCCGTAGTATATCGCCGTTATCGTAACGCCGTCTATTTCGGAGGGGACTTCGACAGTTCCGTCCATAGACGTACAGGCGGTCAGATAGCCCTCGCCGTCAATGACCGCATATTCAAAGTCGCCTGACTGCTTGGCGTTCAGAGCTTCATGCTCGAGCTGTCTTTCATATGCCGATCGTTCAATAAAAGTGAAGTTGTTGTAATAATCGTATTCATCGTCGGTATCTTTGGCATACCTCGCAGCCGCCGAATTAGCTGCGCCGACTATAGTAAAGCCGTCTACAGTGTTTTCGTTTTCATCGTAGCCGAAAGCCGAATAGCCGATAGACTGAACGCTGTCGGGTATAACGGCAGTTTTCATAGCCGTACCCATAAAGGCGTTCTGATCTATTGTATATAGCTGTTCGGGGAGCGTTACCTCTGCAAGACTTTTGCAGTTCATAAATGCGGCAAGTCCAATAGACATCGCAGAATCGGGGAAAACGACCTCGGTAAGGTTATCGCAGTTCACGAAAGCCATAACGGGTATCTCAGCGATAGAAGTTCCGCTCATATCAATGGAAGTCAGATTTGAATTGAAGCTGAAACAGTGGCGGTTAAGGGTATTAACGCTGTCGGGAATGATTATTTCCTTTAAAGGCGTATCAGAGATCGCAGCAGTACCGACCGTTTCCACGCCCTCGGGAATTGCGAACGAATCGCCTTTTTTTGAGGACGGATAGTGCATAAGGGTTTTCATATCCTTTGAGTACAGCACGCCGTCAACGGAAGCGAAATACTCGCTGTTCTCGTCAACCGTTATTTCTTCAAGAGTAAGACAGGGCGCAAAGGGGTTTTCCGCCGAAATATAGACGATGTTCGCATGAATGGCGATTTTTTTCGGCTTGCAGTTCATAAAGGCGTTTATGTCTATTTCCGTAACGGGAACGCCGTCGAGACTTTCGGGAATATCTAATTCCTCGGCTGTTGAGGAACACGCGGTTATGTGGGCGTTTCCGTCATCATCGACAATGTATTTGAAATCGCCCGAGGTTATCTCGGCGGACTCGTCCGAAGCTTCGGTAGTTTCGCTGTCGGCGGCTTCGGTCGTATCGGAAACGCCCGAGCTTTCGCCCTCTGCAAAAGCGGTCGCAGTCGGAACGGCGGCGGACAGCAAGATCGTAAGGCACAAAGCCAAAGCTGCTGTTTTATTGTAGTATTTCATGTTTTTATCCTCGCTTAGAGTTTTGTTTTTTATTATTATAGCATAAATTGAATATGATTGCAATAAATTTCACTAAGTTTTCATGGTAAACTCAGTTCCAAGAGAAAAAAAGCAATTTTTTCAACTGTGAAAATTCATCATAATATTTTAAAAATTGATTATTTTGGTTGACATATTGCATAAAACGTGTTATAATTTAGGAAATAAAGTGAGGGGGAAGTTTTATGAAAAAATTTAAAAGGACAATTTCATTCATAACGGCTCTTATAATCACGGCTTTGCCGTTATCAGCGGAACTGTCGCCGCTGACGGGCAATTCCGAAGATTACGTATCGGTCGAATCCACTTATCCCTCATGGTTCGAGGGCGTGACAGAGGACGGTTTTCGTTATGAAGCTCATACGATGCCGGAGCGTGTGAGTTATATTTTATCATATGAGGGTACAGGACCCGATGTGGTTTTTCCCCAAGAAATAAAAGGCTATGAGGGTTTTGAGATATGGAGGGTTGCTCCGAGACTTTTTGCGGATAATCAGACGATAAAAAATGTGGATCTTTCAAAATGCTGGGATATTTCGGACGGTTTTTTAGAAAACTCGTCTGTTGAAACTGTAATTCTTCCGAAAAGTTTAAGGTATGTTCCGAGCGACCTGTTTAAAAACTGTAAAAATCTTAAACATGTGGAGTTTGGAGACAGCGTTGAAATAATTTCCGAATCTGCCTTTGAGGGAACAGATTATGTTCTTCCCGACGATATGGCGGCTAAAGTGAGAAATGTCTATTATGACGATGGCGAATTATGTGTTGTAATGGGCGACTGGGCATATACGCTGTGGAACCAAGATGCGAAAATGTGGAAATACAACGGAAACGATACGGATATTGTTATACCCGAAACAATTGACAACAAAACTGTAACAATGATCGATAGAGAGACCTTTATGAGCGATGAACTGGAAACGGTAAATTCTATCGTTTTACCTAAAACTTTAGAAAGATTTGAGGGGTTGGAGCTGAAAAATCCCGAAAAGCTAATATATGACTTTTGAGGGCGATGAAATACAATTAAATCGCGGTGGAGTTTCAGGCACCGGCATTGAAGAAATGACCTTTCCGCTTATAAATAGACTCTACAGTGATAACGAGCATATCCTTGACGGCGGTTTTATTAAAGATGCAGACCATATAAAAAAAGTCCACTTTGATAAGGGAGAGGGAAAATTAAATCTTGAATCGGGTGCTTTTATGAATTGCCCTGCGCTTGATACGGTTACTTTCAGCGGATATGATACGGTCGTTGTGGGCAAGGGCGCTTTTGAAAATACGTCTTTGCGCAGACTTGAATTTTACACGGGCTGTCAATTTACAACAGATATGTTCAAGGACTGCGACAATTTTCAGGAGCTTGTACTGGGTGGCAACGTAAGTGCGTTAGCGAACTCTTTTAGGGGCTGTCCGCTGAATAACGTCATTATTGCAGACGATTCGATCTCTGTTGCGGTCGGCGCTTTTGATTCGTGCAGGACGCTCATGAACGTAAACTCCGAGCCTGCTTTCGACAGTTCCACAGGCGAGTTCAACGAAAAAAACAAAGACCTGATAATAAAATACTTCGGCGGCGCAGACGACGTCGGCTTCGTCAACGAATATGTCATGTGGCACGTCAAGGATATTGTGTCTCGCTGCATAAACGACAGCATGAGCGATATGGAGAAAGCGAAAGTCCTGCATGACTGGGTATGCGAAAACGTTTCGTACAGTCCGAAAACTTATGCGGCGGCTGAGGATCACAACGATCTTTCACCGTTTTTAACGGGAGTTACAGTCTGCGACGGCTACGCAAGGGCGTATAATCTTCTTCTCCACGAAGCGGGTATCGAGACTTGTCAGGTAAACAGCAGCAATCATATCTGGAATATCATAAAAATCGGCGGTCATTATTTTCATGTCGATACAACGTGGGACGACGGCGACAAAATCAAGGACGACTGGTTCTTGAAGTCCGACAATGAGGTGAAAGCCGAGACAAGCTCCCACTCAAAATGGGAGCTGAAAACCACCTCGTCCCTGCACAGCTTTCAGAGCAGCGTAATGCCCGAGTGCACCTATTCTATGGGCGACTGCAATACGGACGGCGCTATATCTGTTGCCGACGCCGTTAAAATGAACAGGTATATCATGGGCGCAGATTCCGTTGATTCAGATGATCTGGTGCTTTATGACCTCAATTTCAGCGGTTCGGTGGACGTTTTCGATATGGTCGAAATGCGTAAAACAATTACCGAAGTAACGGGTCTCGGTGATATTTACTCTATGAAAAATTGGCTTCTCGGCGGTGACGGGCAAGTTTCTGCTGAATTCGATCTGAACGGCGACGGCGTGATAGACGTTTTCGATATGATAATTTTAAGGCAACAATTAGCGAAATAATACTGCTCTATGTGTGAGTCTCTGAAAATCCGCACATGCCGAGATATTAAACAGGCTCTAAGCTAACGGCTAAAGGCTATCAGCTTTTGTGATTTGTGACAAAAAATATATTTTAATTTCGCTTGACAAAGCGAAGCGAATGTGATATAATATTAAACGGAGCGTTGTCATGCGCTTGTTTAAAAGTAAAAATTCCGGAATATAGATGTGCGGGCCCTGTGCAACAAGACACCGTGAACCATGTCAGGCGGGAGACCGAGCAGCATTAAGCGGATCGTCTTGTGTGCCGCAGCCAGCCTGCACATCTATGTTCCGGAATTTTTTGATTTGCAATAAAGGGGGCGCTGCTGTGTATAAGGCTTTATATCGTAAGTGGAGGCCGCTGACCTTCGACGACGTTATTTCTCAGCAGCATATTACTGAAACTCTCAAAAATCAGTTGAAAAACGATAAGACCGCCCACGCCTATCTTTTTACAGGCTCTCGGGGAACGGGAAAAACCACCTGCGCAAGGATACTTGCAAAGGCTGTGAACTGCCCGAATATGAAGAACGGCAGCCCGTGCCTTGAATGCGATATATGCCGTGAAGCCGATGAAGGCTCTCTTACCGATATTATCGAGATAGACGCCGCCTCCAACAACGGCGTTGAGGATATACGCGAGCTTAGGGACGGCGCAGTTTATTCGCCCGAACGGTGCAGATATAAAATATACATCATTGACGAGGTACACATGCTTTCGGCTTCGGCGTTCAATGCGCTGTTGAAGATCATGGAAGAACCGCCCGAGTACGTCAAGTTTATTCTTGCGACTACGGAGATACACAAAGTTCCTGCTACCGTGGCTTCACGGTGTCAGCGATATGATTTCCGCCGTATCAGGCAGAAGGACATAGCGGCAAGACTGCTGTATATCGCAGAAAAGGAGAGCCTTTCGCTCAGTGTGGACGGCGCGGCACTCATCGCAAAAATAGCGGACGGAGGTATGAGGGACGCCGTGTCGCTTCTCGACCAATGCTCCGTATGCGCAGATGAAATAACCGCCGAGACAGTTTCGCAGACCGCAGGTATCGCAGGACGCGAGTTCCTTTACGATATACTTGACGCTGTTTCAAAATCGGACGCTCCAAAGGCTCTGGAGATAACTTCAAAGCTTTACGATATGTCAAAAGACCTTACGAGACTTTGCGAGGAGCTTATTTTACAGCTCAGAAACGTCATGCTTCTTAAAGCTTCTCCGGCGACTGTGGAGGATATAATCACGGCTATGCCCGATGAACTGGAGCGGCTGAAAAAAATTGCGGACAGTTCCGACCTCGATACGGTAATGAGCCGACTTGCGCAGCTTCAAAGCTGCCGTGAACGCATGGGGCGTGTTATGAATAAGCGTGTGGAGTTTGAAATGGCTCTTATCAGGCTTTGCGGAAACGTTCGGGAGAATTCGGGAGGAGCTTCAAACGCCGATGTTTCGGGACTTATTGAAAAGATAAAAATGCTTGAAGCTCGGCTGAACAACGCTCCTGCGGCTGTCAGAAGCGAGCCTCAGAAGCGTGAGGTGCTGACCGCTTCAAGTCCTGCCGCTGAAAACGAACCGCAGCCGAACGTGCGTATCGACATAAAAACAATAACCGAGGACGAGCTTACTCCGTGTACGCGCTGGAACGAGATAATGGAGGAATTTCGCCATATAAATCCTGCGGTCGCAGGAAGTCTTGACGGCTCTTATGCGGCGTCAAAGGGGAATGTGATGTGCATTTTCACTCCGAACAGATTTTTTATCTCGCTTTTCAAGAGCAGCAAGGAGAACGCCGTTTCGCTGAGTAAGGCGATATTTAACGTTCTCGGGCAGAAATACAGGATCACCGCGCGCTGTACCGCTACCGTCGAGGAAACGAGGTCGATGGCGGAGCAGCTTGTAAAAAAAGCAATTAACAGCAGTATCGAAACAGCTGTTGATAATCAGGCATAATACGGGCAGCGAAAGTACGGCTGCCTACAGCCAAAATATAAAGGAGAAATTAAAAATGAAAGCAAGAATACCCAAAAATTCAGGCGGAGCGCAGAACATGAATCAGGTGCTGAGACAGGCTCAGAAGATGCAGGATCAAATCACGGAGCTTCAGGAAGATATTGAGTCCCGTGAGTTTACGGCTACGGCAGGCGGCGGAGCAGTTGAGGTCACACTCAGCGGCAAAAAGGAGATAAAGTCCCTTACCCTCAAACCCGAGGTCGTAGATCCCGAGGACATCGAAATGCTTCAGGACCTTATCATCTCCGCTATAAATGAAGCTGTAAACACCATAGAGACTACTACGGAAGCCGAAATGAGCAAGGTAACAGGCGGGGTATCCATTCCCGGAATGTTTTAATGGCTGACCATAACGCGCTCCCACTTGTCATACTGGCGGAAAAATTCGCCTCCCTGCCTGGTATCGGAATGAAGTCGGCTCAGCGACTGGCGTATCATGTTATGTCAATGGAAATGCAGTCGGTCGAGGAGTTCGCTCAGGCTCTTATTGACGCTAAGAAGAACGTCCGCTGCTGTTCGGTATGTCAGAATCTTACCGAGCGTGAGGTATGCCCCATATGCATCGACGAGGGGCGTGACCGCAGCGTTATCTGCGTGGTCGAGTCTCCGAAGGACGTTACCGCATTTGAGCGTACTCGTGAATATACGGGCGTTTATCATGTTCTTCACGGATTGCTGTCGCCTATGGACGGCATAACGCCCGATAAACTGAGGATACGTGAGCTTTTGGCGAGAATTTCTCAGGGCGGCGTAGACGAGGTTATTATGGCGACCAATCCCACGGTCGAGGGCGACGCTACGGCGTTGTACATTGCCAACCTGCTTAAACCTTTGGGCGTTAAGGTCTCACGGCTTGCCTTTGGTCTGCCCGTTGGCGGAATTTTGGAATATGCCGACGAGGTAACGCTTTACAAGGCGTTGGAAAACAGAAATTTTATCTGATTTAAGGCAACACCGCACAAAGACCGCCTAACGGCTTTGTACGTCATCTGCTTGCATATTTTCCGTCATCTTGCACATAAATTTCTTGACATACGACAGTATGCCTGCAAAATTTCTGTACAATCTGACGAAAAATCTGACTGCGCATCTGCCGCACAATCTC
>Ga0129308_1002286_pt1 | contig 16688 bp, 11 predicted proteins | sample L827metagenome_FD_94440 | JGI IMG/M metagenome (GOLD analysis project Ga0129308, IMG submission 94440) | Ring-tailed lemur group fecal microbial communities from Wisconsin, USA - L827 metagenome | ecosystem: Host-associated > Mammals > Digestive system > Large intestine > Fecal | place: USA...
CAAGAAGACATTTATGGCAAATCAGACACTGATAGATGAAATTCAGAAGCGCCGGATCTTCGGCATCATCTCTCACCCTGACGCGGGAAAGACGACGCTGACGGAAAAGCTGCTGCTCCACGGGGGAGCGATCCGGGAGGCCGGAACAGTAAAGGCCAGAAGAAACGCCAAATTCGCCACCTCCGACTGGATGGAGATCGAGAAACAGCGGGGCATCTCTGTCACGTCCTCGGTCATGCAGTTTCAGTACGGAGATAAAGTGATCTCCATCATGGATACGCCGGGCCACAACGATTTCGGCGAAGATACCTACCGCATCCTCACCTCTGTGGACAGCGCCGTCATGGTCATCGACGGAGCGAAGGGCATCGAGGCCCAGACGAAAAAGCTGTTCCAGGTGTGCAGCATGCGGGGCATTCCCATTTTTACCTTTGTTAACAAGCTGGACCGTGACGCCAAAGACCCGCTGGACGCCATGCAGGAGCTGGAGGACGTGCTGGGCCTTCCCTCCGTGGCCGTGACCTGGCCCATCGGCTCCGGCCTGAACTTCCAGGGGGTTTACGACCGCCTGAGAAATGAAGTACATTTATATAAACAAGGCGATCAGATCATAGAGCTCTCCGACGAGGGCGTGTTCGGTCCGGAGCTTGAGGATATCCTCACCTCCTACAATCTGGAGAACCTCCGTTCTGAGATGGAACTGGTCTGCGGCGCGGGAAATGAATTCGATCTGCAGAAAGTGCAGGCGGGAAAACTGTCTCCCGTGTTTTTCGGCTCCGCTCTGGCAGACTTCGGCGTCACGCCTTTCCTGAAACACTTTCTGGATATGTCCCCGGCGCCGGGACCGCGAAAGGCGCTGGACGGGGACGTGGATCCCACGGATCCCGATTTCAGCGGATTTATCTTCAAGATCCAGGCCAATATGAATCCGGCTCACAGAGACCGTCTGGCCTTTTTCCGCATCTGTTCCGGGGTCTTTGAGCGGGGCATGACCGCCACTCTTTCCCGAACAGGAAAGCCGATCAAGCTGTCCCAGTCCACCCAGCTCATGGCCAACGAACGGGAAACCGTGGATAAAGCCTACGCCGGCGACGTTATCGGCATCTACGATACCGGTACCTATCAGATCGGCGATACTCTGACCACCAGAAAGGAGCCGCTGTTCTTCGAGCCGCTGCCAACGTTCCCCCCGGAGCTCTTCGCTCTGGTGAGCCCGGTGAATTCCCTGAAAGCCAAGCACTTTCAGAAGGGCGTCAGCCAGCTGGCCCAGGAGGGAGCCATTCAGGTGTACCGCAACGAATACAACGAAGTCGTCATCGGCGCAGTGGGCGCGCTGCAATTCGAGGTCTTTGAATACCGGCTGAAAAACGAGTACAACGCGGATATCCGCATGCACAATCTGGATTTCAGCATTGCCCGCTGGGTGAAAAACGCGGATGTGGATGCAGTGAAAAAGTGTCTGGATTCCCGCTGCATGCTGGTCTTCGACCATTTCGAGCGGCCCCTGATCCTGTTCGCCAATCAGTTCACTCTGAATTATTTTGTGGAGCGCTACAAAGACATCGAGCTGGTGGAGGCGCTCTCCGTCAACGACGAGTTTCAAAATAAATAACTGAAAAGGAGATGAATCTCTTGGACATTGTGACAGGCCTGATCCTGTGTTTTATTCTCCTCCTGATATCCGTGCTCAAGGGTACCTTTCTCGGGTACCCTCTTCTCGCATGCTGGATCGTCTTTGCTCTCATCGCAAAACACAGAGGACACAGCCTGCGGGAGATCATCGCCATGTCCTGGACGGGCGCCAGACAGTCCTTTCTGATCCTGCAGATCTTCCTGCTGATCGGCTGTATCATGAGCGTGTGGATCACCGCGGGAACGATGCCCACTCTCATGTATTACTGTCTGTCCTACATCGCGCCCTCTCTCTTTGTGCTGTTCACGTTCCTCATGTGCGGACTGGTGTCTTTCCTGATCGGAAGCTCCTTCGGAACAGCAAGCACCATGGGCGTAGCGCTGATCACGCTGGCCCGCGGAGCGGGACTTCCTCTGCCTCTGGTGACAGGCGCCGTCATGTCCGGGATCTACGTGGGCGACCGGGGTTCTTTCATGTCCTCCGCCGCCATACTGGCTTCCGGCATCTGCGGCGCGGACCACGTCAGAAACGTCAGGAACATGGCCTTTACCTCCATGATCCCTCTGGCGCTCTCCGCCCTGTTTTACGGAGCCTTTTCCCTGCGGTTTCCGCTGGAATTCACAGGAAATCCCCTGCCGGAGCTTCTGAACAGTTCCTTTACGATCTCCCCTGTCATGCTGCTCCCCGCTACGCTCATGTTCCTGCTCCCGGTGCTGAAAGTACCGGTGAAGCTGTCTATGGGAGCCAGCATACTCTGCGCTCTGTTCCTCAGTCTGACCGCGCAGCACGCAGACCCGATGTTCGTGATGAAAGGAATGCTCACCGGCGTAAAATACACAGAGGGCCCCCTGGCGGGGGTGCTGGAGAGCGGAGGCATCTTCTCCATGTTTACCACGTATATCATGCTGTTCATCTCCTGTTCTCTGGCCGGGATCTTCGAACACATCCATGCCTTTGACGCCCTGAAAGAACAGCTGATCCGCAGAAGTTCCACGCCGCGCCGGCGCACGGGCTTCACCTGTCTGGTGGGGCTTCTGAGCAGCGCCTTCGGCTGCAATCAGACGATCTCCACGCTGCTGACCCACGATATTATGAAAGACTGCTACGGGGAAGACGAGGTACAGCAGATGGCGCTGGACATTTCCAACAGCGCTCTGATCATAGCCGGTCTGGTACCCTGGTGCGTGGCCGCTTTTGTTCCGGTATCCATGCTCCACGTGGAGAGCGGCAGCTCCTACATACCCTACGCGTTTTATATGTACGCCACTCCGATCCTGGCCTGCCTGGCCTTCCCGCTCTGCGGAAAAGCCAGACAGACGGGACTGGACAGTCCCGCGAAAAAAGCCGCGTGACGGAATGATCATCATTCCGCCCCGCGGCTTTTTTTTCGGCAAGGACCGGTCCTTTGCCCAGATCCCCGCTTATTTTTCAAAGCGTCCTTTTAAGATGTGTTCTTTCTCCCACACTGCAATGCGGCCCATGGCCACTACGCAGTGGATATCGAAGTTCTCGTCGCAGATCAGCAGGTCCGCATCGGCCCCCGCTGCGATGCAGCCTTTCACGCCGTTCTTATCGATCACCGAAGCCGGATTTTTCGTGACCAGCGTCAGCGCCTGAGCGAGGTCCATCACATTTTCTTCGGCCATAGCCCGCATGAGTCCGTGCAGTCCCTCCGACGCTGCGTAGGTCAGTCCCACGCATTCTCCCGCCTCGTTGAACCGCGGCTGGCTTCCGTAGCCGTCGCTGGACACGGTGAGATGTTCCAGCGGAGCCCCCTGCTCCACGCAGTACCGGATCTGCTCCGCCAGTTCCCGGCTGGAGATCATTCCCGTTCCGGTGGTCAGATCGATGACGCCGCCCATCTTCGCAAAGCGGATGCTCTCGTCCAGCAGGGCTTTTCCCCGCAGATTCACATGGGTGGGGAGCAGATTCTTCGCCGGAACATCAGAGTTCTCCAAAGCGTAAAACACCGGTTCCAGTCCCGCTTTTCCGCTGCCCATGTGCATGGTCACAATGCCGCAGCAGGGGGACAGCAGTCCCGCCCGCCGGGCTGCCGTGGCCAGACGGATCACGTCCTCTCCTCGGGGATTGGAGCTTCTGTGATCGGACAGCGCTGTCTTGACGCCGATGACCTCGTCGATGAGCACGATATCCCGCTCCACGCTGCCTGTCAGCGTCTCCGGCGGAAAACCGTAGGAACCGGTCATCATATAACAGGTGATCCCCTCTTCTTTCAATGCCCGGACCTTGGCCAGCAGGTTTTCCAGGCTTCTGCTGATGCCGTCCGTGCCCAGAAGGCCTACCACCGTGGTGACGCCGCAGTCCAAAAGCTCCGCAAGACTGGCTTCCGGCGTGCGGGACGCCGGTCCCTGTTCTCCTCCTCCGCCGGTCACGTGCACGTGAAGATCGATGTAGCCCGGCATCAGCCGTTTTCCCTCCAGATCAAAGATCTCAACGTCGCAGGGGTCCCCGCAGGGAACGATACAGTCCGCGATCCTCGCGATGCGGCTGCCTTCCACCAGCACGTCTTTTTTTCCAAGATGTTCCGGAGCGTAGACGTCCGCGTTTTTAAACAGTTTCATATGTCGATCTCATCCTCTCTGTTTCCGATGGGCAGAACGCTCCCGATCTCCTGGGGACCTCCTGCCCTTTCTATTTCATCATACTATTCAAAGGTGCCCCTTGCCAGCAGCTTTCCCTCCCGGACGAAAAAGCGGCCCCGGGCCATAACGCTGCGGATGCTGCAGCGATCGTCCAGAAACAGCAGATCCGCGTCGCTTCCCGGCCTCACAGCACCTTTGACAGGCCAGAGTCCGTTGGCTCTGGCAGGGTTTGCCGAACAGACGGAAACCGCGTCGCTCAGCGAAACGCCTTCCTTCCGCACGGCGTCCCGCACTTCCTCGTGAAGGGAATGGAGCTTTGTGACCAGCAGGGCCGTCTTCCCCTCTTCGTCCCTCACCGCCATGCAGCCGTTCCCATCGGAGCTCATGGTGATCCGCTCCGCGGGCACCTCCCTTTCCAGACACAGGCGGATGGCCCGGGAGGGTTCCACGCAGCCCTCAAAGCCTTCTGTCGCCCGAATTCCGGAAGTTATGTCCATATAGCCTCCCGCCCTGGCAAAGTCCAGACTCTCTTCAAACAGCGCCTCCGTCCGGTTTACGTGAGTGGGGATCAGATGGCGGGCCGGTATCTCCGTCTCCTCCAGAATACGAAAGAGCATGGTCAGTCCCGCTGTGCCCACCCCCATGTGAAACTGTACGGCGCCGGCTTTGCCCGCCAGCATGCCCCCCACTCTGGCCTGAGTCACCAGACGCTTCAGTTCGTCCAGCGACGGCTGGGAAGACCTGTGATCGGACACCGCCACTTCGCCGATACCGATCACTTTGTCGATCAGTATCATGTCCCGGCGCAGATCCCCCGTGAGGCTCACAGGCGGAAGCTCGTAGGATCCGGTCAGCATGTAGGCCGTGATCCCTTCTGTTTCCAGCGCTCTCACCTTTGCCAGAAGGTCCTCGGGGCGCCTGGTCGTTCCATCCGTGCCCAGCACGCCCACCACAGTGGTCACGCCAGCAGTCACGATGTGGGAGAGCATGACCTCCGGCGTACGGCTGTAAGGTCCGGCCTCGCCGCCGCCCCCGATGACATGAACGTGCTGATCCACATAGCCGGGGACCACCGGATCTCCTCCGGCGTCCACCACTTCCGTTTCGACGGCGTTTGTCTCAAAGGTCAGGTCAGTGCCCACCGCGGCGATCTTTCCGCCGCAGATGAGGATATCCCTGACGCCCAGATGTTCCGGCGCATAGAGATCCGCCGATTTGATCAACAGCATGGTGCAGCCTCCTTATCCATCGGCTTATTCATCGGCCTATTCCGGCCTGCGCCCGGCTTCCTGCGCCTCAGCGGCCGCGATCTCCTCAGGCGACATCTTTTTAATGCCGATCCCTGTAAATCCATAGAACAGAGCAAACATAAATCCCGCGTAGCACAGCACGGCCCAGGGCAGATAGTCCAGCGTCTCGACTCCGAGGGTGGCCGTCATGTACGCGCCTGCGGCGGACCAGGGAACGATGGGAACGGACACCGTACCGGCGTCCTCCAGCGTCCTGGACAGATTCACCGCGGCCAGACCCCGTTTCCTGTAAGCATCGCGGAACATCTCTCCGGGGATCAGGATGGAAAGATAAGAATTTCCTGTGGTCAGCGCCATGGTCAGGCAGGAGAGTACGGTGCTGGCGATCAGCCCGCCGGTGGTCTTCACCACGGAGAGCAGCGCGTTGAGCACCACGTCGAGACATCCCGCGCAGCTCATGATGCCTGCAAAGCAGAAGGCGCAGAAGACAAGCAGCGTGGTGGACATGATCCCGTTCATTCCCCCGCCGTTGATCAGCCGGGTCACCTCCCAGATGACGGCTCCCGGATCGAAGCCTTCCACATTTACCATGGATACGTCAAAGCCGCTGACAGTGGATTTCAGTATATTTTCCAGAGAAATATGCTGAACGAAAAACGCCATCACGCCCGCCAGAGCGGAAGATCCCATCATGACGGGGATCGTAGGCAGTTTCAGCACAGAGCCGGCCAGGATCATCACCGCAGGAAGCAGCAGCAGGATATTCCAGCTGTACATCGTATCCAGCGTGGAGAGCATCGTATCGACAGTTTCCGGATTGGCCACGGAGACTACTCCCGTACCCATTCCGGCGATCGCATAGACGATCAGGGAAACGACGGTAGCCGGAAGCGTGGTCCACAGCATGTGTTTGATGTGTGAGTACAATTCACTTCCCGCCGCGATAGGCGCCAGGTTTGTGGTATCGGAAAGCGGCGACAGCTTGTCTCCGAAGTAAGATCCGGCAATGACTGCGCCTGCCGTGGCAGGAAGCGATACGGAGAGCCCGGAGGCGATGCCCATGAGCGCCACGCCCATGGTCCCCACGGATCCCCAGGACGTACCTGTCACGATAGAGACCAGCGCCGTGATCAGAAATGCCGTCACCAGCAGAAATTTCGGATTGACGATCTGAATGCCGTAGTAGATCATCATCGGGATCGTACCGGAGGCTTTCCAGGTCCCGATGAGAGCGCCTACGGACACCAGGATGAGAATGGCCGGCATGCCCTTGGCGATCTTGTTTGATATCTCATCCATCATTTCTCCCCAGGTGCAGCCCACCCGCAGAGCAATAAATCCTGCGATGGCCGCCACGATGATCAGAAGGGGTTCTGTCGCCCATCCCTTCAGCCCTTTTCCGTAAAATAAGATAACAAGCATTGCGATGATCGGGATCAGAGCCTCCGTCAGGGTGGGTCTGCGTTTCTGACGCGCAGTTTTTTCTTTCATAGTTTTCATCTCCTCTCTCTGTGACAGCCTGCGGCGATCGGGACCGCCGCCCGCGGGCCGCCGCGCCGGCGGATCCTTTTTCTTCACCCGGCGGGCCCCGGCCAGGTCCTTCTCCTTTTCGCCGGCCGAACACATTCTTTCCTTATTGATCTAGCAAATTGCGTGCCAGTAATATTTTAGGAGATTTTCGCTGTCCACTGTGAATTTTTAACCTTCTTCCTTTTCTTTATTCCATTTAAATGATATAATGTCGGACAAAGATGGCCAAACAGGCCCGAAAGGAGATGAGTTTTTGAAAGATATTATATTGCTGGCTGAGACTCAAGGTACGGCAGACTACGTGATCCGCCAGCTGAACGAGGTCTTTCACCCCTATGCGGCTCTGCGCGCAGTCATTGCCGACGCCAGCCTGCCTCCCCATTCGCTGTCGGCTTCCCTCATCGTCATCGTCTCCAAGGTGCTTGAGACCGAAATGCAGCGCTACGTCAGTCCCGGCACTCCGGTCCTCATCGCCGACCGGATGATGGATCCCTGCGAAGTCAGTCGGCTGTACGACATTCCCGCCGGGTCCGACGTGCTGGTCGTCAACACTTCCCCCCGGGTCACCGCCGAGACCATCGGACAGCTGATCGCCTGCGGCGTCAGCGGGCTGCGGTACCACCCCTACTATCCCGGTATCGATTCCTACAGAAAAGACTGCCGCTGGGCGGTCACTTTCGGCGAGTCCCACCTGATCCCTCCCGGAGACTACATCCAGACCTTTTCCCTGCCCAGCCGCCCTCTGGGCATTTCCACCTTTGTCCGCATCGCCGGTGAACTGGGGATCTACGATGATCTGAGGGAGACCATCTCCTCTCTGTTCATGAATCCCCTCATCGGCGTGACCCGGGATCTGGCAGTAACGGGGGCCAGAAACAAACAGATCTCCGACAATCTGCAGCAGATCATCAATCTCTTTCAGGACGGGGTGGTGGTGGTCAGCGAGGAAGGCGCCATCACCTTCCACAACGACATCGCTTCGCGTATTCTGGGCATCCGGGACGGCCGGTCGCCGTCCCTGGACCGGCTGCTGCAGAACCGGCCGCTGTCCGGTCATTTCTTTCTGGATCTGAACGGCTCCAGCTATTACGTCGAGCCCATCCGCAGCCGGCTTCACAGGGAAACAGGCACCATCTTCCTGCTGCGCGACGTGGAAAAGATCGAGCACATCGAGAACAGCTACCGCCGCAGTCTGGCGGACAAGGGGCTGACCGCCCACTATTCCTTCCGGCACATCATCTACCACTCAGAGCACATGAAAACTCTGGTGGAGACAGCAGAGAAGTTTGCTCTGGGAGATTCCACCGTATTCATCCACGGCCCTTCGGGCTGCGGAAAAGAGATGCTGGCCCAGGCCATCCACAACGCCTCTCCCCGCGGGTCTCAGCCCTTTGTGGCTGTAAATTTCGCTTCGATCTCCGCCACTCTCAGCGAGTCCGAACTCTTCGGCTACGAAGAGGGCGCCTTCACCGGCGCCAGGCGCGGAGGGAAACCCGGTCTGTTCCAGCTGGCGCACCGGGGCACCATCTTTCTGGATGAGATCGGCGACGCGCCCCTGGATCTTCAGAAAAAGCTGCTCCGCGTCATCCAGGAGCGCAAGATCCTCCCCGTGGGTGGAACGAAATTCATCCCGGTGGACGTGCGCATCATCGCCGCCAGCAATCAGGATATGGACGCTCTCATCGCCGCCCGCCAATTCCGGCAGGACCTCTACTACCGGCTGAACGTGCTCCCTCTCTACGTGCCGCCGCTGCGGGAACGCAGGGAAGATATTCTGCCCCTGTTTCTGCACTTCCTGCAGTCGGAATTCGGCGTCCCGGCCGCCGCGCTGGATGCTGAGGTAAAAGTCTGTCTGGAGCGCCATCCCTGGAACGGAAATGTGAGAGAACTGCGCAATGCCGCAGAATACGCCTCAAACTTCGCCTCCTGGGACCCGGACTGGCAGAAGAGGCTCCAGTCCATTCTCAGCCCGCCCCAGCCTCCGGCTTTCTCCGGACGCCCGCAGCGTGGGGAGGGCCATGGGGAGGCTCCCGGGGACGCGGATCCCGTTGGGATCGATCCGGAGGAAAAGCCGCCTGCTTTGTCCTCCGTCCTTCCGGGCTCCGACGCCGAAGGGCGTGATCTTCTCCCAAAGGCGCAGGCAGAGCTGCTTGCCCGTCTGGAAGACTACGGGGACCTGCGTTACTTTCTGCGCATTCTCTCCACTCTCGACCGGCCGCCCTACCGTTGGCCCCGGCGCGTCATCGCGGAACATCTGAGCCGGACCGCTGCCGCCGGCGAACCGGTCCCCAGTGACAGCCAGCTCAAAAGGGACCTGCTTTTTCTGAAAAATATGGGTCTGGTCAACGCCGTGACCGGAAAAGGAACCTTTATAAAAGAAGCAGGCAGAGAAGTTCTCCGCCTGCTGAGATGTAAAACCGACTATTGAGATCCACTGATCAAAGGAGCTGCCGTCTGTAGATGTAGGCGGTCATCCGCTCTTTTGTGCCGCAGTCTCTGCGCCAGGAGTAAAACAGCGGCTCCCCGCTCTCATCCCGGCTGCACATCGTACACAGAGACGAGACCTGAATGCTCCTGATGCCCAGCGCCGAAAGCTGTCTCCTGTTGATCTCTTTCAGATCCAGGAGATATTTTCCGTCCGCCTGCTGCCGGGCGCAGGCGTCCATAAAATCGTATCTCTCCGCGAACGCTTCGTAGACCTCCGGCCCCGTCTCAAAGCAGCAGCTGCTGATCCCCGGGCCGATGGCGGCGTGAAGGCGCTCAGGCGCCTGACCTGTGAGGTCCATCAGCGCCTGGGCCGTCTTGGCTGCCACGGCGGCGCAGGTGCCCCGCCATCCGGCGTGAGCCAGACCCATGGCGCCGTCCTCCCCGCAGATCCACACCGGCAGACAGTCTGCGTGGACAGTGGTCAGCGCCACTCCGGCGCAGGCCGTGATCACTGCGTCCGTGTCGGGCAGGACCAGCTCCTTCTTTCCCTGACGGCGGCATTCCTCCGCCATCTCTTCCGTGATCAGCCCCACCCGGTCTTTGTGCACCTGAACAGGGCACACCACCAGCAGCCCGGCGGCGGCCAGCTCGTCCCTCACCTGATCCTTTACCCGGGCCCGGGTACTGAACCCGGCCGTGATCCACGGCTGCTCCTCCAGCATTTCTATGCTCCGTATCATCTCCGCTCCCCCTTTTCCCCTGTTTCCTGTTCTTACTGCCGCGGCTGAAAAGCCCGGCCTCTCACCCTGCTCCTACCTGTGAAACAGCGGCAGATTTCCCAGTGCGATCACATCTGTGTGCTTTCCCGGGTCTCCCTCGGTGAGAATGGACACCTTTCCCACCACCTGGCCCCCGGCCTGTTTCACCAGCATCGAAATGGCCTCGATAGACTCTCCTGTGGAGATCACATCGTCCACCAGAAGCACTCTTTTTCCACACACCGCAGCCGCGTCGGCCCCGTCCAGACAGAGCTTCTGCTCCTTCTGCGTGGTGATGGAGTTAACGCTGATCGCCAGCGGGTCTCTCATATACGGCTTGACGCTTTTTCTCGCCACGATATAGCGTTTCATATTCAAACAGCGGGCCAGCTCGTGGGCCAGCGGGATCCCCTTAGCCTCCGCCGTCACGATCCAGTCGGCCTCCGGGACCATGCCGGAGAGCTCCTTCGCCGCCGCGCAGACCAGCTCGCAATCGCCCAGAATGACGAAGGACGCCACGGAAAGCGATTCGTTGAGCGCCACCACAGGCAGCTCCCGCTTTACTCCGGCCACCGTGACCGGATAAGATTTCTGTTCCATTGTATTTCTCCTTTGCCAGCTGTGCTGATCATCCGAACTGCCTGACTATACCATGCCCAGAGGACCGGCCAGGAGCTTTACAAGAATGCCTGCCACAATGCCGAAGAACGGGTCGGTGGTAGCGGTCACAGCCAGCGTAGTGCCGCAGGCCAGAGAACCGAGAGCGTCGTTGCCCGCGAAGGCAAGAGAAGCGTTTTCCGGCATGGTCACAAAGACGCCCAGGACGAACAGCGTGCCCGCGATCGCCTGCACCGGTACGTATCTTGCGATCTTCGGAAGAAGTCCCGTCAGCAGCAGCACCATCATGATACCCATGAGCAGCACCGCGGAGGTCTTCGGATTGGGCGTAGCCGCCGTGGCGGAAATGATCACGGATACCGGCGCGCCCCCGAAAATGGAGGAAGCCGCGTCGGCCAGACCGGAATAGATGGAAATGTGATCGGCGTTGGCCGTGGCTCCGGCGATATCGGCAGTGATGCCGCCGTAGGCGATATTTCCTCCGATGGTCAGACAGATGACGGAGAGCGCTCCCCGCACCACGGCAAAATTCAGCGTCGGCTTCTGCAGCTTGAACCCTTCTCTGTTCACCTCGCCCACCTCGATCTCGCCGTCGATAAAGCGCGCTGCGATGGATGTGACCACAACGCCGCAGACGATGGTGTAGACCAGATCCATGGTGACAGCATAGACCAGGATCGCCGTCACCATGGACACCGTTCCTGTCTTTACATTCTCCTTCACCAGATCCAGAGCCACCTTGGCCAGAAAAACGCCTACGCCGGCCATCATGGCGCAGATGACGTCGTCTCCCGCCAGACTGGTTATGTTCTCCAGCAGACCGAAGGCGCCGATGAAGACCATGGCCACGCCGCCGAGAAAGATGATGGACACTCTCTCCCGCACGTTCCGTCCCAGCGCCCCTGCCATGGTGATGGTCTCCGCCTGAAAGGAGATCGGCACCACGGAATTAAAAGCCACGCATCCGCCGATGCCGATAGCGTACGCGATGGCCGAAGGCAGCATGGCAAACCCGAAGGACATGGCCAGAATGGCCTGAGTCGTGGCGTCCAGACAGCCCGCCACGGCAGATAAAATATCAGTTATGGTAATTGGCATAGATACACTCCTTATTCGTTTTATTCCGCATAAAATCTCTGTTTTTTCTTCTTTGTTTCGTGTGATTAAGTGTGATCAGGTATTCCCGCCTTACTCTGCCACAACGTCCACAAAGCAGCCCTTCATCACATCCACCAGTCCCCGGTTGGAGAGCCCTCCGTCCGGAATGACCACCAGCGTCAGCAGCAGGCTCAGCGTGAACACAGCGTCGGACAGCGTTCCGCCCAGCTGTTCGTAGGCTTTCTGCAGCGCCTGAAAATCCTCTTCCAGATCTGCGAAGGACTTGTCCGACATAATGCCGAAGATGGGCATGGCGATCTTTGCGATCACTTTGCCTTCCGATACCAGTACGACTCCGCCCTGCATCTCCGTCACCGCGTTGACGGCGGCGCAGATATCTTCATCGCTGACGCCTACCGCGATCATATTCTGCGTATCCTGACCGATGGAACCGGCGATGGCGCCTTTCTTCAGATCGTAGCCCCGAACGAAGCCCACGCTGCTGCCTTTGCCTCTGCCGTAGCGCTCCAGCGTGACAGCCTTGAGGGCGTCCTGCTGCGTATCGGATTCCACACAGCCGTCTTTCACCGGCAGGACCAGTTCATCCAGCGTGGTGGCTACGGTCTGGTCGATGGCGGTGAGGACGCGGACTTTGACCCGGTCCTTCCCCTCTGGAGCGCTCACCTTCAGATCAGCCGGGGTCAGTTCCGGCAGACTGATGGAGTTCAGCGCCTTCTGGGGATACGTGACTCTGGGCAGCTTCAGATCTCTGGGGATCTCTTTCCCGTCCACAAATACCATCTTTGTGTTGAAGTCTTTCAGGTCCTCCACCAGCACCAGATCCGCCTCATATCCCGGCGCCACCGCTCCCACACGGTGGTCGATGCGGTGCGCTCTGGCCACGTTGATGGTGGCCATCTGGACCGCCGTCATGGGATCCACTCCCTCCGCCACGATCTGGCGCAGCGCGTAATTCAGGTGACCTCTATGTACCATATCCGTCACATTGATACAGCCGTCGGTGGACAGCAGCAGACGGGACGTGTCGGTCAGGCGCTTTACCAGTTCGCCTGCTGAAGCCGGTTCCGCCAGGGAGCCCCGGCGAATGACCACGTACACGCCCATGCCGTACTTCTCATACATCTCGTCCACAGTCACAGATTCGTGATCGGTGCGGATGGGACCGGTGCCGAAATACGCCATGGCGTCGCAGCCGGTGACTCCGGGAGCGTGTCCGTCAAAGAGCAGCTCGTTTTCCCTTCCGTATGCCAGAATGGAGAGCAGTTCCGGTTCAGCGGCCAGCACCCGGCCGAAATCCATGGTCTCCGCGATCCCCTTCACCAGCGGGATGTTCCGGCTCTCCTTCAGAGAATCCAGCGTCACCTCAAATCCGGCGTCCTCCAGAGCGGGCGCGGACGGCACGCAGGGAGGCGTCATCAGCACTACTTTCAGCGGTGTTTTGCAGAATTCATCCGCCAGCAGGGCCATACCCTCGTTGCCCATCACGTTCACCGTGTCGTGGGGGTCCATGACCACCGTAGTCGTTCCCCAGGGAAGCACCCCCTCCGCGAAGGGTACCGCCGAGACGTAGGCCATCTCCACATGGGTGTGCGCATCGATCAGACCGGGGATCATGTACAGACCCGCCGCGTCGATCTCTCTCTCCGCCTCCGGACCTTCCCCCGCAGGATAGGTGCCGGCCACGACCCCGTCGCACACGGCTACGTCGCTGAGCTCCTCCGTCCGCAGAAATACGTTGACGAGCCTCGCGTTGCGGATGGTCAGATCCGCCTTCCCCCTCTTTCGGGCAACGTCCATGCGCCGCGAGATCTTTTTCATTTGTTCTTCCAGATGCATCGTTTCCTCCTGTCAATACCTTGAACATTTTTACATAAATACCGGCAGAATGTTCGTCTCATTCTGCCGGTACATTTTAAACTTCAGATTATTATACGTCTATCCCGGCCCCTTTACAAGATGTCTTGCACATTTTGTCGAAAGATACTTTTACGGCGTTATTTCCCCCTTCTCCGGCTCATCCTCCCGGGTATCCACCAGCACGCAGATCCACTTTTTCTGCTTGTAGCGGTACCAGCAGATGATCGCTTTCAGGATATCGGCCGAAGACACCATGGCCACCACCAGCGGCAGCGGAAAATGAAACAGCATCACTCCGGCAAAAGCCATGGGCAGGCCCACCAGCCAGTTTCCGAGAACGTCCACCACCATGCAGAAACGGGTGTCGCCCCCGGCGCGCAGAATACCGCAGATCAGCAGGTATTCGAACATTTTGGGCGTGATGAACAGCGCCCACACAAAGAGGGTGCTTTTCAGCAGCTCTGTTGTCGCCCCGTCGAATCTGTAGAAGCTGGCGATGGGTCCCCTCACGGAGATCAGCGCCAGCGTAACGATGAAATTCATCACCATGACGATGTTGAGGACCCGTTTGGCGTCCATCTCCACCTCGTCCGTGCGGCCCTGTCCCAGCTTCTCGCCGATCATGACCGCCGCGGCGTTGCCCAGACCGAAATAGATGGACTGGGAAAACTCGTTGACCACCGAGGCCACCTGCGCCACCGCCAGAGCCGAGGCGCCCAGGATCCCGTAGGCGATAAAATACGCGGAGGTGGCTATGCTCCACGTTCCCTCAGAGATGACCACCGGCAGCGCCGTCTTCATGACCTTGCGGAACATATCGCTCCCGAAGGAGATCAGCTCCTTGAAGGAAGCCGCCAGCGGATGGCTGCGGTCGTGGTAAATGTAGATGATGAGCACAGAAAACTCCGTGATCCTGGCGATCAGCGTGGCCAAAGCGGCGCCGCGCACACCCAGCCGGGGCATGCCCAGGTTGCCGTAGATCAGCCCGTAATTCAGCACGGTATTGACCAGCATGGCCGCCGCGTTGATACAGGTGGGCCCGGCCAGCCTCTGGATCGATCTGGAGTTAAAGCTGAGCACATAGGACAGAGCCGTGAAAACATAAGAAAAGCAGACCAGCCGCAGATACTGCGTACCGTAGGCGATGACCTCCGGATCCTTGGCAAACAGCCACAGAATATGAGGGGCGCCAAAAAAAGCGCCGACCGTAAAGCAGAGCGCCATGGCGCCGCCCACCGCGAAGTCGATGCCCACCACCTTGCGGATGCCGGAGATATCCTGCGCGCCCCAGAACTGCGCCGTATATACGGCGGCCCCGCTGTAGATGCCGAAAGCAGTCATACTGAATATAAAATAGACCTGGTTGGCGGCCCCCACCGCAGCCAGTTCATCTACGCCCACACGGCCGATCATAAGCGTATCGATCAGATTCAGCCCGATGCTGATGAGATTCTGCAGCATGACGGGAAAGGCGATCATGATCATTTTTCTGTAAAAGAACGCCCCACTGCCTCTGATATCCTTTGTCACCTACTCGCCTCCTTCTCTCATTTCCAAAATCCCCCCGCTCCGGACCGGACGGCCCCTTTTCCCGGCCGCTGCCGGCCGCGGCAGCAGATGGGATTAAAGCGTTTTATCTACCTAGATACTAACATTGGGCCAAGCTCCTTGTCAACTCCGCCCGGGACAACATTTCTCCCGGCCGGCCGGAGCGTTCCGAACGTTTGCCCTCCTGCAGAGAAAAAAAGAACTGCCCCTGATCGAGCAGTCTTTTTATCCCGTCAATATTTATTGCTCGCCGTGGCTTTTCTCGTCTTCTGGATCGCCTCGTAAGCTTCATCATAAATATCGATGCTTATTTTCGCGACCACCGCGTCCATCAGCGCCAGCTGCGCGATCCGCGCGCTGACCGATTCCGATTTGAAGACCGTCTGCTTTGTGGCAACGAAGAGCGGAATGTCCGCCATCTTGGACAGGGGCGACGATCCCGCCGCCGTCAGGGCGATGGTGGTAGCCCCCTGCATCTTGGCCTGTATCATACAGTTCAGAATGGTGCGGTTGCTGCCCGAGTGGGAGATGCACAGCGCCACATCGCCCTTTTCCAGCAGCGACGCGGACATGGCCTGCAGATCGGCGTCAGCGACGGCGCTGGCTTTGATCCCGATCTTCAGCAGCTTGTGCTGGACATCCATGCCCACCACCAGACTGCCGCCGCTGCCGTAGATCTCCACTCTGCGGGCGCCCTCCAGCGCTTTGACCACCGCTTCCACCGCCTCGTAATCCACCATGGAAAGAGTCTCGTTCAGCGCGGCCACTTCCGTATTGAAGATCTTTGCGCAGACCGTCTCGGTACTGTCGTCCTGATCCAGCTCCTGATTGAAGTGCTTATATGGAGGGATCACGTCCCCCGCCAAGCTGATCTTGAATTCCTGATAACCCTTATAGCCCATCTTCTTGCAGAAACGGACCACGGAAGCGTCGCTGGTGTTGGACAGCTCCGCCAGCTCCGACACATTGCAGTTCAGCACCTCGCTGAAATGCTCAAGAACGTATTCTCCTACCTTCATCTCCGCCTTCGGCAGGCTGCTCAGTCTCTCCATTATAACAGTCTTGCACGATTGATTGGTCAAAGCGGACCCCCCTCTTCCAACAGATCTATTTGTTTACCACATTGACCGGCGCGCCGGCTAAAAAGGCCTTCAGATTTTCCACGGCAATGTCCATGAGCCGCTGCCTGCTCTCCTTTGGAGCCCACGAAATGTGGGGCGTGATGATGCAGTTTTTCGCCGTCAGCAGAGGATTGCCGCCCCTGATCGGCTCCGTGCTCACCACGTCAAGCCCCGCGGCGTACACCTTGCCGCTGTTCAGCGCGTGGGCCAGCTCCTGCTCTGCG
>Ga0129308_1002287_pt1 | contig 16686 bp, 13 predicted proteins | sample L827metagenome_FD_94440 | JGI IMG/M metagenome (GOLD analysis project Ga0129308, IMG submission 94440) | Ring-tailed lemur group fecal microbial communities from Wisconsin, USA - L827 metagenome | ecosystem: Host-associated > Mammals > Digestive system > Large intestine > Fecal | place: USA...
AAAAGGATAGCCTTTTTCCTTTTCTTCGCTCTGCATGCTGAGCTTTTCTTTGAGTTCTTCCAGGCTATGTACCTTTCCGGGCCATTCCTTTCTTTTGTTCTGTCCCAGGCAATCCACCAGTTTTTCATCCGCAAGCTCATACGCTCCGGGATATTCCTCTGTAAGACGGAGGTTGGAAATCTCAACTTCCAGATCATGAAATGCCGGCAGGCTGACAAGCTCGGCCCGGACAATTTCACTCTGCTCGATCCTTCTTCCGTGACACACCAGCTTCAGATTTCCCGGCTCCCCATCCGGAAACAGGACATGCGCATCCATCCACTCTAAATCAAAGCAGAATCTGGTGCGCACCTGGGGCAGCGCTCCAAAACGGATATAAAAGTCCGGTTCTTCGTTCCCTGTATAGAAAGACAGACTCATGGAAACACTGTGTTCCTCCAGCACCTTCAGTTCAAAGCTCAGATAGCGTTCCCTGCAGGTCATAAGCTGGGGCAGACTGATCCCGGAACCTGCCGCCGACAGATGTATCTTGTATACACCGCCGCTTTCACCGGAAATCCCGGCCCCGAAAGTCAGCATTTTTTCATCGACTAAAATATTCTGCATAATACCTCCATTTCATCATACCGTTTTTATGCCGTTTTTTCCTCTTCCTTGATTTCCCAGTGGATCAAAAATGTGAGCGCTGCGCGCAGGGCAATGATACCCGCCACAATGCCGATCTCCTTCCACTCCCGCACGATCACCGTACGGAGTATCTCGCTTCCCATCTTAAATTCCAGTCCCATGGCAAGCCCTCTTGCCAGGTAGATTCGCGTATCCCCGGAATGCTTCAGCCACTTCAAAAATCCGTTGATACCGCTCCATATGATGATCAGCACACCGATAAACTCGAATGATAAAATGGCAATGCTCGCCACATTTTCCAGAAAAAATTCCAACAGTTTTTCCAGCTGAACCAACATCGTATTCCCCTCTCTGCAGTCTATGCTCCTATAGCGCCATTTCAAAAATTTTCTTCACATCCTCTTTGTCCAGCGGAATAAATCCGTATTTCAAACCGCCGTCCGCAGCCTTCTGCGCCATCACGTCAAAATGAGTGCTGTCAATGCCGATCTCGCCCAACGTCGCAGGAAGTCCCAGCGATGTGAAAAACTCTCTCGTCTTTGTGATCGCACCGCGTGCGATTTCCATATCCGTTCCGCTCTGAATGCCCCAGACATTTTTCCCGTATTCCACAAAACGCCATACCGTATCTTCATTGAGCACATATTCCATCCAGTTCGGCGTCATGATCGCCAGGCCCACGCCGTGAGTGATGTCATAGAACGCGCTCAGTTCATGCTCCATGGGATGTACCGCCCACGCGGTATTTTCCCCGTAAGAGCAGATGCCGTTGATCGCCATGCTGGATGCCCACATCAGATTGGCTCTGGCCTCGTAATCCCCGGGACTATGCAGCGCGACGGGCGCATATTTGATACAGGTCTTCAAAATGCTCTCACAGAACCGCGCCTGCAGATAAGCGCCCTTCTCCTGCGTAAAATAATTCTCAAACGTATGGCTCATGATGTCCGCCGTCCCGGCCGCAGTCTGGCGCGCGGATACGGTATAGGTATACTCCGGATCCATGATGGAGAAAACGGGCTTCGTGACATCGTTGCCGGTTCCCCATTTTTCATTTTTGGAAAGATCGGATATCACTGCAAACCCATCCATTTCCGAGCCTGTCGCCGCCAGCGTCAGCACGGAAACAACCGGCAGCGCCTTCGTGATCTTATCGCTGTCGAGCACCTGATCCCAGGGGTCCCCGTCATAGTAAGTGCCGCTGGCAACAACCTTGGCACAGTCGATCACGCTGCCGCCGCCCACCGCAAGCACGGCGCCCAGCTGATGCTCCCTGCAGAGGGCTACGCCCCTGCGCACGGATTCAATGCGTGGATTGGGTTCCACGCCGGAAAGTTCCTCCCAGCTGATTCCTGCATTCTTCAGCTGCTGTGCCACCGCGTCATACAGCCCGTTTCTTTTGATGCTTCCTCCTCCGTAAACCAAAAGTACCCTGTCCGAAAGCTTTTTTAAATTGTCCCCCAGATTTGCAATCTGGCCTTTTCCAAAATAAATCTGTGTGGGGATATTGTAATGAAAATTCTGCATATCCATTCCTCCTGTCCTTTTTAGACTACCACATTTTTACAGTCATAGCGATAGTAAATCCACATTCCGCTTGCCGTTTTTTGTATTGTATCCATATAAAATCCCAGTTTTTCACATAACCTTCGGGATTTCACATTTCTTTCGTCCACCACGGCCCTGACCTGCTTAAGTTCCAGCTCCTTTTCCGCATAATCCAGCACCGCCCTGCAGGCCTCTTCCCCATAGCCCTGTCTTCGGAAACCGGCAGCGATCCCGAATCCCAGCTCCGGTTCCGGATATCCCTCCCGCATCTGCAGCCCAGCTCTTCCCACCGTCCTGCCCGTATCCTTTTCCAGCAGCGTCCAGATGCCAAATCCGTAAAAGCCATACATCTGCTGCCGGTAGGCCGCCAGTTTTTCCCTCTCCGTCGCCCTGTTCTCCTCCAGCGGCTCCAGAAATCCGGCTGTCTCTTCCTCCTTTGTCATTTCATAAAAGAAATCCAGATCCTCCTCCAGCGTTTCCCGCAGGCACAGCCGTGGGGTCTCGCAGATGTGCCAGGGCAGGCCTCTGCTCCGAAGCCATACCTGCCATAAAAATTTTGTATCCGTCTCCCCCTCTGCACACCAGTCCGCTTCCGGGCAGAATGCACCTGCATTTTCCCGCGTCAGCAGATAAAGCACACATTTTCCTTCCCCCTTCAGCCGTTTCACCGCTTCCGGTTCGTCCGTCAGCCACACAAAGGCTCCCTTTTCTTCTTCCAAAGCAGCCCGCAGCTTTTCCTCCAGTCCTCCGCTTTGCATCTCCGCCCTAAGATACGGCATCCCGGCAGTATCTCCATCAAAAGTCAGCTCCATCTTCATTTCCATACGCAATTCTCCCGATCCGGCGCGGTCCTTGCAGCCGCCGCCTTCCCTGCAGCGCTTTCCCCTCCGGGCATCGGACTGCTCCGCTCATCCCGCGCCGAAATCTTTCTTTACGTTTTGTCTTTTTTCGGTTACAATACATTCGTATGATTCGGGTTTCAAAAGCCCTTTTTGAAGCCCGAATCCTTCATACTCAATATCAAAAAAAGAAAGGAATTGTTTACTATGGCATCTAATCCGATCGTAACAATCACCATGGAAAACGGCGGCATCATCAAAGCAGAACTCTATCCCGATATCGCGCCTGAATCCGTAAACAACTTCATCAGCCTCATCAGCAAAAACTATTATGACGGCATCATTTTTCACCGCGTCATCAAAGGCTTCATGATCCAGGGCGGCGATCCCCAGGGCACCGGCATGGGCGGCCCCGGCTACTGCATCAAGGGCGAATTTGCTTCCAACGGCTTCCGGAACGACTTAAAGCACACCGCAGGCGTTCTCTCCATGGCCCGCACCATGATTCCCGATTCCGCAGGCAGCCAGTTCTTTATCATGCACAAGGATGCTCCCCATCTGGACGGCCAGTACGCAGCGTTCGGCAAGGTCATTGAAGGAATGGATGTGGTCAATGCGATCGCTGAGACTAAGACCGACTGGTCTGACCGTCCCAGAGAAGAGCAGAAGATAAAAACCATGACCGTGGATACCTTCGGCGTCACCTATCCGGAACCGCAGAAGCTGCCCGACAGATAAACTTTTCGCAATCGTTTCGGCAGATAAACCTGAACCAATTCTCTTACAAACAGCAGACGGCTGACCGTCAAACCCGGCCGGCCGCCTGTTATCTGTCTGTAACAGTTCAGACAAGCTGAACTGTTACATCTCTCTTCCTCTGACCCTCTCGTCTGCTTTTATTTTCCACTGTCCGGATGCGCTGTAATCATCGTATAGCTGTAAGCATTTATTGTGATTTCACATCCGTCTGTCCGCACATACCAGTTCTTTCCTTCTCTGCTGATCACAGCTTCTCTGCTCCGTATTTTTTCTTTGCACCAGCCGACAACATCCTCTGTATCCAGCGAAAGATTTCTTCGGATGCGCCCCGCGCCCAGATCAGTGGTATGCAGCCTGTCCAGATTCTGCAGAAGCTCCGTTTTGCAAAAATCAGTCTCCTGCTCCTCTTTTGCTGTCACATCCCGATAGATGAGTTCCACGGCATCCTCCTGTTTCATATCACTCGTCAGAATTTTTTCCGGAATGATTCCGATATAATCCTTTTCCTTCCACCAGCGCCGCATGTCGCTTTCACCAAACTCATGACAATTCGGCTTTGTCTGATGGCGCAGCAGTGTTTCTGCAAAGGGCAGATCGTAATAGTAAGCATGGATATTTGAAGGAAACTCTCTCAGCGCTGTTTCAAATAATTTTCTATACCACACAGCATCCAGGATTCCTTCCAGTATCACCACCTCAGAGTGCCTTCTGCCATACCGGAGCAGCTCGATCAGCAGCGGAAGCGCTTTTGTTTCCGGCCCGTCCTTCACCCACAGCATATCCCTGCGCACTGCATCCTGGGAAATGAGCATCGTATTTTGGACAAATTTTTTCTGCAGCGACTTTGCGACTGTAGATTTCCCGCTGCCGGAGTTTCCTCTGATGATGATCAGTTTTGCCATGCTGCATCCCTCCTCTTTTTCATAGTGTATCACACGGCCCCCACAACCGCAACACGCCGGTTGCAGCATACTTTTTTCCCTAAAAGCTTGCCATGCGGAAAATTGAAAACATACCCGGCAAAAAAGAAAACAACAAGGCCAAATATCCCACGCGCTTGCTGCAGGATATCCGGCCCTCTTGTCAATATTTTTACTTTCCGCACTTATGAAACTGTCAGCGCTCCCGCTGCCACATACTTTCCGGATTTTCTGTCATAAAGCAGGATATCCGTTCCCTCCATATCAAAACGAACCTTTTCGCCGAGCTTAAAGGTTACGCCGCCAAAGATCACGCCGGTCAGCAAAAACTGTCCCACGCGCAGTTTCACGGTGGATTCCATGCCGGTCGGCATTGCACCATAAACTTCCGCTTCCAAACTGCCGGTTTCCCTTATTTTGATGCACTCAGGACGAACGCCGATCACAAAATCCTCGTTTGTGATCTCCGGTTCTTCTTCCAGGCTGTAATCCTCTTCATTCACTTTTGCGATGTGATATTTAAACACTTCATCCTTATTGCTCTTTTCCACCGCTTTTTTGTCCTTTAAAACCTCTTTTCTTCGCTGCAGATCTTCTTCCTCATCCCGGTCCCGCTGTGCAAACCATCTCTGCAAATCCAATGGCTCATTGGGCTTAAAGACAGCCTTTACGCCATCCAGCATGGAAAGCCATATCTGTCCGTTACTTTCCTGCACGCCCTTTGCTTCAATGAAATTGATGGAAGGATTTCCCACGAAATCGGCGACAAAAAGATTCGTAGGCCTGTTATAAATATGCAGCGGCGCTTCATACTGCTGCAGCACACCGTTATTGATCAGGCAGATCTTAGTAGCCAGCGTCATCGCTTCCATCTGATCATGCGTTACATACACAAATGTGCTTCCCGTTTCCACATGCAGCCGCTGCAGCTCATAACGCATTTCCAGACGGAGCTTCGCATCCAGATTGGACAACGGCTCATCCATGAAAAGCACATCCGGCTCCGGCGCCAGAGTTCTTGCAATCGCCACTCTCTGCTGCTGCCCGCCCGACAGTTCCGCAGGATAGCGTCCCATGAACATGCCGATTTTAACAATTCTCGCCACGCGGCGAACAGACTGATCCACTTCCTCCCTGGAAAGCTTGCGGTCTTCTGTCAGCACCCTGCCACCGCTTGTCACTGCAAATTCTTCATTCAGTTCTTTTCCCTTTGCTTTCCAGGAATCTTTGATCGAAGCAAGCCTCTTCTCTAACTCCTCCCGCCAGGTTTTCGCTGCCGCATCCGGGTCGGAGGCCTCATGGAGCTTATATCCAAAAAGAGTCTTCGCCGTATATTGGGAAAGCGTATACGCGTCGATCAGCTTTAAATACACCTTATCCATATCCAGCTTTCCCTTTTTATCCCGGCATTCTTCAATCAGCTCTGCAACCTTTCTGCCATTATGCAGTGCGCGGATCAGATCGTTAGTGGTCTTTGCTTCAAAATCATAAACAGGAAGTTCCTCCCTGATATTGCTCAAGCCAAAGGAAATATTCTGATACACGGTCATATTGGGCCACAGCGCATAATTCTGAAAGAGGAATCCTACCTTCCTCTTATTGGCGGGCACGTTGATTCCTTCCTCGCTGTCAAACACCACGCGGTCACCGATTTTAATCTGACCGCTGGTGGGCGTTTCCAGCCCCGCAATCATGCGAAGCGTTGTGGTTTTCCCGCAGCCGGAAGGCCCCAGCAGCGTGATGAAGGAATTATCCTCTATATCCAGATTGAGGTTATCAACCGCGTAAAACTTTCCCCATCTTTTTGTCACATTTGTCAATTTAATTTCCGGCATAAGTTACCTCCTCTATTCATCCGCCGATGCCATCGTCCAGGCTTGCGCCGGTCAGTTTATTCACCAACGTATTGAAAATCAGAATCGTCACGATCAAAATCAGGTTGATCGCGCTGGAAAATGCATACAATCCCATCTCATCAAAGTAATCCAGCGTTGTGGAAAGAATGAAGCCCTGCGTACACAACAGCAAAAACAGGGACAGTTCTCTTAAGCATGTCATAAACGGCAGCATATATCCGCTGATAATGGCCGATTTCTGAATCGGGATAATGATTCTGAACATTCTCTTATGCCATGGCAAATCCTGAATAATCGCCGCTTCCTCAATCTCCCCGCTGATTTGCAGCATGGAGTTTAAAGCGCTTCTCGACGCAAATGGAATATATTTCACCGTACCCGCAATGATCAGCAGCGTATAGGTATTGAACAGATTTATTTTTTCATTGGAAAACAGAATAAAAAATGCTGCGCCTACCGCAATGGACGGCATCAAATAGGGTAAAAATGCCACGCCGTTGACGTAATTTGCCCATCTGCTCCGCCTGTTTTTGGAAACCGCATAACCAATCAGCGTTCCAATCGTTCCTGCAATCAGCGCACAACAGACCGCCACCAGCAGAGTGCCTCCAAAAGCCTTCCAGATCGTTTCATTATACAAAATACCCTTCTGCCCATACATACCGTTTTCCGTAATATTTTCGCTGGTAATCCACCACTTGGTTGTCAGATGACTCAAATCCCTTGTATACAAAAAGCTGTAGTCTCCGGGGTTGGGCAGAAAAGTTTCCAGCGCGAAGGAAAAAATCGGAAAAATGCTTGTAAAGAACGTGAGGACGATCATGATCACAGCAATCACATATTTTCCCGCTTTTCCCAGGTTGATTTTGGACAGCTGCCCGGATTTTCCGGTCACGGTTGTATAGTTCTTCCGGCTTTTCAGGCTCACCTGATTCATGGTCAGAATCGCCACGCCAAAGATCATCATGATGATGGCCAGGATACTGGCTTCACCGGTATATTTCGAGTTCATGGAAATATATTTTGTGGAAAGCGTCGTCAGTCCCAGATAATGCGGCACCGGATAGCTTCCCATTGCGGAACCGAACACCAGAAGGATTGTAGACAAGATTGCCGGCTTTACCATCGGCAATGTGATGCGGAACATCGTCTTCCATTTAGGCGTATCCAAAATGGTTGCTGCCTCTTCCAGATTCGCATCCATATTGCGGAAAATTCCGCCGATCAGAATGTAAGCAAAGGGCGCATAATGCAGTCCTAATACGACCGCACTGGGAAAAAGGCCCTGACACCACCACTTCGGCATGCAGATTCCAAACAGAGAAGCCAGCAGTCCGTTTGAGGTGCCCACCACTACATTGCTGTTGAAAAGATTCTGCCATACCACCGCCAGCGTCCACTGGGGCATGATATAAGGAAATATAAAAATGGAACTCAGGTATTTTTTACACTTTAAGTTCGTTCTTGTCACCAGAAAAGCGAAGAGTCCCCCGTATAAAATGGAAATAAGGCAGGTAAACACAGCCAGAAGCAGCGTATTCCACAGCGGCTTCCAAAGATTGGTTCTCGCCAGCTTGCTGGTGAACAGATCAATATAGTTTACAATGGTATACCCGGTTGCTCTTCCGGTCAAATGCGCATCAATCGTGCCCGGATGCACTTTGAAGGTATCCTGCACGATCGCCACGATAGGAGCAACGGTCGTAAAAGTCAATACGATGCCAAACAACAGCAAAATCACATTTTGCGGTTTGGAAAAATAGGTTTTTATTTTATTTAATATAATTTTCTTTCGATTCGATTTCTTTGCAGCGGTCTGATCCATAAGCCACTCCTTTATCCAGCAAAAAAACTCATTTTCCGCGCTTTTTATTGCTGGTAACGCAGGGCGCTCCCCCAAACCCACAGGATAACTTGTGCATAATCTGCAGTCTGAGAGAGCGCCCCTTCTATCATCATTTCAGAGAATTGCCGCCAGCCGGCGCTCGCTGTGAAACTTTATTCTGCGCCTTCGCTGTACTTTGTGAGAAGCTCAATCCAGCTTCCTACGGTGAAGGATACGGATGCGCAGTATTCAGGATCCTCTAAAACGAGTTCACCGTCGTTAATCCACCACTCATATCCTCTGTCATTCTTACAGTCATACACATTTTCTCCGGCCTCATTATAGCCACCCTTGCTGTGATTGTAGGTGTTTTCTGTCGCCTCCATCACCAACGGGTTGGAAGAATAGCCGCCCATGTCCTTGCCCCATGCGGAGAAGCCTTCTTCCGTACAGGTCATGTAGGATATAAATGCGCATGAGGTCCACGGCAGCGGGCTGTTGTCAGTCAGGAACAGATAATGACAATAGCCATATCCACCGATTCCCTGATAACCATCCTGATATGCAGCAACTTTAATGTTATTTACGGAAACGCCCGCAGACTCTTCTACGGAGCGCAATTTGGAATAAACCAGCAGGCCGCTCTGATCCGTCGCGGAATCCGTCACCAGCGTATTGCAAATAGGGCCGTCGTCCGTCTGTGCGTTATAACTTTCCACCCAAAGTTTGATCCATGCCAGCGCATATTTGCCGTTTTCACCCAGCCCCAGATCCTCTGCATCCGTTGCCATCGCTTCAATAACAGGTGCAAAATATGCCTGTTTATCAGCATCAAGCGCATCATAAGCGTCTTTTAAATAGCCCGCGTAGGTGTCTTCTGTCAGCATGTAAAGGAAATTTTTACCAACAACCTCGGAGTCAATGTCCATATATAAGGAATGTACACCTTCTCCTACGAAATCCCAGCAGTTTTTGTATTCTGCAGTACCTGTGCAGTTATACATGAAAACCTTATTTAAGGTCTGCAGCGGTAAAAATCCATCGTAAGCGTCTGCTGTCGTTCCATTTGCCTCTGCCCATTCCTTCGGAATAAAGGTCTTTAAAATACCGGTCTGCACCATCTTGGATTCGATCTGATTTCCATCCTGAATCAGGGTCATTGCGAAGGTCCCTGTGGACTTTAAGGAGTCCGCGGACAGTTGCTCAAAGATCTTATTATTCTTGGGCTGCTGCCACTCGTATTCCAACGTATAGGAAGGATCAATGGACTGCAGATATTCGATAAACAGCGGTAATGCAGTCTTTCCGCGGCTGGAATTGCCCACACCATAGAAAGTCTTTCCGTTGGACTCTTCAATGGCCTTTTTCGCAAGCTCCTCCATTGTCATGCCTTCCGCCTCTTTAATAATCTTTTCCACATCAGAAAGCTCCGCATCATCTGCAGCTGCCTCTTCCTGCTTCTCTGCTTCCGGCTCCGCTTCTGCAGGTTCCGCAGCCTGCTGTGACTCTGCTGCCGCAGGCTGCGCAGGAGCTGCATTATCCGCACCCGATCCACAGCCTGCAAGCAATGTCACCATCATAACGCCTGTCAGTACGATTGATAAGAAACGCTTTTTCACTTTTTCATACCTCCTTATTCTGAAAACTGTCACCGCCCGTTCAACCGCCGGTGAACTATAATCCCTTCCAAGATGCTGCAGCGATCTTTGTAGTTTTATTATATTGTCATTTGCAGCAAATGAACACTGGACAAAACTGCTATTCCTTTGTTTTTTCTGACATTTTTTACAGAAATGTTCGTCTTTTTAGTGATATATCATATAATATTCTCTTTTATAAATCATGTTCAGTTTCATCGTATGGCTATTTTGCATATATTTTTTTATGACATTTATTCTGTTTCAGCCATATTAACCATATGAAATAATTGTGTACAAATATAAAGAATGCGGGTGAAGAAATAAAAATTTACGCCCGGGACAGCATGCATTTTAATCCGCATGCTGCCCCGGGCGCAATTATTTACAGGTGCAGTCGCCTGCACTCTCATTTCATACTCCGGTCCTGATACTCCGAAGGCGACACTCCCACGATCTTTTTAAAGGTGCTGGAAAAGTAAGTGATGTCATGGTACCCAACCATCTCTGCCACCTCATATACCTTATACCGGCAATCCGTCAAAAGCTTCATCGCAGTGTGAATCCGATATTGTGTCAGATATGCCATCACCGTATAGTCCGTTTCCTTTTTAAACATCCGGCTCAGATGTCCTTCGCTCAATCCCAGTGATTCCGCAATCGTTCCGACACTGATCTCATCATCATTATAGTGCTCTGAAATATACTGCAGCGCCTCCATCACATACTTACTCTTATCCCCGCTCTTTAGCTTGAGAGGCGCTATGTCACTCCCATCTGCCCTCCGGCCCTGTTCCGCCTCTATCGCCGACTTCACCCTGCGCACAGTGTTTTCCAGTTCTCCATCCTCAAACGGCTTGAGCAGATAATCCGAAGCCAGCAGACGGATCGCATTCTGAGCATAGTCAAACTCACTGTATGCCGTCAGAAAAATAACCTTCACAAGGCTGCCCTCTTCGCGCAGCGTCCGCATCATCTCAATGCCGTCCATTTTGGGCATCCGGATATCGCAGATGATCAAATCGGGATCGTACTTATGTACAGCTTCCACGCCCTCCAATCCATTTGATGCCTCAGCGACCACCATGCAGCCCAGCGATGTCCAATCCGTTTCCAGCACAATGCCCTTGCGCACAAAAACCTCATCATCCACCACCAATACTTTCAGCATTTTACTTCTCCTTTCCCGCCGGAATGACAATCGTAACTTTCGTACCTCCTTCATCGGGTCTGCACACTTTAAGCCCGTAGCGGTCTCCATAATGCAGCCGGATGATGGTATCCACATTGTAAAAGCCAATATGTCCTTCCAGCTGTTTGCGGTTTCTGCTGTTCAAATGCTCCAGCACTTCATCGCTGATTCCGCATCCATCATCCGACACTGTTATGTGCAGCTCTCCGTTTTCCTGCAAAGCCTGCACATGAATATGCCCCTCTTCACATTCCGCCAGCCCGTGTATGATCGCATTTTCCACAATAGGCTGCACGATCAGCTTCGGCACCATATACTCCTCCAACGCTTCCGGGATTTCATAGGAGAATTCAAATTTCCCGGCAAAGCGGATCTGCTGGATCTGCGCATAGCTGTCCACCAGTTCCATTTCCTCTTTCAGTGTAATAAACTGCGCGCTGGAAATGCTTGTGCGCAGTATTTTGGCCAGTTTCGCCGCCAGCGTAGCAAGCTCCGGGATGTGATTGGCCTTCGCCACCCATTTTATCGTGTCCAGCGTATTATAAAGAAAATGAGGATTCAGCTGTGACTGCATCATGGCGATATTGATTTCATCGATCTGCTTCTGCTGACTGACCTGTTTTTCCATGTAATCCTTCAATTCAGCCGTCATCGTATTGAAATTGTCCGCAAGCTGGCCGAATTCATCCCGCCGTTCAATTACAACCCTCGTTTCCAGTTCCCCTTTTTTTACCCTGTCCATCGCCTGACTGAGACTTTTCAGAGGCTTTGACAGATTAGAACTCATCCCCGCTGCCACTCCCACGCAAAACAACAGACTCGCAAGCGCCATGAGAATCATCACGCTGTACATGGACCGCGTCGTATCAGCCGTGAAAATTTCCGGCCGCAAAAGAATGCTGTAAAGACCGCTTTCTCCAAGCCTGGAAATGTAAACACGGTTATCGTTCCATGTATCCGGAAGATTTTCTCCTCTCAGCAGGCAGTCCCGCAGCACGCCCCCAATATTTTCACGTTCTGCTGTTCCCGCCTCATAGACCGTTTCCCAAAAGCTGTTCAAAATGCAAATTCCATCCTGCGTCCCATAGGTTCCGTTCAGAGCCTGTCCGAAACTTTCCTCCCTCATGCTGATCACAACGAAACCGATACATTCGTCCCGGTCATTTCTGATCGCCCGGGCAGCTCGAAGCAAAACACCCGTCTCCCCGGTATATTCCTTGTCACGCCGCACCACCATTTCATCCTGATGTGTCTGCGCTACCTTCAGGATCCCCCAGTAATCCGGCATTCTGTTGTGCAGGGCGCTTGCTCCGGTTGAAAACAGACAAATTCCGTCACTGGAATACAGATCCACCTGTGCGATGTCCCTGATCTGCCTCGTCTCGTCATACAGATGTGTGTAGACCGCATTCCGGTTCCCGCTGTCCTTTTCCATAAACGTGATTCGGATTTCCTCATCCTTGCTCAGCCTCTCCGCTATATCCGAAAAATCTTTCAAAAGCCCCGTCAATATTTCTTCAATCGCCGCAGCCTGCTCCATATCCTTTTTCTGATAATCCCTTGCAATTCTGATTTTAAACATACGGATAAGAAAAACGCCTGAAAAAATCAATGGAACAAGGGCAACGATGAGAAAACCCGCCAGCAGTTTCTTCTTAAATGAATTTCCAATCCGTTCCCTCATTCTCCATTCTCCAGTAAAATCGACCACTCCGTCAATATTTCATCCTGATGCTCTCCCGCCCATTTCAGATCAAAAGCGATAATTTTGGCAGGCGCGCTGTCTGATTCCTTCTGCAAATCCGTCCTGACCGTTCTGCGGCAAAACTGCTCTGTGAGCAGCCTCTGCACATCATTGCTCACGGTAAAATCAATAAAAAGCTGCGCATTTTCACTATGCTGTGCACCCTTCACCAGGGCACAGCCATCCGGCACCGCGCTGGTTCCCTCCTTTGGATAGACCATGGCAATGTCCCCTCCTGCCGCAATCCTTTTTTTCGCCGTTTCCTCCAGCGTAATTCCCACAAGCCGTATCCCCGAATCCACCTCGTCAACCACTGCTTTTGAACCGTCCGAAACATTCCCATCCAGCGCCTCTGCAAACGCTTCAAGCACTTCCTGCTCCTCCATATCCATCACTTGGATCATCGTCGCCAATACCGTATAGCTGGTTCCGGATTTTCCGGTATCCGCAAAAGCAATCTTTCCTTTCCACTTCTCATCCAGCAGATCCTCCCATCCCTGCGGCGCTTCTCCCGCCGCCACCAGCTTGTTATTATAGATGAAGACAATCGGAAGCTCCGAAAACACAGTCCAGATCCCCTCTTTAGAAACATAGGTCTCATCCAGCAAATCCACTTGATTACAATAATAGGGTTCAAAGCATTCCCTATAGGCATCATAGCTTTCCACACCTCCGCCGAACATCACGTCGCAGCTGTCCTTCCCCGATTCCTCCTGAATCCGGTCCAGTAATTCCGTTGTTCCGCCTGCTGTCACCTGTACCCAGATTCCCGTCCGCTCTTCAAACTCCTTCACGATGGGACCATAAACCTCTTCTTTATGAGATGTATAAAGAACCAGCTTTTTTTCTTCCGGCACTGTCTCCACCGCACCTTCAGCCGCACGATTGCCACAGCCGGCACAGCTCAATGCAGCTGCCGCCAACAATGCCGTAAGGAATCTTCTCCTGACTGTCATCCCTGATCTTCCCTCCATTTTCCCTGCTGCCACTGTTCCTCTCACAACAACGGCGCAAACAGCCGCAGAATGCACTGCCAGATCCGCAGTGCCGCCGACCGTCCGCTCTTATACTGCTTTGTCACCTCTCTGCAGACTGCAAAGGTACGTTCAAAATCCTCTTTGATTTCATGAATTGCCTCACAGTCATACAGGTAAACGCCGTTTTCAAAATGCAGGTACAGACTGCGGTAATCCAGGTTGATCGTTCCCACAGTCGCCGTTTCATCGTCACACACGCACTGCTTTGCATGAAGGAATCCCGGTGTGTACTCAAATATCCGCACGCCGTTTTTAACCAACGACGCATAATAGGAACGAGTCACCTGATAAATCACCTTTTTATCCGGAATGCCCGGCGTGATGATCCGAACATCCACGCCCCGTTTGGCAGCAAGGCTTAACTCTCTGCCCATTTCATCCGTAATGATGAGATAGGGCGTCGTAAAATACACATACCGCTTCGCGTTTTTGACGATATTCATATACACATTTTCGCCCGTCTGCTCGTCATCCAGCGGACTGTCCGCGTACGGCACCACAAATCCGTCCTCTGACGCCCGGCAACAGTTCCGGGGCAAATATCTGTCATAGTCCACATCCGTCTTTTCGATCGCATTCCACATTTCCAGAAACATCACGGTCAGGCTCCGCACGGCATCTCCCGTCAGCTGCACGCCGGTGTCCTTCCACTGTCCGTACGGATGCGTGATATTGAAATACTCGTTGGCAAGATTGTATCCGCCCGTAAAGCCCACCCTGCCGTCAATCACCGTAATTTTTCTGTGATCTCTGTTGTTCATGAACATGTTCAAAACCGGAATGAGCGGATTGAACACCCTGCACTGAATGCCTTCCGCCTCCATCCGCCTGATAAAGTCCTTATTGATAAAGCCGATGCTCCCGATGTCATCATAAAATACCCTGACTTCCACGCCCTGCTTCGCCTTCTGCGCCAAAATTTCCTTCAGGCCGCCGAAGGCCTCCGCATCCTCAATCGCATGATATTCCATGAAGATAAATTTTTCCGCCTTGCGCAGCTCCGTCTTCTGCGCCTCCAGCCCTTTGGCCGCTTCCGAAAAGAAGATCACATCCGTATTCTGATAGGCCGGATACCTGCCATAATCGCGGATATATCGAACCTGATTCGCTATCGCCGGATCCTTTTCCTCCAGCCTCTCCAAGACGGCTGCATCCTGCACCAGCTTATCCGCCAGCTCTGCGTCAATCTTCTCAAACCGCCTGCGTACTCCCCTGGTGACTTCCGAATGCCCCACCATCAGATACAGACACACTCCCATCACCGGAAATACCAGGATCAGCATGATCCAGGGCATCTTGATTGCCGCATTAGTGCGCCTGGCATACAGCCGCAGCACCACAATCAGCGCGATCACGCTGGACGCCAGTGAAATCCATGTAGAATACGCATTCAGCTGAATAAACTGAAATACAATCCATGCCACCTGTATGAGCACGGAAATCCCCACAAAAATCAACCGTCCCACGCTGTTTTTCACCGCAGTTTTCTCTTCTGCACGCATATGTATACTCCTTTAGCTTCCATTCACGTCGTATTTATTAAAGCTAATCTTATCATGCGTTGATATTTTTTTCAACTCGACAGCCCCTGCCGCCGGATGTATACTTTAAAAAACAGAGAACACTATTATATTATAAAAGGAGGGATATCATGAAAGCACTTTTTATCGGAGGAACCGGAACGATCAGCACCGCAATCTCACGGAAGCTGATTGAAGACGGCCATGAACTCTGGCTGATCAATCGCGGCAGCCGCAATCAGGAGCTGCCAAAAGGTGCGCACATCATCACTGCGGATATCAATGACGAGGACTATGTTTCCGGCCAGCTGGCGGAACAGAAATTTGACGTGGTGGCAGATTTCATCGCCTTCGTACCCGCCCAGCTTGAACGGGACTACCGGCTGTTTCGCGGCAAAACCCGTCAGTTTATTTACATCAGTTCGGCATCGGCCTATCAAAAGCCCCTGTCCGACTACCGGATCAACGAGGGGACTCCCCTTTCCAATCCCTACTGGGAATATTCCCGCAACAAAATAGCGGGCGAAGAATATCTGATCAAGCTCTACCGGGAAGAGGGATTTCCCATCACCATTGTCCGCCCCAGCCATACCTACAGCGAGCGCAGCGTCCCCTTCGGCATTCACGGCAGAAAGGGCAGCTATCAGAATATCAAGCGGATGCTGGAAGGAAAGCCCGTCATCATTCACGGAGACAGCTCCTCCCTCTGGACCCTGACCTTCAATGAAGATTTTGCAAAGGGCTTCATCGGCCTGATGGGCAATCCCCACGCCATCGGAGAGGCTGTTCAGATCACCGGTGACGAGACGCTCACCTGGAATCAGATCTATCAAATCACTGCTGATGCCCTGGGCGTCACCTTAAAGCCATACTATATCTCCTCTGCCTTTCTGGCTGATGCCAATAACTTCGACGCAGGGGACGGACTGCTGGGCGACAAAGCTCACAGCGTCGTTTTTGACAACAGCAAGCTCAAACGCCTTGTTCCCGGGTTTACTGCCACGATCCGTTTTGACCAGGGCGTCCGCAGGGCATTGGACTATATCTTCTCCCATCCGGAATGCCGGACGGAAGACCCTGAATTTGACGCATGGTGTGACCGCATCATTGCCGTGCAGGAAGAAGCGCTGCAGGAGATGCGCACTTTTGGCCGGTAAATCATGTGCACAGCCAGCAGCAGGG
>Ga0129308_1002291_pt1 | contig 16653 bp, 9 predicted proteins | sample L827metagenome_FD_94440 | JGI IMG/M metagenome (GOLD analysis project Ga0129308, IMG submission 94440) | Ring-tailed lemur group fecal microbial communities from Wisconsin, USA - L827 metagenome | ecosystem: Host-associated > Mammals > Digestive system > Large intestine > Fecal | place: USA...
CGGTATTCCTCCGATAAACGCCATATATCCTATCGTTATGTCTTCCCGATTACTTGCGGCATTTGCCGAAAAAGTTATTTTTATTTTTTCACCGTTATATTCAATATTCTGAGCGTCGTTCATTTCTGAAAAGTCAAATTGCAGGGCGCCGCTCTGATACTTGTCATAAAGCTCATAACGGTCATCATTGGCAGATGTGTCGCCGTTTTCATTCTCAGATGTTTCAAATGGATTTGATACAATACTATTTACTCCGCTTTCGTTTGTGTCAGCACAAGCACAGAGCGTCAAAGCAAGAGCTATTGTAAGTAATGATGTAATAATTCGTTTTTTCATTTGCGTTCCTCCGTTATTTGTCTGAAAATTGCATTGTTCCATCACTGTTTTTGACTATCACCCTGCCGTTTGCAAGAAAAATACTTCCGTCTTTCGCCTGAGGTATTTCTATAAGATTTCCGTCAGCGTCCATATATGTTCCGTCATCGAAATACACACCGCCCCCGTCTGCCATATACGCATCGCCCTTATCGGCAAACTTTTCTTCCGATAAATCACTCGCCTTATACCGATAAGTGACAGATTTGTTTGAGCAGTATATATATTCTCCGTCGGACGCAATCGCATAGAACATTCTCTCGCTGATAATCTTCTTTTCATTGTCATAGCAGACCGGATTGCCGTCGGAATTAAGATAGAACACCTTGCCGTCAATAACGGAAATATCCCCGTTTATATAATTCTCGCTGAACAGCAGACGGCGCGTGCCGGTATTCAAGTCTAGCACAAACACCTTGTAGTTATTAGTCTGCAGATACAGATTATTCTGGTACTTGCACATACCGCTGTAGCTGTAATCATCGCTGTCACCCGACCATATTGTCAGCAGGTCAAGGTAGCGGCTTAGACGCTGGGCATCAGGCGCGGCAAGCACGGTTTCTTTATAATAGTCGCTGAGCCGTATTCTGCACACATTATCGGTATATGTGCCGCCATTCTTAAAGCTTTCGGTATAATAAAGATATCCGTCACTTGCAAGCATATAATCAACTCTGCCGTCACAGGTTATATTGCGCAGTATATCGTCCTCTGAAAGATTCAGCTTATCGTCATATCTGATTATCTTTTGAGAAATTATATTGTATTCATCATCGGTCTGGGTGCTGAGTAAATAATACCCCTCACAGTCATAAGCAAAGCCGTATCTGCCGTTTACCGTAACGTTATCGGCGGTACTCTGAGAGCAGCCGGATAAAAGCATAATAATCGAAGCGGTAACTGCTGAAATTACAGCCTTTTTTCCCGGACGAAAACGCTTTATACTGCCGATATATACTGCCGCAGTAACCGCTATTACAATAACAGCTATTGTTATCAGCAGAATCAGAAGTCCGGTAGGAACGCATGAATACAGCAGAATTTCAAGTCTGCCCTCGGTAACATAACAATCTCCCGTGTAATACGGCGAGCCTAGCACAAGCGAAAACGGCGAATAATACACGGCATTGTTCTGCCCGAAAAGATAAACCCACACGCAAGTAACCGCCATAGGCGCAAACAGCGAAAGAGGAAGATTTTTTGTCAGCGTACAAAGCAGTACGCATACAGCCGAAATAAGCAGATAGCCCAGCAGCTTTGTCAGGTGAATAACAATAAACATTGCGATTATAGACAGACCGCCGAAAGGGGTATTTTCAAAGGCTTCAAGCGACTGTACGCCACAGCCGAGGTTTTCCGCTCCGATAACGGCAAATAATGAAGTAAGCTCTATAATAAACAGTCCGAGCCAGCCGATAAAAATGAGCGAAAACAAGGAGATGAGCCTGTACCCGCCCGAGCGTCTACCGTTTGCGGCGGTAACGATAAGCGGCTTCATCTTTCTTTCGTAATAGCACATAGCCGCAGAGATATAGCATATAGCCATAATAAACAGATACTCAATTCCGCTTGTCATAGCGTTTGAATCGGACGGGAGCATAAGCAGATTTTCGCGGTCTGCGCTTACTCTCTCGTAGCTTGAATAAAGCAGCTTTATAGCGTCATACTTTTCGATTATGTCGGGTATCTCACGCATCGCGTTTGTAAATTCTTCGGGAGTGGCATAGTCTCCGTTTCTGTTTTTATCAAGTATATCGCTTTGCAGCTGCTTTGCGGCTTCTGCCTCGCTGTATAGCGAAAGTATAGCGATTTCCTTTTCATCGGTAAGCTGTCCGCCGTACTCCTGCATATATTCGAGATAATATTTCTGCTGCTCGTACGACATATCGCTGTAGCTTGCCTTGTACAAATCCGCACTTGTGAGCAGCTTTACTATAAAGACTATCAGCAGTACAACAAGCCCGTACTGCTTTATGTACAGTTTTTTCAGTTCATTTTTTAACAGCATTTCAGACCCCTCCGTACAGACACGACAGCAAAGATGACAGTAAGAAGTATTACTTCGGTTAATGTTACAACAACATTGAACACGGGGAAATCAAGGATATTGCAGACATTCATATTTGTGAAAAGCTCTGTCGTACCGATAAGCGTTGTGGGGTTAAGCACGCCGGGGAGAAGCTCCGAGCCGATTACAAGCAGAAATCCCGCCGCTACGCTTACAACCATGGAAATTATATCGTTTTTGCAAAAGGACGATACTGCTGCCACAAGAAATGTGAACATAAGCAGGAACACAAGTCTTAGTACGAACGTTATCACAAGAGCGCCGAAAAGCGTAATATTAAACGGGCACATCTCAAATTCCTGCAAGGCATATATCGGGGTGGAAAAACCGTCAAAGCCGTAGATAAGCTGAAAATAAACCATATCCGAAGCAAACAGTATAAGCGTAACCGCAAACGTAAATATCGCCGCTGCTGTCAGCTTTGCAAGCATAACCGACGTTCTTTTTCCTGACGAGGATATAAGCTTATTGTAGCCTATAACATATTCCTTTGATACTATCGGAGATATTGCAAGTACTATGATAAACATTGACAGCAAGGCTGAAAACTTGTAGTCAAAGATGGCCTTGTGCCCCTCGGACTGATAGTAGCCGTCGAGCGACCTGCCTTTATAGCAATCCTCATACAGCTTTGAAAGACCGTATTCGTACCGGCTCTTATCGCTGTAAAACTCGGCATTTGCCCTTGCGTTTTCGGTTATTTCTGCACTTTTATTTGAGTATAGAATGGCGTATTCGTAGGACGAAATAAGGTCTTTGAACAAATTTACATCACCGTAGGGGTAGCCGCAATATGTACCCTCAATCGGCTCTTCAATTATACCGTACTCTTTGAGCATCTGCTCCGCATTAGCTAGCTCGGTTTTAAGTCCGTTTATCTTTTCGTCGGTTATCTTTCCGCTGTATTTATCGTACAGTATATCCGTGCCTTGTACGGCATTTCCCGACAGGACGGCTCTGCCTCCTCCCGTGTAGTAATACAGCTCAAATACCTTAACAAAGTTCAAAAGAACAAGCACGATAATGCAGATAAGAAGTGACGGCTTCAGTATGTATTTTTTAAGCTCGTATTTCAGCATATCATTCACCTATCTCTCCGAAGTGGTAAATGCACACATCTTCAAGCGCAGGCTGAACATTAACGGCGTCGGGGTGCGGCTTTTCGTCGCTGACTACTCGTACATTGAACTTGTCGTCCTCGCTTATTACATTGCTGACGCGCTTTGTCCGCATAAGCTCCATACCTGTTTCGTAGTCGGTGAGCACCTCCCATACCTTGCCGTAAATCTCATTGCAAAGCTCACTTTGCGAGGCACAGCTTATCATCTTTCCGCCATCGATAAGTACAACATTCTTGGCAATAAAAGCAATATCGGTAACAATATGAGTTGCAAGTATCACTATCTTATCATTCGCAAGCGATGAGATCACATTTCTGAAGCGTATACGCTCCTTGGGGTCAAGCCCTGCTGTCGGCTCGTCAAATATAACGACCTTTGGCTCGCCTACAAGTGCCTGCGCTATGCCGAGCCGTTGCTTCATACCGCCCGAATGTGCGCCGCCCTTTTTGTTGCGGTCGTCATACAGATTTACACGCTTTAAAATACCGTCGGCATAGGCTTTTGGATTATCGACCTTTACATTTTTCAGCGCCATAGAGTAAAGGATAAGCTCTCTTGCAGTAAAGTTCGGATAAAAGTCCTGATTCTGCGGTAAAAAGCCGAGGTGCGACATATAGTCGTGGCTGTCGCCGTCAGTAAAAGTAATACTGCCGCTGTCAGGCTTTATTATGCCGGTTACGCAGTTTATCAGCGTGGATTTACCCGCACCGTTGGGACCTAAGATGCCGTACACGCCTTTTTCAAGAGTGAGAGTGAAGCTGTCGAGGGCTTTTTTGCCTTTTGAGTAGGATTTTGTGAGCTGGTTGATTTCGAGTTTCATTTTTTCTCCTATACATGACTTAGCTCTGATTTTTATTGTATTATCACTGGTTATTCTTTGAATGGGAATGGCCGATTTAGTCTGCAATTTTTTGAATTATATAATAAAAAAATTGCTATGTCAATAAAACTGTGAAGTTTGGCAATATGTTGTTATGTTTGGTCGAAAAGTTGAGATATTATCCACTAATTTCACATCAAAAATTAGTTTTCAACTGTATTGAATTTATTGGTAGCTTATTAGGCCATTTTATCACTCCCTTCAATTTATTAAAAAAAGTGAAAAAAGTAATTGCAAAATGACTTTTAGTATGATATAATAATGCATATGGAAAATTTTCTTGACAGGTATTTTATTACAGTAAAAAAATGGCTTTAGACAGCAGGTCGATTTTATCGTAATTCCCGCCGAGGCATTGGATTGGAATTAAATGAACCGAAAGCCATTTTGAAAATTTGGCTTTTTTTATTTTATTTACTACGGTCATGTTGACCACAGGAGAACATAATTTAAATGGGAATAACGAAGAAAAAAAGATATTTACAGAAAATAGAGCAAAGTTTTTTTAATAATACGTTCATTTGCAGAAATAATATTGGTGTCTCACATTTTTGGGGTGAGTGAAATAATAAATCATTTCAAGACAGTTTTACACGAATTTTGGAACAAACTTTTATAAACCTTTGCACTATGATGCCTTTTATAATTTATACTTTACTTCTCCTAATATCCAATACATCTGGTGTTGATTTTGGTGAAATTATATTTAAAAATATTGATTGTTTATTTATATGCTTTTCTTTGCTGATATCTTCTTTGGTTTTATTTAATTTATTTGGAGATGTGCCGTCTAAAAAAAGTTGGTTTCAAAAATTCTTAAAGGAATTATTTTACTATTTATAATTATTGACGCAGTTTTTATTGGTGCAGCAACAATAAATAGAAAATTTGGAGATAGTTCTATGCTTGAATCCCCCATTATACAGTGTTGGGGCATTTTGATATTATTACTTAGTTTTTCGTTTCCAATTATTAAAGAAAGCAATACAAAAGATTAAATTTTGGTAAATTTACTTTTAGGAGGGTTTTAATGAATTTAGCAGAAATCTTTTTTGCTGTATTTACAGCTATTTTAGTATTGGTGTTTATACCTATAGATATTATCATCGTCTGTAATGCTTACAAAAAACATACTCATAAGCTTAAACAAAGCAATTCATCATTTGTTAGGGACACAGTTGAAGATTTTAATTCTCCGCAAATTAATGAATTTAGTCTTGATTGTTCAGAAAGTTTTGCATTAAATCAATTACTATCCTCTGATAATTATAATAGGTATTATTCGTTAGTAAAACAAATATCTCAAGATAATTATTATAATATAGGGCCTGGCGTTCAGCGAGGTTCGGTTCGTTTGTCAGAGAACAGATATATTGATGATAATGACTATCGCACCATTCTTGACAACGTTGTGAGGAAATCTTCAATTTTGCCTCAACAAGAAAAGTCTGATATAATGAGACTGCTATCACATTCACAATTAGATTAATACTGGTTAGAATAGTTAAGGATTTACGAAGAATGAACTTTACTGAAAACGATTTGTTGGTTTATTGGGAAAAGATTATTAAAATTCAGAAGCGAGCAAAGTATTGTATATTATTAGCAGAACAATATGGGATAAATTTATCCACATTCATTCCAGCCATGAAAGAACAAAGGGATGCGCACGAACATATTATTCGAGCATATTCGTGTGCGCTTGGACTATCAGATTCACATAAGTACGATTTGAAATACATATTTGATAATCTTGATAAAGCTATTGGTCATGAATATCGTTCGCTTTATGATGCTTATGATTTCCTTTATATTTCTATTAGTGACAGAATTGATAGACTTCTTCTCGGCTTGAGTAAAATCGATAGGCAAAAATTGTTTTCAAATTCTAACGTGCTTGATTCTCTAGTTAATATTCCTAGAATTATTGCAGAAGCCCGTAATAATAAAGATATAGATTCCGAAAATAATAATTTCTTGATACTTAACGAATACAACAAAGCTATTGATTCTTTAATGGGTGTTTATAAACAGATTGCGGAAATTCTTAAGACTTATTATAGTAGTTGCACAGTTCCAACATCAGGTCTCGCCGATTGTAAGTATAATGCTATTCAAGTTGCAAAATGGTTTTTAGAAAGAAGTATGCACGACTATAAAATAGGTGTTACTGATGAAATAATGTCAGATTTAAAAATTCAAGCACTACTGTATTATGCGCAAGGTTCTGCATTTGTTATTACAGAAATACCTATTTTTGAGGAAGATTTTACTGCTCAGAAAAATGGCCCGGCGATACAAGAAGTGCGTTGGTTTCTTGAAGAATATAGGAAAATGAATAACGGTTTTTCTGCTGATTCGGAATTGCCTGAAAATGTTTTCGACTCTAAAATTGAGAATATTCTTGAATCTGTGTATAATGATTATGGGCAGTTTTCTGCTTGGAAATTAACTGAAATGGTTTGTTCCGAAGAACCGTGGAAAAAATCTTCTGAAGGAGAAATTATCGGAAAAGAGTTTATTAAAGAACATTTTAAAAAGATGTCTTGTTTAAGAGTTCGATTTGCAACTTAGCATATACATGTTTTTTTATTTTCGTGGTAGTAATATCATATATGGAATTGCGGTGGACGACTTTCGTCTACTCATAAAAGGGTCGGATGTGTCCGACTCTTTTTTGTATACTTCTCGGTGCATTCGGATATAAAAAGTAGATGCATATTGCAGCAAATAACTTTCGAGTCTGAATATCGAACGTATCCGCCAAACCACCATGCGTCATAAACAATCAAACCCTCTGCTTACAGTGAAAAAGCAGAGGGTTAACAATTATTTGCAGAAGTCCGGCAGCTCAGCCCAGGGCATGAAGCTGTCGAGTTGTTCGTCAGTTGGAAATTCGCCGAGCTTTGGCAGTTCAGTCAACAGGTGCAGCAAATACCCGTAAACATTGAGGTTATTGAGCTTTGCCGACTCAACAACCGAATACCACATCATGCTTGCATCGGCACCCTTGTTGGTGTCGGAGAAGAGCCAGTTCTTTCGTCCCATAACGAAAGGCTTTACCGCACGCTCTGCGCGGTTGTTGGTAAGCTCCAGACGTCCGTCGAACAGGAATGTCTCTAGCTCTTTACGGTTATTAAGCGAATAATTCACAGCCTTGTCCAGATTGGAACCGCCGGCTGCGGAGATACCGCCAAGCAGTTCCCAATAACGTTCCAGAATCGGTTTTATGCGCTGAAGCCGCTGTTCGTAAATCTCGTTTTTGGGCAGACCTTCAAGGCACTTGTCCTCGGCGAAAATCTGTTCCACCAGTTCAAGAGCCTGTGCTGCTTTTGAATTTTTATCATCAATGCCTTTAGGCAGACATTCTACCCATTTTCGCCTTGCATGCGACCAGCAGCCAAGCCGTGTGGAATTTACAGCTGCATATTGATTGTGAAGCGGTGGCATTATTGAAAAGGATAAACCCGAGAATTTATCTTTTTCTTTTGGGACTAAATTACCTGGGTTAGTTTTACCGTATCGGTATATTACTATAGGAGATGGTTTCTTAATTCTTTTATCTCTTTCTTTTGTTTTACTGTCAGAATCAGTATCTGCAAATGTAGTTGACCTCTTAATATTATCTACAATAGTCGTACCCACGGCCACTCCAGCTCCAACACCAACGGCTGTAGCAATACCATAAGCCGCCCATGTAATTAATGAGCCAATGCTAATAGATATAGAAATAACAAATTCTCCGCTATCATCTTTGTATGTGACAGGGTTATTCCCACAATAAGCATAAACATTGAAGCTTCGTAAACCTGCTCCATCATCAAACTTTGCCGTATCAACATTTGGTTCAGGACTAATAAATCTTCCCGTCACCGGGTCATAATACCTACTATTCAGATAATACAGTCCGCTTTCGGTATCGTAATAATATCCTCTGTATCTGAATGGGTTATTACCGCCCAGCTCCATATTTCCGGTCATTGATACTAATTTACCCCAAGCATTGTAGGAGTAGTTTACAACTTCCGTTCCCGAGCTGTTGAGTATGGCGATAACATCACCTTGCAAGTTCTTGCGGTAGTAATATGTAGTACCTTTGTAGGTAAGACCTACCGGCGAGCCGCTTTCGTCATAGAGATAGTAGGTAGTGTTAGTACCGTTATTCTCGCTGAGTATCTGCGTTCCCGATACCTCATAGGTGATATTTTTCGTACCGCTTTTGCCTATACGCACACCGTCGGCATTATAGGTATAGCTTACAGCACCCGACGAGTTTTTAAACGTAGCAAGCTGTCTGCCGTTCTTCCAGGTAAAGCTCATACCATTGCGGTAGCTGAGCAGATTGCCTATGCTGTCATAGGTAATCGCAGTACCGTTATAGGCGGTAAGCTTAATATAGTGCCTATCTTATAGTAAGAGTAACAGGTGGATAGAGAGTGTTCCCACCACCTGTTTCCTCACTCAAAGACAAAAATGTAAGCCTTAATTTTGAAAGTTCACAGAATGTATACAAGCAAATAATGGAATTTGTTGTGTACCAGTAAGCATCACCTTTTAGAACCAAACGCGAAATATTTGCGATTGTCCCAGCCGTTAAAGATTCTAGGAATATTCCTGATAAGTGCCGTGGTATCACAATGGCGATGCTTGCTGGTATTGTGTAATTAAAATTTTAAGTAACCTTGCTGTTTCCAAACATCTAACGTTGCCTGTGCTTCAAAGGCTAAAATAGGGTTAGCCTTGCTTTCTGCTAACACTGACAAAACTTTTTTTGCTTCTGAAATATATACACCGAATCCTAGACAGTGTGCCGCAACTAGTGCTCTAGTACGCTCATTCTCGTTTTGTAATAATTCTAATAGGAAAGATTTATCTTTTTCACTCTCGATTTGATGATATAATTTTCCCAGTTGCTTCATTGCTGCGTTGTGTCGTTTTACATCCTCTTTAGTGGTACAATCACATAAATTTGCACAATAAAAAAGATATTGTTCTTTATAGTCTATAATCATATTTTCACTCCGAACATTTTTAACACTTTAATTCCCCACTTATATTGTGTTTCAAAACTCTGTCCAGCAAGCCAATTTCTGAATGTCATACCATTTGTAAAATTTTGAATACTACTATAGTATGCACTGATTTTGGCGTGAACAGAATTGCTTATATTTACGACGTTATTAGAGTTTTGAATCCAGTATTTTGAGAATCCACTCTTTCCTATTTGGCATTGCTCTACAATATGATGCCATTGGTTGCCGCTACCGGCAGAACCCAAGGAACGCTTGAGAGCGCTAAACGACGAAAACCTTGCACCGCCGCCTTTGGTGATAGATGTAGCTGCGGTTGCTACGCCGTATTTAGCAATTAGTGCTCCTGCCCCCCAACCAACAAGTGCTCCAATTGCGCCTCCAACAACACCATAGCCAACAACATACTTCCAATACTCCCATCCATCATTGGGAGTATAGCCATTTTTGTCGGCTCTGTATGCTCCAAACACACCACCAGCAATCAATCCAATACCTGCTCCAATTAATATACAAAGTATAATGCTTTCGCCGGTATCATCCTTGTGCACGACAGGATTATTCGCACAGTAGGCATATACATTGTATCCAATTAACTCTGCGCCTTCATCAAATTCGCCACAGTCAACATTTGGTTCAGGACTAACAAACCTTCCCGTCACCGGATCATAATATCTGCTGTTCAGATAATAAAGTCCGCTTTCGGTATCGTAATAATATCCTCTGTATCTGAAAGGGTTATTTACGCCCAGCTCCATATTGCCGGTTATCGAGATTACTTTTCCCCATGCGTTATAGGTATAATTAGCCACCTTTGTTCCCGAGCTGTTGACAATGGCTATTACATCACCTTGCAGGTTCTTACGGTAGTAATATGTCGTGCCTTTGTAAGTAAGACCTACCGGCGAGCCGCTTTCGTCATAGAGATAGTAGGTAGTGTTAGTACCGTTATTCTCGCTGAGTATCTGCGTTCCCGATACCTCGTAGGTGATATTTTTCGTACCGCTTTTGCCTATACGCACACCGTCGGCATTGTAAGTATAGCTTACAGTACCCGACGAGTTTTTAAACGTAGCAAGCTGTCTGCCGTTCTTCCATGTAAAGCTCATACCATTGCGGTAGCTGAGCGGATTTCCTATGCTGTCATAGGTAATTGCAGTACCGTTATAGGCGGTCAGCTTGTCTTTCCAGTTGCTGTCGCCGTAGGTGTAGCTTGTGGTCTTGATTACATCACCGAGCGTTGACGAGGTGGTATACGCATACTCCTTGACAGAGGTTATATTTCCACCTTTGTCATAAGCATATACATAGGTTTTGTTTGTATATGGGTTGTTCTCCCGCACAAGCTGACCCATGCCGTCATATTTGTAGGTAGTATTTTTGCCGTTTTCATCGGTTACCGATGTTAAATTGTTGTTAGCGTTATATGAATAGCTCAGTGAGCTGTTGTCTGCGTACGTTATCTTGCTTACAAGATTTGTCGTCGCGTATGAACCGGGAGAAAGATATGTATATTTTTCTATCTGAGCAGTCAGATTCTGACCCGATATTACTCTTTGTGTAAGGCGGTTAAGTCCGTCATAGGTATATGATATTGCGCTTGACGCGGGCAGGGAAACCGAAGAAACAAGGTTATCCTTGGTATAGTTATACGTATATCTTTGCTTTGTTCCGTCCGAAAGGCTGTAAAGCAGGGATTTAAGTCGGTTTTGATTGTCGTACCTGCTTTCGGTAGACAAAAGCTTGGTTGAACCCTTTGTTGAATAGCTTCTGATAAGTCTTCCCGACAGGTCGTATTCATAATTGTAGGTTATACCGTTGATACAATCTGTGAGGCTGTTCGTGTTTCCGTTATTGTCATAGGTCCATTTATACGCAGTAGTTCCATTAAGCTTTTGAGAAGTTACACGGCCTAAATTGTCATATACATATTCTACCGTGCTTCCGTTTCCGTAAACGGATTTTGTCAGATTTCCGTTGTTTGCTTCGTAGGTGTTGGTGATAAGCGCAGTTGTACCAACCTTTGTACTGAGCAGATTTCCGAAAACATCGTATGTAAAATTATACTTGAAATCGTTATGGGATATTGCAGACAGTAAGCCCTTTGAATATGTATAGCTTACCGCCGATTCGCCGGTATCGAGCGTACCGTTTTTATTTGCGTCAAAATAAACGGAAGTTAAACGCCCGTTATTAGTATTATATTTATATATTGTGCGATTGTCAAGTGGGTCGGTTATTTTATTCAGCAATCCTGTATTTGCCGAATAATTGTAGGTTACCGTATTACCTCTGCAATCGGTCAGAGAAACGGGATAGTTTCCGTTGCTGCTGTAAGTCGCAGTAGACCGTATATTCATAGTGCCGCTGCTGTCGGACGCGGTAAAAGTAAGCGGATTTCCGTAGCTGTCATAGGTATATGTATACTTAACATCTCTTTCGCTGGTAGCCGTAAGCATATTGTGCTTGCTGTCATAAGTATACTCATAATCATAACCACTGGGATTTACCTGCTTAACAAGGTCATTGTTTGAATAAGAGAAAGTTGACTTATTCTATGAATTATCTACTACGGACAGAACATTGCCCTTGTCGTCATATGTATAGCTCTGTACGATGTCTTTAATAAGAGAAATGTTATCAAAACATACCGTGTTACAGTTGTAATCATAATCGCAATAAACAGTAATGCTGGCAATTGTGCCGGTCTTTTCGGGCACAATTGCGACAGATGTATATTGCCACTCTGATGTTCTGCTCAAGAAAAGAGATGTAACAGTCTGAGTGGTATCATCGCTGTATTTGATAACTGCTCTGAGTCTGAAAGCACGTGAGCCGCTTTGACTTACAGAGTCTGCTTTTGCCCAGCCCGACAGTACAAACGTATCATTGGCAGTAGAATTTATTGCAACTGTCTGTGATAAGTATCTTTTGGCACTTGGACTTCCTGCGATTGCCAGACCGTTACCTATAAGTCCTGTAGCCGTGTATTTAGAACCGCTGTAATTCCAATCCGAAATAGTTTGCATACCCGCATTTTCAAGCAGATTTACATTACTGCAATTTGAGCCTGTTTCTAGCTGTAAACAGTCAAAATAAGCAGTTCCGGCAGCACTTGTTATACCGAACATTATGGTATAATTTGCAGTTGTTGATACGGAGAATGTTAAATTTACTCTTTGCCAACCTTTATTTATAGCTGTGTCTGTCGTTCCGTTAATATATTTTGAACGTGCAATAACCGTTCCGTCAGATGACGCAATTGTTATGCAGGCACCTGTACCGCTTATAGAGGCAGTACGAATATATCCGCTTACAGTATAATTACCCATGCTTAATGACACAGTTTGCTTATATCCCGCCGTAGAACCCGAAACAGAAGCTGTCGATGATACTTTAAGAGAGTTATTTCCTAAGTATTTAATACTGCTGTCAAGTCCGCCGGTTATTGATGAATTACTTGTACCGATACTTCCAAGCGTCCAACCGGACAGTGATTCGCACTGATTTGATTTTAGCAGATTAGGATTTGCGCCGCCTATGCTTGCACTTGTTTTAATTTTATTTACTTTTCCGCTATTTGAAGCAGATACAAAGGAATTGGCCTGCGCACCGTATATCTGAGTTTGGCTCTTATTTGTCGAATATGAAGAGACTGTTCTGCCGTAATTATCGAATATGTATGTTGTTTTCAGGTCATCTGATGTATTTATAGTGTTATCTTTGCCGGAGAAGGTGTATGTAGTGGCAAAGTCGCTGACATTATATGAAATCAACGCCTTCTGACCTGATTCAAATTCGGAGGTTCCGGTCTGCACTTTTTCTTCGTATGATGTAACTCTTTTTGCCGTATCTGATGAATAAGTAAAGTACAGCTTATATCTATCCTCACTGGCGTATGTTCTGAGCAGCATACCGTTTGTATCATAAGCATAAGAAGAATATGTACCATCGGGATATGTTATTTTAGTGAGATAGCCCGCGCTGCTATATGAATATTTGATTGTTCGTCCTGCCGGGTCTTTAATTGATGTTAAAAAGTTGTTGGCATCATAAGTGAGTGTAGTTACTCTGCCTGCACCGTCAGTAATTGATGCAAGCTGTGAGCCGTTGTATGTAAAAGTAATTTTTTGACCGTTTGAATCAACGCATGAAGTGAGATAACCGGCTGAATTAAAGGTTTTAAAATTGGCGTTATTGTCGCTGAGTATGTAGTTCCTTGACGAATCGATACCTAATCGCAGTCCCAGTCCGTCTTCATCATAGAAGTATTCTCCGGTATCTTCGGTTTTTATCAGATGATGCTCGGTGCCATCACCATCACAATAAATGTATCTGTTTACATTTCCGAAAACCGCCACTATCGTTTCTTGGGTGCTAAGCTGCCAACCTAAGCCGATATTCATCTCATCGTATAATATCGTACTGCTCGGAGTAGGCTGTCTGTATTGATTATTAGCGTTATATCCGTTATACACATGGCTGAGTGTCAGAGGGTATCTGTTTCCGCTTTCGGCAATATCGGTATTAACGAAAACCATATTTCCGGAAAAATCGTTGATATATGCTGTTCCGGCACTTCCGGCACTTGCTGTATGGTAGCTCCAGTAGTCCTCTAAGCCCTTATTGTTACGATATGTGATTTTAAAAGAGGGAAGCTGCGATGCAGTGAAATTAGTATTGGCCAAAGACTTGACAAATGTCGCTGAACCCTTGCCGTAAGTAGTTGGTTCGCTGTCGCCCATAAGGACAAATCCGTAATTTGCAGAACCGTTATACCATTCTCTTACCATACCGGTAATATCAATGGTTTTGGTTTGTGAATTGGTAGTATTCAGGGTCATATAGTCGGCTATTGTTGACTGATTTGCCGGCTTATTATTCCAGTTGATTGTAGAAGCGTCCCAATCCTGAGTCAGTTTATAAGCATAAATCTTTCTCGCTGTAAAGCTATCGGGAGAAGAGGCAGTCTGGTAAAGACAAAATTCCGCTTTTACTACAGTATTGCTTTTTTCAATATCCGGTAAAGTCAGTTTAAAATATGTTCTTGAATTGTAAAATGTGCTGTCATTTCCTACATAATATACAGGGATACTGCTATAATTAACAGTAGGATATCTCGAAACTACCGTCGTTCCCGTAATACCGTTACCATATTTCTTTTCTATCACAGGGTCAATCGTTACGGGAAATTGCCTTTCCGACGAATTTATCCATTCTGAATCGGCACTGACTGTTAAATAATATCGTCCTTTTTTGTATTCTTTCAACGAATAGCTGACACTTTGTGAATAAACATTATTGCTGTCATACATAAACGGAGCAGGAATAATTGCGGTCTGCTCGCCGTTTGCATTTAAAACGGAAATAGAACCGTCGTCTTGTAGCGCCAACGAACACTTTTTTGCCTTAATATCAAAAGTGTAGCTGTAATTATCTCTCTTATCTTTGATAATGATATTTTCTTTTATCGTATCACCGATAATTGCATACTGCAAATCAGTATTCTGCATAATATCGGTATATGTTACGCCTGATTGCGTATTTTTTAGTGCAAGAGGATTATCGTCTTTAATTGCTGTTTCGCAATCATTTGTTTTACTGATTTTAGCAGCTTTTTTATTTGCATTGCTAAGTCCCCAAGTAATGCTGTAATCGTCAGCCTGATATTTGAACAGTTTATTTGCATTTGCCGATACAGAGAATTTAACCTTAATACTGTTAGCTGTATTTTCATATCCGCTGAAATCATCTTCGCTGTTATCGGAACCACTTGATTGTAAAGTGTTATCAATATCCTGCCATTCGCCGTTTTCATCCAGAAAATGTATAGCTGAATCATAACGTGCAAGCTGGATATTGCCGTCGCTGAGCATAAAGCTCTTGCTATCTTCTTCTCTCAGTTCTTTGATTTCATATAGAATTTCCGGTTCTGGAGTTTCTTCCTCAATCTGAACTGTTTCTGTGATGTCATAATCATTTGTCTCGAAATCAATACCCGCATCAGCTCCGGCAGAAGCCACAATCTGAAGTGAAATTGATGCCGCTGTGATTACGCTAATCACCTTTGTTAATATTTTTTTGAACTTTCCCAACTAATTTCACTGCCTTTCATAAGTTTATATTCTTTGATGATTACAAGCAAGATTTCCTCCACAACAGAAATTGAAGTAGAAATAGGTACTTATCGTCATTTTTAGCATTTATAAGTATTTTCATTTTATGCACACGAACTCAATTGTGCTATCAAAAACCAATTTTTATGTTAGCTTTACATCCTTATCCCCTCCGTTAATGAACAACTCTCAATAAGTTTGATTTCAAATCCTAATACTTAGAATATCTATTTTGAAGGCTATCCCAAATGCAGCCGGAGCATCTTGAATTCATTTTGATCTCTTTATATAATTTATTCTGAAAAAATCTTACTGGGATTAACCCCAAATATTGCAGTTATGCTCGGAGGTCATGATGATTGAATTTAAATACCATATCAACGGATTTATAAATTATTGCCGTTATCACAAGAAGCTAAGCGATAAGACAATTAGTGCTTACTGTATTGATTTGATACAGTTTCAATGCTTTACATCGGAGCTTTCAAAGCAGAGCTTATGGAATTACATAGAGCACTTGAATAAATCCTACAAACCCAAAACGGTTAAACGAAAGCTGGCAACACTCAAGGCATTTACTCACTATCTGCTTATTCAGGATATTATTGATTGCAATCCGTTTGATAAAATTGAAACATCAATCAAAGAACCTGTTATGCTGCCAAAAACCATTCCTTTGGATACAATTGGCGAGATTCTCTGTTTCGCATATTTGCAAATAGAAAAATCAAACACCGACTATAAGAAAAACCGTGCATTACGCAATGCCGCGGTTCTCGAATTGCTATTTGCAACAGGAGCGAGAGTGGCTGAAATCTGCAATTTACACTCGCAAGATGTTGATTTTATAGGCAAATCGGTTAAGCTTTACGGAAAAGGCTCAAAAGAACGGATAATACCCATTGAAAACACATCGGTACTCACTATTCTTTCCGATTACTACTTTATCCATGAGGAAAAAATCTCGGATTGCGGATATTTTTTTATCAACAAATATGGAAATAGGCTGACAGAGCAATCCGTCCGCTGTATGATTAATTCTTATTGTCAAGCGTGCGGTATA
>Ga0129308_1002292_pt1 | contig 16632 bp, 15 predicted proteins | sample L827metagenome_FD_94440 | JGI IMG/M metagenome (GOLD analysis project Ga0129308, IMG submission 94440) | Ring-tailed lemur group fecal microbial communities from Wisconsin, USA - L827 metagenome | ecosystem: Host-associated > Mammals > Digestive system > Large intestine > Fecal | place: USA...
CCGGAAAGTTGTGACGTGTAAACAGGGCGAGTATGGCGCCGAATGGGCGTTTTTGCTGAAATCGCGCCCTTGCCGGCGGAAAGAGCCTGCGGGGAGCCTGAAGGATAAGGCGCCGGCGCCGCGGAAAAGAAAAGGCCGCTTGCGCCGCCTGTTGATGTATTGTATAATCGTATTCGTTGAAAAAGCGTTGGAGAGGTGTCCGAGTGGTTTAAGGAGCCGGTCTTGAAAACCGGTGACTCCGCAAGGGGCCGTGGGTTCGAATCCCACCCTCTCCGCCATTTTTTTATGCAGTAGACCAATTTGGAGAAGTACCCAAGTGGTTGAAGGGGCTCCCCTGGAAAGGGAGTAGGTCGTTAATAGCGGCGCGTGGGTTCAAATCCCACTTTCTCCGTTTTTATAACAGAAAGTATTGACCAAATTTAATTTTGGCTGTATAATATATCTGTTGCTTTTGATTAATATGTAGGGGTATAGTTCAGTCGGTAGAACGTTGGTCTCCAAAACCAAATGTCGAGAGTTCGAGTCTTTCTGCCCCTGTTTAAAAAGCAGTCTTTTAAAGACTGCTTTTAATTTTATACGGAGGGTTATCGAAGTGGTCATAACGGGGCTGACTCGAAATCAGTTTGCGTGCAAGCGCACGTGGGTTCGAATCCCACACCCTCCGCTTTTTATGTGCCGAAGGTTTTTCGGCTTTTTTTATTGGAATAATAATTTTATGAAAAAATAAACGGCATATTTAAGGAAGTGTGTTTTAAGCCTTAAATACGCCGTTTTTGTTTAATTTTAAGATTATTTTTCTAAATTTTTCATTGTTTCATCAAGTATCTGTGCCGCATCAATTACACAGTCGTGACAGCCTCTTAAAATTTTTCCTGTTTCAATTCCTTTAAGCTCTTTGCAGGTTACTGACTGATTTTTTTCCTTAAATGCCTTCATAACTGCGGAAGAAACCTTGTAAACCTCCGGCTTTGTGTAGCCAAGCTGCTGTGCTTTCATGCCGGCAACAATGGCTGCACCGTTAATTGCGCCGCATGTGCCCTCCATGCCGCCTATGCCCGAGCCAAGTCCGCTGGTGATCTGGAACATTGTCTTTTCGTCAACGCCAAGCATATCGCAGTATGCGCATGCAACGGCCTGAGCGCAGTTGTGTCCGTGAAGGTGTCTGTATGCCGCATTTTCCACTCTGTTTGTTTCCATTTTATATATTCTCCTTTTTAATTAATATTTTTTGTCAAATGTCTTTTTTATTTTACATCAATCTTTCTTTTTTGTGAATAGGTATTTATATTGACATACCTTGTTCATCTAAGTATAATGAAAATATATGGATACATAGATTATCAAGGTATGGAGGCGATAGCATGGATTTTGACAGAGGCTTAATTGGAGGAAGCGCACTGCTTATGGTTTTATCTCTTTTGCATGAAAGAGATATGTATGGCTATGAAATTATAAAGGAGCTAGAGGAAAGAAGCAAAAATGTATTCAGATTTAAGGAGGGTACTCTTTATCCCGTTCTGCACAGAATGGAAAATATGAGCTATGTAAAAAGCTACCGCAAAGAGGCTGAAAACGGAAAGGAAAGAAAATATTATTCCATAACAGCAGCGGGAGAAAAACAGCTTCAGGAGGAAAAGCAGAAATGGCATTCATTTGCCGTGTCGGTAAACATGGTAATCGGAGGGAACGCCTATGGGCTGCAGGGAGTATAAGTATACGGAAGAGGTTTTGAAATATGTTCGTTTTAAGTACGACCGTATTGACATAAGGCAGGAGCTTAACGAGCATATTGAGGATATGCTTGAATTTGCGCCTGAAATGAATGAGGAGGAAACAGAAGCGTACATAAGGGAAAATATGGGCGACGCCGAAGCCCTTGGAAAAGAGCTTGACAAAGAGCATAAGCCGCTTTTGGGGTGGATATGGCGCATAAGCCGTGCTATGGCAATGGTAATTGCCGTTTTGTGCATACCTACGGTTATAAATATGGCGCTTTTGTCGGTTTACACTGCCCATAATGTTATAGTGGGCTATGACGGCTGGCGAAGCAAGGAAGGAATTGAATATACCGTTGAAACCAATATAAAAGGAAAAATTGACGATATATATATTTTGGTTGACGGCGTTGATAAATATGAAAACGGAAAAATGGTGCTTAAGTACAAAACCATTCATAATCCCTTTGGAAAATCGGCTGGCTGGACATTTTCTTTCGGCAATTTTTATGATGAGTTTGGAACAAGATATTATGGCGGCGGAGGCAGCGGAGGCGGATATGTAAGCTATCAGGTGGCTGATATTAATGATTTTAACCCCGATGCACAAAAGCTTATAATAGACTATAACTATAACGGAAGGATATTTTATGCCGAAATTCCTTTGGAATGGGAGGCGGTTAAATGAGCAGAAAAAAAGCCACAATATGCTATATAATTTTTATAATAGTGGTTGGATTTTTATTTATGAAATTCAGCGGAAGATATTTTACGCCTGAACAGGTGCTTCATGCCAACGAGCTTGGTCTGCATTACGGGCCGTCTGAAAAAGTTCTTCTTAAATACAAAGGAAAAGACAGCAATATGCTTGTTATAGGCAAGGTAGACGACAGAACGCTTTCCGTAATTCCTGTAAAAAGGAGCCTTTTTGTGCTGTGGAAGCTGGAAAGCGGAGGTATACCCGGCTGTGTGCCTATGCGGTATGAGGACGACAGGGTTGTGGGAAATTACAGCTCAAACTATGAGGTGGTTTACGGCCTTACAGACCTTGAAAATGCCGAAAGAGTTAAGTTTTATGTTGAGCACAAAAATAATGACATGCCTGACTTTGAAAAACGTGGGATTTATGAGGCAGATGTTGATGAGGACGGATTTTTCTATATGCCCCTTGAAAAGGTGGACGAGGAAAGCTGGTATTATGTAATTGAGATGGCAGTTTATGACGAAAACGGAAGGGAGCTTTATAAAACAGAGTGGTAAATGGCTGATATTATTTCATTTTTGTTGTGCCGAGCAAAGGAAAGCATCTTCTGCATTTTGTTTCGGTTGAAAATAAAACGATGCCGCATTATACTGAATGCATGAAGATTTTTTCGGAGTTGATTGATTTGAAGGAAAAGCTTTCTTTATATATACACATACCATTTTGCGTTAAAAAGTGCCGCTACTGCGATTTTCCCTCATGGGCTGGCTGTGAGGCTGATTTTGAAAGCTATGTAAATTCCCTTGCGGAGGAGCTTAAGGAAGGCTCATATATGTATTCTGACTATGAAATAGATACCGTTTTTATTGGCGGCGGAACGCCTACTGTGCTGCCGCCGGGGCTTTTGGGAAAAATAGCCGACGTGGTGCTTGAACGATATAATTTAAGCAGAAACGCCGAGTTTACATGCGAGGCTAACCCCGGAACCGTTGACGGAAAAAAGCTGAGAGAAATGCGTGCCATGGAAATAAACAGGCTCAGCTTTGGCGTACAGGCGTGGCAGAATGATATTTTAAAGACCTTGGGAAGAATACATGACAGAGATTTATTTTTGAAAAATCTGGCTCAGGCTAAGGAGGCAGGCTTTAAAAACATAAACTGCGACCTTATGTTTTCTCTGCCTAATCAGACCCTTGACAACTGGCAGGAAACACTGGAAAAAATAACTGCTTTGGATATACAGCATGTTTCGGCGTACAGCCTTATTGTTGAGGAGGGTACGGTATTTGGCGACATGAATGAAAAGGGGCTTCTTAAGCTGCCCGACGAGGAAACCGACAGAAAAATGTATTACCTTGCCAATGAGATACTTGCCGACAGGGGCTTTGAACGATATGAAATAAGCAATTTTGCCAAAAAAGGCTTTGAAAGCCGCCACAACATAACCTATTGGGAAACAAGACCTTATATAGGCTTCGGCTTGGGAAGTCATTCCTATTTTAACGGCGAAAGGTTCAACAATACCTACGACATGAAAAGCTATATAGCCGCAAAGGGAAAAATGCCGCTTATAAGAGAAAATATTGAAACCCTTACGGAAAACATGAAAACAGAGGAATTTATGTTTATGGGCCTTAGAATGACAAAGGGCATTTCAAAGGACGAGTTTAAGGCAAGGTTTAAAAATGACATTGAAAGCGTGTATGGCAGTCAGCTTAAATATTTAAAGGAAGAAAAGCTGTTGCAGGAAAAGGACGGCAGGCTTTTTCTTACGGAAAAGGGAACTGACATAAGCAATTTTGTTTTTGAAAAATTTATGCTTTGAAAAAGGAAGGATAAATATGAAAAAGCTTGGCCTGATAGGCGGAATGGGATATTTGGGAACATGCGAATATTATAAGGAAGTAATGCGGATATTTTATGAGAAAAACGGACTTTTTCCTGAAATATCCGTTGAAAGCTTGGATTACGCAAGGGTAAAGGAATACTGCCAAAGCAGTAATTTTTCTGCCCTGGAAAAATATGTGTCGGAAAAAATAAAGAACTTGGCATACTGCGGCGCCCAAGCGGCGGCAGTGGCGGCGGATTTGCCATATATTGTTTTTGAGGACATAAAAAAGAACTCTCCCATACCTGTTGCCGATATGCAAAGCGTGGCGGCGGAAAGGGCGGCGGCAAAGGGCGTAAAAAGGGCTGTTGTTTTGGGCAGTGAGGCGGCTGTGATAAACGGTGTTTTTAAAAAGGCCTTTGACGAAAAGGGAATTAAAACCATTGTTCCGGCAAAGCACGAAATAAGCTATATAAGCGGAAAAATTGAAAATGAGCTTATTTTTGGTGAAACAAAAAAGGAAACACGCAGGGTTTTGGGCAACATAGTGCGCCGAATAGCCGAGGAGGAAAGGGCGGACGCCGTTGTTTGGGGCTGTGCAGAGCTTTCGGCGGTTTTTAAAGACATAAATTTGCCGGTTATTTATATAGATGCGGCAAAAATAAATATTGAAAAAATTTCCGAGCTTATTTCAAAGTGAAAAAAGCTGTAAAAGATTTGAAAAAACACTAATATTTTTTTAAATATCACTTGACACTTGCTGTGCTAAGTGATATTTTATTAATAGAAATTAGCACTCAGGTTAAGTGAGTGCTAATAAAACAAAAAAGAGCCAAGGCTCTTTTGAAATTTGCTTAAACGCAGTGAAGGAGGTTACAGGTTATGTCACTTAATGATAGAAAAATTAAAATTCTTCAGGCAATCATTAATGACTATATCCAGACGGCAGAGCCTGTAGGCTCAAGAACAATAGCCAAAAAATATGATTTGGGTATCAGCTCGGCTACAATCCGCAATGAAATGAGCGACCTGGAGGAAATGGGCTTTATCATTCAGCCTCACGCCTCATCGGGAAGAATTCCTTCCGATATGGGATACCGACTTTATGTTGACAGCCTTATGCAGCAAAGAGAGCTTGATGAAAAGGAAATAAGCTTTCTTAACAGCATGATAAGCAAAAACATAGGCCACATAGAATATCTTATGGATGAAACGGCCAAAATGCTTTCGGCAATGACCAATTACACCACCATATTCAGCGAGCCTGTTATGAAAAGCACACAAATCAAAAAAATAAGCCTTATGTCGCTGGATGACAGAAAGCTTATGGTTATTGTTGCCTGTGAAGGCAATGTGGTTAAAAGCCAGGTAGTTGATGTACAATATATGCCTGACGATGACAGACTGTATGAAATATCAAGGGTTATTTCGGCACACTTAAACGGTCAGATTATGGAAAACATAGACCAGCAAATTGTGCATAAACTGAGAGATGAGCTTAAATATTATGATGAAATAGTTTCCGCAGTGTTTACTGTAATAGCAGCTATGGTTAAAGAAGGAAAGCAGACGCATTTCAGACTGAGCGGAACAAACAATATTCTTGCTTATCCCGAATTCAGCGATGTTGAAAAGGCCAAAACACTTTTCCAGACTCTTGAAAAAAAGGACACCCTCTCAAATCTTCTTTCCGACAGCTCAAAGGACGGAAACGACGTTCAGATATATATAGGAAATGAAAGCGGAATAGAAGAAATGAAAGACTGCTCAATAGTTACCACAACCTATAAGTTCGGCAACAACATGACAGGCACCATTGGCATACTGGGGCCTACAAGAATGGATTATTCACAGGTTGTGTCGGTGCTTAACGGAATGGTAAAAAATATAGAAAACGTTTTGGATAACCTTGATAAAAAGGGTGATTCGGAAAAGAAAGGACAATAGAAATGGAAGAGAACAAGAAAAACGACGATTTGATAGATGACGTTTCCAAGGAAGTTATAGATGAAACCGTTGACGGAGCCATTGATGAGATAAGCGCTGAGGCGGCAACAGAAATTGTTGATGAAACAGCCAAAAAGCTTGAAGAGGCAGAGGCCAAGGCAGCGGAATATCTTGATAAATATCAGCGTCTTATGGCTGAGTTTTATAACTTCAGGGAAAGAACAACAAAGGAAAAGGCAGGAATGTACAACGACGGTGCCAAAGACACCATAGAAAAGCTGCTTCCTGTTGTGGATAATCTTGAAAGAGCTGTTGCGGCGCAGAAGGACAAAGCCGATGAAAACGACAGCTTTTACAAAGGAGTGGAAATGACACTTAAAAACTTTATGGAAATACTTAAAAGCCTTGGCGTTGAAGCAATTCCAGCTGTGGGCGAAAAGTTTGACTCCAATGTGCATGCGGCTGTAAGCCACATTGAGGACGAAAACTACGGAGAAAACGAGGTAACCGTTGAAATGCTTAAGGGCTATAAATTCAAAGATAAGGTTTTAAGACATTCAATGGTTCAGGTTGCTAATTAATAAGTAAAAAAATTATAATTGATATATTTTTAGGAGGAAAGAACAATGGGAAAGATTATAGGTATTGACCTTGGAACAACAAATTCATGCGTATCAGTAGTAGAAGGCGGACAGCCGGTAGTTATAGTAAACTCAGACGGTGAAAGAACAACACCTTCAGTAGTTGGTTTTGCTAAAAACGGCGAAAGACTTGTAGGCGCCGCTGCAAAAAGACAGGCGGTTACAAACCCTGACAAAACAATAAGCTCAATTAAGCGTCACATGGGCGAAAACTATAAGGTAACAATAGATGACAAGGATTATTCTCCACAGGCTATTTCAGCCATGATTCTTCAGAAGCTTAAAGGCGACGCTGAAAACTACCTTGGCGAAAAGGTTACAGAGGCTGTTATAACAGTTCCTGCTTACTTCTCAGACGCACAGAGACAGGCAACAAAGGACGCCGGAAAAATTGCAGGCCTTGATGTAAAGCGTATCATCAACGAGCCTACTGCGGCAGCCCTTGCTTACGGCCTTGACAACGGCGAAGAACAGAAAATTCTTGTATACGACCTTGGCGGCGGTACATTCGATGTTTCCGTAATCGAAATAGGCGACGGCGTTATTGAGGTTCTTGCTACAAGCGGCGATACACACCTTGGCGGCGACGACTTTGACCAGAAGGTTATCAATTATCTTTTAGCTGAATTTAAGAAAGCAGAAGGCATCGACTTAAGCACAGACAAGATGGCTATGCAGAGACTTAAGGAAGCTGCAGAAAAGGCTAAAAAAGAGCTTTCAACAGTAACAACAACAAACATTAACCTTCCTTTCATCACAATGAATCAGGATGGTCCAAAGCATATGGATATTACTCTTACAAGAGCTAAATTTGACGAGCTTACAGCAGACCTTGTTGACAGAACAATGGTTCCTGTAAACACAGCTTTAAGCGATGCAGGTCTTTCAGCTTCAGAGCTTGACAAAATTCTTCTTGTAGGCGGTTCAACAAGAATTATCGCTGTTCAGGAGGCTGTTAAGAAAATTACAGGCAAAGACCCATTCAAGGGCATCAACCCTGACGAATGCGTTTCAATCGGCGCTGCTATTCAGGGCGGAAAGCTCAGCGGCGACAGCTCTGTTGCAGGCGACATTATGCTTCTTGACGTTACACCGCTTTCACTTTCTATTGAAACATTGGGCGGCGTTGCAACAAAGATTGTTGAAAAGAACACAGCTATCCCTGTAACAAAGAAGCAGACATTCTCAACAGCAGAGGATAACCAGACAGCAGTTGACATTCACATTGTACAGGGCGAAAGACCACTTGCAAGAGATAACAAAACATTAGGAAACTTCAGACTTGACGGTATTGCTCCGGCAAGAAGAGGTGTTCCTCAGATTGAGGTTTCATTTGATATTGACGCAAACGGCATTGTTCATGTAAGCGCTAAAGACCTTGGCACAGGCAAGGAACAGTCAATTACAATTACAGCAAGCACAAACTTAAGCGATGAAGAAATTGACAGAGCCGTTAAAGAAGCTGAAAAATATGCTGAAGCTGACAAGAAGCGTAAGGAAGCTATTGACGCTAAAAACGAAGCAGACTCATATGTATTCCAGACAGAAAAAACACTTAAAGACCTTGAAGGCAAGATTGATGACGCTGACAAGAGCGCTGTTGAAACAGAGCTTAACAAGCTTAAATCACTTACAGAAGGCATGCAGGCAGATACAATGACAGACGCTGACGTAGAAAACCTTAAAACAGCTACAGAAGCTCTTAAGCAGGAATTTTATAAGATTTCAGAAAAGCTTTATCAGCAGCAGCAGGCACAGGGCGGCGCACAGCCAAACGGCGGTCAGGCAGGCCCTGACGTTGTAGACGGCGACGCTAAGGAAATGTAATTAATATATAAGATTTGCTAAGGGCGAAGAAGCTTTTCTTCACCCTTAGTTTGTGATATAGGCGGTGGATAATTTGGCAGACAAAAGGGACTATTATGAGGTGCTGGGTCTTGAAAAGGGCGCCAGTGAAAGCGATATAAAGAAAGCTTACCGAAAAATGGCCAAAAAATATCATCCCGACAATAACCCGGGAGATAAAACAGCGGAAGCTAAAATGAAAGAGGTTAACGAGGCATACGAGGTTTTGGGTGATGCCGACAAAAGGGCTAAGTATGACCAGTTTGGTCATGCGGCATTTGAACAGGGCGGCCCTCAGCCGGGCGGCTTTGGCGGTTTTGGCGGCGGCATGGACTTTGATATGGGTGACATATTCAATATGTTCGGCTTTGGCGGTGGCGCATCTTCCGCAAGACGAAACGGCCCTATGAAGGGCGCCGATGTAAGCGTAACCATTCAGGTAAGCTTTGAAGAGGCGGTTTTCGGCACAACAAAGGAAATTCAGATAAATGTTACCGATAAATGCGATACATGCAACGGGACAGGCGCAAAGCCGGGCACACATGCCGAAACCTGCCGCAAGTGCAACGGTACAGGACAGGAAAGAGTTGTTCAGCAGTCGCTTTTTGGCGCTGTTCAGTCTATACGTACATGTTCCGCATGCCATGGCACAGGCAAGGTTATAAAAGAGCCATGTCAGACCTGCCGCGGTACGGGAAAGGTTAAAAAGAGCAAAAAATTTGAGGTTAATATTCCAAAGGGAATTGACCACGGTCAGACAATTCGTCTTGCAGGCAAGGGCGAGGTTGGCTCAAACGGCGGCCCTAACGGCGACCTTATGGTTACGGTTTATGTAAAGCCTGACAGCTATTTTGTAAGAAAGGGCATGGATATTTACTGTGATGTTCCTATTACATTTGTTCAGGCGGCACTTGGCGACGAAATAACCGTTAAAACCATAGACGGCGAGCAAAAGGTAACCGTAAAGCCGGGCACACAGCCGGAAACAATAGTTACACTTAAGGGCGCAGGAGTGCCTAATTTGAGAAACCCTAACCAGAGAGGCAACCAAGTGATGAAGCTTAAGGTAAAAATACCTACCGAGCTTACTTCAAAGCAGAAGGAGCTGCTTAAGGAGTTTTACGGCGGCGGCACTTCGGGCGGCGAGGAGAAAAAAGGCTTCTGGCAGAAGGTTAAGGATACATTTGAAGAATAAGAATATAAGAGTATGCTGTTTTAAGGCGGCATGCTCTTTTTTTGCAATGTGCAAAGTGAACAACTGTAATATGTCCGACAATTTATTGAAAATATATAAAAATTATTGCCTTTTTTTGTATCGTATCTGTATTTGTCTGATGATACAAGTAATTTTATTATAAAAATAAGGGTTTTATTGTTAAAACTTCGGCAAAAAATGCATTTATTTTTTGAAATTACTAATGTATAATTAAATAGTAAATGCAAGCAGCGGATAAATGCTTGAGTAATTAAAAATCTAAAAAGGGGAGTAAAAACAGATGAAAAAGAAAATTACAGTACCTGAAATTATGGCAACAAAGGGTTCAGACAAGAAAGTTTCTATGGTAGCTTGCTACGACTATATGTCAGCTACACTTGTTAACTTAAGCAAGGTTGACATGATACTTGTTGGCGACTCACTTGGTATGAACATGCTTGGCATGAAGGGCACAGTTGGTGTTACAGTTGATGACATGATTTATCACATCAAGAACGTTGTTAAGGGTGCTCCTGAAACATTTGTAGTAGGCGATATGCCATTTGGCGCTTACAACGGAAGCATTGAAAAGGCTGTAGAAAACGCTACAAGAATCTTCGCAGAAGGCGGATGCGACTGCGTTAAGATGGAAGGCGGAATGAACACAGTTCCATATATCGAAGCAGTAGTTAAGGCTGGTATTCCTGTTATGGGTCACATCGGTCTTACACCTCAGACATCATCAATGATGGGCGGTTTCAAGGTACAGGGCAAGAGCACAGCAGCAGCTGACTTCCTTGTTGAAACAGCTAAGGCAGTAGAAAAAGCAGGCGCTTTCCTTATTAACCTTGAAGGTATGCCATCAGGCGTTGCTAAGAAGATTACAGAAACACTTACAATCCCAACAATGGGTATCGGCGCTGGCCCTCACTGCGACAGCCAGGACCTTGTATGGCCTGACATCATGGGCATCAATGACTGGGTACCAAAATTTGCAAAGAAATATGCTAACCTCAGACAGGTAGTTGTAGAAGCTCTTGACACATTTGCTGATGAAGTAAACTCAGGCGCATTCCCAACACCGGAATATTCATACAATACAAAGGTAGAAGGTTACGAAGAGTAATTTTAAACCGAACTTTAACGGCGGCACTTTTAAGTGCCGCTTTAGATTATAGAAAAAGTGATTTTTGAACAGCGGAAAGGTTTGGAAAACAAAGAGTTTTCCAAATGGAATCCGCAGTCGGAATTCACTTCCGACGAGGAAAACAAAGGGTTTCAAGGCATTTATGCTGATGGAACCCTTTGTTTATTCTTCTGTTTTAGCTCGTCGAAATCCTGATTTCGACGAAGGGTGTCGACTTTGTCGACACCCTACGCGGCACTTTTAAGTGCCGCTTTTTTTTGTTGCCTTTTGCGGCATATTTTCATACTGCGGCTAAAAAGCTTTATTTTTGAAATATAAGTAAAAAAACATACAAATTTGCTAAATTAATTTTTATATTTACGCTGTACGCGGCACAGTCTTTTTGTATTGAAATAAATTCCAGTCAGTGCAATAATTATAATATAAATTTTTTATGACAGAATTTTATTAAAAAAATATACTTTTGTTTATAAATAAAGAAGGGAGCAGAGCATGAACATTAAGGAAATAGCCAAAAAAGCAGGTGTATCCGTAGCAACTGTTTCCAGGGTGCTCAACCACCCCGAAAATGTGGCTGAGGAAACAAAGCAGAGAATACGTGAGGTAATGGAGGAAAGCGATTATACGCCAAACTGGTTTGCCCGCGGGCTTAATATGAAAAAAACCAACACCCTGGGGCTTATTATACCCGATATTTTAAACCCGGAGTATATGGAGGTTGCAAAGGGCGTTGAGGACGTTGCACAGCAGATGGACTACACAATTCTTATGTGCAGCTGCGAAAACGATGTTGAAAAGGAACGGAAATATATAGATATTTTTATAAAGCGCAGAATTGACGGCATTGTGCTTATTTCGTCGCTTTTAAACGACAAGGATATTGAGGAGGTAAGAAAGCGGGATATACCTGTTGTGGCAATAGGCGAAAATCAGGAGCTTACATGTGAAACGGCAATGATTAAAATAGACTGCAGAAATGCGGCATACATGGCTGTTAATCATATAATTAAAAACGGCTTCAGGGATATAGCCATAATTTACGGCAGCACGCCTTTTAAGGAAAACAAAGAAAAGCTTGAGGGTTATATATCAGCCCTTAAAGCTGAAAAAATAGATATAAACAAAGAGCATATAGTTGAAACCGGCAACAGCGCAGAGGACGGATATCTGGCGGCAAAAAAGCTTATAAAAAGCCCAAATCCGCCAAGAGCCATTTTCGCCTCGTCGGATATGCTTGCCATAGGCATAGTGGCATGCATGAGAGACTGCGAGGTAAAGGTTCCCGAGGAAATGGCTGTTGTGGGCTTTGACAATATACAGATGTCAAAGCTTATAGAGCCAAAGCTTACAACTGTGGACAAGCCTATGCATAAAATGGGAGTTGTGGGAGCCAGACTTTTGTTTGACATTATTGACCGCAAGAATAGCGATGAAAGTATGAAAATGCCGGAAATAATGCTTCAGTGCAAGCTGAAGGTAAGAAAATCTTGCGGACATAAGGAAAGGATAGGTGAAATGTTTTGATGAAAACTGAATTTTTAGGCTTTGAATTAAAAAATCCTGTAATTATTGCCGCCGGACCATGGAACAGAGACGGAAAATCAATAAAAAAGGCCTTTGAAAGCGGAGCGGCGGCAGCTGTTACCGAAACCATAGTAAGCGATACCATAAGCGATGTCTGTCCTAAAATTGCCTTTGACGGAATGGGCGCGGAAAATATACGTCTTTACAGCGACATACAGGTTGAGGGCTGGAAAAACGAAATGCAGATTGCCAAAAGCGGCGGCGGTGTGGTTATAGCAAGCATAACGGCGCATACCCCTTCTGAGCTGGCATATCTTGCCATTAAGCTGGAAAGCTTCGGCGCTGACGCCATAGAGATAAATCTGTCATCGCCTATGGGAGAATCCATAGAGGTTTTCGCTTCAAACCCAGAGTGTGTTTATAATATGACAAAGGCTGTTGTAAAAAGTATCAAAATTCCTGTTATGGTTAAGCTTTCTCAGAACACAACAAATATTTCAGAGGTGGCAAAGGCGGCAAAGCAGGCAGGCTGCCGTGCGGTTTCCGCAATAAATACCATACGCTGCATACTTGGCGTTGACATAGAAACCATGAAGCCGTGTCTTTCAACCTACGGCGGATATTCCGGTGTGCCCATAAGACCTATCGGTCTTGCCTCTGTTGCAGCGGTTTCTCAGGCAGTGGATATACCTGTGTGCGGCGTTGGCGGCATAGAAAACTTTAAAAACGTGCTGGAATATATATCTTTGGGCGCTTCGGCTGTTCAGGTGGGAACGGCTGTTATGCTTCACGGACACAAAATAATTGAAAAAATATTGTCAGACCTTGAAAAATGGTCGCAGGAAAAAAATATACATAATGTAAGCGAAATTAGGGGCTTGGCGCTTAAAAATCTTAAATCCTTTGAGGATATACGCTTTGAACCCAATGTGTGCGACAGCGACAGCGGAATAAAATGTGATGACGGCTGCATAAAATGTATAAATTCATGCATTTACTCCGCCATAAAGAAAAACGGGGACGATGTGATAATTGAAAAAAGCAGATGTACAGGCTGCGGTTTGTGCAATTTTATCTGTCCGGCGGCTAAATTGAAACTCACATGGTAAAATTTTGTTAATTTTTGTTAAATAAATATCTTGCAAAAGTACAGCGGATGAAGTATAATAACATTAAAGAAACTAGTTACATAATTACTGAAATTTATTGAATGAACGGCTTTGTGTTCATTTAATAGCATTTCAACATCTCGAGATAAGGCTGTAATTAATTTTTTTCTATTGTATTTGGTTGTGTTAGGAATATAGATTGTGAGAGGAGTTGAAAGAATTGAGTAAGGTAATTAAGGGAACGTACACTTCTGAAGCTGTGGAAGGCTTCAATCCAAGAACAGCCATGGAAGAAGCGTCAAGATGTCTTCTTTGCCATGACGCGCCTTGCAGCAACAGCTGTCCGGCAGGAACGGATCCGGCAAAATTTATCCGCTCCATAAGATTTAGAAATGTTAAAGGCGCTGCTGAGACTATAAGAGAAAACAATATTCTCGGCGGCACATGTGCAAGAGTTTGTCCATATGACAGACTTTGCGAAGAGGCATGCAGCAGATGCGGCATTGATAAGCCTATCGAAATCGGAAAACTTCAGAGATTTGCCATTGAACAGGAAAAGATATACGGCATGAAAACACTTCAGGCTCCTGCTGAAAAGAAAGCCCTTAAGGCAGCCTGCATAGGTTCAGGCCCTGCTTCACTGGCATGCGCAGCAAAGCTTGCACAGGAAGGCTATGAGGTAACAATTTTTGAAGCCGAAGAAAAAGCAGGCGGCGTTCTTACATACGGAATTACTCCTGCCAGACTTCCTCAGAGCGTTGTAGACCATGACATAAGCATGGTTGAAGGTCTCGGTGTTAAGTTTGTATTCAACACAAAGGTTGGAAAAGACATTACTATTGAAAAATTACAGGAAGAATTTGCGGCTATATTTGTAGGCACAGGTCTTTGGTCGGCAAAGGTGCCTGACGTTAAGGGAAAAGACCTTGAAGGCGTTATGACTGCTGTTGAATTCCTTAAAAAGGCAAGAAAATCAGGCGGCGACTATAAGCCGGGCAATAAGGTAGTAGTTATCGGCGGCGGCGACGTTGCTATGGACTGTGCCGTTTCAGCTAAACTTTTGGGCGCTGAAAAGGTAGATATTTATTACAGAAGAACCCTTGAAGAAGCACCTGCAAACATGGTTGAAATTCAGTATGCCGTTTCACTGGGCATTACAATTACAACAAACTTTGCACCTGCTGAAATTTTAGGCGACGGCAAGGCAGAGGCAGTTGTGTTTAAGGGCAGAGATGGCGTATCAGAGGCCAAGGTTGCGGCTGATACAGTTATATTCGCTATTGGCCAGGCGCCTGAAGACATGAAAGAGCTTGCTCCTTTCGAGCTTGGCGAAAAAGGCAATATTGCAGCTGTTGATTCAGGAAAAACAAACATTGAAGGCATATTTGCCGGCGGCGATATAGTTCACGGAGGAAAAACTGTTGTAGAAGCTGTTGCGGCAGGCAAGGCAGCAGCGTTTAAGATGATAGAATATCTTGAAAAGAAAGAGGTGAAATAAGAATGGGAGTTAAGAAAGACTTATCTATTGATTTTTTGGGAGTAAGATGTGAAAATCCGTTTTTCCTTTCTTCATCACCTGTAGGCAGCAATTATGAAATGTGCGCAAAGGCTCTTAAAACAGGCTGGGGTGGCATTTACTACAAAACAACCGGTATATTTGTTGCCGATGAATGTTCACCAAGATTTGACAATGTATCAAAAGAAGGAAAGCCTTGGCTCGGCTTCAAAAACATGGAGCAGATTTCCGACAAGCCGACAGCGCTTAACTTTGAATACATGAAAAGACTTAAACAGGACTTCCCTGAAAAAGTTATTGTAGCCTCCATTATGGGCTCAAATGAGGACGAGTGGAGACAGCTTGCACAGATGTGCGAGGACGCAGGCGTAGACCTTATTGAAGGAAACTTCTCATGTCCTCAGATGTCATCTCATGCAATGGGTTCAGACGTAGGCAGCAGCCCTGATTTGGTAAGAAAATACTCAAAGGCTGTTTCCGAAACAACAAAAATTCCGTTTATAGCTAAAATGACTCCTAACATCACCGATATGACAGTGCCTGCTATTGCAGCTATTGAAGGCGGCTCAAAGGGTATTTCGGCTATCAACACAATTAAATCTATAACAAATATCGACCTTGAAAATATGACAGGTATGCCTGTTGTAAACGGAAAATCTTCAATTTCAGGCTATTCAGGCGCAGCTGTTAAGCCTGTTGCCCTCAGATTTGTGGCTCAGATGCTTCAGAATGAAAAGCTGAAAGATGTTCCTATTTCAGGTATTGGCGGCATTGAAACATGGCGTGATGCTCTTGAATTCCTTCTTTTAGGCTGCAGAAACCTTCAGGTTACAACATCTATAATGCAGTATGGCTACAGAGTTGTTGAGGACATGAAGAACGGTCTTATGCACTGGATGGATGAAAGAGGCTATGACAAGCTTGATGACTTTATCGGTCTTGCTTTAGGAAATATTATTCCTGCTGAAGAGCTTAACCGTGACTTCAAGATTCTTCCTAAATTTGACTATGACAAGTGCGTAGGCTGCGGAAGATGCTACATATCATGCTTTGACGGCGGACATCAGGCTATTGAGTGGGATACCGAAAACCGCAGACCGTCGCTTAATGACAACTGCGTAGGCTGCCATCTTTGCCTTAACGTATGTCCTGTTCTTGATTGTATCACTCCGGGCGAAATTAAGTGGAAAGAAAACAGACCGCAAGTTGATGTTGTTTATAAGAAAAAATATGAATAATTTACAGCTAAGCTTAAGCTGTTGATGTAGGCTGATGAGAAGGGTGGGTGAATATAGTGCTGTTTGCTCACCCTTCCTTTGTAAATACAATTATGTGAACACCGAAGGCTGAAATACAGTTTATGGTGCAAATTTGAATTTTGTAACTTACTTATATCTTATGCAACTGTTAAATTGTGGAAATTGATAGTGAGATATATACTATACTAAAGCTCTTCGGTTAA
>Ga0129308_1002293_pt1 | contig 16630 bp, 15 predicted proteins | sample L827metagenome_FD_94440 | JGI IMG/M metagenome (GOLD analysis project Ga0129308, IMG submission 94440) | Ring-tailed lemur group fecal microbial communities from Wisconsin, USA - L827 metagenome | ecosystem: Host-associated > Mammals > Digestive system > Large intestine > Fecal | place: USA...
ATTCCTATTGGTAGAGGACAACGTGAGTTAATTATCGGAGATAGACAAACTGGTAAAACAGCTATTGCAATCGATACGATTTTAAATCAAAAAGGACAAAATATTTATTGTATTTATGTTGCGATTGGACAAAAGAATTCAACAGTTGCACAAATCGTAGAAAAACTACGTAGAGGTGGAGCTATGGAATATACAACAATCGTATCAGCTGGAGCAAGTGAATTAGCCCCAGTACAATATATTGCACCTTATGCTGGATGTGCAATGGCAGAAGAATGGTTAGAACAAGGAAAAGATGTTTTAATTGTTTATGATGATTTATCTAAGCATGCGGTTGCTTATCGTACAGTTTCTCTATTATTAAAGAGACCACCAGGACGTGAAGCATATCCAGGTGATGTATTCTATCTTCATTCAAGATTGCTAGAAAGAGCATGTCGTTTAAACGAAGAACATGGAGGAGGTTCTATTACAGCACTTCCTATTATTGAAACACAAGCTGGAGATATTTCTGCATATATCCCAACAAACGTTATTTCAATTACTGATGGACAAATCTTCTTACAACAAGATTTATTCAATTCAGGATTTAGACCAGCTATTGATACTGGTTTATCAGTAAGTCGTGTTGGTTCATCAGCACAAATCAAAGCAATGAAACAAGTTTCAGGTTCATTAAAACTTGAATTAGCACAATTTGCTGAAATGCAAGCATTTGCTCAATTTGGTAGTGATCTTGATGCTGCAACAAAAGCAACATTGGATCATGGAGAAAAAGTTCGTGAAGTTTTAAAACAAGCACAATATTCTCCACGTTCAGTTGATGAACAAGTTATATCATTATTTGCATTAAAGAATGGTTTTACAAAAACAATTCCAGTCAATAAAGTGATTCCATTTATTAATGAATTATATGAAGAAGTGAAATTAAATCATCCAGAAATCATTGAAGATATTTTAACAAATAAAGTGATTAGTGATGAATTATCTGTACAAATGAAAGAAGTTATAGGTGCTTTTGTAGAACAATTTCTTAAAGTGAATAAGGAAGGTTAATCATTATGGCTAGTAATATGCAGTCTATTAAAAGACGTATTAAGTCAGTTGAATCAACAAAGAAAATTACAAAAGCAATGCAATTAGTTGCCACTTCAAAATTAAGAAAAACAAGAAATCAATTAGAAGAATTAAAACCATATTATAGTATGGTTCAAGAAACAGTTGCAGAGATTTTAGAGAGTAATAAGGGTAGTATTGATAATGCTTATTTAAAGGAAAATAAGCAAGGTCAAACAGTATATATTGTTATTACTTCAAGTTTAGGTTTATGTGGTGGATATAATGCAAATGTTTTTAAAACAATTGCTAATGAAATACAAAACAATGATATTGTTTATATGATTGGAACAAAAGGAGCAAGTTATTTATCACATAGACAAATTGAATACAATCATGATTATTTAAATCTCAACTCTACATTAGATTTTAAAGAAGTAGTAAGACTTGTGAGTGAATTGACACAAATGTATAGAAATCAAGAAATTTCTAAAATTAAAGTTATCTATACAGAATTTGTTAATAACTTAACATTTACACCTAGAGTTGTTACATTATTACCTGTAGATACAAGTGAATTTGAAAATATTACTGTTACAAATAAATATACAGTTTTTGAACCTGATGCAAATGATGTTTTAAATCATTTAATTCCAATGTACTTACAATCAGTTATCTATGGTTATTTGGTTGAATCAGTGACAAGTGAAAATGCATCAAGAAGAACTTCAATGGAGAATGCAACTGATAATGCAGAAGAATTAATTGAAAACTTATTATTAAAATACAATCAAGCAAGACAAACAGCAATTACTAATGAAATTAGTGAAATCGTTGCTGGAGCGAATGCTCAATAAAAGGGAGGTGCCGTATGTCTAATATAGGAAAAATTATACGTGCTGTTGGACCAGTTGTTGATATTGCCTTTGATGCTGATCATTTACCATCATTAAATACAGCTATTGAAATTGATAATCATGGTGAAGCATTGACTGTAGAAGTTGCTCAACATATTGGTGATGACATTGTACGTTGTATAGCAATGGGTCCTACAGATGGTTTAACAAGAGGACTTGAAGCTGTAGATACAGGAAATCCAATTAGTGTTCCTGTAGGAAATGAAACATTAGGAAGAATGTTTAATGTTTTAGGAAATCCAATTGATGGAAAAGAGGCTTTACCTGAAACAGTGAAAAAAATGCCAATTCATAGAAGTGCTCCTACATATGCACAACAAAGAACTGAAACAGAAATCTTAGAAACAGGAATTAAAGTCATTGACTTAATATGTCCATATATTAAAGGTGGGAAGATTGGTTTATTTGGTGGTGCCGGAGTAGGTAAAACTGTATTGATTCAAGAGTTAATCAATAACATTGCAACACAACATGGTGGGTTATCTGTTTTTGCTGGTGTTGGAGAACGTTCAAGAGAAGGAAATGACCTTTATTATGAAATGAAAGAAAGTGGCGTTTTAAGTAAAACAACACTTGTCTTTGGTCAAATGAATGAGCCACCAGGATCTCGTTTAAGAGTTGCTTTAACAGGATTAACAATGGCAGAATATTTCAGAGATGAACAAAATCAAGATGTCTTATTATTTATTGATAACATTTTCCGTTTTACACAAGCTGGTTCAGAAGTATCAGCCTTGTTAGGACGTGTGCCTTCACAAGCTGGATATCAACCAACTCTTGCGACAGAAATGGGACAATTACAAGAACGTATTACATCTACAAAGAAAGGATCCATTACATCAGTACAAGCAGTTTATGTGCCTGCTGATGACTTGACTGACCCTGCACCAGCAACTACATTTGCTCACCTTGATGCAAAAGTCGTTCTTGATCGTTCAATTGCTGCTTTAGGAATCTATCCTGCTGTTGATCCATTAGGATCTTCATCAAGAGCGTTAGATCCATTAGTTGTAGGGCAAGAACATTATGAAGTAGCTCATGGTGTACAACAAATTCTTCAAAGATTCCAAGAATTACAAGATATTATTGCTATCTTAGGTATGGATGAATTGAGTGAAGATGATAAAGTGACAGTAGCTCGTGCAAGACGTGTTCGTAACTATTTATCTCAACCATTTACTGTTGCAAGTCAGTTTACTGGTATGGATGGAAAATATGTCCGTGTAGAAGACACTATCAGAGGATTTAAGGAAATCTTAGAAGGAAAATGGGATCATTTACCAGAACAAGCTTTCCACAATGTAGGTTCTATTGAAGAAGCTGTAGAAAAAGCGAAGACTTTGGAATAATGAAACCTTTTAAATTAAAAATAGTGACTCCTAAGGGAATCTACAAAGAAACTGATATTGAAATGTTGAATTTAAAAACAACGGCAGGACAAATAGGAATTCTTGCAAATCATATCCCTCTAGCAAGTGCTATAGAGATATCTGAAATGAATTATATTGAAAATGGTGAAAGAAAACCTTTTGCAATATCTGGTGGATTTGTTTATGTGAGTGAAGATGAAACAACAATTATTGCTAATGCGATAGAATCACCAGAAGAAATTGATATAAGACGTGCCCAAGAAGCAAAAGAAAGAGCTGAAGGTCGTTTAAAAACTGCACCTAGTGATATTGATATCATGAGAGCAGAAATAGCATTAAGAAGAGCTATTAATCGTATTCATGTTAAAAATGGTGGGTAAAGGTCCAAAATTTTGGACCTTTTTCTTTTGGCTATTATTGATATAAAATTATTTGCATTATTATCTTTTCATACCATAATATAGTTTTCCTTTATGTCTATGTCAAAAAATGTTAGAATATGTCATAGAGGTGATGAACATGGCAAAAAGGAAAAAGAAAAAGAAATTAAGACTAGATAGAGTGTTCATTGCTTTTATTATTATTTTAGCATTATTATTTGGAATCTATAAAAGTGCAAGTTTTGTAATTGATTATGTTTTATCTTTTTTTGATACGAATATTGTTGGATTGATACAAACACCAAAAGACTACATAGCAACAGTGGTTATTGATCCAGGACATGGTGGTTCTGATGTTGGAGCAAACAAAGGGGAGGTCTATGAAAAAGATATCAATTTAAAAACTGCATTGTATCTACAAAAAGCCTTAGATGATAAAAATATAAAAGCTGTTTTAACGAGAACAGAAGACGTAGCATTAGATAGTAATAAAATTACAGATTTGAATATGAGAGCAAAAATGAGTGAACAAAATAATGCTAGCTATTTTATATCAATACATGTTAATGATTATGCTGATGATACAAGTGTATCAGGATTTGAAGTATATACCAGAAATGAAGAAAGTCAGTCTTTAGCCAATATGATTTCAACAGAAATATCTGAACTTAATTTATCTAATAATAGAGGTGTCCAAGATGGACATACTTTACAAGTTTTAAGAGATAATACAGTTCCAGCTGTATTGATAGAATTAGGGTATATAAAAAGTTCAGATTATAACTATTTAACAAATGATGATCAATTAAATAACATTGCTAAAGCAATTGCTCAAGGAATAGAAGAAGAAATAAACAAATAGTTTTTCTTCTTTTTTCATGTCAATGACTAATCAATTTTAAGTGTTTTCATTTAACAATCTAAAAAGAATGATATAGAATCATTCTAAAACAAAACATGTGCAACGGGTTTATTAATATTTAAAGATATATTTTGTTTGCTATGTTAGGGTTCATCTGACTATAAATTATTTGATACTAAAATATTAGAAATATTTTTAAGAATTTCTATAGTATCATAATATTCAATATCCTCCCATAACAATTCCTTTGTTATATTATTATAATCATCTTTGAATGTATGATTTGCTATTATACTCTCAAAAAGAGAAGTTAAATGAACATTAGGTTTTGCTGATAAACAATAATCGTTTTTTGCTCTTTCTTTTCTTACTTTTTTAAATAATTTAAAGAAATCTTCATCTATAGTGACTTTAGGATAAAGTTTATATAAATCATACAAATGTCTTGAATGTTCATCAATCTTTTTGGATAAATAGTAGTCACATATTGCAAATATCTTATCTATAAAGGTTCTTTCTATTGATTGAGTGTTGATCATAAATGGATATAAATCATATTCATTAATAATACTATTAAAATTTTTTGAAATTAGAAATTCTGCAATTATAGATTTCACAATACATAATGATGTTGGATAAGATTCTGTTTGAAAAGCTGTTTCTATAAAAAGAAGTTGTTTAAGACTTTTATCTGTATGTTCAATTTGATAAGAAACTTGATATTGATTAAAAGTTCTTCTGCTTCTAATATTCTCACTATTTATTAAATGAAAATGATTTTTATCAATAACTTTAATAATTTCATTTTTAATTTTCTTTCGCTTACCAGTAGTTAATAATTCTATAGGATAATTCAAGTCAATATCTTCAGAAAATCTATTAATTAAATGATAACATTTTGATAAACTTGTTCCACCTTTCAATACAAAATTATTATCTAATAAGATAAGATCATGCAAAAATAGTGTAACATAATAATCTTTTTCAATAATTCCTGCACTTATCTTCAATTGATCTGAAACCTCTTTAATAATGTCATCGAACAACTTCCTATTCTCATGCAAATTCATAAATCAATCCACTCCTTATAAAACGATTTATAACTTCCTTTGGATATTGACAAAGATATTCAGATGTTTGACTTTTTGTGAATTTTTCTTTTTTTATATAGTCAATAAGAACTTGTTTATTTTGTTCTATTTCACTAGAATCCAAATATTTAAATAAATCAAAAAACTGAAGAATTTTTGCATTTTTCTCATTAATTGATATATATGATTTTTTGACAATAGCTTCTCGCCCTCTCATTTCAATTATACGCCTTTTTGAACATTCTTTATTTGAGATAATTTCAGGAATATTAGGCATTTGTGTTGTTAATCCTAACTGATTTTTTAGATAAAGACCTGTAAAATATCCATATGTTTCTTTGTCGTTAGATATATACTTTTTAGCTAAAACATGTTCAAAATTCAGTTTTGATTTTCCAAAAATAGTATCTCTTGCAATATAATAAACGCCATTGCTATATCTTTCTATTTTTTTGCTTTTTTCTAATAAATAAAGCATTTGTCTAATATTATTTTTTGAATATCTTTCTATATTTAATTCTGTGACAATAATTGGATTATCGTATCCATAGTTTTCATATAAATAAGCATATAAATTCATATTAACAACTCCTCAATTGTATTTTATGTTTTTTAACCAATAAAGTCAATATTTATTAAATACAGTACTTATAGAACTTTATATTATTAATATACCTCTTTATATCATTATTAAAATTATAAAAGGAGTAATCTATTATTACTCCTCTCAATTAGAATTGACTTATAACTTTTTAATTGGAAAAAACATATAATTCTTTTTTGTTTGTGGACAAGTAAAATCATGAACTGCTCCTACTAATGATATATGATTATCTTTTAAATATTTAATGGCTTTTGAAAAAGTATCATCATCTTCATACGCTACATAAATATATTCATAACTAGGAATAATCCATTTTGTCCAACCATTAGGAGCTTCAGCGTTATCATTACACTCTACTCCAGCAAGATAAAGCCCTTTGCTGAAATCTTCCCATGGATTGAACGAATGCGAAAAGTCAGACATAGCTCCCCATATACCAATGATGTTGTCATTCTCATCTCTCTTGGTTAAATGTTGAATTTCTTCAAAATGAGAATTAGCATCAATCCATAGCTTTTGGATAAATCCTTTACCATCTAAAGTAGAACCTTCTTTCCCTATTACCACAAATGACTCTTTTATACATTTTTGAATTTTCATGATATTTTCTCCGTTTTTTCAAGCAACTTTTTATAAAAAGTTATGAAAAATTTGAATTAAGGATTCATAAAGCATTTCATTCTTATCTTGATTAATACTACTTTTCATTTTTAAGTTCTTCTACCAAATCTTTAATATCCTGTTCAAGTATGCTGTCATCTAATGGATATCCACCTGCTTCGAGGTATCTAATCGCATGATCAAGTTTTATCATTTTCCAGTCCCTTGCACCTGCTTTAGATCCATCTTTTAAATTTGATTCTATATTATAATTTACGGTTTTGGTATACCAGTCTATTCCGTTAGGATAGAGTTCAGGGTGTCTGTGTTCATTAACTCTTTTTAATATTTTTTTAGCACGTTCTGTATCACCATTTTTTCTAAGTATTCTGGCTTTTAGACAAAGACATAAATCAATAATATCCCATAGTGTATAATTACCAGTAAACTCTACACCTTCTACAAGATCACACACCTTAATTGCATCTTCATAATACCCATATACATATAACCAAAGGGCTAATTCTTCAATATAACTCAAATCTTTTGAAGATTTAAATGAACACTTTTTTAGAATCCTTTTACCTGCCCTCTGTACTGTTTTCTTATCAACTCTGTTTAAAATATCTACTATTGTTTGTTCCATATTATACCTCTATAAAGTCTTATTCGTTAATCTATTAACTTTTTGAATGAATTGGCATTTAATATAGTATTTGAAACAAATTTTCCTTTATAAAAATTTGCCCAATTATTAAATATACAAGGTGCATTTTTTGCTTTTTCTAATGAATCTATTTTTATAAAATTAATTTTAATATTATTCTTTTTTGCATATTCAGTTAATTCCTTAACTTCGTATTCTACATAAGGACATTCAGGACTATAATAAATAGTAAAGTCTTGATTATCTATTTTCATAAGTCTGGCACTATCAGTAAATCTAGGAGTATCGCTATTATCAAATTGTAATGCTAATAATTCATAGTCAGCAATGGTATCTACGACTTTAAATCCATAATGTTTAAAAAATTTCTTTTCACCAATGAAAGGTTTCTTTTTTTTAGAAACCAAAGTACAAATACCACTTTTACCTTTTTCTTTGGAATCATCTATGGCATACTCTAGTAATTCTTTTCCAATTCCTTTTCCTTTAAAACTTCCTGCTACCCATAAACAATAGATATACTCATAGTTTTTACCACTAATAGGAATCCAAGCTGTTTCTATTGGCTCATATTCAATAAATATTTTTCCTCTTGCATTTAATTTTCTAAAAACATGACCATCTTTTAATTTGTTTTTAATCCATTCTTTTTTGCTATTCACTCCTGCTTGATGTTTTTTATCTCCTATAGCACAACATATATGTTCTTCATCAATGTTTTCTAATGTTAAATTTATATATTCATTCATTTTTAACCTCCATACGAATACTAATCATCTATACTCAGTATATCATGTATAAAATGTGATTTTCAATACAATATACTTTTTGAAAAAAGAACTATTTCTATTATATTTCTTCATCAATTTTACTTTTTGATATAATGAACTATTTTTATCTAAAAATACACAGATATTCCATGTATATTTTATATACTCATATTGAAGAAATCAAAGGAGTAAATACTATGAAATTAAGAAAGAATATAAAGATAGGAATTATCATCATTTTAAGTGTGGTTATTGTATCAATATTATATATTTTTTTAACACTTCCTAAGATTAGTTTTTATCATAATATAGAACAAGTTGAAATCAATCAAGAATATGATGCTTTATCTTATATTCAAAAAGTAAGAAACTGTGATATAGAAGATGTAAAGATTGATACATCAAATGTCAATATTAATCAATTGGGTGAGTATGTTATTCAATATATGGTTGATGATGAGCAATATGATTTAACTTTAAAAGTTGTTGATACTCAAGCACCAAAGTTAAGTGTTAAAAATGGTGATGTTGAAGTGAATAGTCAAGTTGATGTTAATCAATTTGTAGATAAAGTAGAAGATGCAACACAAACAAAAGTGTATTTTAAAGAAGATTATAAGTTTGATAAAGAAGAAAAAAAGAAGATTGTTGTAGTGGCTGAAGATGAAGCAGGGAATAAAACAGAAGAAGAATTAGAAATTAATGTTATAAAGGATAATGAAAAACCAACTCTTTCAGGATTAAAGGATTTAACTGTGACAAAAGGTGGAAAAATAGATTATTTAAAAAATGTATCAGCTAAGGATAATTTTGATAAAAATCCAACGATAGAAGTTGATGATAGTCAAGTTGATTTATCTAAGACTGGAACTTATACTGTGACTTATAAAGTCAAAGATAAATCTGGAAATGAAAATCAGTATCAAAAGAAAGTTTCTGTTATTGAAAAGAAATCTGTTTCAGAAGTCAAACAAAGTAAAAATAAAATTGTTTATTTAACATTTGATGATGGTCCATCAGAGAATACCAAAAAGATTTTAGATATCTTAGATAAATATAATGTTAAAGCAACTTTCTTTGTGACAGGCAATGGGCAAAAATATAATCAATACATAAAGTTAGCTTATCAAAAAGGACATACAATTGGATTACATACATATAGTCATAATTATAAAACCGTCTATCAGTCTACAGATGCTTATTTTAATGATTTAGATAAAATTGGAAATATGGTGAAAAAGGAAATTGGATTTGTGCCTAAGTATATACGTTTTCCGGGAGGATCATCGAATGCAGTTTCTCGCAAATATTGCCGAGGCATTATGACAAAACTAACAACAATGGTGCAAGAAAAAGGATATCAATACTATGATTGGAATGTAAGCAGTGGAGATGCTGATGGAAATAATATTGCAGTAAAAACAATTGTCAAAGAATCAACAAGCAGTAAGGCAAACAATATTATGTTGTTAGTACATGATACAAAAGCAAAATCAACAACAGTTCAAGCATTACCTCAAATTATAGAACATTATCAAGCATTAGGATATACATTCAAAGCTATTGATGATACATCATATACCCCACATCATCATGTGAATAATTAAAATAGAGTTCGAGAAATCGAACTCTATTTGACAAATATACGAATTAGTTTTTCTTTGATATGAGAATATGGATAGTATCTTAATGGTAAATCAATCCAAATTGCTTTTTTAACAATGCTTCTTTCATGAGAAAATGTTTCAAAACTCTTCCTTCCATGATAAGATCCCATTCCACTTTGCCCAACACCACCAAAGCCTAATTCACTTGTTGCCAGATGAATAATTGTATCATTGATACAACCACCACCAAAACTACAAGTCTTTAATATTTTTTGTTGAACAGATTGATGATTTGAAAAAATATAAAGAGCTAGTGGTTTTTCTCTTTGTTGAATATATTGAATAGCTTCATCAAGTGTCTGATAAGTTATAATTGGTAGAATTGGACCAAAAATTTCTTCTTGCATTAATGGGTTATTATCTTGAATATGATCAACAAGAGTCGGAGAAATCTTTAAGTTTTGTTGATCCTTTTCTCCACCAATAACAATATCTTGATGATCTAATAAATGACTTAATCTATCAAAATGTTTTTGATTGATAATCTTGACTAAATGTTCATGAGAAAGCGGATCATGACCAAAAAATTCTTCAATCGTTTCTTTCATATAAACTATAAATTGATCTTTTAAATCTTCTTTAATTAATAAATAATCAGGAGCAACACATGTTTGTCCAGCATTTAAAAACTTACCAAAAGCAATTCTTTTCACAGCTAATTTTAAAATTCTTTCATCATCAACAATACATGGACTCTTTCCACCAAGTTCTAAAGTCACAGGTGTGAGATGATGACTTGCTTTTTCCATGACTAATTTTCCAACATTGACACTACCAGTAAAGAAAATATAATCAAAGCGCTGTTCTAATAAAGCTGTATTTTCATTTCTTCCACCTTCAACAACAGCAACATATTTTTCATCACAAGTTTCATGAATCATTTGATATATCATGTGAGAAACATGAGGAGCATAGGCACTTGGTTTGATGATAACTGTATTTCCAGCTGCGATTGCTCCAATAGCAGGTTCAATCGATAACATAAACGGATAATTCCAAGGACTCATAATTAATGTGACACCATAAGGCTCATATGTTTTATAACTTGTACCATAAAATTGAGCTAATGGTGTTCTTACTCTTTTATCTTTTGCCCATTTTTTCATATGTTTGATTTGATAATTTAATTCACTTAAAACAAGTCCAATTTCACACATATAAGATTCTGTTTGATGCTTATTCAAATCTTGTTTTAAAGCATCTATAATCAAATTCTCATTATGAATGATCCAGTGTTTTAAATCTTTCAATACTGTTAAACGATGTTGAATATCTTTCGTATATTGTGTATTAAAGAATTCTCTTTGTGTATCAACCAATTGCTTAATATCCATATTTCCCTCCTAAAATATCAATAATATCTTTTTTATAAACATATTTTTCATTAACTAATAAAGCACCATCATTCAATGCTTTTTCAGCAATTTCATCCATATTTTCTTTTAAAGATAAAACCTCATTTAAAGAAATAGGTAATTTTGTTTGACTGTGTAAAATTTTCAAAAGATTACTCAAATATGAAATTGTAACATCAGCAAGATCTTCTGGCTTTGTTGAAAGATATTTTTCTTTATCTAAATACAGTAGTATTTCACCATATAATGAAGCATTCGTATCTAAATTAAATTTCATACAAGGAATCAATAGCATGCTCATAGCTTCGCCATGTGGAATATGACAAACTGCTCCTAAGGCATGTCCAATAGCATGAACAATTCCAACCATAGAATTAGAAAATGCTCCACCAGCAATATATGATGCTAAAGCAAGGTTAGAACGGATTTCTTTATCTTTTGGTTTTTCTATAACTTTTAATATATTTTGTGAAATAAGAGAAATAGCAGTTGAAGCATAAATATCACTCATTATATTTTTACCTGAACAAGTATATGCTTCAATAGCATGTACCAAGGCATCCACAGCAGTAGCAGAGGTAACTCTAAGTGGTAAATGTATAGTTAAACATGGATCAAGAAAAGCAACATCACTTTGAATATATTGGGATATGATTTCTAATTTAACATTTTTTTGTGGATGATGTATAACAGCTACACTTGTTGCTTCACTTCCCGTTCCACTTGTCGTTGGAATAGCGAAAAATGGAATATTTTTGCCTTTTTTCATCACTTCAAAACCTAATATCTCATCAAAAGAGTCACATTCTTGAGATAACATAAGAAAAACACCTTTGGCAGTATCTAACACACTGCCACCACCCAATGCGATAATACCATCACATTGATGTTGTTGATAAAAGTGATAAATATCTTTAACCACATGAATAGAAGAATCTACAGGGATATCTGTATATAATTGATAAGGTATCGATAAATGTTTAGTAATCTTTGCAACATATTTTAATTGATAAAGAGTCGAATCAGTTAAAATAAGAGGGTGTTTGATATGATATTGATCACATTCATATTGTAATTGAGTCAGGGCATTTTCTCCTGCACAAAGTTTTGTTTTATTCATAAATTCAAAATACATAATAGCCTCCTAAAAAGTAAATATTGCCTTTAAGTAAATTAATAAAGAAAAATGATACTTTTTTTCATGATGATTGAGAATACGCTTTGTCATCAATGAAGGAAATAAATAGGTTTCAACCAAATCAACACATCTTACAAAACGCATGCTTTCAAAAATATCACCCTTTAAAATAAATCTGTGTTCTAAATAAGCCTGTTTCACACTCATCATTCCCATAAAAACAAAAAACGCAGTATCAACACTTTTAAATATAATTTCAATATCTGGTTTTTGTTTGGTTTGACTTAACCCATGCAAATAAGTGTATTTGATAGAAATACTAGGACCATTCAAAACTTTTAACTTAATAATTTTATCTTGATTCCACCCATCAAGTTCATGACGAATACGCTTATCATCATGATAGAGAACTTTCATACCACGATACAAAAACTGAAGAATAATCCAGATAATTATTTTTTTCATAACGCCTCCTAAAATACTTTAAATTTTTTAAGTATTTTTAAACAAAAATACACCTATGTATAAGAAAAGTCAAGTAAAAATATAAAGACAGATATAAAAAATTCTATTTATCAGCATATATTTATGTTAAAATAATAACAACATATAATAAAATTAAGTTAGGTGATAAGATGAAAAAAATAGCAATTTTGACATCTGGGGGAGATGCACCTGGGATGAATGCTGCTATTCGAGCTGTTATGCGAGTAGCAAGTAAAAAGGGAATGGAAGTCTATGGTGTTCAAGATGGTTATCAAGGATTGGTAGAAGGTAAAATCGAAAAAATGAAGAATAGTGATGTTTCAGAAATATTAAGTCGTGGTGGAACAATATTAGGCTGTTCACGTTTACCTGAATTTACTCAAGATGAGATTCAATATCAAGCTATTTATCAATTGGTAAAAAGAGAAATTGAAGGGTTGGTTGTTATTGGAGGAGATGGCTCTTATCGAGGAGCTTTAGAGTTAAGTAGAAAGGGATTATGTTGTGTAGGAATTCCTGGCACAATTGATAATGATATTAATGGAACAGATGAAACGATTGGATTCCATACAGCACTTTACAATATTGTTGATGCTGTTAATAAATTGAGAGATACATCAAGTTCACATCATCGTTGTTTTGTGATTGAAGTTATGGGAAATAATCGAGATAGTTTAGCATTATATGCTGGTATTGCATGTGGAAGTGAGTTTATTATTACGAAGAATACTGGATATGATGAGGATTATATTGTGAAAATGATGGATTATTCTGAAAGAGAACAAAATAAAAAACATGCTATTATTATTGCCAGTGAGAAGATCATTGATGTGGAAAAATTAGCTCAACGTATTTCTCAAGATACAAATTTTTCTGGACGTTCTATTGTATTAGGTCATATTCAAAGAGGAGGAAGTCCTGTTCCACAAGATCGTATTCTTGCTTCACAAATGGGAGAATATGCAGTTGAATTATTAGAGAAACATCAAAGTGGTTATTGTGTATGTATTAAGGATAATCATATTATTGGTAGAAAGATTGATGAAGCATTGAATGATGAAAGTGAGATTCAAAAAAGAATGTATCAATTATTTGATGAATTGGTGTAATGAGAGGGAGAGAAGATAATGAAAAAAGATACTTTGTTAAGAGATTTAGGATTGGGATTGGTTTTCTTTGTATGTGGTGTTTATATTATTTTTCAAAATACAGAAGTTTCTGCTTCTTGGGGGTTTTATATAGGACATTTTCATGTATCTAGTGGAATGATTATTATTCCTTTATTAATTGGTATTGTATGGAAAGCAATGTATCCAAGTTCTAAAGGTGCTTGGGTTTTGATTGGTATTGGTATACTTTGTATTTTAATGACAATAATAATGGGTGTAAGGATCCACTTTATTACATCAAGTTTATTTGAATATGTATTGATGTTTGGATTAACTGCTATTGGTTTTGGTTTGTTGTTGAAGAGTTTAATTACTTCAAATAGAAATTAGTGAAAATGTCATTGACAAGAAAAGTGATATTTGTTAATGTTAAAAGGTATAAAAGGCATTGAACAGAAGAGATTAAAAGGGCGTTAAAGAGAGCTGATGGATGGTGTGAATCAGTACATAACTTTTATGAGAATGGTCTGGGAGCTGTTATCTTGAATAGTTAGAGATAAACGTTAACTGCGTTAAAGTTTTGAGGGTATATCGCAAGATATAAAAAAAGGTGGTACCGCGTATAATACGTCCTTTTATAAGGACGTTTTTTTATGGAAGGAGAGAGATATTATGAAAGATCCAAAAGATTATTATTTAACAACAGCGATTACATATACTTCTGGGAAACCTCATATTGGAAATACATATGAAATTATATTAGCAGATGCTATTGTAAGAAGTAAAAGACAAGAAGGATATAATGTTTATTTTCAAACTGGAACTGATGAACATGGACAAAAAATTGAATTAAAGGCTAAAGAAGCAGGTATTGAACCAAAGCAATTTGTTGATGAAAAAGCTGCTGAAGTCAAAAGAATTTGGGATTTAATGGATACGACTTATGATAGATTTATGAGAACAACTGATGAATATCATATTCAACAAGTTCAAAAAATCTTTAAGAAATTATATGATAAAGGTGATATCTATTTAGGTCATTATGAAGGAAAATATTGTACTGCCTGTGAATCATTCTTTACAGAATCTCAATTAGTTGATGGAAAATGTCCTGATTGTGGTGGAGCTGTTCACGATGCTAAAGAAGAAGCATATTTCTTTAAATTATCTAAATATCAAGATCGATTAATGAAACATATCGAAGATCACCCAGAATTTATCCAACCTGTTTCAAGAAAGAATGAAATGATTAATAACTTCTTAAAACCGGGTTTACAAGACTTATGTGTTTCAAGAACAACATTTAAATGGTCTATTCCTGTAGATTTTGATCCAAAACATGTTGTATATGTTTGGATTGATGCTTTAACAAATTATATTACTGGTTTAGGATATGATGCTGATGGAAATCATGGTGAATTATATAAGAAATATTGGCCAGCAGATATTCATTTGATTGGTAAAGATATTGTGAGATTCCATACGATCTATTGGCCTATTATGTTGATGGCATTGGATATTCCTTTACCAAAACAAGTCTTTGGACATCCTTGGTTATTACAAGGAGAAGGAAAAATGTCTAAATCAAAAGGAAATGTTATTTATGCTGATGATTTAGTAAGTATTTTTGGTGTCGATGCAGTAAGATATTATGTGTTACATGAAATTCCATATGATAATGATGGAAGTATTACTTGGGATTTATTGGTAGAACGTATCAATTCTGACTTGGCAAATGTTCTTGGTAATTTGGTTAATAGAACTATAGCTATGACAAATAAATACTTTGATGGAATTGTGACAAACCCACAAGTGAATGAACCTATAGATGATGAACTTAAAGAAATTGCTCTTGCTATGCCTAAAAAAGTTCAAACATTAATGGATGAATTTAAAGCTTCTAAAGCATTAGACGAAATCTTTATATTATTAAGAAGAACAAATAAATATATTGATGATACAATGCCTTGGACTCTTGCTAAAGATGAAACCAAGAAAGATCGTCTTGCAACAGTTCTTTATAATTTGATAGAAGCTATACGTTTTGCTGCTATTGCATTAGAACCATATATGCCTTCTACATCTACAAAAATCTTAGATCAAATCAACACAGATCAAAGAGAAATGAAAGATTTAACAACATTTGGTTTATATAAAGCAGGAACAAAAGTAACAGAAAAACCTCAACAATTATTTGCAAGATTAGATCCAAAAGAAGTAGAAAAGAAAGTTGATGCTTTACAACCTAAAAAAGAAGAACCAAAGAAAGAAGAAAACTATATTACAATTGATGACTTTGCGAAAATTGAATTAACTGTAGGTACAGTAGAAAAATGTGAAAAACATCCAAGTGCAGATCGTTTATTAGTTTCACAAATCAATATTGGCAAAGAAACAAGACAAATTGTATCTGGTATTGCTGATTATTATTCTCCTGAAGATATGATTGGTAAGAAAGTGATTGTTGTTTCAAACTTAAAACCAGCAACACTTAGAGGTGTAGAATCTCAAGGAATGATTCTTGCAGGATCAAAGAAAAAATTATTAGAAGTTGTTTC
>Ga0129308_1002294_pt1 | contig 16618 bp, 12 predicted proteins | sample L827metagenome_FD_94440 | JGI IMG/M metagenome (GOLD analysis project Ga0129308, IMG submission 94440) | Ring-tailed lemur group fecal microbial communities from Wisconsin, USA - L827 metagenome | ecosystem: Host-associated > Mammals > Digestive system > Large intestine > Fecal | place: USA...
CGTGCGCTCATAGGGGAACTCCACCGTAAAGGTTTGATCGTCCAGCGCGATTTCCAGAACCTTGGGCACATTGTTCTTCTGGTACCAGTCCTCGCTTCTCCAGTTGCCGAGGTACAGGCGGAGGTAGCTCACATAGCCCGGATAAGTCAGGTCGACGGAAACCCATTCGTCAATGCCGTCGCCGTCCACGCCCTCCTGCCAGGAGGTCTCCAGATTGCCGTCGACCAGAACGCCGGCCGTGTTGTCGTGCGTGCCGGACTGGGTGACAACCGAGCTCTGATTCGTCCCGGACACCCACAGCTCCGCCGTCGTCAGCCCACCGGTCTCCGGCGCGCTGTCGCACAGCGCCGCCGTGATCTCCGCAGGCTCCTCCTCCGCAGAGGCAAATTGATCCTGGCCGCAATAGGGGCAGAACTGGGCGTCGCCCGGAATTGCCGCGCCGCACTTGATGCAGGGGACCACAAGCGCGACCTCGCCCTGCTCTCCGCTCAGGGTGAACCGGCAGTCCAGCTCCTCAAACACGAGCCGGCCTTCCTCGTCGACCCAGCCCCTTCGCTCCAGGGGGTTGCCGTTCTGATCGCTGCAATAGAGGAGGATCTCCGTGCCGTCGTAGGTGTAGACGCCCGTCTCCTCGGCCGAATTTTCCCGCGACAGGGTATAGCTGCCCGCGCCGTCCATCGTCAGGGCGCTGGTTCCGTCCCGGTAGACGCCATTCAGATCCGCGCTGCGGTCCTCCCCGAGCACGGTTCCGGTGCCAAATTCCGGCTCCTCTGGCGTCTCCGGCTCATATTCAAATGTCGGGGGCGCCGCATTGTCCCCGTTTTCCATGGTCACCTCTTCCCTGGGATCCGTCTTTGACTTGCCGCCCAGGACCAAAACCAGCACAATCGCGATCACAGCCACCGCCACGACGGCAATTACGGCTGGAACCAGCAGCTTGTTGCGCGGCTTTGCGGGCGCATCCTCCCGAATCGCGCCGGATTTGGCGTTTTCCGGCGCAGGCTTTGCCGGCGGCGCCGCCTTCTGAACAGAACGTCCCCGAACCGGGCTGTCCTGCTCCACACCGCCCCGGTCAGGGGTACTCCGAACCGGCGTGTCCTGAACCGGGGCGCTCCGGACAGGCGCGGCCGGCGTCTGGTTCTGATCCCAGTTACATTTGGGGCAGAACCGCGAGATCGAAGAAATCACGCTGCCGCAGTTGGGACAAATCTTTTGGTTTGCGCCGGCGGCGGCCGGGGCCTGACGGGGTTCACTCTGCACGGTCGCCGGCTGCGCCGGGGTCTGGCTTGGCGTGTTCTGCGCCGGGGCCGGCTGCGGAGCCTGTCTCGGCGGGCGGGGCGCAGGGCGGTTCACCTTCTTGAACGCCTGATTCTTGCCCTGGGTCTGCTCCTGGAACCACTGGTCGCACTCTGGGCACATAATCTCTCCTGCGGCGCAGGGCTTGCCGCAGCGCACGCAGGTGCTTTGATTGCTCATACAAATCTCTCCTCGTCACAATGCTCGCCGCACAGCGGGCCTAAAACCGCTGAAAGGCGTCCACGATCTGCTGATGGTAGGCGTCATAGGACCGGTATTCCTCCTGCAGGGCGGCATATTCCGCAAACAGTCTGGACATGAGCTCCCCTTTGCCGGCAATGCTGTTCTGGCAGTCGGTCTGTAGCTGCGCTCTCCGCTTGGAGTTGGAGAACAGGGTGAACGCGCCGTAGATCAGGCCGATCACCGTCACGGCGAACAGGAAATAGCCAACGAAGAACGCGCCCACAGCGGCGGCCGCCGCGATGCCGAAGCCGACAAAGGCGGAGACATTCCTGACGGCGGCCAGGCCCTCGTCCCGGCGGGCCTCATAGAACTGCTGAATCTTTCGCTGCTCGCCCTCCCGGCTGCGGAAATCGCAGTCGGTGTGATACTCGCCCAGCGTGACGGGGTGGACGTCCCGCTCCATACTCTGGTAGTTCGCGCGGTACTGCTCGACCGCCTGCTGCTGCAGGCCGCCGGTCAGCACGAACATGCTGCGCCGGACCTGGGGATTTGCCTCCTCCTTGCCGCGGCCATAGACCCAGCGGACCATCTCGGCAATCAGGTTCAGCTCCTTCTCCCGCCGCGTTTTCTCGGCGGCATAGCGCGCATCCGCGGCCTCGAGATCGCCCTTGCAGGCGATGATCGTCTCGTTATATTCGATCTCGTCGTAGACCTCCTGCTCCACCTGGTTTGGCATGGCGATCTGCTCGTCCATGAAAGTGGAGAGATAGTCGTTGCGCTCCAGCTCTGAGACGTCGTTCACATCCAGAATAAACTGGAGGATATTCCGGTTGTTCTCCGCCAGCAGCACCATCTGCGACATGGACGAGAAATCGTCGCAGCACTTTTGCAGCAGCGCATATTCCAGCCGCGCGCCGTCCTGCATGGCAGTCAGGTAGCGGCAGATCTCGTCCACAACCTCCTGCTCGCTGAAGCCCTGCTGCTGGGCGTTCAGGGCGATGACCTTGTTGATGAAGCTGTAGATCTCGCTCTTCGCATGCTCGTCGACAGCGTCGTCGATGGTCTTGCTCAGAAGGGAGAACAGCAGCAGGAAGGTCCGCTCGTCGCTGCCCTTCAGCTCGCACTCCTGATAGACGTGGAACCATTTGAGGGCCGCGTCGTCCCGGTGGACCCGCAGGTTGAAGAGCATATAGAAGATGGAGCAGGACTTCTTGTCGAGCCGGACGGCCCGCTCCATGGCGCGGTCGGCCAGGGCTTTGTCGTCGTTCTTCCAGGCCATGACGCTGATCAGCACGCAGGTGAGCCAGTAGTCCGGCGTCTGCAAATGCTGCCGCTCCACGGATTTATAGATGACCTCGTCGGAGACCATGGAGACGTTCATGTTGTCCATGATGCCCTGCACGAGCTTCCGCACGGTGCGGTAGCTGCCAAAGTCGTAATATTTCTTGTTGTTGCACTCGCGAATCTTCTTGTTGGCCAGCTCCATGCGCTTGAAGCGCTCATAGAGCCGGTCGATCTCCACCTGGACCTCGTAGGTCTGGATGCACCGCTGGTGGGAATTGGAGATCATCTGCGCGCTGTTCTGGAGGGTGCCCGAGACGTGATTGCGGAAGTTGGTCATCTCGCTCTCCGCCTGACTGACGCCCATATAGAGCTCGCTCAGTTCGCTGCGAAGCTCATTGTTGATGCTCTGCTGGCGGGACAATTCCGCCTGCAAAGAAGCGATATCGCTCATATCTATCAGCCTCCCTGATCTTGAGATGGAACGGATGCTGGCACCGCCCGGCTCCGGCCCCATTCGCGGAGCCGCCGGACTGCATCGGGATTCGTTGTTGCAAAGGGAAGGATCGCCTGGAATTTTTCCAGCAGGACCGCGTCTGTGACGGCCTCATCGCCATAGAGCAATGCGTGCTGGGCGGCCTCCTTGACGGCATATTCGAGGTCCGCATAGGAGAAGCCCTCGGTCAGCGCGCCGAGCCTCTGGAGCTGCGCCTCAGGCAGCGGCCGCCGCAGGCAACGGCCGGCATATTGGCGAATGGCCTCCCGCCGTTCCCCGGCGTTTGGCAGGTCGAGGAAGAACACCTCCGAGAACCGGCCCTTCCGGAACAGCTCCGGCGGGAGCTGAGAAATGTCGTTGGCGGTGGCGATCAGGAACACACGGCTCGAGGACTCCTGCAGCCAGAAGAGGAACTGGCCGAGGACCCGCTTCCCGGTGTCGTTGCCGCCGTCGGAGACGGCGAGGGCCTTTTCGATCTCGTCGATCCAGACCACACAGGGCGCGACATTGTCGATAAACCGCAGCGCCTCCTTCATCTTCCGTTCGCTCTCCCCGACCCACTTGTCGTAGATGCCGCCGAGGTCGAACAGATAGAGGGGCAGTTCCCATGCGCTGGCCACCATTCTGGCGGAAAAGGACTTGCCGCAGCCGGGCACGCCGGCCAGCAGGATGCCGCGGGGCGTCTCCAGACCCCGCTCCTCCAGCACCTCATCCGGCAGGAAGAACAGCGTCTTCCGCTCCATGAGCCAGCTTTTGAGGCCTCGCAAGCCGGAGACCTCCAGCGCCTTCGGCACCTTGACGGGCTGGATGGCCGCGGCGGCGGCATACATGCGCCGCTTCTGGCCGGTCAGCGCCGCGAGGTCTTCGCGCCCAAGGCCGCCCTTCTCGATCAGCAGGGTGGAGAGCACGTTCTCGATCTGCTGCTCCGAGAACCCTCGGGTCAGCATGGCCGCCCGCTCGCTGTCGGCCTCGTCCCAGTTGATGGGGAACCGGCCGCCATAGCGCTGGCGGAAGGCCGCAATTTGCGCCGTCCGCTCCTCGGTGTCCGGGTAGTCCAGCACCGTCACCATGCCCATCTGGCCAATCCGCGGCCAGATCAGGTCCGCCGTGACCAGAATCAGCGTCCCGGCCTGCTCCGCGGCCAGATAGACCAGGTTCAGCACCTCGCGGCTGTAGAGCCCGTCGTCGCCGATCCGCTTGACATCGCCCAGCGCCAGCGTCGCCCCGCGGCGGCCGCGGAAGAGCCTCGCGCCAAACTCCAGCGGGTCCCGGTCCACGTCCTTCTCCGCGCCGCCTGGCAGGTTGACCATCTGCCGGGCGTCCGTATAGTAGGAGATCTCAATGCGCATCTCCCGGGCAAGCTCCCGCAGCATCCGCTCCACCCGTTCCCGCTCCCAGGTGCTCACCAGCACCAGCGGGACCCGGGCCGTCAGATAGTTGCGCAGCTCCGCCTTTGTCTCTCGATAATTTCCCATGGTATTCCTCGTCATTCGTCCAGCAGCCGGAACCCCTGCAGGGCTGTAATCAGCTCCTCCAGCCCCGGCGAGGGCGTCTGCTCCGCCTGCCGGCGCAGGTCGCGCAGGAAGGTCTTCCACGACCGGTCCAGCTCCCGCCGGACGTTTTGCTCCAGCTCCTGCCGGTAGGCCGCGCCGAGAAAGCTGAGGTCCCGGATGAAGAAAACGCTCCGCACCTCCCGCCGGTAGCGGCGGGCCAGCAGCGGAATCTCCTCTAAGGCCCCGTATTCCGACGTCTCCCGCAGCGCGCGGGAAAAGCGGCCGCCGGCCCTGGTCAAAAGCGCGCTCACCGTCTCCTCCAGCTCCGCCCGGAAGGCCCGCTCCGACGCTTCCGAGAGCCGCAGGGGCAAAATTTCCGGTTTTTCCGCCGCCTCGCCGCGCCGCAGCGCGCCAAAATAGCGCTGCCACTGCTGGTAGCTTCCAAGCTGCATGCGGTTACTTCAGGAAGCTGTAGGGCGGCTCCAGGCTCCAGGCGGGGAGCTTTTTGTTCATCTCCTTCAGCCGCTCATCGGCCGCGCCGGCCTTTCCGGCGGCAGGCTGCTGAAAGTTCGACTGGATGCGCTGCTGCATCATCTGTTCAAAATCCATATCTTCTCTGTTTTCCATGATTCATGCTCCTTTTCTCTCATTCAGCGATTGCACGGTTTCTTACAGGAATTCGGCCACGCCGAGGACATCGTCGCGCTTGCGGCTCTGCTCCTCGAAATAGACCCGGAAGGCGCCGATCTCGTTCATCGTCTCCGCCAGGGCATCCTGGGCCGCCTGGACCCGCTTCGGATATTCCCGGACGGCCTTGATGACCCGGAAGGCCAGCACGCCGAGGGCGGCGGCGGTCAGGACCAGGGCATAGAGCGTCACAAACGCCATACCGATGGACACCACCAGCACAATCAGCATGGCGATGTTCAGGGTGTTGACGAACATATTCTGGAATTTATTGGACTCGTAGTGGTTCTTCATGGATTCGGACAGCTCGGCGTAGTCGTCGCCGTTCGAGGTGCCGCTCCAGGTGTCGATGGCCAGCGGGTACTCCAGCGGGAATTCGGCACGGAGCCGGTCCGCAAACCGGTTCACCGCGTCGCGGAACCAGGGCTTTGTGTTGCGGAAGCCAAACCGCCGGACCTGGGTGTCGGTCTCCCCGTCGTTGTCATAGATGGCCCAGGAGATCATCTGCTTGCCGATGTTGAACTTCTGGTCCTCCAGAGCGACCTCCTCCTCATACTGGGCCTCGGCCTTGTCGACCTCGCCCTCATTTTTGATGATGAGGGTGAAGTATTTCTGCTGGCGCTTCAGCTCCAGCTCCTCGGCGTCGTAGTTGGAGATCAGGGAGATCAGCACGGCGTCGACGCGCTCGGTATAGTTGTCGTCGGTCTGCGCGCCGGCCTCCACGTCCATGGACTTGAGGATTTCCAAAATCTCGTCATACTTGGACACATCGCGGAAGGAGCGGGCCAGGTCGGGCGCGTTCTGGCAGTATTGCAGGATGTTCAGATAGCTGAACTTGGCCTGGGGGTTGATGTTGTCGATGTAGCTCTCGTAGGCGCCGACCAGCTCCTCGCAGATCGCCGCGTCCTCGTTGATGATGGAGATCCACTGATCGATGACGTCGGTGACGCTGCATTCCAGCTCCTTGTCCTTGCCGAAGATGCCGTTCAGGAAGGCCTGCAGCATGACGGCGGTCTCCTGCTGGAGCATGGTGGGGTCGAGGGTCTTGAAGTATTCATAGAACCACCGCTTGGCGGCGTCCATCCGGCCGAACCGCAGATTCAGCAGGCAGAAGAACAGGGTGGTCTTGATGGCGTCCTTGCGGCCGCACTCGGCCAGCGCGCTCCTGGCCAAGTCGGGATAGTTGTTGACCCAGGCGGTGATGGCGATCAGCGCGTAGCTGAGCCAGTAGCGGGAGCTGGTGATCCACAGCTCCTCGGACAGCTCCTGGATCGTGGAGTTCCGGACCAGGTTGATGTCGAAGTCCCGCACCACGCCCATGACCGTCCGGCGGATGGTCTCGTGGTTGCTGAACTGCTCCTTGATGATCTGGTCGATCCGGATGATGTTCTCATGGGCGAGCTGCTTCTGTTCGCCGTTCTCCATGTTTCTGCGGAACTCCAGAATCTTGTCATAGACGGTCTGCGTCATGCGGTCGATGTCGGAGCTGGACTGATGGATGCTCTTCACATGGACGTCGACCTTGGACTCAAAGGTGTTGATGGTGTCATTCAGCTCATAGATGACGCCGGAAACATTGGACATATTCTCCCTCTTTCCTCTTACGATTCAAAAACGCTGAGCGCCTTCTGCAAATCCGCGAACTTCTCATCTTCAAACCGGTATTGCCTGCGCCACTGCTCCAGCTCTTCAAGGCAGTGCCGCAGCTTCAGGAGGCTCAGCCGTTTCTGCTCCTTCAGCATGGCCTGCCGGTCGGCAATTCTTCTCCAGAGCAGGAACGCGCCCACCAGCACCAGCAGGATACCGACGGTCAGCGCCAGGGCTGAGAACTCGAAGGCCATGATGACCAGGGTCAGGACGCCCAGCAGGATCATGCCCAGGAAGATCAGCGAGAACTTATCTCCCATGACCGCTCTGAATTTGTTGGAAGCATAGAACTGCTCGATCTGTTCGCTGGCGGCGGCGAGGTCGCCCTCTCCGGCGGACAGGGCGCAGCCGTCGATGTTGAAGCCGTAGGCGGTCTGCTCCTGCCTGCGGACGTCCTCCGCATAGCGGGCGAAGCCCCTTTCGATCTGCTCCTTCATCATGGAGACGGCAAACTTGCGGACCGACGCCGGCGTCTGGCTCTGCTCCGAGGCAAAGGCCCAGTCCATCAGCAGGTCCGCGAAGGTGCGCCTGCGGTTCCGGCTGCCAAACTCGTCCTCCATCTTCTTCTGGGCCGCGGCGGTGTCGCCCTCGGCGCTGATGATGGCCTCGTTCTCCTTGATCTTCATGACCACGCTGAGCTCCTGGTCGTCATAGCTGCTGACAAGGGAATAGAGCACGTTCTCGATGCGCTGGAGGATATCGTCGCCGTCCTCCTCCCGGGCCTCCGCCAGCCGGTTGTAGACCTGGGCGATCTCGGCGTACTTCTCGGCCTCGGAGAGGGTTTTCTCCAGCAGAGGATAGTCGGTGCAGCTCCCCTTCAGATAGACAAAAGTCTCATCGGTCTTGTGCAGATAGCTGTCGGCGTAGCGGTAGGCGCGGTCCACAAATCGCTTGGAGAAGTCCACCGTCGTGGCCTCTGCCCGCTCCAGCAGCGTTTTGAGGTTCTCCTCGACCACCCGCTGGAATTCGGCGTCGCTGCCAAAGACGCCGCCGAGATACGCCTGCATCAGATATTGGAATTCCTCGCCGAGATTGCCGGCGCTGACGCGGTCCATATAGGTGACAAACCACTGCTGGGCCGGCCGGATGCGGTCGAACCGCAGATTGATGAGCATGTAGAACAGCGACGCCTTGGCGGGATTGATAAACATCGCCTTGCCGACAGCCCGCTCCGCGGCCTCCTTCTCGTCGCTGGCCCAGAGCATGACGCCCATGGTGGCGTAGGCCAGCCAATACTCCGTATTCTGGAGATAGACCTTCTCCACGGATTTTCGCATGCTCTCGCTCGTGACGAAATTGGTGTCCAGACCGATGACATAGCCCAGGGTGATTCTCCGCAGATTGTTGTAATAGGAGAACCGGGTGTGATACTCGTCGGTGTACTGGGACAGGTTCTTCGACGCGGTCGACAGCGTCTTGAACGTCGCATACTGGGCGGTCAGCTCCTCCAAAGCGGTCTGGATGGCATGGACCTTTTCCGCCTGCACATCGACCTCGCCGGAGACGCCGGTCATCACCGGCTCGACATTGCGGTGCAGCGTGACCACATTGCTCTGCAGGACCCGGATATCTGAAATCGCGCTGTTGATCTCCGCAACCAGGGCGTTGTTCTCTGCGATCAGACGGTTGATCTCGTTAATCAGGCGTTCTATCTCTCGTTGTTCCTGTTCGTACTCTTCCTGCGTCATCTATTTCCCTCCTTTTTTCAATGGCCTCAGAAGAACAGGGAGAAGACCTTGTTCTCCGTGCAGAGCCGCAGCGTCAAGGGGCTGAGCTGGCTCTTGTGCTCCGTGGCATATTTCTTGAATGTCACGCTCGCGCCGCCAACCGTAACCGGCGGATTCAGCTTTGTCCGGGCCTGCAGCATGAGCCGCACAAGCTGGTCGGCGGTGGAATCGTCGTCGGTCGCGGTCAAAACGTAGCCCTGCAGCAGATTGCAGCCGACGCTGCCGCCAAGGTGCGTCACCTGGCAGGCTGTGGAGCCGAAGGGCTGGCCGGACTGCTCGGCAAAGACCAGGGCGTTCCGGACCTTGACCGAGGGGTCGTCCCGGCTATAGAGCACATAGTTGGCAAGGGCCGCGGCGCTGATGCGGCCGCCCGGCGTGTGCAGCAGGCCCATCAGGACGGGATCACAGCCCTGCCGGCCGCACTGCTCGAGATAGGTGCTGAGCGCGTTGTCCGGCAGCCGCGCGCCGTTTTGCAGGCTCTGCTCGATCATGCGGGCCGTCGCGTCGGCAGTCTCGCCGGTGGCGCCGCAGGCCATCTGCACCAGCGTCCCGGCATCGATCTGGAGCCCGCTCTCGCTGAGCAGCCGGATGATCTCGCGCCGGACCTCCTGCCCGTCGGGACAACGCTGCATGTATTTTTTCAGCAGGTCCCGGAAGAAGCTCATGTTGAGGTCCTTCCCCAGCAGCAGCTCCAGCACCTTCGGCTTTTGCGGTCCGTCGGTCGTACAGGTCAGCACATAGCGTTCCATCGCCGCCGTGGAGACGGTTCTCACATAGCCAAGCAGCGCCGGGAGCAGCGCCATCCGCTCTTCAGCGCCGCCGTAGTCCGCGCAGAGGTAGGCCGCGAGGATGGCGTCGTCGGTTCTGGCGTCGGTCCGGAACCGGTGGCACAGCTCCAGAAGCCGGAGCTTTTCTCCGGTGTCCAGCTCCGTCCTTCCCAGCATCGCCGTGACATACTTGCCCGGCATCACCACAAAGATTCCCTGCTCCGCCAGGACCTCCAGCTCCACAGCGGCAGCGCTGCCGCCGTACTGCGTTAAAATACGCTCCAGCAGGTAGTAGAGCTCCTGATCGTTGGGGTGCTGCGCGCAGACCGCCGTCAAAACCTCCCGGATGGCGTCCTCGTCGTCTCCGGCTGGCGCCAGCACATATTCGGTCACATAGTCCATGGCCGCCGGCGCGCCGGCCCGGGCCATGGCACAGTAGATCGTGCGCTTGGTTTCGGGACAGTCGCCGCTCTCCTTGAGGTAGCGCTCCGCCTGCTTCCGGTCGTCGGGCTGCAATCCGGCCTTTTCCGCCAGCGCCGCCGCATGGGTTCGCTTGGCCTCGCCGTCCTCATAGCCGTCCAGTACCCGGAACAGGGCGCTGCGGCAGTCGATGTTGTCCACATTGCCGAGGATCTGGTCCGCCAGCCCGGTCTTGCCGTTTTTCAAAAAGAGGTTCAGCAGATTTTCGTTGAGGCTGCGGGAATAGACCGCGCCGCAGTCCAGCATGTGCTCCACAAAATCCCGGTGGACCTGATCGCCCAGAGAGTCGAAGGTCAGATAGAGGACGCCGAAGGCGTCGGAGGCGCCGTCGAAGGACTCGTAGAGGGCCTCCTCCCCGGTGGAAATTCCGCTGTCCAACTCCAGAAGAGCGCCGTAGTCCCGCTTGAGTCTGCCGAAGATGCCCTTCACCTCGCCCGGGGCGCAGGCGCCGGGGGTGATGACGGTGAAAAGTCCCACCGCCAGCCGGGCCAGGCAGGTGCCCACATAGCGGGAATCGATTTTTTCGCACTCAGTCAGGTTTTTGACCGCATTGTCCAGCCGGCCGGAGGCCAGATCCAGCAGCGTCTGCTTGACGACGTTCTTAATGGTAAAGAGGCCGTCATATTCCTCTTCCCGGCGCACCTCGTTGCCGCAATACCTGCAGATCCAGACTTTTTTCTGCTTGTTGTATTCCAGGGTACCTGCGCAGCAGTCGCACCGCAGGCTCTTATAGCTGGAAGCCATGCATCCTCTCTCCCCGATTTTGTCTTACTTGGACGCCTTCAGCGTACGGTTCCGGCGCATGAACAGCATCTCCACCTGCTTGCAGCTCTCCAGCGCTTCAGCCGTCTGTCCCGTCTCGCAGCTCAGGCGCAGCTCGTCCATCTTGTCCATAATCTGCTCCTCGATCGCCGTCACGGAGCTGTTGGACATGGGGTCGGAGTAGCGGACCGTTTCGCTCAGATGGCGCAGGGCAGTCTTCAGCGCGGGATCGCTGGCCAAGGGCAGCAGGGATTCCACATCCACATGCAGCATCTTCATAGCGGCGGCGCTCTCCTGGATATCGTCGCTGACATCCTGGACATAGTCCCGGCTGAGGAGCGTGATGATGGCGACGACGGCATAGGCGGCCAGAATGATGATCTGCAGGGCAAAGGCCAGCTTGAAGGGGGCATTCTGGAAGATCATAAAGACCGCGCCGGCGAAGATCGCGGCAAAGAAGTAGTAGACCGACAGAGAGGCCAGCGGAATGCCAAAGAAGACGGCCTCCACCTGGAATGTCCGAAAAGACAGGAACGTGCTGGCAATCTGCACCAGGAACGCCACGCACATAAAGGCATAGCTGAACCAGAAGAGCTTGCCGTGGTTCTCAAAGATGAAAAACACCAGCATGTTGAAGACGGCAAAAACCACCAGATAGATGACGCCCATCAGGACGCCGGATTTCTGCTTTGTGACACGTTTCATATCAGGTACCTCCCGCTTATTTCAGTTTATGGCCGCACTGGGGGCAGAACCGCATCTCAGGGTCGATCGATTTGCCGCACTGGGGGCAATTTTGCAAAGTCTGGGGCTGGCCGCACTGGGGACAGAATCTGGCCGTGGCGTCAAGCGGCGCGCCGCAGTTCGAGCAGAATTTGCCGGCGGCGGGCGCTGTCTCCGGCGCGGCGGGCGCTTCCGTCGCGGTGCCGGCCGGCTGGCTCCGGCTTCCGCCGCCGCTCAGAAAGCTGGAGACGTCAAATCCGCCCGGTGCTCTGCCGGCGTTTGCGCCCATCGGCGGCTGAACGCCGGAGGCGTCCTTACGGGAGCGGTCCACGCCGGCGTTTTCGGGACTCAGCGCGTTCCGGGCCACCTCGGAGATGGTATTGCCCATGATGATGCCGCCCATGGCGCCGCCCATCACGCCGCCCATGGCGCCCATCGTGCCCTGGTTTCCGGCGAACTTCTCCATAATCATCGCCTGGCGCTCCTCCTGCCAGGTATAGCCCTGGATCAGGCGGCTGGTGCGCAGCTTCTTCGCGGCAGAGACCTCGGCGTAGTCCTTCTCCGGAACCTCGATGGCCTCGATGTTGAAGAATTCAATGATGACGCCGTAGTCCTCGAAGATTTTGTCGAGCCGCTCCTTGACCACATTGCTGATCTCCAGCAGGCTGGAGCTCATCATAAAGTAGCTGAGCTTGCCGTCGATCATGATCTTGGAGATGCAGTCCTTGACATGGGCGGAAATGATGCCGCGGAATTTGGCGATCATGGCCTCGGTGGTGAAGCTGTCGCGGAAGCCGACCAGCTTCAACAGGAATTTCCGGGTGTCGTCCACGGAGACGGACATGCTGCCGTGGAGCATGACGTTCATGAACACATCGTAGAGGGGGTCCTCCAGGGTGATGGCGCTCTGGGTGCCCCAGCGCATATCCATCTGGTGGACCTTGGTGACAAAGAATACCTTGCAGGGGAAAGGCGTCTTGCCGCCGGTGGGGATGTTCACAATTCTGCTCAGAATCGGCAGGTTGGCGGTGGTCAGCGTGCGGCGGCCGGGGCCGAACAGATCGGCGGCCACGCCGTTGGCCACGAACAGCGCCTCGTGGGTCTCGTCCACGATGAGCTGCGACATGGTGTTGAAGTTCTCCGCCGGATGCTTCCAGACCAGTACGTCGGGCGAGCCCTTAAATTCAATGACTTCTGCAATTGCCATATGTATACCTCCCGCTGCGTTCAGCTTTTTCTTCCAAATTTGGTCCGCTTCGCATGGACAAGGTCCTCGACCTGCTTGGTCCGGAAGCCGGTCCCTGAGGCCGGCCGGATGGGCTTCGCCCTCGGCGGAACTTCCGGCGGCTTCGCCGGGACCGCGGGCGCTTTTGGCGCCTCATACGGCGGCCGCACCGGCTCCGGGATTGCCTCTTCTACCGGCAATTCTTCGATCTCCGGCTCCGGAATGACCTCTTCTACTGGCGGCTCTTCCACCACCGGCTCCGGAATCACTTCTTCGACCGGCGGCTCTTCGATCTCCGGCTCCGGAATTGCCTCCTCAACCGGCGGTTCTTCCGCCACCGGCTCCGGGATTGCCTCCTCCACCGGCGGCTCTTCCGCCACCGGCTCCGGGATTGCCTCCTCCACCGGCGGCTCTTCGATCTCCGGCCCCGGAATCACTTCTTCGACCGGCGGTTCTTCCGCCACCGGCTCCGGAACGACCTCTTCGACCGGCAATTCTTCGATCTCCGGCTCCGGAATGACCTCTTCTACCGGCGGTTCTTCTACCACCGGCTCCGGGATTGTCTCCTCGACCGGCGGCTCTTCCACCACCGGCTCCTCAGGCAAATTCTCTGCCGGCGGGTCGCTCTGGTGGACAACGTACTCCAAAAATGCAGGCCGCTTTTTCTTCTGAAACGGCTTGAGCGTCGGATGCAAAACGGATTGTTCGCTCTGGTCCCCATGGATTAAAAACGGATTCTTAAACTCAGTTTCCACCGTCTCTCTCCTCTCTGTGCCTGCTTCGTATCTATCAATCCGGTTGTTTTATGGATGAATTTCGCGATTTCGCTGTTTTTTTGATATACTTGTGCTAAGTATACAATTTTTCTCTGCCACATGCAAGGAAAAACTTGTATAAAACTTGCATATCTGAACCGGTTTGCGCATGACGCCCACCATTTATGCCGGAGAATACGCAGCTCTTCCATTTTTCAGAATACACAAAACCGATCGGGATTCTTTTCTTTTTTCTGCCAGTTTGCGGCTGGTTTTTCCTGCCTTCCCGGATTATAATGGGTCTGACCTAATTGGCCCCTCGCAGGCGGCCAGAAAGGAACCGTTCATGAAATCGATGTTTTCCGCCGGAAAAAGCGGCCGCAGAAGTCTTTTCCCCTCGGCCTGGATCCCCGCTTTGGGTTGTTTCCTATGGTTGATCGTGGAGCTTCTCAATCAGCGGCTGTTCACAACCGGCCTTCGCGGGTTCTTCCGCTATCTCGTCTCCCATCCCTGGGCTGCGCTGGTCAGCCTGTTTCTGATCCTGCTGACACTGATGCCGGCCTACTTTCTGCGTCGGCGCGTCTTCTACTGCACGCTGGTCTCTGTTCTCTGGCTGACCGCCGGCGGCGTCAACGGCTTCATCCTGCTCAAGCGCTCGACGCCCTTCACCGTCTCGGACATCGCCCAGCTCCGCGCCGGAATCGACACGCTGCCAAACTATCTGCCCGTCTGGGCCATGATCCTGCTGGCCGCCGTTCTTGTGCTCGTTCTGGCTGCCGTCGTGCTGCTGTTCCTCCGGGGGCCAAAAAATGCCCTTCCGGCAGAGCAGCGCGTGCGGCATGCCCTGATCGCCCTGCTGATCACCGTCTCCTGCCTCGCGTTTTGCTGGGGCTGCGGCGCCGCCGCCAACCAGCTCTCTACGGTATTCGCCAACCTGGGCTACGCCTATCAGGACTATGGCTTCCCCTACTGCTTCCTCCAGACATGCTTCAACCAGGGCATCGACCGCCCGTCCAACTACGGAACGCGGCGGATGGATGAGATTGCCGCGGAGCTTCCGCCGGAGACGGACTCCGCGCCGCAGGACGTCAACATCCTCATCCTCCAGTTGGAGTCGCTGGTGGACCCGGAGGAAATCGAGGGGCTGACGCTCTCCGAGGACCCCATGCCAAACCTCCACGCGCTGGAGCGGCGCTATACCTCCGGCTATCTGACCGTTCCGGTGGTCGGCGCGGGCACGGCCAACACCGAGTTCGAGGTTCTGACCGGCATGAGCTGCCGCTTTTTCGGCCCCGGCGAATACCCCTACAAATCCCGCGCCCAGAAAATGCCCATCGAATCGGTGGCCTCGGCCCTGGGCGCTCTGGGCTATACCTCCCACGCCATCCACAACAACAGCGCCACCTTCTATGCCCGGGACACCGTCTACGCCAACCTCGGCTTTGACGACTTCACCTCCATCGAATACATGCCGGAGACCGGGGAGACGCCCAACGGCTGGGCCAGAGACGCCGTGCTGACCTCGCAGATTCTCCAGGCCATGGACCAGACGGCGGAGGCCCGCGACTTCGTCTTCACCGTCACCGTCCAGTGCCACGGCAGCTACCCCGAGAATCTGGAAAATCCCGCAATTCGCGTGCTGGAATGTCCCGAAAACGTCAGTAAGGCCGCGATGGAATACTACGTCAACCAGTTGCGGGAGACCGACGCCTTTGTGGGCGAGCTGATTGCGGCGCTGGAGGCGCGGGATGAGCCGACGGTGGCGGTGTTCTACGGCGACCACCTGCCGGCCCTGAATCTGAAGGCGGCCCAGCTTGAAAGCGGCAGCATGTACCAGACCGACTATGTGGTCTGGGACAACCTGGGCCTGGAGCCGGAGCACACCGACGTCAGCGCCTTTCAGCTCGCGGCGGACGTGCTGGCCCGGCTGAAGCTCTCCCGCGGTCTGGTGCTGCGCTTTCACCAGAGCAATCAGGATGCTCCATCCTACCAGGCAGATTTACAGGCCATCGAATATGATCTGCTCTACGGCAAGCAGTATCTCTACCGCAGCGGCGGCGCGCCCACGGCTTCGGACCTCACGCTGGGCGTCGCGGAGATTGCAATCACGGACATCGTCCAGGGCGACGGTTGCTTCTATGTGCTGGGAGAGAATTTTACCCCCTATTGCCGTGTTGCCGCGGACGGCGAGCCGCTGGAAACGGTCTATCAGTCGGGAAGCTCCCTGCGGGTGGACGAGGATCCGGCAGAGGTCGATTGGGAGAACCTCAGCATCCAGGTGGTCGGCAAGCACCGCGAGCTGCTCAGCCAATTCGACGACTGACCGGTATATAGAAACAGGCGCCCCGGTGTGCTTTTGCACACCGGGACGCCGTTTTTTATTCCAGACTTTGAAAATATTCGTAGAGCGGCAGCAGCTTTTGCAGCGTCTCCCGGACGCGGTCCGGCAGGTCCGGGTCGAACAGCTCCGGCCCCGGCGGCACCTCGCGGCAGCACATCAGGTTTCGTTTGCTCATAAACCGCTCGGTCCTGGGGTCCCGGAAGGGCTTTTTCCGCTTATACTCCTGCCCCTCCAGCGTCAGTCCGGTCTCCCGTTCCGCCCGCTCCGCAATGGCCAGAAACCGGTCCGGTGCCTCCAGCAGCTCCTTCCGGAACCGCTCCATCATCGCCAGCGTGGGATGCCAGATCACGAAGCCGTACTCGGCATTCTCCGGGTGAATATCGAAATAGAGGCAGGGATGCTCGCCCCAATACGCGGCGTCGGACCGCAGGGAGATCCAGAGGCTCTCCTTATAGGGTCCGCCGGCATGGGGTATCCGCATATCCCGATAGATGCGCGACACCTTGCAGGTCATGCCGGGCACATCCCGAAACGGCTCCCATAGCCGCTCGCCAAAGGCCAGCATCGGGCGGTATAGGTGGTTCTGATAGTCTTCCTTGTGGGCCTGAAACCAGTCCCGGTTGTTGTTCAGTCGGATTCCCCAGAGAAAATCGACGGTCTCCGGGGAAAAGCCAGTAAATTCCATGGGTTCCTCTTCGTTCTCTTGTGCGTATTATTCGACGGTGACGGATTTCGCAAGATTCCGCGGCTTATCC
>Ga0129308_1002295_pt1 | contig 16606 bp, 18 predicted proteins | sample L827metagenome_FD_94440 | JGI IMG/M metagenome (GOLD analysis project Ga0129308, IMG submission 94440) | Ring-tailed lemur group fecal microbial communities from Wisconsin, USA - L827 metagenome | ecosystem: Host-associated > Mammals > Digestive system > Large intestine > Fecal | place: USA...
ACGGGTCACACCCAGAGCGATGAGCAGGCGGTCCTGCTGCGCCTGGGTCAGGGGCTCGCTGATGGCGGCTTTGCCCTGGGACATGACGATCTGATAGTCTCCGTCCACCTTCTCCACATCCACAGAGAAGAGACCGGCTCCGGACTTCTGGACCACCCTGGCGCTGTCCAGACCCAGCTCCATGGAGCGGATCACGTGGGAGGCGATGGTGCCGTGGCCGCAGATGGGCACCTCGCGGGTGGGTGTGAAGAAGCGGATCTGGACGTCGTATTCCCCGGGAACGCCGGGGAACAGGAAGGCGGTCTCCGAGTTGTTCAGCTCCCGGGCCAGCTTCTGCATCTGGGCCTCGCTGAGGCCCTGGGCGTCGGGGACTACCCCTGCCGGATTGCCCGCCAGCTTCTCTTTCGTAAAAGCGTCCACCTGATAGACGCGAAAGCTCTTTTTCATGGTGTCGCTCCTTTCATCATTCCAACTCTTTTGCCATGCAGATACAGGCCCGGTCCCCGATATAGTGGCCCCAGGCCTCAGTTTCCCGATAGCCCAGTTTGGTGTACAGCGCGATGGCCTCGGGTATCTTCCGCCCGGTAGCCACAGCCATGGACAGGTACCCTCCGAAGAGGGCCTGGAGCTCCAGCTGGTCGATCATCTGCCGGGCATAGCCCCGGCGGCGGCAGTCGGGCCGGACATAGATTCGTTTCAGTTCGGCCCGCTCCTCATCCAACTTCTGAAAGGCACCGCAGGCCACCGCTTGACCGCCCCGAACCAGCAGGCATGCCTGCTCGATCTTTCCAAAGTCATGGTAGGGCCGGTATTTCAGCACGCTGTCTCCAAAGCGGTCCAGCTGCTCCTGATCCAGAGCGCGAACCAAGCTCTGAAACCGCTTGTCGGTTCCCTCCACCAGGCGCAGCTCCAGCTGTTCTTTCTTCATTTCGCTCCCTCTTTTCCCTGGTCATCTCCGTTCTTAGTGAAATAATCGCACCAAGGCCGCAGGGTACAGCTCTGGCACTGGGGCCGCCGCGCAATGCACACCGCGCGGCCGTGGAGGACCAGTCGGTGGCAGAAGTCGTTGGACTCCTCCGGGGGCAGGACCTCCCGGAGCTGCTTCTCCACCTTGGCCGGGTCCTTGGAGCCGTCGGTGAGACCCAGCAGTCCGGTAATGCGGATGCAGTGGGTGTCGGCCACCACCACGCCGGGGGTGTGGTATACATCCCCCAAAATCAGGTTGGCCGTCTTCCGGCCCACCCCGGGCAGACGGAGCAGGTCCTCCATGGTATCGGGCACCCTGCCGCCGTATTCCCGCAGCAGCATCTGAGAAGCCAGGACGATGTCTCTGGCCTTGGCCCGGAAAAAGCCGGTAGAATGAATATATTCCTCCACCTCGCTGATTTCGGCGTTGGCCAAGGCCTCCAGGGTGGGGAACCGCGCAAAGAGAGCAGGCGTCACCTTGTTCACCCGTTCGTCGGTACACTGGGCGGCCAGCCGGACGGAGAACAGCAGCTCGTAGTCCTTCTCATACTCCAGAGAACAGATCCCATCGGGGTACAGCTCCTTCAATGCCTCCACGATGGCCCGCACCTGGTTTTTTGCCTTCTTCATGGTTCCATCCCTCCTGTGCAAAATAACGGTTTTTATATCATACCACATTTCGCTGAAATTTTCGACCGGTTTTTTCCGGGATGTCATTGTTTTTTATCCTTCTCTTTGATATAATAAAGTATGAAAGTATGCTTGTCCTCCAACACTGGGGGCGAGAACGATCAAAACACAAAATTGTCTGAGAGAACTATTTGGGAAGGAGCTTGATTCCAATGGTCAAAGAAGCTATGGATTTTCTCACCTCCTGCGACCCCGAAGTGGGCCAGGCCGTCCGGGCGGAGTATGACCGCCAGCAGCAGAACATCGAGCTGATCGCCTCGGAGAACATCGTCAGTTCCGCCGTGCTGGCCGCCGCCGGCACCGTGCTGACCAACAAATACGCCGAGGGCTACCCCGGCAAGCGCTACTACGGCGGCTGCCAGTGTGTGGACGTGGTGGAGAACATCGCCATTGAGCGGGCCAAGCAGTTGTTTGGCGCCGGTTTTGCCAACGTACAGCCCCACTCCGGCGCCCAGGCTAACTATGCCGTCTATCAGGCCCTGTGCCAGCTGGGCGACACCGTCATGGGCATGAGCCTGGACAACGGCGGACACCTGACCCATGGCTCCCCCGTCAACTTCTCCGGCAAGAACTATAAGATGGTGGCCTACGGCGTGGATGAGAAGGGGCGTATCGACTACGACCAGGTCCGTGACCTGGCCAAGAAGCACCAGCCCAAGATGATCCTGGCAGGGGCCTCCGCCTACCCCCGGATCATCGACTTCAAGGCCTTCGCCGACATCGCCCATGAGGTGGGCGCTTATCTGTTTGTGGACATGGCCCACATCGCCGGTCTGGTGGCCGCCGGGCTCCATCCCTCCCCCGTTCCCTACGCCGACGTGGTGTCCACCACCACCCACAAGACCCTCCGGGGCCCTCGCGGCGGCATGCTGCTGACCAACAACCCTGACATCGCCAAGAAGCTGAACTCCGCCATCTTCCCCGGCTCCCAGGGCGGTCCCCTGGAGCACATCATCGCCGCCAAGGCCGTGGCTCTGGGCGAGGCTCTGAAGCCTGAATTCAAGGAGTATCAGGGACAGATCGTTAAAAACGCCGCGGTGCTGGCCAAAACCATCATGGAGGGCGGTCTGGACCTGGTGTCCGGCGGCACCGATAACCACCTGATGCTGGTGGACCTTCGCCCCGCGCACCTCACCGGAAAGGAGATGGAGCGCCGCCTGGACGAGGTGTATATCACCGTCAACAAGAACGCCATCCCCAACGACCCGGAAAAGCCTTTCGTTACCTCCGGCATCCGGGTGGGCACCCCCGCTGTCACCACCCGGGGGTTCAAGGAGGAGGAGATGGTCACCGTGGGCAAGCTGATCTGCGCCGCCGCCCGGGACGACTTCGAGCGCAACATCGAGTCTCTGCGAAATCAGGTCAAGGAGCTGACCGGACGCTTCCCTCTGTATCAGGAGTGATATTTTGTATTACGAGCCAGGGACCGCATTTGCGGCCCCTGGCTTCTATTTTTAGGTGAAGCTAAAATTTACCTTGCCATTTCCCGCCCAATCCTCCATAATAAGTCCCGAGGTGAAACTATGGAAAGCCTATTTTGCTGCCCTCTGTGCGGCGCGCCCTTGGAGCGGGACGCCCACAGTTATCGGTGCCCCAGCGGCCACAGCTTTGACATCGCCGCCGCCGGGTACACCCACCTGCTCCCCGCCAACAAGAAGCACTCCAAGAACCCCGGCGACGACAAGGCGATGGTGGCCGCCCGGTCCGCCTTTCTGGACAAGGGCCATTACGCCCCCCTCCGGGACGCCCTGTGCGTTCTGGCGGTCCGGGAGCTGAACGGACTGCCCTCCCCCGTTCTGCTGGACAGCGGCTGCGGCGAGGGGTATTACACCGCGGGGCTGCACCAGGCCCTGACCGCCGCCGGGTGCGCGCCTAAAATCGCCGGAGTAGACCTGTCCAAGTTTGCTCTGCGCCGGGGGGCCAAGCGGCTGCCCCAAGGGGAGTTCGCCGTGGCCTCGGTGTACCACCTGCCCCTGGTCGACCAGAGCGTGGACCTGCTGACCAACGTGTTTTCCCCCCTGGCCCTGGAGGAATTCGCCCGTGTGCTGAAGCCCGGTGGTGCCTTTCTCTACGTAGTGCCCTCCGCCCTCCACCTGTGGGAGATGAAGGAGATCCTCTACCAGAAGCCCTACGAAAACCCCGTAAAGCGGGACGATTACCCCGGCTTCGTCTGGCAGGGGGCGGAGCAGGTGCGGTACACCGCCCACCTGGACTGCTCCGCCGACATTATGGCCCTCTTCGGCATGACCCCCTACGCCTGGAAGACCCCCAAGACGGGGATTGCCAAGCTGGAGGCGCTGGACTCTCTGGATACCCAGATCGGGTTTGACATCCACCTGTACAAGCGGGTGTAATCGGCGCAAACAACGAAAAATCCCGTTCCGAACAATTCGGAACGGGATTTTTGATTGATACGTTAAAACTCAGCCCAGCTTCTCCAGGCCCAGCTTTAGGCGGCGGACGGTCTCCTCCTGGCCCAGGATCTGGCAGATCTCCACGGCGCCTCCGGGGGTGACAGCCTTGCCGGCGGCGGCGATGCGGACGGGCCACATGAGGGTGGCGTTCTTGACGCCCAGGCCCTCGGCCAGACCGATGAGGCTGTCATGGATGAACTCGGTGGTCCACTGGGGCATGGCGGCCAGCATGGGGATGACGATTTGCAGCATCTGCTTGGACACGGCGGCGTCGGTCTTGGATTTCTTGTTGGTGAACAGGCTGACGTCGTACTCGGGCAGGTCCTCGAAGAAGTCCACTTTCTCGGGGATATCGGTCAGCTTCTCACAGCGGGCCTGGAGCAGGGCGGCCACGGCGGAGGCGTCGATGGCCGGGTTCTTCACGCTCTGGCGGATATAGGGCTCGGCCACCTTGGCGAAGTCCTCGGGGGCCATGGCACGCAGGTACATGGCGTTGAAGTGGGTCAGCTTCTCAATGTCAAAGATGGCGGGGGACTTGGACACGCCGGTCAGGTCGAAGGCCTTGACCAGTTCCTCCAGGGTGAAGATCTCCTGCTCGGCCAGCTCGCCCTTGGGGGACCAGCCCAGAAGGGCCACATAGTTCAGGATGGCCTCGGTCAGGAAGCCCTGGGCCTTCAGATCCTCGTAGGAGGGGTCGCCGTGGCGCTTGGACATCTTGTGCTGGGCATCCCGCATGACGGGAGAGCAGTGGACGTAGGTGGGAATCTCCCAACCAAGGGCCTGGTACAGCAGGTTGTACTTGGGGGCGGAGGACAGGTACTCGCTGCCCCGGACCACATGGGTAATGCCCATCAGGTGGTCGTCAATGACGTTGGCCAGATTGTAGGTGGGCATACCGTCCCGCTTGAGCAGCACCTGGTCGTCCAGGGTGTTGTTCTCCACGGTGATGTCCCCGAAGATAGCGTCGTGGAAGGTGGTGGTGCCCTCGTGGGGGATCTTCTGACGGATGACATAGGGCAGACCGGCATCCAGCTTGGCCTGGACCTCCTCGGGGCTCAGGTCGCGGCAGGGGTCATCGGCCCGGTTGAAGTCGCCGGAATCTTCCTCAGACTCGGTCTTCTCGCAGAAGCAGTAGTAGGCGTGGCCCTTCTCGATGAGCAGCTGGGCGTACTTGCCATAGGTGTCCCGGCGCTGGGACTGGATGTAGGGGGCCACGGGGCCGCCCACGTCGGGACCCTCGTCGTGGTCCAGCTTGCACTCGGCCATGGTGCGGTAGATGACCTCGGTGGCACCCTCTACCTGACGGCCCTGGTCGGTGTCCTCGATGCGCAGGATAAAGGTGCCGTCCGCGTGCCGGGCGATGAGCCAGGTGTACAGGGCGGTACGCAGGTTGCCCACATGCATATAGCCGGTGGGAGAGGGGGCGAACCGGGTGCGGACCTTCCCGTGGGGGATCTTGGCCTCCATCTCCTCAAAATACTTCATATCCAATGCCATATCGTTTCCCTCCGTTACGGCGGCCATTTGCCGCCGGTTTCTTTCAACGGTATTATATTGGTTTTTTCTTCATTTGACAAGATGGGAAAACAAAGGATTTGCACCGGAACCGCACCTGCCCGATCCATTTTCGTCTGTGACGTTTCCCATCTTTCTCTTAATGATTGTATTTTCCTTCCAAATAGGCTATGATGGTATGGCACAGTTTGGCTTTCATCCAATTTTAACGAATTCTTCATCCTTGTTGTTCCCCATTGTGCTATTCTATGTATCAATCGGTCCGCTCCGGCGGACCACATGCCAAAAAGGAGAATGAACTTGAAACAGAACACTTCCGGCAAAGGCTTCCATCTGCCCAAGGGCCGGTTTGGGCGCACCCTGCTCAGTCTCTTCATTACCGCCCTGGTGGGCTTCGTCTATTTCTACCTGTCCCTCCCTGCCCTCAACTTCCACGACACCCAGTTTTACGGTTTCCTGGGCCTGCTGTGCGTGGTCTATGTAATCTGCGTGTTCCTGCTGTCCGGCGGTCCCCACGACAATGTGATCCGGACCCCCGGTGAAAAGATCAAGGAGTGGTTCCGCTTCGTCAAGAGCCGCTGCCTCCCCGTGGGCATTCTCTTTATGGCCGTGCTGGTTGTGGCCGCGGTGGGCCAGATCATCTCCCTGCCCATCTTCCGTGCCGGGGCCTACCGGGACCTGCTCACCGTGGAGACGGGGGATTTTGCCGCGGACGTGGCGCAGATCTCCTTCAACGAGATTCCGACGCTGGACCGCAAGTCCGCCGAGTATCTGGGCGACCGCCAGATGGGCACCCTCAGCGACATGGTCAGCCAGTTTGAGTACTCCGGCGACTCCACCCAGATCAACTACCAGGGTCGGCCCGTCCGGGTAGCCCCCATCGACTACGCCGACCTGTTCAAGTGGCTCACTAACCGGGGCAGCGGTCTGCCCGCCTATGTGGTGGTGGACATGGTCACCCAGGAGGCCACTGTGACCCGCCTGCCTGAGGGGATGAAATACTCCTTCTCCGAGCCCCTGAACCGGAACATCGTCCGGCACCTGCGGTTCCAGTACCCCACCATGATGTTCTCCACTCCGGAATTTGAGATCGACGAGAGCGGCCATCCCTGGTGGATCGCCCCCCGGGTGGTCAAAACCATCGGCCTGTTCGGCGGCACCGACATCAAGGGCGCCGTCCTGGTAGATGCCGTCACCGGCGATAGCCAGTACTATGAGGAGGTCCCCACCTGGGTGGACACTCTGTACGTCCCCGAGCTCATCATGGAGCAGTACGACTACCACGGCACCCTGGTCAACGGCTTCATCAACTCCATCCTGGGCCAGCGGGACGTGACCATGACCACCGAGGGCTACAACTACATCGCCATGAACGACGATGTGTACGCCTACACCGGCGTTACCTCCGCCAACGCCGACCAGTCCAACCTGGGCTTCCTGCTGTGCAACATGCGCACCAAGGAGACCCACTACTATCTGGCCCCCGGCGCCACCGAGTATGCCGCCATGGCCTCCGCCGAGGGCGTGGTCCAGGACCTGGGCTACACGGCCACCTTCCCCCTGCTGCTGAACATCGCCGGGGAGCCCACCTACTTTATCCCCCTGCTGGACGCCACCAACCTGGTGAAGAGCTATGCCATGGTCAATGTGGCCCAGTACCAGATCGTAGCCACCGGCACTACCGTATCCGGCTGCGAACGGACCTATGTTCAGATGCTCTCTGAAAAGGGCATCACCACCCCCGAGGAACTGCCTAAAACCCAGGCCAGCGGCAAGGTCGCCGAGATCCGCACCGCCGTACTGGATGGCAACACCTATTATTTCCTGCGTCTGGAGGGCCAGGACGTGTTCTACGCCGTCTCCGCCGCCCAGAACCGCGAGGTGGTCACCCTGAATGTGGGCGACACCGTCACCATCGACCACGCCGTCCCCGGCGATGGCGAGACTGCGTCCATCCTGGACGGGTACTCCCTGACCGTCCTGTCCAGAGGCGTACTTGGGGTGATCGGATCGGCCACTACAGAAACCACCATCATCACCCAGCCTGACAACGCAGCATAATGAAAAACAGGGCCATCCGCGGCAAGCAGATGGTCCTGTTCATTTTCCTATTGCTTGGTCCGCCGGATAGGGCGCATCGTGATGCGCCCCTACACTTGGGTTTCGCCTTTTCGTAGGGGCGCTTCCCGAAGTGCCCAACTTTCCCGCAGGGCGTCCTTCTGGGGCCGCTTCAATTTTTTAATGGCGCTCTCCCGGCGGAGGGCGGCGGGTTTGTCGGGGACCTCCTCGGTATAGACCAGCTCCAGTGGCCCTCTCCCCCGGGTATATTTCGCGCCCTTCCCCGAGCGGTGCGCGGCCAGACGGCGGGAAACATTATCGGTGATTCCGGTATATAAGGTGCCATCCCCGCAGCGAAGCATATAGACGTACCAAGACACGGGCCCGCCTCCTCTCGTTCAGAACGATTGTACCACAGATCATGCGGTACGAAAAGTCATGGAATGCCGACAGGGCATTGCCGCGCAAATCTTCGCCTGACTGGAAATTTGGATTGCCTTCCCGCCGGCAAGGTGGTATAATATAGTGATATTATATGGGCGCGGCTATGCTGCGTCGTGAAATAAAGGAGCCATTTCCATGGAAAAGAAAGTCATGCTCTCCGGCATCCAACCCAGCGGCGACCTGCACCTGGGCAACTATCTGGGCGCCATCAAGAACTGGGGCGCCCGTGCCGACGAGTTCGATTGTTATTACTTCATGGCGGACATGCACACCATCACCGTCCGTCAGAACCCAGCCGACCTGCGCCGCCGCACTCTGGAGCAGCTGGCCCAGTACATCGCCTGCGGTCTGGACCCCGAAAAGAACACCCTGTTCATCCAGTCCCACGTCCACCAGCACGCCGAGCTGGGCTGGGTGCTGAACTGCTACACCATGTTCGGTGAGCTGTCCCGCATGACCCAGTTCAAGGACAAATCCGCCAAACACAAGGAGAACATCAACGGCGGCCTGTTTACCTACCCCGCCCTGATGGCCGCCGATATTCTGCTGTACCAGCCCGACTTCGTCCCCGTGGGTGAGGACCAGAAGCAGCACTGTGAGCTGACCCGGGACGTGGCCCAGCGCTTCAACAATATCTACGGCGATGTGTTCAAGATCCCCGAGCCCTACATCCCCAAGGCCGGCGCCCGGATCATGGGCCTGTCCCAGCCGGAGAGCAAGATGAGTAAGTCCATGCCCGAGGGCTGCGTCTTCCTGATGGAGAAGCCCGAGGACATCCAGCGCAAGTTTAAGCGGGCCATCACCGACAGCGACACCGAAAACTGCGTCCGCTTCGACCCGGAGAACAAGCCCGGCGTATCCAACCTCATGTCCATTTACGCCGCCGTCACCGGCAAGAGCTTTGAGGAGATCGAGGCTGAGTTCGCCGGCCAGGGCTACGGCAAGTTCAAGCCCGCTGTGGGCGACGCCGTGGTAGAGACCCTGCGTCCGATCCGCGAGGAGGCCACCCGCATTCTGGCCGACAAGGCCTATCTGGAGTCCGTGTATAAAGCCGGCGCCGAGAAGGCCTCTTATGTGGCCAACAAGACCCTGCGCAAGGTCTACAAAAAGGTGGGCTTCGTGGCCCGGTAAGCCCGTCCCCTCTCTGAACATACCAACAGGGGCCGCCGTTTTCGGACGCTCCGCCCCTGAGAGACAAAAGAGGATTCAATATGCCGATTCAACTTTCTGTTGTGGGCACCGCGGCGGCGGCCCTCTTGGCCGCGGCGCTGGTCGCCTTGATCTCCACCCCCGTGGTGAAGTCCCTGGCCTTTCGCATGGGGGCCGTGGACGTCCCCAAGGACAACCGCCGGATGCACGACCACCCAATCCCCCGCATGGGCGGCATGGCCATTTTCCTGGGCTTCCTGCTCAGCGTGCTGATTTTTGTTCCCCTGGACAAGCAGCTGCGGGGCATGCTGCTGGGCTCCGTCATCATCGTCATTCTGGGCGTCTTTGACGACATCTACGCCCTGCCCGCCAAGCCCAAGTTTTTGGTGCAGATCGTGGCCGCTCTGGTGGCCGTGCTGGCGGGCAACCGCATCTTCATTCTGTCCAACATCAACATTTTCAGCAGCGAGCCCTACTGGGAGCTGGGCTGGCTGTCCATTCCCATTTCTGTCTTTTGGATCGTGGGCATCACCAACGCCGTCAACCTCATCGACGGTCTGGACGGTCTTGCCTGCGGCGTATCCACCATCAGCTCCATGACCCTGCTGGTCATCGCCCTCATCGTGTCCGAGCCCCAGGTGGCTGTCCTTATGGCCGCTCTGGCCGGCGCGTGCATCGGCTTTCTGCCCTACAACCTGAACCCGGCCAAGATCTTTATGGGCGACACGGGCTCCACATTTTTGGGCTTTATTCTGGCCTCGGTGTCCATCCAGGGCCTCTTTAAGTTCCACATGATCATCTCCTTCGCGGTTCCATTCCTCATGCTGGGCCTGCCCATCTTCGATACCAGCTTCGCCATCATCCGCCGGCTGGCCAAGGGCCAGTCCCCCATGACTCCCGACCGGGGACACATCCACCACCGGCTCATCGACATGGGATTCAGCCAGAAGCAGGCGGTAGCCACTCTGTATGTTATCAGCGCCATCCTGGGCCTGTCCGCCGTGGTCCTGACCACCAGCGGAACGGAGAAGGCAATTCTGTTTCTGATGGCCCTGTGTGTGACGGGCGGCTGCGCCGCCAAGCTGTTTCTGGGCCACTCCAACGGCGCTGGGAAACCTGCTGACCCCAAACCCGCTCCCCACACCCAGATCGCCGGCAACGACAATTTCTTTGGCGAGGAGGATATTTCCGAAAAATGAGCAACATCAAAGTCATGACGATCTTCGGCACCCGGCCCGAGGCCATTAAAATGGCCCCTCTGGCCCTGGAGCTGGCAAACCGCCCGGGCATCGACGCCATCTGCTGCGTCACCGCCCAGCATCGGCAGATGCTGGACTCCGTGCTGGATATTTTTAAACTGAAGCCCGACTACGACCTGAACATTATGGAGCCCCGTCAGACTCTGTCCACCATCACCTCCAAGTGTCTGCTGGGCATGGACGACGTGCTGGAGGAGGCCAAGCCCGACCTGGTGCTGGTCCACGGCGACACCTCCACCACCTTTGCCGGAGCCCTGGCCGCCTTCTACCACAAGATCCCTGTGGGCCACGTGGAGGCCGGTCTGCGGACCTACGACAAGTGGTCTCCCTTCCCCGAGGAGATGAACCGGAAGATGGTGGGCGCCATCGCCGACCTCCACTTCTGCCCCACCACCGCCAACCGGGACAACCTGGCCCGGGAGAACATCAAGAACGGCGTGTTTCTGACGGGCAACACGGTCATTGACGCCCTCCAGACAACGGTTGTAAAGGATTTTACCTTCGCAGAGGATGTGCTCAACGAGCTGGACTATGAGGGCAAGAAGGTCATCCTGGTCACCTGCCACCGCCGGGAAAATTACGGCCAGCCCATGACCAACATCATGACCGCCCTGCGCCGGGTGGCCGACGCCTTCCCCGACACCGAGCTGGTCTACCCCGTCCACCTGTCCCCCGTGGTCCAGGAGGCCGCCCACAAGTATCTGGACAACCATCCCCGCATCCACCTCATCGCCCCCCTGGCGGTGGACGAGATGCACAACCTGATGGCCCGGTGTCACCTGGTCATGACCGACTCCGGCGGACTCCAGGAGGAGGCCCCCGCTCTGGGCAAGCCCGTTCTGGTCCTCCGCAGGGAGACCGAGCGGCCCGAGGCTGTGGCCGCCGGCACCGTCAAGCTGGCCGGCGTGGAGGAGGAGGACATCTTCCGGATGGCCGGCGAGCTGCTGTCTGATCCCGCCGCCTACAACCAGATGGCCCACGCCGTCAACCCCTATGGCGACGGCCAGGCCTGCCGCCGCATCGTGGACGCCATCCAGTGGCACTTCGGCCAGCGGGCTGAGGCCCCCGAGGAATTTGGGTGCTAAGCTCTCATGTTTGATTTCTGACGGGATGGTGACTGCATGGAACCGAAAAACCGCCTGTTTATCGCCATAGCCGTCATCTTCCTTATGGTCGCGGCTATGTTTACCAGCTTTGGCCGCAGTTTGTTCGGCCTGAATCCCCCCTCGGTGGTGCTGCCTAACCCCGGCGGTGGGACCAGCAGCAGTACCTCCGCCGGTTCTCAGCTAGACCCTGACCAGTATCAGACGGTGGAGGTCACCCCCGCCACTGTTCAAAACGTCATCGCTACTCTGGCCCGGTCGGACAGCTACTACCGGGAGATGACGGTGGAGACCTTCTGGGAGGGCGGCTCCTCCGCCATCCCCCTCCAGGTCTGGGCCGACGGCGGCTGGTCCCATATCCGCCAGGTACTGTCCTCCGGCGTGGTCCGCCACGACGTGGTGGGAGAAGGGGACTGGTACTACTGGTACGATGGCTCCACCCAGTATGAGAAGGCCCCCGCTGATGAGCGTTCCTCCGATCTGGCTCAGCGCCTGCCTACCTATGAGACAGTGCTGGACTTGGATTCCAAAGATATTACCGCCGCCGGGTATGAGCTCCGGGGCGGCCTGCCCTGCGTCTATGTAGAGGTGCGGACCGACGAATCCGGCCTTCTGGAACGCTACTGGGTCAGCGTGGCCAGCGGTCTGTTGGTGTCCGCCGAGACGGAGCAGGATGGGCAGATCGTCTATCGGATGACTGCTTATACCCCTGTCACGGTCCCGTGTCCATCCACCGCTCCCTTCCACCTCCCGGACGGCACGGTACTCCATACCATCGCACTGTATCACTGACGAGGGAGCGGTCTATGGCCGCTCCCTGTTGTTTTATTCGCTCTCCGCCTTTTCCTCGTCCTCCCCCAGACCCATGATGAGAACCAGACCCAGGGCGATGACCAGTTCCAAATCGTCCCCCTCCACCAGAAGGTACAGAACGATGAGCAGCAGAAGGATGTCTCCGGTGTCGATGTTGTCCAGGTGGAGAGACTTGAGCAGGGCGGACAGCCCGCCCCCCTCTCTGCCTCCAAGCAGGGCGGACAGCCCGTCCTTCCCGTTCAAAAAGGAGGGCAGCTTGAAGCCGCCCATGGAATAGCCGCCCTGTTGCCCCGGCTGGGGATGGCCCGGCTGGGGGCGGTTTCCCGGTCCTTGACTGGGACCGCCTGGGCGATGGTTTTGGCCCGCTGGCCGCTCCTGATCCATCCGGTGCGGAGCGGACGGTTCCTGTTCCACTCTGGTATAGGATGTATCGTCAGGGATATAACGGTTATACACGCCCCTCCTCCCCCTTTCCCCCCATGGTCCCCAAAGCCACCCGGATCAAACGGGTCACCCGGGCGATTTGCAGAGCCCGGTCCAGCTTTGCCCGCCGGTCCTCCTTCAGAAAGGGCCGCAGGGCCGCCAGGAGAGCGGCGGTCCGGTCGTCGCCGCTCTGGTACTGCCGGAGCATCCCCATGGCCATCTGGATCATGGAGGGGTCCACCTGGCCCAGCAGGGCGGAGAGGTCAGGCATTGCGGGCAGCGGCGCCTGATTCCCCTGCTCCCCTTCAGGTTGGCACTCTTCCGGTGCTGCCTGCGGTTCCTCGGGAGGCGTCCCCTCCCGCCCGCCCCCATCTCCGGTAAGTGAGCGGGCCAGCGCCATGATCTGGCCCATAGCCTCCTGGTTGCCCAAGATGGAATTCAGTTTTTCCTCAAACTCCGCCACGGCTCACTCACTCCCTTCGCCGGCGCAGACTGCACGTTGTTTCTTTCCGCCTTGCGGCGAAACCTCAGAACCTGTATCCATAAGCATCCCGCAGCGTCTGGTCGGGTCTTTTCCCGCCATACCGCGTTGCTTTTCCTTGCCATACCAAAGTATGGCGGCATCAAATCGCCTTGTCTGGCAGCAAAATCCCGCCCCCAGCCACTTCGTTCTGCCTATGGATACAGGTTCTTACTCCAGCCCGGCTTTTTTTGCCTGGTCCCCGATGCGGTCCACCAGCTCGGCCCCCTCCCTGGTATTCATCAGCTGATTCATCATGGACATCAGCTGGCTTGGATCACCGGCGGCGGCGGCTTTGGCCGCCTCCTGAACGCCGCCTCGCTGCTGGAGCATATTCATCAGCTTCTGGGCATCGCTGGACGCCGCCAGATGGGCAATTGCCTCCCGATTTTTCAGCAGTTCCGCCGCCGCCGCGCTGGCCAGAGGATTTTCCTTGTTTTTGGATTGCACCGCGATCACTCCCAACATCACATTTCAATCCAGTATATGCACGCAGAATGGTTAGGTGACAGATTTGAAGATTCTGGTTTTTTCCGACTCCCATCGTTCCCTCGGAGGAATGTACGACGCCATTGACGCCCTCCAGCCCGACCAGGTCATCCACCTGGGAGACCTTCAGCGGGACGCCGAGGAGCTGTCCTACGCCTTCCCCAAGCTGCCCATCTGCATGGTTCCCGGCAACTGTGACGGCTGGACCACGGACCCGCTGAAAAAGCAGATCACTCTGGCGGGCAAACAGATTCTCCTGTCCCATGGCCACCTGTGGGGGGTCAAGCGCGGCTATGACGCCGCTGTGGCCGACGCCCGGGCCTCTGGGGCGGACATTCTCCTCTTCGGCCACACCCACCGCCCCCTGTGCCAGCAGCTGGAGGACGGCCTGTGGATGATGAATCCCGGGGCCAGCCGGTCCAGCTACGGCCTCATCACCATTGAGGACGGTCAGATCTTCTGCGCGGTCCATCCCCAGCCCTGACCCGTTTCCATTTATCTTCGACCAGGAGGTGACTTCGCCTTGAAAAAAGTTCTTTACATCCTATTCCATCGCTCGGTCTTTGTAGCCCTGGCCCTGCTGGCTCAGGTCGCCACTCTGCTGGTCATGGTGCTTGCTTTTTCTGAGTACATCCAGCCCTTTTACTGGTGCTGTATTCTCATCAGCGTTGCCGCCGCTCTGGCCATCGTAAGCAGCCGAATGGAGCCCGGGTATAAGATTGCCTGGCTGTTGATCATCCTGCCCTTCCCGGTCTTCGGCGGCATTTTCTACCTGCTGATTGGCGGCGGGCACATCCCTCAACGGACCCAAAAGCGGATGCAGGGCATCTTGAAAAAAACCGCCCAGACTCTGGAGGAGGACTTCAAGGCCGACGACCTGCTTCCGCTGGGCGGCGACGCGGCGGGCCAGGCCCACTATCTGGAACAGCACGCCGCCTGCCCCGCCTACACCAACACGGAGACCGACTACTTCCCTCTGGGGGACCTGGCCTTCCCGCAGATGCTGGAGGAGCTGAAAAAGGCCCGGCACTATATCTTCCTGGAGTACTTTATCATCCAGCCCGGCGTCTTCTGGGACAGCATCCTGACCGTTCTGGAGGAGAAGGCCGCGCAAGGGGTGGAGGTCCGGGTCATCTACGACGACATGGGCTGCATGTTTACCCTGCCCCGGGACTATGACCAGCAGCTGGCCGCCAAGGGCATTCAATGCCGGGTATTCAACCGCTTCGTCCCCGTCATGACTCTACGGCTGAACAACCGAGACCACCGAAAGCTGATGATCGTGGACGGGAAGGTAGGCTTCACCGGCGGCATCAATCTGGCCGACGAATATGTCAACCAGAAAGAGCGCTTCGGCCACTGGAAGGACAGCGTTATCATGCTGGAGGGAGACGCCGTCTGGTCCATGACGGTCATGTTCCTGACCATGTGGGACCACTGCTGCGGCTGGAATGAGGACTTTGACCGCTTCCGTCCCCCCGCCGCTCCGATTCGGCCCTGGACCGGCTACGTCCAGCCCTACACCGACACCCCTCTGGACCGGGAGACAGTGTCCCAGGCCGTCTATCTGAACATGATCTCCAAGGCGAAAAATTATATCTATATCACCACCCCCTATCTGGTCATCGACGTGGCTACCAACACCGCCCTGTGCAACGCCGCCAAATCCGGCGTGGACGTGCGCATCATCACCCCCCACATCCCGGACAAGCGGTATGTCTTTGAGGTCACCCGGGCTCACTACCCTCCCCTGCTGGATGCCGGGGTCCAGATTTACGAGTACACCCCCGGCTTCATCCACGCCAAAAATTTTATAGTGGACGACCGCTTCGCCACCGTGGGCACCGTCAACCTGGACTATCGCAGCCTCTTCCTCCACTTCGAGGACGGCGTGTGGCTGTGCGAGGCTCCCTGCATCCGGGATATCCGCCGGGACTTTGAAAAGACTCTGGAGGTATCCGAACCGATCTCCCTGCACCGGTTCAAGCACCTGAACATTCTGCTCCAGCTCTACCGCAGTATTCTGCGGGTGTTCGCGCCGTTGATGTAAATCATAGCGTCCGAGGCCGTGAGCAGGGGAGATAACGCCGGAGCGCAGGGCAGCGCCCAAGGGAGGCCGAAGGCCGTACTGGGTCTGCCCGGAGGCGGAGAAGTTATCGACCCGTCCGCGAGCGTGCCGAGGCGTGAATACAACAGCAAAAAAACCGCCGGTGGCTCCGGCGGTTTTTTTGCATCCGAACGGGGCATACTGACCTCGAGGTGATACGATGGATTCTCAATTCAAGGATTTCCAGGCCCTGCTGCGCCACGATCTTCCGGCCGCTCAGTTTTATAACAGCTGCACCGACACTCAGAAGCGAGCCATCCTGCTCCAGCTGCGGAGCATCCAGTCTCCGGAACAGCTCAGCGCCTTTGTAGACCATCTCCCCAGCGCGGCACTTTAAACAAAAAAGGAGGACCCGCGGGCGGGTCCCCCCTTTTTTATCTTAAGACGCCTTTCCCAAGGCTTCCCGTCCGCCGGTATGGTAGATGGGTTTCCACTCCACCTTCCGCACCAGAGCCACCAGAGAGATGGGAACATAGGTAAACATGAAGACGGGGAAGGTAGCGATGTACAGCAGCTTCTTATACCAGGGGATCTGAATCTGCCTCCACTCACACAAAACGGTGAGCAGTCCGTAGATCAGCAGTCCCACATAAAAATTACAGACCGCCGACCAGACGAATCCCAGGGCGGTATCCAGGATCAGGGGAATCATGTGA
>Ga0129308_1002296_pt1 | contig 16602 bp, 10 predicted proteins | sample L827metagenome_FD_94440 | JGI IMG/M metagenome (GOLD analysis project Ga0129308, IMG submission 94440) | Ring-tailed lemur group fecal microbial communities from Wisconsin, USA - L827 metagenome | ecosystem: Host-associated > Mammals > Digestive system > Large intestine > Fecal | place: USA...
AAAGGGTATTATACGGTGACAATACAAGGGGAAACCGCTGTTAACCAGCAAAACGCTGAGAGCCCTCTTACGGATACGCATAAATTATTGACTAATGAGCAACCGGTACTTGCGGTCAACCCCAATGATTCTGTTTTATACATCGAATTAGAAGACTATTTATTTCTGCCCTCTGCTTGTTGGACGACAAAAGATCGGACTTTAAATTGGCAATTGACTTACGATCCGGCTCAGGAAGCTGTTGTGGAAAATCGAAAATCTATATATTCCTTATATTTACGGGCTGCCGCTACGACCGGAAAGCCGGAGGACAAGGCAGAAGAGGCTATCGCGGTTATCAATGCCTTTAATCTGGGGAACTTTATCAAAGATATGCGAGAACAAGGTGGACGTGATGCGGATATGTATGTTCGGATTCATTATATCGATCAAATTAATCCGAAAGATAGTACCCAGTTTACATGGGGAGTAACAGATCCTTTACTTATAAACTAAAGAAGATGAGAAAGCGAATTTTATACGGCTTATTTTTATCCTTGTTTTTCTTAATGACCTCTTGTATGGGGGATGGAGGTAATTCCATCAATTATCATCGAGTAGGAGTGATACGTGAGAATCCTATGCGATGTATCTACACGGTGGATGATCAAGGGGAGATCTTTATCGTCTCTTCCTCTGAGTTTGAGAATCGGACGGATTTGAAAGATGGCGATTGCTGTGTGGTTGATTTCAAGACGAATTTTAGCGAGGAATTGGGCAATGGGGTTTACAACGCTGAGATTTATAAGTATGATTCGGTCGCTGTATGGCCTTTGCATGAGACATTGACTGATACTACGGTTGTATTGGACAAGGAGCGTCTGGTTACGCTGGACTTTAAGAAAAGTATTTATTTGGAAGGACGTTTCTTCTTGCAAACCCAACATGTAAATCATCAGGTAGACCAAAAGGATATTTTCAATTTATCCTATAACCCTGATCAGGAGGAGGAAAAAGATGATGACGGACAACGGATCTATAACCTATATCTCCGGGTAACCCAAGAGGGGGGTACCGGCGATTCCACTAAATGGGTCAATACGACCGCTTTTACGATCGATAAGTTTTTGGACCAAGCCAAAGCGATAGAGAGTAGTGAGGGGCAAAATGTGATAAATTTTAAAATAAATTATGCCGAACGCTATAATGCGGATACAACCGCATGTGTTTGGGGGGCTACCGACGTATTTACGTTGCGTTTTACGAATTAAATATATACTTTTGCTATTTAAAAGTAAACAGAGATGTATAAGGAGATATTTAGGTGGGTAATCGCTATCATCTCACAGCCGGCGAAGGCGTGGGTCTTGTTAGCGAAAAAAGGAGAGAAGCAGGAGGAGTTCTTATCCCGATTCGTGTATCCTTTGATCGGCTTCGTTACTGTCGCGGCTTTTCTGGGCGTATTGTTTACGCGGAAGGAGTTTGATTTAGAGCTGGCCTTGAAGTCGTCTATCCGGACATTGGTGTCCTCGTTCGGTGGTTTTTACCTCGGGGCTTATCTGATGAACGAGATATGGCAAGGTATATTTAAACGGGAGAAGGATTTGAAACTGTGGTTGCGCTTCGTCGGGTATTCCTCGTCGTTGATGTTCGCTTTGAATATCGTATTGATGTTGCTTCCCGAGTTTTTCTTCTTGCGGATATTTATCCTTTATACATTCTATATTGTTTGGGAAGGCGCTGGTCCGTATATGGGAGTCGAGGAGAAGATCCGTCTGAAGTTCGTAGGATTTACAACCGCCATTATATTACTGACTCCGGCAGTTATCGAGATTTTGTTATCGATGCTGATGCCCGGTTTGAGTTTTTGACAGAATAACACAAGATGAAAGAGAAGATTAGTAATAACATACAGATAAAGAATAAGCGGGCGACGTTCGATTATGAGTTGCTCGACACTTTTACGGCCGGGATCGTACTGACCGGAACGGAGATTAAATCGATCCGTTTAGGGAAGGCGAGTTTGGTAGATACGTTTTGTATCGTGGAAAAAGGGGAATTGTGGGTGAAGAATATGTACATCGCCGAATATTTTTACGGTACGTACAATAATCACAACGCACGGCGGGACCGGAAATTACTTCTTACCAAAAAGGAATTACGAAAGATCGAGGGCGCGGTTCGTGCTAGTGGTTTTACGATCGTTCCCACTCGTTTGTTTATCAATGAGAAAGGATTGGCGAAAGTAGTCGTCGCGATCGCACGAGGTAAAAAGGAATATGATAAGCGAGACTCCATCCGGGAACGTGACGACCGACGGGAGATGGATCGGGCTTTCAAACGATAAGTCGAGATGGAAACAGGGCAAGGCGTGATCGGTAGGGTTTGGGGATGTATCCTGAAAGCTCTGCCTAAAGCAGGCAAGACGTGTTTATGGCTGCTAAAGATTATTTTGCCTATTTCTTTATTGGTCCGTATATTGCAATATTCCGGGATATTAGGTCAGATCTCGGATTGGTTAGTGCCCGTGTTCTCGTTGGTGGGTCTGCCGGGGGAGACAGCCATTGTTTTTATAACCAGTATATTCTCCCCATTATATGCTCCGATCGCTTTGATCACCTCGATGTCTTTAGGAGTCCGTGAAGCTACGATATTAGCATTGATGTGCCTTACTTCCCATAATCTAATGGTAGAATCCTCCGTACAGGCAAAGACCGGGTCTTCTTTCTGGGAGATGACGCTGCTCCGTTTGATCATGAGTTTCGTGATCGCCTTTTCTTTGAATTGGGTAATGCCCCATGAAGGATGGGGACAGGTCGGGATCGCTCAAAGCGCGGCTGTATGCGATAATTGGTTGGAAGTATTCGTACTTTGGTTTACCAGCTCGATGAAGGTGGTGATTTCTATTTTGATAATTGTTACGGCTTTAATGATCCTTCATTATATATTGGAAGAGTTTAATCTAATGAAAGGATTGTCCTCGGTCTTTTCTCCACTGATGCGATTATTTGGCTTGCCTCAAGATGCCGCTTTTTTGTGGTTGGTAGGTAATGTGGTCGGACTGGCTTATGGCGGGGCTATTATGGTAGAGCAAATGGAGCAGAGGAAGTTGTCTTACGGTGACGGCAACTTGCTGAACCATCATTTGGCCGTGTGCCATTCCCTGTTGGAAGATACGATCATCTTTGCTGCGATAGGGGTACCCGTTCTTTGGGTGGTGCCTACCCGTCTGCTTTTCGCCATCGCTGTGGTATGGATCCTCCGGGGATATAGTTATATGTACGCAAGAAAGGTAAAACATATTTATGAATAAGGAACGATTTCTGCGACTCTTGAATGAGCGCATTTTGATCTTGGATGGTGGTATGGGTACCATGATCCAAAGTTTCAAACTAAACGAACAAGATTACCGAGGCGAACGTTTCGCCGATTTTCCGGGACAGTTGAAGGGGAACAATGATTTATTGTGTATCACCCGCCCGGATGTAATCCAGTCTATTCATCGTCAGTATTTGGATGCGGGAGCGGATATCTTCGCTACGAATACGTTTAACGCGAATGCTATTTCCATGGCAGATTATGCGATGGAGGCCTATGTACGTGAGATAAATCTGGCCGCCGGACGATTGTCGAGGGAAGTGGCGGATACCTATATGGCAGAGCATCCGGATCGTACGATCTTCGTGGCCGGATCGATCGGTCCTACCAATAAGACAGCCTCTATGAGTCCGGATGTAAGCGATCCCGCTTATCGTGCCGTCACTTACAAAGATTTGTATAATGCCTACAAGGAGCAAGTCGAGGGACTTGTTGACGGCGGGGTGGATATCATCCTTTTCGAGACTACTTTCGATACGTTGAACGTAAAAGCGGGATTGGAAGCGGCTGAGGTCGTGTTGAAAGAGAAAGAAAAAGACCTGCCGATTATGTTGTCTTTGACTTTGTCCGCGCAAGGTGGACGAACATTTTCCGGACAGACTTTATTGGCCTTCTTGGCTTCCATACAGCATACACCTATTGTTTCGGTTGGCTTGAACTGCTCTTTCGGAGCGGCGGATATGAAGCCCTATTTACAAGAGTTGGCGAAGTATGCCCCCTATTATATCAGTGCTTATCCGAACGCCGGATTGCCGAATAGTTTTGGTACCTATGACGAGACGCCGGATAAAATGGCCCAACATGTGAAGCCTTTTGTGGAAGAGGGATTAGTGAACATTATCGGAGGCTGTTGCGGAACGACTCCGGCGCATATCTCCCGGTATCCGGAGTTGGTGAAAGGAGCTAAACCGCATATCCCGGCTCCGAAACCGGATTGCCTGTGGCTGTCGGGCTTGGAACTGCTAGAGGTGAAACCGGAGAATAATTTCGTGAACGTGGGAGAGCGTTGTAATGTGGCCGGTTCTCGGAAATTCTTACGCTTGATAAAAGAAGGCAGTTATGAGGAAGCGTTGACGATCGCTCGTAAGCAAGTGGGGGATGGCGCCCAAGTGATCGATATCAATATGGACGATGGTATGTTGGATGCCGTGAAAGAGATGAAGACTTTCTTGAACTTAATCGCCTCCGAACCGGATATTGCCCGTGTACCCGTCATGATCGATTCTTCCAAATGGGAAGTGATCGAGGAAGGCTTGATGTGCGTGCAAGGAAAGAGCATCGTGAATTCCATCTCCTTGAAAGAAGGAGAGGAGGTCTTCCTTAAACATGCCGCCCGTATTAAGCAGCTGGGTGCGGCTGCGGTCGTGATGGCTTTCGACGAGAAAGGACAGGCGGATACCTATGAAAGAAAGATTGAGATTTGCGAACGGGCCTATCGCCTATTGATCGAGAAGATCGATTTCAATCCCCAAGATATTATTTTTGACCCGAACGTATTGGCGATCGCTACCGGTATGGAGGAACATAATGGCTATGGTCTGGCGTTTATCCGTGCCGTTGAATGGATCAAGAAGAACTTGCCGGGTGCGAAGGTGAGTGGTGGTGTAAGTAATTTATCTTTCTCTTTCCGAGGGAACAATCATGTACGCGAGGCTATGCATTCCGTATTTCTATATCATGCGATTGGGAAGGGGATGGATATGGGTATCGTGAATCCGTCTACCTCCGTACTTTATGAGGATATAGAGCCGGAGTTCCGTACCTTGTTGGAAGACGTGATCTTGGCACGCCGTCCGGAAGCTGCCGAGGAGTTAATTACTTATGCTCAAAATTTACATGTACAAACTTCCGGAGAAACTCCGGAGAAGCATGAGGCTTGGCGTGAGCTTTCATTGAAGGAGCGTTTGGAACATGCCTTAATCAAAGGGATCGGAGACTATTTGGAGGACGATTTACAAGAAGCCTTGCAGATTTATCCGCATGCCGTGGATATAATTGACGGTCCGTTAATGAGCGGAATGAATAAGGTCGGCGAGTTATTCGGTGCCGGAAAGATGTTTCTCCCTCAAGTCGTGAAGACCGCACGTACGATGAAAAAGGCCGTGGCTATTTTACAACCGGCCATTGAATCTGAAAAGAAAGCTTCCGGCTCAGCGAAGGCCGGTAAAGTGATTTTCGCTACGGTAAAAGGGGATGTACATGATATCGGTAAGAATATCGTCTCTATCGTATTGTCTTGTAATAACTACGAGGTGATTGATTTAGGGGTAATGGTTCCCGCAGATGTGATCATAAAGAAAGCGATCGAGGAGAAACCGGATCTGGTTTGCTTATCCGGCCTAATAACCCCTTCTTTGGAAGAGATGGCGCATGTCGCGGACGAGATGCAGAAAGCGGGACTTACGATTCCTATGATGGTGGGTGGCGCTACGACCTCCAAACTGCATACGGCGGTGAAGATCGCTCCGCATTATGATTATCCGGTGATCCACGTGTTGGATGCCTCACAGAATCCGTTGATCGCCGCCAAACTATTGAATCCGGATACCCGTGACGCTTATATCAGGGAGTTGGAACAAGAACAAGAAGCCTTGCGTGCCTCTTTAGGGCAGAAGAAGGAAGTCTTGGTTTCTCTTTCTGAGGCTCGTAAGCATCCGATTGAAATAGATTGGACTGGATATACACCGGTTGTTCCGGCCCGGATGGGCGTACATGTTATCCCTTATATCCCCTTGGAAGAGGTGATCCCTTATATCCACTGGACTTTCTTCTTTAGCGCATGGAAATTGAATGGCCGTTTCTCGGAGATCTCCCAGATACATGGTTGCGACTCTTGTCGTGCCTCTTGGCTGGCAAGTTTTCCGGAAAAGGATCGTGCGAAAGCCGCTGAGGCGATGCAATTGCATAAGGATGCTGTCCGGCTGTTGAATCGGTTGGTCGGCATGAAAGCGGAGTATTGTAAGGCGATTTATGGATTTTTCCCCGCGAATAGCGAAGGAGATACGATCCGGATGGGGAATACCGCTTTACCTTTATTACGGCAGCAAGCGAAAAAGGAGGAAAGTATCTACAAATGTCTTTCCGATTATGTATTGCCGATTTCTGAAGGACGGACCGACTATGTGGGAGCCTTTGTGGTTACGGCAGGAGCTGGTGCGGATGAATTGAAGGATGAATTCGAGCGAGAAGGCGATACCTATAATTCAATGTTGCTGCAAACCTTGACCGATCGTTTAGCGGAAGCTACAGCCGAATATCTTCATGAGAAAGTACGTAAAGAATATTGGGGATATGCTAAAGACGAATCCTTGTCTATCCCGGATCTTTACAAGGTGAAATACCAAGGAATCCGTCCGGCTATCGGTTACCCTTCTCTACCGGATCAATTATTGAATTTCACATTGGATGGATTGCTCGATATGTCGCGAATTGGTGTTTCGTTAACCGAGAATGGTGCCATGTATCCTACGGCTTCGGTCAGTGGAATTTATATTGCTCATCCCTCTTCTCAATATTTCATGATCGGTTCTATCGATGAGGAGCAATTGAAAGATTATGCGAGCCGCCGGAATTTAACGGAGGAGCAAGTCCGAAAGTTATTGAGTAGGAATATAGGATAATTTAGTAGCATCACTGCAACCCGGGTTGCAGTGATGCTGCAATGCCTGTGCAGTAATACTGCAACACCTATTGCAGTAACACTGCATAGGCATTGCAGTAAAAAATCGATCAATACGATCTATCTGCCATAGTAATGCTTGGCGGAAGGAACCATGATAACGTTCAACTCCGGATCAGCCATGTCTGGATCGATCGGGAACATCGGTCTCACGATATTCTTATAGGGAAGCTTCTTGAAGTCCTGATCCACGCCTCCCCTTGTAAAAGCCATCACCCAATCCGCTTGTATATTGTACCATTGGGTTACAAGGTAACCTTGTTTAACCATTACGATATCCATTTCCTTCGGGTCAATTCCTGAACCCTCTAGGTTTGGAGTGGGAGACGATGTACCTACTACCACATAAATACTTCCTGTCTTTACTATAGCGATATCCCTTTTCCGTCTCCATGATTCTGCGTTCTTGTCTTCTTCCGGGCTGACATAAACCACGGTACCCGACAATTTCACGGGACCTTCGTAGGAATTATCGACCATGGCACCTACCATGCCTTCTACGTGTCCGCCTACGCCGACCTTACGTGCCTGCTTAACCACTTCTTCTCCCGGGATGGAGCAATAAAGAACGCTCTTTCCCTTATCAGTCTGGAATTCCGGACGCTTCAAGAGTCTCGCCAAAGTCCAAGTGACCTCGCCTGAGCCGCCTCCGCCGGGATTATCTCCCATATCACTGATAAAGAAAGGCTTCTTTTTGCTTGCTACTGCCAAATCGATACATTTCTCGAGCGAATATCCCGGAGCTTCCAGCGAGAATTGCTTACGGACATCCCAGAATTTCTGGGCGAGTTTCTTCGCCCCGGCTTTTACCTGTTCCTCATCGTCACCGTAAACCATCACGGTTCCTTGGTTCCGTGGGTTGTCTCCCCAAACATAACCGATCCAGATCCCTGCGTCTATCACTCCGGGCATGGCTTCAACCTCGGGAACCAATGCGTACAGCGATTTCGCAGGCTCGACACGGGTACTCGACCATTCGCCGGATACTAGGACAGGAACAGCGACCCATGCCTTGTATGCCGGACGCCCTTTCCCCGATTCCAAACGTTCCAACAAATTGACAACCCCTCGCCGATGTGATTCGCGAGAATCCGCATGCGGTGCCTGACGATAGGTCGTAATTAAATCGGAGTTGAGAGCTACCAACCAAGACGTATTTCCGTGAAGGTCCATCGTGGTGGTAGTCAAGACATCGTTTCCGATCAAGCTACGCACCTTCTCCATGAATTCGCCCTCGGGATCGGCTACGCCTTCCACGCTACAAGCTCCGTGGTTATAAAACCAGAAAGCGTCATATGGCATATTGGCCTTGATCATCTCCAATGTTTTTTCCACAAATGCGTCGTACGATTCTTTTGTCACGGGGCCTCTTCCACCGCCATAGCCAATCTGCGTGGGAAGCCAAGTGGCCGCCTGTCCCATTGCGGAGTCTGGGCTGAGATAGTCCGGCATTCTTACGGGGTGTCCTACGAGCGGCTGCCTATTCGGGACGAACACGCTGTTTTCTATCTGTATACCGGCAATACCGATACGAGGTTTTTTCTTCTGTCCAAAGGCCTCTCCAACGAACGATACAGCCAAGAGACAGATTCCGAGCAATACTAAATTTCTATTCATACTATTATGATTTTTGCGAATTGTTATTTCCTTATTAATTAGTTATTAAACCGTCACTAATATCAATCTCGGTTTGAGGTATAGGCAATACTTCTGCACCAGCGGTGAAAGGAGTCTTAGCTCCAAATTCCGCCTTCTTGGTTCCGTTAAATACTTTCTCGCCCCATCCTACACGTACCACGTCAAAGAACCGGAAACCTTCCATTCCGAACTCCAAATGACGCTCATTCATGATGTCTTCAAACAATTGGCTTCCTGTATGGTTTTTAGGAGCCAAGTTGACATGGCTTCTTACCTCATTCAGATACTTTTGCGCGTTAGCGATATCGCCGCTGAAATAACAAGCCTCGGCATAGTTCAAATATACCTCCGCAAGACGGATAAGCCTAAGGTTCGTGGGTTGGTTATTTCCCCGGTTCTCCTCTCTTTGTCCGGGCGCGAGATATAATTTGCGATTGTACCAACCGGTTCGGTCGTCCGTGACGGGTGCCACATCACCTTTGGCTGCGGTCTCGATCTCTATAGCCTCTTCCGTGGAGAGGAGAGTGGTCTTCTTTCGTATGACATCCCCCTCGGCATCATAAGCGTCCGCCAAGGCCTGTGTAGGTTGCGCGCAACCGAAACCGATCGTCATGTTTCGGGGCATAGACATCAGCACGTGGCGGTTACCGTTATTTACATTATACGAGCTTTGGGTGGGAGAGTTATACATATTCACCTCAAGGATCGAAGCGGAGCAGTGCTCGCCGTCCAGTGAGAACTGCCTAGCGTAATCCTCCGGAGCGACCAAGCTATACTCGCCCCCACACTCATTCTGGAATTTCTCGAATACCTTTTTTACCTCATCGTATTTTTTCTCATATAGGTAAATACGTGTTTGCATGGCAATGGTCGCGCCTTTGGTGATCCTTCCCGCATAGCTTGACTCGTAGTTAGCCACCTCGCTTTTCTTCGGTAATGCGTTAACCGCGTCGTTCAGGTCTTGCTCGATAATCGCATATATCTCCTCTACAGACGCACGCCCGAGTCTCTCATGATCGAGATCCAAGACTCCCGTATAGCAAGGAACACCGCCGAAGGTTTTCACAAGCTCGAAATAGGTGTAGGCACGGATAAACTTGGCCTCACCGATCATCTGCTCCCTGTTATATTCCGAGAATAGGGCATCGTCTGCCGTTTCCATATCCCGTATAAACAAATTGGCCTTATTGATACATTGATAAGAATACCGGTATTTGTTCAAGATCTCGGTATGATCCGCTTGATACTGATAGTTCTCCAGCAAGGTGAAGGTTTGCGCGTCGTTCGAAGAACCGCTGTAGGTGGCGTCGTTCGACAACACATCACCGAAACATTGCATCGACCATGTGTAACGGAAGTCTTTCATGCAGGAATAGACAGCGGTCAGACGCAAGAATGCTTGTCGTTCTTCCGCGATCTCTCCAGCCTCCGGACTGCCTAACGGAGCTAAATCCAAATCCGCGCAACTGCTGAACCCTGTTAAAATCGCCAATGCGACTCCTATGATATATTTGTTTTTAAACATGACATTATAAATTTTAAAAAGAAACATTAATACCTCCGGTGAATGAAATGTTCTGAGGATAGATACCGTAATCTATGCCTCTAGACAAAGAGCTGGACTGACCCACTTCCGGATCCATACCCGAGTAACTGGATATCGTAAACAAGTTCTGGCCGCTTACATAAAAACGTACTTTTTGTAGTTTTATCCTCTGCGTGAGAGAAGCGGGCAGGGTATAACCTAACTGGGCGTTTCTCAAGCGGAAATAAGTCCCGTTTTCTACGTACATGTCCGAGAAGCGGTCATTGTCGTTTACGTCCGTAGCCGTCAGGCGAGGGATGTCCGTATTTGTATTATTTGGCGTCCAATAGTTCATTAACGCTCTATCCTTGTTCGTTATATCGTTCGGGAAGTAGGTATAATAACGCATCGCGTTAAATATCTGATTACCGATCGTTCCACCAAACTGCAAATTGAGGTCGAAACCTTTCCATGCCATCCCCATGTTGATACCGTATATGATATCCGGAATAGGATTACCGATCATGCATCTATCACTCGAGTCTAACTTGCCATCGCCGTTCGTGTCTACGAACAATACATCGCCCAATTCGGCGTTCGGCTGGAAATCCGCCCGCTTAACGGCATTCAGCTGTTCCTGTGTTTGGATAAGCCCGTCTGTCTTATAGCCCCAGAACGCGCCGATAGGCATCCCTTCATTCGTATAGGTGAGGTACATGCTTCCGTTTCGGAAGGGACCGTCGGAGATGGGTGTGCCACCATTCAATTTCGTCATGCGGTTACGGATGGTCGACATATTTACTCCCACGTTGTATTCGAAACCGCTTTCGGTCTTGTCTCTCCACTCGAGATTCATCTCGATACCACGGTTGTTCGCCTCGCCGATATTGGTGTAGGTATTGCTGGCATATCCCATATAGATAGGCATAGGAGCGGCCAGTAGCATGTCCTTCGTTGTCTTGTAATAATACTCGAAGCTGAAGACCATGCGGGTGTTAAAGAAGCTTGCGTCAAGACCGATATTCAGAGATTCTGTGGTTTCCCATTTAATATCCGGATTGCCCAATCTACTCACGGCAATACCTTGATACAAGGTCTCATTTCCCCTCGCTCCGAATAAAGCGCCGTATTGTGTGCTCAATGACAGCAAACTGCGATCTACATAATTGGTTATATTCTGATTTCCGATCTGTCCCCAGCCCCCGCGAAGTTTCAAGGAGGAAACCCATTCGGCGTTCAATTTCTGGAAGAACGGTTCGTTATCGATTCTCCAACCTAGAGCGAACGAGGGGAAGTTACCCCAGCGATTCTTGGAAGAGAACTTAGAGGAGCCGTCTCGCCGGAAAGTGGCCGTAATAAGGTATTTGTTATTGTAATCGTAGTGTAGGCGGCCCAGATAAGACATCAAACCATATTCCGTGGCGCTATTGCTGGCCGTGGTCTTGTTCTTGTCCAGCGTAGCGTCTATATAATGTAGGTTATCCGACTCTCCGATAAGATCTCTTGCGTTTACGCTCAAGGTTTCCTGCTTACCCCATTCGTTGGTATAACCTACGAGAGCGGATATGGAGTGCTTCTCGGCAAAGGTTTTCTCATACGAAAGGGTATTCTCGAACGTATAGTAGTGCCCTTTGGTCTGCGACTTCGATAAACTACTCTCTAAATTTCTTTGGCTTGAGGATACCTCATAGACAGGCGAGAAGGTTTTATTGTCTACCCTTCTGATTTCCGCTCCGAAGCTGCTCTTGAACTTCAATCCTTTTATAATCTGCCATTCCCCATACATATTGCCGATGAAAGCAAGTTTCTCTCGTTGATTATCCCGATACATGATACTTGCCAATGGGTTATAGTAGTCAATATAAGGAGAGTAACCATATGAACCGTCTGCGTTTTGGGCGGGAGTTACCGGATCCAAGCGGATCGCGTTACTTACGACACCATAGTCGGAGTCGTATACATTGCTATTGTTGCGCTCGCTAATACTTGCGTCGGTAGATCTTGCGATCGAGGCGTTGGTACCCACTACCAAATGATCTTTGAGCACCGTTTTTTCCGTACTTTGACGGACACTGAACCGTTCGTAGTTAGATTTCTTTATCGTTCCATCTTGGTTGATATAGTTCAAGCCCAGATTGAATTTATAGTCGTTCTCTTTACCGCCACTTATGCCGACACTGTAGTTATGCATAAAGGCTGTATGTGTAATCTCGTCCATCCAGTTGGTGGAAGTATTACGATTGACAAGGGCCAAGTTGATGGGAACACTTCTCACGGTGTTCAATTGCTCTTGATAGTCGTACCATTCCGGGCCAGACATCAAATCGAGGTTATTCAATATTTTGTTCATACCCCAATACGCATCGAGCGTAACGGTGGTTTTTCCAGCGGCGCCTTTTTTCGTAGTGATGAGGATTACGCCGTTCGCGCCACGGGAACCGTAGATAGCGGAAGCGGAAGCGTCTTTAAGCACTTCCATAGACTGTATATCCGATGTGTTCAGGTAGTTTATATCCGTCACGGGCATCCCATCCACGACGAACAATGGTTCCGCGTCGTTTACCGTACCGACACCTCTGATACGGATCGTGGCGGCGGAACCCGGAGAACCGGAACTGGACGTAACGGATACACCGGTAGCCAAACCTTGCAATGCGGTAGAAACGTTGGCCACTGCTTGACGAGCGATTTTCTCCTCGCTCACGGACGAGATAGCCCCCGTGATATCACTTTTCTTCATCGTACCGTAGCCAATCACTACCACCTCATCCAACTTTTGTGTGTCCTCTTGCAAGGAGATGCTTAAAACCGATTTATTGCCTACCGGAATCTCCTGGTTCATATAACCGATATAGGACACTTGTAAAATAGCACCTTTAGGTACTTCCAACGTGAATTTTCCATCTATATCCGTTATTGTCCCATTTGTCGTCCCTTTCACCATCACATTGGCGCCAATTATCGGCATACCGGCAGCATCAATCACGGTTCCGGTAATCTGACGGGTGTTCTGTTGAGGGGTGGATACGATTGATGGTGTCTCTATCATCATGATGTCGCTTTTAACATGCATGTTTGGGGAGTGTACGGAAGCGTATACACCTGTGGTGAAAACAAATAACGGGATTGAGGTTAACTTCATGACTCTGCCCAATTTAGTTTTTGTGTTTAATCGGGGTTTAGGATTCCCCTTACAAATCTCATTCATACATTTGTGATATTTTAGTGTTAGTATTAATTGATTTAAAGGCGTTTAGGTACTTGCTTGGCTGGGATATGTTGCCATATCTTCCAACCCATTTCCCTACTAGATATGATTCATGATGGCTCCTGTTTCATAGGCTCTCCTTTCTTTAAGATTAACTTTAGTAAACTAAATATGTTTATTTGGTTGTTTGATTTGCAACAACAGTTTGCAATATTCGTGAAAAAAAACGACACCTGCAAGCAAGTCTCTGCTAATTTAATATTGTGTATTCAATCGATAGAAGTCATTAATACGGCTTAATTATGTCAATTTGTTATTTCTTGACTTTTTCTTATTACACTGGCATAGAAATCGAGATTTATATCTAAATTTGCTCTGTGGGAACATTAAAAGCTGAACGGTTATGAAAGCATTACCTTATGGAATATCGGATTTCCCCCGCATCATGCGGAAGAACTATTACTACGTAGACAAGACGCGGTTTATAGAGCTGTTTGAACGTCAGCCGTCTTATCTGTTCTTGATCCGTCCGCGACGTTTCGGTAAGTCGCTGTTTCTGGCCATGCTGGAGACATATTACAGCATTGACTATGCGGACGACTTTGAGGCGATATTCGGAGATTTGTATATAGGCAAACATCCTACGGAAGAACACAATAGTTATATGGTTCTGCGCTTCAACTTCTCAGCTATCAGTTCTAAACTGGAGGACGTGGAGAAGTCGTTCTGCGAGTATTGCTGCATGGTGATAAAGAACTTTATCCTGAAATATGAGCACTTGTTGGGCAGTGATGTTTGGAAGGTTGTCAAACCTGACGAGACCAATCCTCGGCAAATGCTGGCGGCCCTCAAGGAATATATCAGCCGCACGGATTGTCCGCGCATCTACCTGCTGATTGACGAGTACGACAATTTCACCAACACTATTCTTTCTTCCTACGGTCAGGAACGCTACCGGGAAAAGACGCACGGTGAAGGCTTTATCCGTGGTTTCTTTAATAACATTAAGGACTCTACTTCCAATGCCGGTGCTGCGGTGGAACGGCTTTTCATTACAGGCGTCAGCCCCATAACGATGGACGATGTGACAAGTGGGTTCAATATCGGGACAAACATCAGCATGCAGCCACAATTCAACAACATTATCGGATTCAGTGAGGATGAGGTGCGGGAAATGATTACTTATTACAAGGATGAAGACGCACTGCCGGAGGACGTTACAGTGGAAGGACTGTTGGAGATAATGAAGCCGTGGTATGATAATTACTGCTTCTCCCCTCAAAAGTTGGGAGAACGGATGTACAATTCTGACATGACACTCTATTTCTTGAACAGTTACGTGCAGCAGCAGATGCCTCCTATATCGATGGTCGACAATAATATCCGTACGGATTGCAACAAGCTCCGTCATCTGGTGCAGATAGATAAGACGTTCGGTGCGAATGCCTCTGTCATTCAGCAGATAGTGGCGGAAGGTAGCATCACGGCACAGATTTCCACTTCCTTCCCGGCTGAAAAGATGACTGATACGGAGAACTTTAAGAGCCTGCTGTTCTACTTCGGAATGCTTTCTATACAAGGTACTGATTTCGGAAGTGCCGTTCTTGGTATTCCAAACTTGGCTGTACGCGAACAGCTTTATACCTATTTGGTAGAAGCCTACCGCGAAGCAAATATGTTTGACTTGGATCTTTCTTCTTTCTCCGGTTTGGTGAAGAATATGGCTCTCCGTGGCGAATGGGAGCCCGTCTTCCGCTTCTTTGCCGGAGAATTGGAACGTCAGAGCGCCATTCGTGAGTTCATCGAGGGAGAAGCACACGTGAAAGGTTTCCTGCTAGCCTATCTTGGACTGACGCAAGGCTATGTACTCTTCCCCGAGCATGAGTCTTCCAAAGGCTATGCGGACTTCTACATGATGCCGGACTTGCTGCATCAGCCGGAGATTGCCTACAGCTATATCGTGGAAGTAAAGTATGCACGGCGTGACGCTTCGGAAGCGGATATTGCACTGTTGAAACAGGATGCAGCCGAACAACTGAAACGCTATGCGGCGGATGAGAAAGTGCTTCGCACTAAAGGGCATACGGAACTGGGGCTCATTACACTGGTATTCAAGGGATGGGAACTGGTGGTTGCAGAGAAGTTATGATATCATATTGCTTTGTAAAATAAATGTTTGCATGAAAGTTGAAAAACAGAATAAGAAACAAAACTTAAGCCTCGGCGATTCTAAAATTGTTGAAAGAAAATCGTCAATAATAGACAATAGACCGGAAGCAATTATGCGGAGAAAAATGATAAATGATATTCGAGTAACTAATAAAAATACATTTATCGCAGATAATAGGCTAAAAATCGGCATACAGAGACGTGTATTGAATGTAATAAATGCCCCTCATTCTGCTAGATCAATGTGAGTTATACAGCGAGCACTGTGGAAGTATGAAGGACGCCAATGGGAATGTTATAAAGGAGAAGGAAGGAGCATACCCCACATTGAAGGCAGTACAGGAAATATTTACGATGATGAGACAGAAACTTTCTATTCTGATGAAGCAGAATATGAAAATGTACAAAGGCTTTTAAGCGAACTGGGAGCACTGGGATTTTCTGGACAACTTTCTATTTTAGAAAACGATATAAAAGGAACGGCTTATTCAGATTTTAAAGAGAAAATGATAGTAAGTATTAAAAAACTTATTCAAAAAGAACTAGGACGAAAGTTAATCATGGATATTGCTAAAGGAGGATTTGTCGTTACAATCCGACCGTCCAATGAAGATACAGAGCCTCATGCTAGTCCCACATGGCGAGAACGGAAAGAAACAGGTAATAGAACTGGCGAAAGAAATGAAAAGGAAGAACCGGGTGAGGGAGTAGAGGCTACAGTAGTGATTCCGGCAGCTATGGACGATAGTAGCTTCCAATGCTATAATGCGGATTTTGAACTATGCGATGAGCCTTTGTTTGTTATTCTTGGTCATGAGTTGATTCATGCCTATCATATGACTAAAGGTGAAGCTTATAGTAATTCGAAAAAGCCGGATACAGATCCGGAGTACGATAATAAGGAAGAAGAAAAAACAATTGCTACCGACCTTCTCTTTTCCGAAAATATGATACGAACTGAACATGGATTTATGCCGCGTTTTGGTCATGACGGAATAGAAATTTTAGATGAAACTATTGATCTGG
>Ga0129308_1002297_pt1 | contig 16598 bp, 15 predicted proteins | sample L827metagenome_FD_94440 | JGI IMG/M metagenome (GOLD analysis project Ga0129308, IMG submission 94440) | Ring-tailed lemur group fecal microbial communities from Wisconsin, USA - L827 metagenome | ecosystem: Host-associated > Mammals > Digestive system > Large intestine > Fecal | place: USA...
AACAATCCTCAAAGCCCGTGAGGGCGACCCAGAAGCCGTGAACGCTGTCCTGCTCCACTACGCCGGATATATCCGCTATTTCTCAAAAGTGAACGGGCAGGTCAACGCCGAGGTGGAGGACTACCCTGACCCTGAAAGGGCAAATGACCCATGAGGTTGATTTGGGCATGGATGCCAAGGGCAATTTACTCCGCATTGAAAATGCTTTGGACAGAACACCGGACCGGCTGCGCGCTGTGCAGGCCCAGCTTGAAAACCTCTATAACCAGCAGGAGGCAGCAAAGGCCGAGGTCGGCAAACCGTTTCCCCAGGAACAGGAGCTGACAGAAAAGACCGCGCGGCTGGTGGAGCTGGATTTGATTCTCAACCTGGACAGTAAAGGACGGAACCAGCCGGAGCAGGCAATCGCAAAAACCAACCGCCCCTCGGTGCTGGATAAGCTGAGAACTCCGCCAATTCACGGCGCACCCGACAAGCCCCATAAGAAAGAAATGGAGGTACGATAATGAAAGAGATTCCTGTGTATCAGCATACCGGCACCTATGCCCGTGAGCATGGGGAGCTGGAACAGTTCCGCAATTCCTTCCGGGCGAATATCGCCTGCAAAGAGGCGATTGAGGCGGCCATCAGAGAACACTACCGGAACAACTGCCTTGGCAGCGAAGCGCCGAAACAGGTGGTGGACCAGTTCGGCTATGATCGCGTTTTCCATGTCCTCGCCAATACGGTCAAGCAGATGGATTGGGACGGACGCATCTCCAATGACAACAAGGCGTGGGCCAAAACCGTCCCCGTTTGTGAAAACAAGGATGGACTTGGCGGCGACCGTAACTGCTACTTTGTCGTGAACAGCCACCCCGGCCTGACGGACCTGTTTCTGACACAGACGCGGAAAGAATTTGCCCTTGCCCAGCAGCAGGAGAAGCCCTCCGTCCGGCAGAAGCTGAAAGCCCCGCCGGAAAGAAATGCGCCGAAAAATTCGGCGCATTTCAAGTCCCAGGAGCGTTGACCATGGCAAAGCGGAAACGGGAGATACAGTTAAAGTTCCGCGTCACGCCCCAGGAGCGGGAGATGATCGAGACGAAGATGGCCCAGCTCGGCACTACCAACATGGCCGCTTATCTGCGGAAAATGGCGATTGACGGATATGTGGTGAAACTGGAACTGCCGGAGCTGCGGGAGCTGGTTTCTCTGCTCCGCTATTCCAGCAACAATCTCAATCAGCTGACCAAGCGCGCCCATGAAACCGGGCGCGTCTACGATGCCGACCTGGAGGACATCCGGCAAAATCAGGAGCGGCTTTGGACGGCTGCGGAAAAGATCGTCGCTGAACTGGCGGCTCTGAAATGAATGTGAGGGGCGGCACAGGCTGCCGCCCCTCTTTTCTCATATCCTTGCAGAACGCGGCAAGATACGATACGCTTATGTCAGGAAGGAAAGGAGTGTTGAAAATGAAGTCGATTTTGAAGTTTGCAGCTGCCCCCATTACCATGGCCCTGTCTCTTTTCATCTGGCTGTGTGCGGGCCTTATCTCTTGTTCCGCTTTCCTATTCAAGCTGGCGAGTGTGCTGCTTTCCATTCTGGCCTTGGCCGTCCTGATAACCTACTCCATCCAGAACGGAATCATCCTCCTGGTGTTCGCGTTCCTGGTCAGCCCCATGGGACTTCCGATGCTGGCGGTGTGGGTGCTGGGAAAGCTGCAAGGCGTCAACGCAGCTATGAAAGGCTTCATAAGAAGTTAAGGACATCTGAATCAGGATACGCGGCTCGCATCGTTATGCGGGCCGCTTTTCTTTTGAAAAGGAGGATAATCTCGGGTGGCGACCACACGCATCATGCCGCTGCACACCGGCAAAGACCGCACGGTCGGGCAGGCCATCAGCGACATACTGGACTATTCCAAGAATCCGCAAAAAACGGATAACGGCCAGCTCATCACCAGCTGGCAGTGCGATAGCAGAATCGCAGATGCGGAGTTCCTGTTCACCAAGAGGCAGTATATCCAAAAGACTGGCAGAGTGCGCGGCGAGGACGATGTGATCGCCTATCATCTTCGCCAGTCTTTTCGTCCCGGCGAGATCACCCCGGAAGAAGCAAATCGCCTGGGCTGTGAGCTGGCACGGCGATTCACTAAGGGCAACCATGCCTTTATCGTCTGCACCCACATTGACAAATCCCACATTCACAATCACATCATCTGGAACTCGACTGCCCTCAGTCAGACCCGGAAGTTCCGTAACTTTTGGGGCAGCACCCGCGCCGTGCGGCGGCTCAGCGACACCATCTGTATTGAGAACGGCTACTCCATCGTGGAGGACCCGAAGCGCCACGGAAAGAGCTACAACAAATGGCTGGGAGATCAGAAAAAGCCCTCTCACCGGGAGCGTATCTGCTTTGCCATTGACGATGCGCTGGCGCAGAAGCCGGAATCATTTGAAGCGCTGCTGACGCTGCTGCGGGAGGCCGGGTATGAAGTCAAAGGAAAGAAAGTGCCGTCCCTTTTGGGCGGCGAACAGAAGAAGTTTATCCGCATGGACACCCTTGGCCCCGGCTACACCCCAGCAGATCTCCGCGCAGTCATCGCCGGTGAAATGGAGCATACGCCCCGGCGACGCATTACTCCAAAAGCTGCACCGGAGAAGCGCAGCGGGAATCTGCTGGTAGACATCCAGGCAAAACTCCGGGCCGGAAAGGGTGCCGGATATGCGCGCTGGGCTACGCTGTTCAACCTGAAGCAGATGGCACAGACGGTAGCCTATCTGCAAGAGAACGAGCTGCTGGACTACGACACATTGGCAGAGAAAGCCTCCGCTGCCTCTGCCCGGTATCACGACATATCCGGGAGAATCAAGGCGGCAGAAAAGCGTATGACGGAGATCGCCGTCATGCGGACGCACATCATCAACTATGCCAAGACCCGCGACACCTATATCACCTACCGTAAGGCCGGATACTCCAAGAAGTTTCTTTCGGAGCATGAGAGCGACATCACGCTGCATAAGGCCGCAAAGCAGTATTTCGATGCCCAGGGCGTTAAGAAGCTGCCCACCGTCAAGAGCCTGAACGCCGAGTACGCCGCATTGATGGCCGAGAAAAAAGCGGCCTACTCCGAATACCGCAAGGCACGGGAGGACATGAAGGAGCTGCTGACGGCCAAGGCCAATATCGACCGTTTCCTTGGCACGGAGGAAGTCCATGAAGAACCGGATGCCACAAAAGGAAAAGAGGCGGACCAGCGTTGAGCTGACCGCCATAAAGCGATTTGAAAAATCGCGCAGCCGCAGGACTTGTCCTGCGTTTCAGAACACGGAAACCGTGTTCTGCGGGGATTGGGGCGGAGCCTCAACAAGCATGAAACCGTGGGTTTCCGCGAAAGCGGAAATCTGCGGTTTTCGCAAAGTGGGTCCCGCTTTGCATTGCTTGCCGCTTTCCCGTACTCTTTGTTTTCGCCTACCGGGGTAAAACAAAAGACGGCCTGGGGAGGCCGTCATCATTTGCCCTTATTCTGACGGTTCGCTTTCATCTGCAATTCGATATACTCGCGGACACTCTCTCGACCTTTGCGGTCAAGCGTCAGTACATCCGCCAGTAACTCGTCTGCCGTGTACCCGGCGACGATTGGTTTTTGATACTCCTCCAAGCGTACCCGGCAGGCCGTGCGTCCCAGGAGATAGTCCACAGATACCCCATAGAAGTCTGCAAGGGGCACAACATAGTGGATAGGCATTTCATATTTGCCCGTTTCGTACTTGGAATAGTATTGCTGCGAAGTGCCGAGAAGATTTGCAACATCGGCCTGGGTCATATCCCGATCCTCCCGCAGTTCCCGAAGAATCTCACAAAACGATTTCATGCGACGCACCTCCTTCTTAATGATGCGTAAAATATTATACCGTACATCATTTTCGACTTATTGACGTCAAAATGTATTTGGCTTATAATGATTTTACGCACATCATATTTTGCTTATTCACGAAGGCGGTATTATGGAAGATTTGACTTGTGCATTTACTGGACACAGACCGTCCAGCTACAAATTCGGCTACGATGAAGAACACCCGGACTGCTGTAAACTCAAGGCGCTGATGACGCTTCAGATCGTGTCGCTCATTGAGAACGGCGTAACGACTTTTCTCTCCGGCATGGCGCTGGGTGCGGACATCTGGGGCGCGGAGATCGTTCTTGCCTGCAAGAAGCAGTATCCACAAAAGGGTATCAGGCTCATAGCAGTGCTGCCCTGCGAAAGTCAGGCGGACCGCTGGAGCGTGGAGCAGCGGGAACGCTATTTCAACATCCTGGCGGAGTGTGACGAAACCGTCTATATCAGCCGCCACTACACACGCGACTGTATGTTCCGGCGTAATCGCTGGCTGATCGACCATGCGAATTTTGTCCTTGCCGTCTACAATGGTTCCTCCAAAGGAGGTACGGCATACACTATTAACTACGCATACGAAAAGAAACGGGCGGTCATCACCATCGACCCGGACACGCTGAGAGTCCTGCCATATACCATCAACCTGAACAAATGATTCGTAAGAGCGCGGAATGAGTAGTCCGCGCTCTTGCCATAATTATGATTGGAGAATCGCTGCACAGGTTTTGTGGTATTGTATTTTTGCCCCATATTCGATATAATTAACCTGATAGATTATACTCTGTCCTCTGAAAAGAGAGCAGAGTATTGTTAAGGGGGTACCCCCTTAGTTGGTTGCGCAGCAACCAACTAAGGCGCCCTGTCTGCCGTATGATGATTGGATAGGAGCCGGGCCAGTGAAAGCGAAGCAGGAGAAAAGGACAATCATTTTGGTCGCGCTGGTGGTCTTGACAGCAGCTACCATCCGCCTCGTCAATCTGAATCTGTTAACAGAAAACACGCTGCTGCGGGACTTTATCCGGGTCGTGCTTCATATTGGCCTGATCAGCGCCTGGGGCTTATCTCTGTACCGCAGAATCGTTCAGGTCCAGGCGCGGCGTTACCTCTGTGGTGTCGCGGTCCTGATGCTCCTGTGGCTGAACTTCAAAGCTCTGAAATACTATATCGTAACAGACGTCCATGCGATTCGATACCTGTGGTATCTCTACTATCTGCCCCTGGTCTACATACCGCTGTTCATGCTGTTTGCCGCCCTGTTCATCGGGAAAGCGGAGGACTACAGACTGCCCCGCCATGTCCATATTCTTCAGATTCCTGCTCTGCTGCTGTTCCTGATGGTCATGACCAATGACATGCACCAGTTTGTCTTTCGGTTTCCGGCAAACGCATTGTTTTTCTCGGACCACGATTACCAGCGCGGCCCCGGCTATGTGATGGTGTTCGCCTGGTTCGTCATCTGCTCCTTTGCGGCCTTTGCCCTGATGTTTGTCCGAAGCAAAGCCTACCGGAAACGCAAGGAATACCTTCCGATGGCCGTGTTCCTGTTCCTGTCCGTATTCTACATACTGACCGACATGATCAGTTTCCCGCTGACGAAGTTCCTGGCGGGCGACTTGAGCACGGCCTGCTGCCTGCTGTTCTCCGCTGTGCTGGAGAGCTGCATCCACTGCGGTCTGCTCCCGGTCAACACCCGGTATGACGAGATGTTTGTCGCCTCCACCGGCAGCAGCGCCCAAATCGTGGATGAACAATACCGGGTGCGCTACGCCTCCCGGCAGGCAGAGCCGATCCCGGCAGAACAGATGGCGGCGGCAAAGGCAGGCCCCATTTCGATTGCCGATGGGAAGATCCTGCATACCATGCCCATCGGCGGCGGGTACACGGTCTGGACGGAGGATGTGTCCGAGCTGACCCGGCTGCAACAGGAGCTGACCGATACCAAGGAGGAGCTGACCGAGCGCAGCGCCATGCTGAAATACGAGTATAAGCTGGAAAAAGAGCGGGAGACCGTTGACGAGCAAAACCGGCTGTATGACCTGCTGACAGCCTCCACCCAAAAGCAGATTGGCCTGATCTCCAGGCTGATGAAGGACTATGAGCTGGCGGGCCAGGACACGGAGCAGGGCAACGCCATCCTCTCCCGCATCGCCGTCCTGGGCAGCTATGTGAAGCGGAAAAAACACATGACCCTCTCCATCCACAGCGGCGTTGTCATTACAGAGGGCGAACTGAAAAGCGCCTTTGCCGAATCCATCCGCTACCTGCAAGCCATGCATGTGCGCTGCGCCCTGTATGTGGACACCGGGCAAAAGTTCCTGCCCGGTCAAACCGCTGCCGCCGCCTACGATTTCTTTGAAGCGGCGGTGGAGGCCGCGCTGAACAGCCTGGTTTCGGTGACGGCCAGCGTCAGCGTGGTATTTGACGCGCTGCGCGTCCGGCTGATCGTTGTCTGCAAAGAGGATCTGACCGTGCTGCGGAAAGAATGGCCGGAGGCCGAGATCGAGGGCTACGATGAGGATGAATGGGAGCTGATCCTTCCGCTGAAGGGAGGGAGTGCAAAATGACCTGTTTTTGTTCTTCAACCCACGCCGCACAGATCACACTCATTATCCTGGCGTGGCTGGGCTGCCTGGCGGAGATCGCCCTGCTGGTATTCCGCGCGTCCCACCGGCATACGAAATGGCGCACTGTGGCCGACGCTGCGCTGCTGTTCGCCCTGCTGGGGCTGATGCGGTTCATGGTGGGCTATCACCGGGGAATCCCCCATACCGACATCCATCTGCCCTATCTGGCCCTGACGTCGGTTATCGTGGGCGTCCACCTCTACACCGGCGTCAACCTGCATCGGGAGTACCGGCGGAGTAAGCAGGAGATCAACGAGTGGTCGGTCAAGGAGGCTGTGGATGACCTCCCCGTGGGGCTTTGCTTCGCGGATGATGCCGGACATATCATTCTCTGCAACCGCAAGATGGATGCCCTGTCCCACCAGCTCACCGGCAGACACGCTCAAACCCTCGACAACCTGACGGCGGCCCTTGCGGATATTCCCCGGGAGTGCGGTGTGACCGCGCTGACGGATGTCTCCGACTGCTACCGGTTCCCGGACGGCAATGTATACCGGTTCCGGCGCAGCGAACTGTACGGCGAGGAGCTGCGGGGCTACACCCAGCTGGCCGCCCACGACGAGACAGAGCTGTACGACGGAAACCTCCGGATCCGGGAGAGCAACGCGGAGCTGGAGAAGGTCAACCAAAAGCTCCAGAAGATGTACGAGCGCATGGCCGACGATGTGCGGGAAAAGGAGAGTCTGGATCTGAAGGTCTGGCTCCACGACACCCTGGGTAGCAGCCTCCTGACGGTGACGGACGTGAAAAACAGTTCCTCCCTGGAGGTCCAACAGAAGCTGGAACGGCTGAGAGAAGCCGTGGGGACGCTCTCGGCAAGCCGCCCCACCATCCAGGGCACCGTGGCCGAGGCGAAGCTGAAGGCCGCGCAGATGGGCGTCCGGGTGACGCTCACCGGCTACATTCCCCCGGAAACCCCGGCGGAGCGGCTGATCGCCGCCGCCATTCGGGAGTGTGTCACCAACTGCATCCGCCACGCGAAAGGCAACGAGGTACACGTCGCCGTGACGGAGCGCTACGGCCACCTGCGGGCCGAGATCACCAACAACGGCGAGGCCCCGGCCGGACCCATCACCGAGGGCAGCGGCCTCTCGTCCCTGCGCCGGAGCGTGGAGGCGTCGGGCGGCGAGATGCACATTTCCCATAAGCCCGCCTTTTCCCTGACACTTTACCTTTCCACAAAGGAGGAACTGCTATGATCAACACAATCCTGGTAGAAGATGACCCCTATATCCAGGAGCTTTTTGCCCAGCGGCTCACGTCGGACGAGCGCTTTTACCTGGTCAAGTCCGTCCGGGACGCCTTTGAATCCGAAACCCTTTGTAATAAGGACATCGACCTGGTGCTGATGGACGTGCAGACCCTCCACCGTCATTCCGGCCTTGCGTCGGGAAAGCGCATCCGGGAGAACTGGCCCCACATCAAGGTGGTCATCATGACCTCCCTGGTGGACCCGGAGGTGCTGGCAAAGGCGCGGGCGGGCTGCGCCGACAGCCTGTGGTATAAGGAACAGGGGGTGGGAGAGCTGCTGGACGTGTGCCAGCGCACCATCCAGGGCGAACACATCTTCCCGGACCAGCCGCCGGAGATCGAGATGGCGGACATCAGCTCCAGGGACATCAATCCGGTGCAGCTGGAGATCCTGCGCTGCCATATCAGGGGCATGTCCTATCAGGACATCGGCAGGAAGTTCGGCATCAGCAAAGACGGTGTGCGCTGGCACATCCGGGAGCTGGTGCGCAAAGGCGGCTTTGAGAATACAGAGGCACTGTTCACGGCGGCGGTGGAAGGCAAGCTCATCGTCACAACGCTGAAAGACGAATGACCGGAAACACCCGACCCACTTCGGTGGGTCGGAATTTTTTTGCGTTTTTTGAAAAAACCTCCGCTTGTGGTAGTTACAGAAGTCTTGACAGCCGATACGATGAGCATCGGAGCAGTATCGTTTCACCCCAAAACGGCGTTTTTCGCCGTCAGAACGGAAAACCGCTCCGCAGAATATTGGGCCGAACGGATACGCGAAAGGGGATGATGAATCGATGCGTAAAATCATGCTGGATATGCAAAGCGGCATCTTTGCAAGAACGATCCAGCGCATGCTGTTGCAGGAACTGGATGATTACCAGGTCATTATTTCCGAGCATCCGGACAAGACCGTGCAGCGGTGCAAAACCTTCAAGCCCTATGCGCTGCTGATGGAGGCCACCGGCTACACCCCCTGGATGCTGGAGGAGCGGCTGGCGATCCGGGACAAGGTCAAGCAGAATGACCCGGACTGCAAGATCGTCATCCTCGTAGATGACCAGGCGGACAGCGAACTGGCCCAAAAAGTCAAGGATGCCAAACGGGAGGGAAAGATCGACGCGTTCCTGTTTGGCTCTGTCACAGAGCAGTATATGGCTGCCGTCATGGATAGTCTGTAACGTCCAACAAACCCGGCGGCTGTGGCTGCCATGGGAAAAGGAGGAGACACAACGGGCAGCAAAAAATTATCCGAGCTGTTTGACGCGCTTCGCCCGAAGGCGGGAAGCAGTGAGCAGCCCCCGGTGCGGGAACCGCCTGACCTGCCGCCAAGCCCGCCTCCTCAGGAACTGGCGCGGTTCACCGTCTGTATCACCGGCACGGACGACGGAACCTGGCAGGGCACGGTGGAAGCGGAGGGGGAGTGCTTCCGGTTCCAGAGCGAGATGCAGCTGCTGCGGTGGCTGTGGAAGCGCTGTCCGGCCCTGCTGCCGGACACATCACACCCTGGCCCGGGCGGGCCGGAAAATGAACCTTTCAGGAGTTAGGAGGTAAAACATGAAGAAACGAACACACAAGGCACTGAGCTGGCTGCTGACCGTTGCCATTGTGCTGGGGATGCTCCCGGCCATGAGCCTGACGGCGGCGGCAGTGGAAGAGGAAGGCATTACCATCAACGCATCGACCGGAGACAGCAGCGGGAGCGGATGGAGCTATACGAAAAGCACCGGATTCCTGCAGCTCAACAACTACAACGGCGGCCCGATCGAAATCTCAGGAGTGGAGATCACCCTGTTCCTGACGACCGGCACAGAGAACACCATCACGGTAAACACTACCTACAACTCATATGCCGCAGGAATAGTATGTGACAATAACAACGGGATGACAATCACCGGAAGCGGCAAGCTGACGATCAACGCCACCTCCTCCGGAGAAGGCTACACGAAAGCTGTTTTGGTGAACGGAGACCTGACCATGCAGAGTGGCGAGATCGTCATCAACGCCAGCTCTGAGGAGGGGTATGTCTGCGGCGTTGATGCCGGAGCTGTTTCCGTTAAGGGCGACAGCAAGCTGACGGTCAACACCACCACCGGCACATACTATGCCTATGCGATCGACGCCACGTCCCTGCTGGTCGAGAGCGGGGCGCAGCTGGACGTCAATATGACCGCCGAGAATCCACCCAGCGGTTTTGGCGGCAGCGGACTGCACACCAGCGGCAATATCACTCTGTACGGCACGGTGAACGTAACTGCAAATGGCAGCGGCATTAGCGGCATTGTTATCAGACATACCGTGGCTGATCCGGCGACGGGCTGTCTGGATATTCGGGGCGGCACCACCATCCAAAACGCTGCCTGCGGTATCTACACGGACACGGCCGTTAAGGACTCTTTGCCGTACGACGTCTATGTCCGGGGCGGCACGCTGAACATTAGCTCCACCCGTTCGGGCAGCCAGGGCATCAAATGTGAGGAAAACGGCGTCTTTGTTGACAGCACCACCACCATCCGCACCGATGCGGAGTGTATCGTTCTCCCCGCCGGCAACACCGACGGCAGCGTCGTATTTCCCGGCCAGTATCCGATTTCGCTGACCAGCGCCAACAACAGGCCGATCAATTTGGGCGATGACGCCAGCTCCAATACGGCCACCCGAACGATCAGCTTCAACTTCGGCTCGGGCGGCAGCCTGACGGCCGTCAGCAAATCCACCAACGCCGACTACAAAACCATCCCCATCGGAGGCTACGTTACCTTTGGCAGCAACAACTGGCTGATGAACGGGCGGTTGTCCACCGATACAAGCCAGATCAGCTCCAACGGCAGGCTCATCCTCAGCGAGGACGGCACGATGAAGGTGGCCTATTCTGCGGACGACCCTCGCATCGACAGCATGAACATTGCCGTCAATAATTTCACGCATTACAAGTATTACAACGAAGTGACGGCCACGCCGGACAGCGCGACCTACACCATTCAACGGGTTCAGCTGAATGAGACGCTCAGCAATAGTGCCGGCGGTGGAAATTTCATTGAGCCGTGGGAGACCCATGAGCTGATGGTCTCCGTCCTGCCGGCGGAGGGCTATAGCATCCCCTACGGCAGCTACCCGAATGTCACAATCGCAGGACAGACCGCCGAGTATTTGGGCAGAACCAGCGGCGGCGGTTATGAGTATTCCATCACAGAGGAATTTGGAGAGTATTACTACAAATATGTGAACCTGCTGATGGATGCGCCCGCGGCAGGGGTGACGATGGAGCAGTATGTCACCAACAACATCCACATCGAGGGTGAGAACTCCCTGCCCTACAGCAATCTGGAGATCACTGAGGCGGACTGCTATGATGTAACGCCGGATTCAGAGGATCTGTGGACGAATCTGAAGTCAACGGATGTGTTCAAAGAGGGTCATTACTACAACTTCTACATGACGCTCGAGATGAAGGACTCTAAAGACTGCGCAATTTGGAATAGTGGCGGCTCGGTTGCGCAAGTGAACGGGGAGGACATTACAACCCCGGCAGCGGTTGTGGATGCAAGCGCTTGCTATGAGTATGTAGGGATGACTGATAAACATAACGGCTACATTTATGTTGCTCCCATCTTCCAAGCCACCGCGGCTCCGGACGGCATTACGGTATACTGCAACGCCGGTGCTGATCACCTGGAGGGCCCCGGCTGGACTTGGAGCAAGGCCGTCAATATACTGACGCTGGAAAACTACAACGGCGGCCCCATCAAAATCTACGGCGGTGGCGCCCAGACGGTGGAGATCGCGCTGAAGGGTGACAACAATACTGTCACCGTGACCGAAGCCACCGGCACGAACTACTGCGCGGGCATCGAGGTGGTAAACGCCTCTGAGGTCACCTTTTCCAGCTCGGGAATGCTGAATGTCAACGTCAATGTCACGGATCCCGAAATTGTCAATGCCTACGGCCTCTATATGAATCACAGCAGCATCGGCAGCGGCGATGTGATCATGAACAGGGGAAAGCTGATCCTTTCTCCCACCGTTTCCACCACCAATTGCCAGACCTATGGCATAAATACCCCCGGCGATGTGACCGTGGGTGAGGATGCCACGCTGCGGATTTATTCCACCAGCTGTGGCGGCACACACCAGACGGTAGGTATTTACAGCATCGGCAGCGGTGCGGTCAGTCTGGACGGTACGGTGGAAATCCAGCAGACATACGCCGGTACCGGAACCGCCGGCAGTAACTGGAGCAGTATCTACGCCAAAACCATCTCCATCGGAATAGCCGCCGAGGTCACCGTGCAGATGCCCCAAAACCGAGAACACGGGCTGTACGGCGCGAAGCTGGCGGCCAAATCCAACTCTACGATTGGCAGCGACTGGACAAAAACCGATGCCCCTTATCGCTATTTTGAAAACGACGACTGTCTGGTAACAGTCACCGACCAAAACGGCGACGGCAATTACGAGTCCTTCCGATACGAAAACATCCCTTATCTGGTCTTCGTGGAGGATGGGGAGTACTACGGCATCCCCGCAGGCAAACAGGGCACGATCTATACCGGCCTGGCCCTTGAGGCCTCCGGCGGCAGCGGGGAGTACAGCTACGCGCTGACCGGTGAGGTTCCAGACGGTTTGTCCATCAACGAGGCCAACCAGCTGGTCTATACCCGCCCCAATCCCCAGGAGAACGCCATCGACGTCACAGTCCAGGTGACGGACAAGGCCGGCTATTCCAAGACCATTACCGTCACCGTCGGCGCGGTGGAGGCGCTGACCGTCACCGACGGCATCTCGATCAGCGGGACCACGGGCGACACAAGCGGCGCCGGCAAAAACGGCGGCACCTGGAGCTATGTGAAATCCACCCGCACCCTGACGCTGAACAGCTACAAAGGCGGCGGCATCTACGCCAACGGCTTCAACACCCTGAATGTGGTGCTGGTGGGAGACAGCGTTGTCGACGGCAATGTTCTGAGCTGGGCGACCGGCATCTATTGCGACAACTGCAACCTGAACATCTCGGGTAACGGCAGCCTGATCATCAACTCCACCCAGACAGGGACGAATCAGCACGCCCGTGCCGTGATCGCCAACACCATTACGCAGAACGGCGGCGATGTGACGGTGAACGTCGCCTCCGCCTTCTGGCACCATGCGCTGAGAGCCCAAACTGGCATTTTCATAAACGGCGGCAAGCTCACCGTCAACGCCACAAACAATAATTCGGCAGCGACCGCCGACAGTCAGCTGGTTCGCACCGAGACCGGCGAGATTCTGGTGGGAGAAGACGCGGAGCTGACGGTGAATGTGACCAACAACAGCCGCGACTGCAGCGATATCGCCATCTATAACGCTGCCAGCGCCACCACTGACACCACCAATAACGGCGACATCAACATCCGCGGCAAGGTGACCATCATCCGCACAGCGGATAGCATCGGTACCGTCAGCGGCATTGTCAACGCCAGCACCCAAAATAACACCGACGGTGTCATCACCATCAGCGACGGCGCTGACGTTAGGCTTGCCGTAGTAGTCGTTATCGCTCCTTCTCACAACACGCTTGTCCTCCCGGTCAAAGTAGTAGGTCGTGTCACACCAGCAGAGCATATTGATGGAGTTGTTATAGAGCAGTTCCAGCTGGGGAGTAAACTCCGAAATATTGTTGCGGGTGCTGGTGCCCGTGGTCAACAGCTTGCACCGGCAGCGCCGGAAACAGTCTAAAGCGGCCTTTGCCCGAACCGAGTAGGGATTGGAGATCTCATCGCTTTCATCCAGCACCAGTTGGATCTTCTGATGGTGTAGCTTGACCCACTTTTTGATCTGTTTGCGAAACTGCCCCATCTTATAGTGGCAGTTGTCGTGTAGGAACCGTCTATCTGTTCAAACTTGAACACGGCTCCTTGGAGAGCGGAACCATTCTGCTTGTCGATCTTCTTGACGGTGAAGTGACGCTCGGTATCGTCCTGGATGGCCACAAAGGCCGCCTGGCCCGCGGTGAAGGTAATGTTCCGGGGGGCTACGATGGAGAAGCCCTTGGGTGCTTTGGTCTCAGAAAGTACATAGGTTTCATCCACGGGGAGGTCTACCCAGGTCACCATACCCGTTCCATCGCTGATGCCAGTCTTAACGGTGCCCTTGCTGCCGGTCAGGGTGAACTCCGCCCCCTCCAGGGGCATGGCTCCGCCGTCCACCTTCTGGATCTGAAGGCTGGCGGTTTCCGGGGTAGGTAGTAATTTCTGCCGGTGACGGCATCATTATAGGTGATGTCCACCGTGAGCCATTGCCCGTCAACATAGACTTCATTCCAACTGTGATTTCCAGATTCAGACGATGCTATGATACAAGGGATATTGGCCGCTCCGCAAAGAACCGCAAACGCTCTTGTATAGTTCGCGCAGACGCCATAGACAGGGGCTGTGTGCGGGGTAAAAATATCTTGCAGTGAGCCCTCGTTTCCCTTGCCGTAATCCAGCAGATCACATAGATAGTCATTGAACGCAAGAACCTTTTCCCTGTCCGTTTTGCCTTCAAGAGATTCCAGCTTGGGCTGGATGAGCGGCAGCACTTCTTTGGCGGGGGCAATCTCATGAACCTTGATGATGGTATAGCCAGGGAACTCGTACTGGTTTTTGGTGTACGGCTCTGCGCTCAGGTAGTAGTCATATACACCGCTGATGTGACCCAGAACTGAGGAAAACACATGAAAGTCTTCCTCTGGAGGGTTGGGAACCAGCGTGTGGGCATACAGATAGCCGGGATTGAAGTTGTTCCCATCGTTCCCGGCCAGGATGGTCTCCCGGTCAACGATGCTCTGCCGGATGGCGTTGTACCACCCCCTGCTGTAGCAGCCGGTAAAGATTTCGGGATTGGCTGTCTGGCTGAAATCCTCCCGGCTCCAATCTGCCTGGGTAATGACTTTGCCGGTAATCGTGCCGTCCGGGGAATAGGTGATGCCATCCTGCTGAGTCGGTGGAAGCTGGGTCGCTAGTTCATCCCGCTTCTGAGCGGCATTGCAGATCAGCACCGCCATGTCGCCCCGGTTAATGGTCGCACCCTGGACTGCCGCTTCCCCAATGAGGCCCAGCTCCACAGCATAGGAGCAGGCGGTGTCGTAGGCTGTCTGGCCGTTGGTTTTGTCCAGCAGCTCCTGCAGCTCCCGGCGGTCGGTAGTAATGAGTTCCTTTTCCATCTGGCTGCACTTGATCTCCACCGTCACATTGTTGTTATTGGTGCTGATCAAGCCGCTGCCCCGCTCGAAGTGGGTGATCTCCATGACCTCGGCCTCGGAGAGATGGAGAATGGACTGAACACGCCGGGCCTCTTCCTCCTCCAGATTGAGCAGGATCTTGGTCTTGGCGTTGTTGATGATACCCTTGCCGTACTTGCCATCCTCCAGGGCGAAGAAGTCATTGATGTCCTGAGTGGCGCAGATTGCGCTTCCACCGTATCCCCGGATAATCTTGAAAATCTCCAGAACGAACTCGGCGGCCAGACGGTTGCTGTTGGCGCCGATCAACTGCCAACACTCGTCGATGAAGATGGCCTTTTCCTCGGTGCGGTTCTCCTTGGTCTTATCCCAGACGAAATCCAGCGCCACGAACATCCCCACCGTCAGCAGGTCGCCTGTCAGCTCGGAGATGTCCAGCACTGTGTACTTGTTCCCCAACGCCACATTGGTTTGCTGGTTGAAGGTGCGGGCGGAACCGTTGACCAGGCGGTTGATGATATTCGCCAGCCGCTTGGTGTCCGCCGACTGCTTCAGGACTTCATAGAGATCGCCCAGTACCGGCATTGTGCGGTACCGGTCGGGGCACTCCGGGTCCTCCAGGGTGCTGTTTTCATGGGTAATGCCCTTCAAAGCGTAGGTGCGAATGAGAGCATCATCCAAAAGCTGCCGCTCCTCATGGCTCATGTCGGGGATAAGCAGGCTGAAAAAGATATGGAGCCGCTGGATCTTTGCCGCCAGCAGGGATTTCTCCACACCAGGGCCGTCCAACATTTCATCCACGGACTTGTCCACTCTCCGTATTTCCATCACATTGATACAATTTTGCGAGGCTGGAGAGATCTGAATGAACTCCCCGCCGATGTTGGAGCAGGCCCGGTGGAATTCATGCCCCTTGAGCGGGGCAACAATGAACACCTGGATTCCTTTTCTTCTCATTCTTGTCGCCATCAACTGCATCGTGAAGCTCTTGCCGGCGCCGCTGGTGCCTAAGATGGCGATATTGGCGTTTTTGTAGACGCGGGAATCAAAGATGTCTACGATGATGAGGGAATTGTTGTGCTTGTTCACCCCCAGGAGGATGCCGTTGTCATCGCACATCTCGTAGGAGGTGAAGGGGTAGCAGCTGGCCGCCCCCAGGGTCAGCACATTCCGTTTGGAGCGTTCATAGAGCCGCCGCTCCAGGGAGATTAGCGGGAGAGAGGATAAAAAAGCCTGCTCCTCGAAAAAGGAACAGGTCTGAACATCCATGTCCTGACTGAGCAGGAGTTTTTTCATCTCCGCGCTTTTCCACTCCAAATCGTCGATGCTGCCTGCGGTGATGGTGATAAGCAGATTCAGGTAGTAAAAATCCTCGTTGTTGCCCAACCCATCCTTGAGAAAGTAGCCGCTCTGAATGGCCCCGTCCAGGTCGTCAAAGTCAGTATTGGTGTCGCTGGCCTCTTTGATTTTGCTTCGGTTGATACGGAGCTGTCGGCCCAGCTTCCTTATCATCCGGTCTTTGGGCTGACGGGTAAGGAACATACCGTAAAATTGCTGCGAGAATGCGACGCGGGCATCAAGATGGGCGTGGCGTCCATCGACGATGTGCTGGAGCATGTGCAGGCGAAGAACTTCAGAGACCGGCTGAGTGTCT
>Ga0129308_1002298_pt1 | contig 16586 bp, 16 predicted proteins | sample L827metagenome_FD_94440 | JGI IMG/M metagenome (GOLD analysis project Ga0129308, IMG submission 94440) | Ring-tailed lemur group fecal microbial communities from Wisconsin, USA - L827 metagenome | ecosystem: Host-associated > Mammals > Digestive system > Large intestine > Fecal | place: USA...
GGCGTTGTCGGTGAGTCCGGCTGCGGCAAGTCCACCACCGGCCGTGCGATTTTGAAGCTCCTGGAGCCCACTTCCGGTAAAATTATTTTTGACGGGGTGGATATTACCAAGTATAGCCGTTCCAAAATGCGCAAGCTGCGCACAGAAATGACGATGATCTTCCAGGACCCGTTCTCCTCTTTGGATCCCAGACAAAGTGTCATGCAGCTAATCAGCGAACCGATCAAGGAACACAAGCTGCTGCATAGCAAGGATGAAATCCAGAAGAGAACATTGGAGCTGATGGATACCGTTGGCTTGGCCCGCCGGTTTGTCAACTCCTATCCCCACGAGCTGGACGGCGGCCGCCGTCAGAGAATTGGCATTGCGCGCGCGTTGGCCGTCAATCCAAAGCTGATCGTCTGTGATGAGCCCGTGTCTGCGTTGGATGTCTCCATTCAGGCACAGATTCTGAATTTGTTGAAGCAGCTACAGAAGGATATTGGCCTGACTTACATATTCATTACGCACGACCTCTCCGTTGTCAAGTATTTCTCTGACGATATTGCGGTTATGTATTTGGGCCAGATGGTTGAGAAGGCAAATTCCGACGAGCTGTTTGCCAATCCGCTGCATCCGTATACGCAGGCGCTGCTGTCCGCCATTCCGATCCCCGTGGTCGGCAAGGACAAGGCTCCGCGCAAGCTGATCCGCGGCGAAATTACGTCGCCTGTGAACCTGCCGGACCAGTGCCGGTTCTTGAAGCGCTGCGACGCTTGCCAGGAATGCTGCGAGAGCGGCAAAAATCCGGAGCTGCGTGAGGTTGCACCAGGCCACTTTGTCGCCTGTCATTGCGTCAAGTAAGAAGATTTGGGGCTGCTGTAGACGCCGCTGATGACTGCGGCGTCTGCGGCAGCTACAATTTTGATTCATTCAGGAAGGAAGATTTTTGTGAGTAAGGTTTTCGCGCATCGCGGCTTTAGTGGAAAATATCCGGAGAATACGATGCTTGCCTTTGAAAAAGCGATCGAGTTGGGCGTTGATGGTATCGAACTGGACGTTCATCTTTCAAAGGATGGAGAACTGGTCATCATTCATGATGAAAAGGTGGACCGCACCTGTAATGGCACCGGCAAGGTCAAGGATATGACGCTGGCTGAACTGAAGACGCTGGATGCCTCCGCCGGTTTTGCCGGGCAGTTTGGTGTGAATCGCATCCCGACGCTGCGGGAGTATATGGAGCTGGTGAAGAATCTGCCCCTGATCACAAATATTGAGCTTAAGACCAACATTTTCGAGTACGATGGCCTGATTGAGAAGGTCTATGCGTTGATTCGGGAATATCACTATGAGGACCGGGTCATTATTTCCAGCTTTAACCATTATTCTATCATTAAAATGATGAAGATAGCGCCGGAGCTGAAGTATGGCCTGCTCAGTGAAAGCTGGATTGTTGACACCGGCGAGTACTGCAATCGTCTCGGCGTGCCCTGTTATCATCCGCTGCGCGGCAATTTGACACCGGAGCTGGTCAAGGACATGAAGGACCATGGGCTGGAAATCAATACCTTTACGGTCAATGAGGAAGAAGAGGTGCGCCGTTTTTATGCCCTGGGTATTGACGGCATCATCGGTAACTATCCCGATATGACCAAGCGTGTGCTGGCGGAATGTGCTGCCGCAGAGGGCAAGTAATCTCTGTGCCCCGAAGAATCCCATAAAAACACGGAGTCTGCTGCAATCTATGCAGCAGACTCTCTGATTATATGGTCTTTGGAATTGCCTTTCCTGAAAAACGGATTTATAATGTGGCCATATCCCCAGCTTCCAGGTGGATACTGACGCCGTTGACCTCGACGCCTTCCTCTGCGGAGATGAGAATGTATTGCTTGCCGCCGATCGTCTTTGTCTGGATCAAATCTTTTCGCTCTGGATTTACATGAACGACCACATCCGGTGTGCGCAGCTCAAGCTGCTTGGTTTCAATCAAATTTCGCGGACTGAGCATTGCATCTGTGCCGAATGCGTTATCAAATTCCACATTAAAGGCGGCTACGTGGGCTTCGGAGACGCCGTGAGACTCCAGGACGGCCCCCAAATCCTCTCGCATTATGATCAATGGCTCTGCCTCCTTGGCCGCTTTGTGGGCTTCCATGCGCTCGCAGAGGTCGTCATGAACTGCTTCTACCAGTTCGTAGCGGCAATCATCCTGAAGCGCTTCACTCAAAAGGGACTGAAAGGCCTCCTTTTGAGCAGCCGCCGGCATGGGAATTTCTGTGTGAAACACAGCGTCGACAAAATTTTGGTTGCTCTCTTTGATATTGTGTGTATAGTACAGCGCATTGTAGAGATTGGTGCGGCGGCCGTCAAAGGCAGGGAAGAGAAAGCCGAGCTCAGGCGGAGACACGACAAAATCTGTGCCTCGGTTGCGGAAGGTGCTTTCGTCAGCAACATAGCGCAAGGCAGGTTTTGTCATTTTCACGGGGCAGATGCTGCATACCACATAGGAAAACACGTTGCCGTCATCTTCGAGCTGCGCGCCGTCTTTGGCGCGGAAGGGAACATCGTAGACATCGTGGGCCAGCAAAATCACGTAGTTTGACTCCATGCTGACCGTCGGGATCACGGTTTCATAAAATTGCTTCCGGATTTCTTCATCCTTCAAAGCGGAATCCCGTAGCGCCATCAACAACCTGTGCTCATCGCTGTCTGCAACCTGCTGCGTCCGGAATGTAATGTCGATCAGGTTTTTGTTTTGCGGGCCGGAGAGCGTCCGCTTGAACAAATTCAGATATTTTCCTGCTTCATCTTCAGTCATCAGGCCGAGCGATTGGTCAAATTCCGAGATGATTTCCCGCTGTTGACTGACGTAGCAGCCACAAATGTGGGTAATATTGTGTCGATCCGGTCGAAAACGCCGGCGAAGCTCTGCAATTTCTTTGTCGTTCATAAGTACCTCGTTTCTTGGACGGTTATACTGCGGAGCGCATGACAGAAAGCTGCCATGATTTATTTTATGGTTAAAGCAGAGACAGCGCTGCTCAAAGCCATAGGCGGTATCCGCAATGCCAACATTATAGCACACCTTTTTTCTGAAAGCAAAGGTGAAGTACCATAGGCGGGGGAAACCCGCAGAAGGAGAAAACTATGATTGTATTTTTCACTGGAACGCGAAACAGCCGGTATGCCGCGCAATTTCTCGCGGACAAACTGGAAGACGAGCTTGTCGATGCCACGGCACTGATAAAAGCGGAAAAAGAGGCAAAGCTGCGCTCTGAGCGTCCATGGATCTTTGTCTCACCGACTTACGGATGGCAAATTCCGCATCTCTTTGCCAAATGGATTGAAAATGGAGATTTTCGTGGCAGCCGGGATGCGTATTTTGTAATGACATGCGGCGATGGGATCGGAAGCGCCGGAAGACGCAACGAAGCGCTCTGCACGCGGAAGGCATTCCGCTGCCTTGGAACAGCGAAAATTGTGATGCCTGAAAATTACATTGCGATGTTCTCTGTTCCAGGCGAGGAAGCGGCAACGGAGATCCGGCGCTCGGCCACGGACGACCTGGAAGCATTGGCAGCGCTGATTCGAAGCGGCCAGCCGGTTCCGGAAGAGCCTGTCGGCCTGATGGACAAGATTTATACCAATGCTGTCAATCCGGCATTCTACCGGCTTTTTGTCAAAGCATCTCCCTTTTTGGCGACAGATGACTGCATTGCCTGCGGTAAATGTGTGAAAAACTGCCCGCTGAACAATGTGACATTGGTTGCCGGAAAACCACGGTGGGGTGATCGCTGCACGCATTGTATGGCCTGCATCTGCGGCTGCCCAGCAGAGGCAATCGAATATGGAAAGAAGAGCAGGGGAAAGCCGCGATATCAATGTCCACCCTATCAACGGGAGAAATAATCGTAAAATTGACTGTTTGGTTATGCGTCAATATGGGCTATTTTGATAGTTTTTTGGCGTGCAGCCGCACCTGCGTCGAAAGGTAGAGGAAAAATTGCACGCATTGCCGAGCCCGCAAGTGGCAGCAATTTCCTTGAGCGGCATTTTTGTGGTTCGCAGCAGAAATTTTGCTTTGTCAATTCGGGCATTGAGAACATACTCGTGGGGCGAGATGCCTGTTTCCTGTTTAAACAGCCTGGAAAAGTAGAATGGGCTTAGGGAAGCCTTGGCCGCAAGAGATTCTATGTTGAGCGGCTCATTGAGGTTTTCTGTGATATAGAATAGAATATCGTCAATAGAATCTGTACTTTTTCTACGTTTTTTGGCGCTGGGGAATGACATCAGAAATTCGGTTAAAAGAGACGTGATGCGGCGAGAAAGTTCCGCTTCATTGATTTTTTGGTGGTCGTGAAATGCGGAAAAGGTGCGCATTAACTGGTGCAGACAGCTCTGGGCGTTCTGCGGATGTAAAACATTGCCGCATTGTGTGCACACCTCGTAATATTTTCTCGCAAGCACGCCGTCGAAATGCAGCCAGAGCAGCTTCCAGCCGCCGTGCGTTCCGTAACAGTGCGGTTGATAACAATCAAGCATAAAAAAAGAACCGCAGTCAATCGGAACTTCCATGCCATCCCGGAGAAGATATCCGCTGCCCTCCATGGAGTAGGCGACCAGAAAACTGTCAAATTTGTTTCGCGCAACTTCATAACCGGGTGCATAGGTGAAGAGTCCGGTAGAAAGCGGATAGAAGAACATCTCCTGCGCCTGCGCGCTGGCGGTGTAAAGGTAAAACACGGAATGGTCGATGACGCCCTTTTCTGTCGCAAGCATGATGAAGCCCCCGTAAAACAAATATATGTCAATTATTATACAGGAAGCAGGCAACAAGTCAATTTATGACTTGAGAAAAAAGAGCAAGATTTAAAAATAGTTTGGTAAGCACACAAAATGACACCGCAACAGATTGCTGGTAAAATATAGATAATTTGACAGCAAGCTGGGAAAATGCGTGGGACAGAACATTTGCATCACCGGAATGCGATAAAATGCAGCAGCTTCGTCATATCGGCATCGGAAAAACCGCAGAAGGAGGAGCTTACTATGACTTCTAGAGAACGGCTGATTGCTGCACTGAACCATCAGCAGCCGGACCGTGTGGTGCTGGATCTCGGCGCGACGTCGCAGACCGGCATCAACGCCAGCACCCTGTATCGCCTTCGGGAGGCGCTTGGGCTGGAGCAGCACCGCATCCGGATCATTGAACCCGGGCAATTGCTGGGTGAGGTGGAGGAAGATGTGCGCAAGGCTGTCGGTGCGGATATTGTTGGCCTCTGGAATATCGGAAACTTTTACGGTTACCAGAATAAGGATTGGAAACCATGGCAGATGGATGATGGTACGCCAGTCTGGATGGGCGGAGGATTTGAGTACGACCAGGATGAAAAGGGGACAAAATGGGTCTATCCCCATGGAAACCGGAGCGCGGAATATTGCGCCATGATGCCGGCGGGCGGCTCCTTCTTTGACGCAGCGCCTCGGGCGGCGTTTGATTTTGAGCTGGATGAAAGCGACCTGACGCCACTGGAGGACTTCAAAGACGATTTCGCAGTTATGAGCGATGAAGAGGCGCGACACTGGGAAACACAGTCGCTGCATCTTTATCAGGATACGGACTACGGCATCGTCGGCATGTTGGGCGGCGGCTCGCTTGGCGATGTCGCGGTGGTACCCGGTCCGGCGGTCGACCATCCCAGAGGCATTCGCCGTGTCGAGGATTGGCTTATGGCGCAGGTGATGTATCCGGACTATATCAAAGCGATTTTCCGGTATCAAACGGACATCATGCTGAAGAATCTTGAGATTTATCATCAGGCTGTTGGCGAGCGGATTCAGGTCGTTTGGATTTCTGGTGCAGACTTTGGAAATCAGCGTGGACTGATGCTGAGCAAGCAGACGTTCCGCGAACTTTATAAGCCGTTCTATAAAGAAATCAATGACTGGGTGCACAAAAATACAACCTGGAAGACGTTCTATCACACATGCGGCGCAGTCTATGATTTGCTGGATGACTTTGCAGAGATGGGTCTGGACTGCCTGAATCCGGTGCAGTTGTCAGCCGATGGCATGGGCGCGAAAAAATTAAAGGAAAACTATGGAGATAAATTTACGTTCTGGGGCGGCGGCGTAGATACGCAGCGGACGCTGCCGTTTGGGACGCCGGAGGAAGTTTATCAGCAGGCGCGTGAGCGCATCGAGATTTTTGAAAAAGACGGCGGCTTTGTCTTCAACACGATTCACAATATTGTTGCCAATGTTCCGGCCGAGAACCTGATCGCGATGTACCGCGCCGCACGGGGCAGATAAAGAAAATATAGATTTCAAACCGGAGCGGCACACTGCAAACGATGCCGCTCCGGTTTTTTTAAATAGGTTGACGGCTATCAAAAATGGGAACGGCGGTCAATCCAAAATCATCGGATTCTTATGGCTTTTTCGTACTAGATTCATATTTTGTATCTGAAAATGTTGGTTTTCATTCAAAAGGCAAAAAAACAAAGGTTTTTATCTGTTGGATTTGTGACTTTTTATGTTGACATTGCGAAGAATTGATATTACAATATCGATAGAGCAAAATCAATAAAAAAATATCGTTTTTGAGTGAACAACTATCATTATTTTGGAAGGGGTTTCAACATGGGTACGAAAATTACTGTGATCGGTGCTGGGAGCGTTGGCGCGGCCATCACCAACGATATTATGGTGCAGGGCTTTGCCAGTGAAATTGTTCTGATTGATATCAATAAGGCGAAAGCCTTTGGCGAGGCGCTGGACGTATATCAGGCTGCGCCGTTCTGCTCTCCTGCGATTGTACGCTCCGGAGACTATCCGGATGCCGCAGGCTCCAATATCGTGATTATCACCTCCGGTGTGCCCAGAAAGCCAGGACAGACACGTCTGGAGCTTGCACAGACAAACGTGAATATCATTAAGAGCATCACGCCGCAGATTGTCAAATACGCGCCGGATGCAATTTATATCATCGTTTCAAATCCCGTGGACATCCTGACCTATGTTTTCCACAAGATTTCCGGTATTCCCGAAAATCATATTATCGGTTCAGGTACGGTCCTGGATACAAGCCGCTTGCAGGCAGCGCTGGCGAAGCGGTTCCATATCAGTCCCAAGAACGTTCATGCCCATGTCTATGGCGAGCATGGCGACAGCTCCTTTGTGCCCTGGTCATTGGCGATGATTGCGAACAACCATTTGGCGGAGTACAAGGATCGCGCACCTGATGGCGATGCCATCCATTGGGAGGAGAAGGACTATGAGGAGATTGAAAACTTCGTAAAGACCTCCGGCGCCCAGGTTATTAAGGCGAAGGGGGCCACATTCTACGCCGTGGCAATTTCTGTATGCCATATATGCAAATGTATCCTCGTTGGCGCCGGCACGGCTTTGACAGTTTCCACAATGATGCATGGCGAGTATGGTGTCGAAGATGTCTGCCTTTCTACATTGGCCCTGGTTGGACATGACGGCGTTCGCGGCAAGATCACCAACCAACTGACGGAGGAAGAGATTGCAAAAATGCAGCGCAGCGCACAAAAGCTGAAAGAAGTTATGGCTGGCTTGGATATTTAAGCCTTTATGCGATACCCGCACCGGGATGGCCGGTGCGGGTTTTCTTTGTGCTTGTGGATGGAGGGGAATTGTGGTATCATAGCCGCGAAACAGCGGTTATAATACCGTTCCATCGCCATTTTCCTCTTCGGTTTCGTCAGGAACCGGAAAATATGGCTGGTATACCATTTTTCTTCGTTTCATGGTATACTAGAATAAAGACGACTTAAAATTTTGGAGGAACTGCAATGAGAGGAATTCCGTCCTTTGTAACAGACGTTCGCAAAAAAGTATTTACGGAGGTGGCCAGAATGGCCTACGACGGCGATTATGCGCGTATGGAGAAACTTCCGTATATCATTGTGCCAGGAGAGGTCGCAGCACATCGGGAATCGATTTTTCTGGAGCGCGCCATTGCCGGTGAGCGCGTACGGCTGGCAATGGGCCTGCCGCTCCGTCCGGTACAGGAGCACACATTGTTGTCTGATGGCGTGACAGAGAGCGCGATTGCAGAGAAGTATTATGATCCACCGCTGATTAATATTATCAACTATGCCTGTAATGCCTGTCCGACCAAGCAGTATCGCGTTACTGAGTTTTGCCAAGGCTGCCTGAGTCAGAGCTGCCATCAAGTCTGCCCAAAAGACGCCATTCGTTTTGTCCACGGAAAATCTGTGATTGACCAGGAGAAATGCATCAAATGCGGCCGCTGTGCCGATGCCTGTCCCTATCATGCGATTTTGAAGTTGGAGCGGCCATGTGTGCAGGCCTGCGGAATGGATGCGATTGGCTCAGACGAGTATGGACGCGCAAAAATCAACCATGATCGTTGCGTTTCCTGCGGCCAGTGCCTAGTCTCCTGTCCGTTCGGCGCGATTGTGGACAAGGGGCAGATTTTCCAATTGATCCATTCTATCAAGCGCGGCGATCAGGTGATTGCAATTCTGGCTCCGGCCTTTGTCAGTCAATTTGGCCCGGAGCTGACGCCGGAGAAGATGACTGCGGCGATGAAACTGCTGGGATTTGACTCCGTTGTGGAGGTTGCGGTTGGCGCCGATCTCTGTACGTTGGATGAGGCAAAGGATTTCCTGGAGCATGTCCCAGAGAAGCAGCCGTATATGGGCACCTCTTGCTGCCCAGCATGGATTTCGATGGTCGATGTCTGTTTCCCGGATCAGAAGAAAAATATTTCCATGACGCTTACGCCGATGGTGCTGACGGCCCGTATGGTAAAGAAACAAAACCCGGGATGCAAGGTGGCCTTTATCGGACCATGCGCAGCAAAAAAATTGGAAGCCAGCCGGGAACATATCCGCAGCGACGTGGACTTTGTCCTGACGTTTGAAGAGCTGCAGGGGATGTTTGAAGCAAAGAATGTCTGGTATGCCGATGTGGTGGGGAATGATCCTCTGGATCATGGGTCTGCCGATGGACGTGGATTTGCAGTCAGCGGTGGTGTCGCCAGAGCTGTGGAAAATGTCATCCATCGCATGGAGCCAAACCGGGATATCAAGATCATGCAGGCGGAGGGCCTTCGCGACTGCCGTAAAATGGTGCAGCAGGCAAAAGCCGGAAAATTGAATGGCTACCTGCTCGAAGGAATGGCTTGTCCTGGCGGTTGCGTGGCCGGAGCCGGGACCATTCGGCCAATCAATAAAGCAACGGCGCAGATCGCATTATATCAGAAAGCGGCCCCGCTTCAAACAGCGGAGGAGTCTCCCTATGTGGACCTGGCGGAGAAGCTGGACTGAGCGGTATACCGGGGCACTATCCGATAAAAGTTCTGTTTAAGAAAAATGCGCTGCTCAAAAAGCAGTGCATTTTTTATCAAGCGTTGGTTCCCTGATATGTTTTTCGATATTGAAGGGGACTAGAGCCCGTTTGTTCCTTAAAGAATCGGTTGAACGTTGACAGCCCGCCAAATCCGACAGAGGCCGCAATGTCGATCACAAGAGTGTCCGTTTCAATCAAAAGACGCTTTGCCTTTTTCAATCTCAGATTGTCCATATACGCTTTTGGGGTCATGCTGTAGACGGTTTTGAAAACCTCAACAGTTCGCCGCTGCGAAAGGCCAAGCTCACGCAGTCCGCCGTTCCACGCGGATTGCTGTTCGAACAAATCGTCAAGGCGCTGCTTCACAAGTTCGGCCATCTCTTCCATGGGACGGTAGCTCAAAAGATCGCTTCTGCAGCGCTTACATGGCCGGAATCCGGCCGCCTTTGCGTCTGCTGCGGTTTTAAAGAAGCGGACATTTTCCCGCAGCGGTTTTTTTGATTGGCAGGAGGGACGGCAAAAAACGCCGGTCGATTTGACCGCATAGAAAAATAAACCGTCATAATTTCCGTCGTCGGCGATCACGGCTTCATACATTTCATCTTCCGTCATTTTGGATGCCTCTCTTACCTGCGTATTTCTTACAGCGCAGTACCTTTTTTCGGGATAAACAGCGTCTCCGTGTTGACCTTTTCCAATTTCAGCAGCGCCATCTTTCTCTCTATCCCGCCGCCATAGCCTGTCAAACTGCCGCCGGCGCCGACGACTCTGTGGCATGGGATAATCAGTGAAATCGGATTCCAGCCAACCGCCCCGCCGACTGCCTGCGCCGACATTTTTGGAAGTCCGCGTTTTTGGGCAATTTCCTTTGCAATTTCGCCGTATGTGGTAATTTGCCCATAGGGGATCCGCATGAGTATGTTCAGAACTTCGAGGCGAAACGGAGAACAGTCAAGCGCCAGCGCAGGTGTAAAATCAGGCTCGTTGCCAGCAAAATAGCAATCCAACCATTTTTCTGCCTCGGCAAAAATGGGAAGGTCCTGGTCCTGACATTCGGAAGATAATATGCCGCGGTCATGCTTTTGCCCGTCAAACCAAAGCCCGATGATTGCCTTTCCGTTCGACGCAAGCGTTATCGCGCCCAGAGGGGACATATAATGCGTTGTGTACTGCATGGTTGCTTCTCCTTTTTATTTTTTGCTTCTTCCTGAGTATAGCACAAATCGCGTTTGATGTCTTCTCAAAAATGGATATTCAATTTTCAAAGCTGAAATTCGGGACACAAGGCAATTCCAAATGACAGCGCCGTTCGATTCCATTAAGCCTACTGTTTTCAGAAATAGGAACAAAATAACGGGAACTCGGATTTTACATCGAGTCCCCGTTTTTCAAATTAGTTTCTTATGATGCGAAGAGAATTTTGCCGCTTATTTACGGAAGCGCATAGAACAGGTCCAACAGAGTATCTGTAATATCTGCTGTGTAGCTGTTGACACTGACGTTTGCCATATGGCTTCCGGCCTTAATCACAGTCATCTTCTGATAGACAGCAATACCATCGATCGTACAGGATATGGACAAAACAGGGCGTTCCGCACCCCAAAGGTTTTGCGTTGTGCTCTCAAAGGAAATATCTGTGGCGCCGAGATCCTCGTAGGATTCTTCTATTGTACCAGACAGAATTTCAACATAAGCGTTTTCGTCTAAAATAGTGCCATAGAGCACGCCGAGATTTTCAAAGACAATCTGCAGCAGCGCCATTCCGTCTGTGGAATAGGCATACATGTCGAAGAAGCTGTCGGAATTTTCCATCGCTTCCTTGAGCTCCTCATTTGTAAAGCTCTCGATACTGACCTCATTCAGCTCGGCCAATTCCTCTGCATTGGCATAAGTCCAGTTGGAATCCAGGGTGCAGCCGATTCCAAGGTACGTATTTTCATAGGTACCGCCAACAACAGAGCCGATGTCGATTGTATCGTCTTCTGACGCCTCGGGATTCTCGGATTCTTCCGGTGCGGTGGTTTCTTCTTCTGGCGCGGTGGTTTCTTCCTCCGGAGCTTTCTCCTCTTCCGGCTCTGGTTCCGGCGCTTCTTCGACAGGCTTGTCCTCAGATTTTTCCTCAGGCTGTACAGTCCCGCTGATGGTTTTCTCCCCGTCGGATTTGGTGACAGTACCGCTGACATTCTGCTTCTCTTTTCCGCAGGCCGTCATGCTGAATATCATGACAATCGCCAAAAACAACGCAAGCCATTTTTTCGCTTGTCTCACAGGCCACCCTCCTTTTTCTGTTTTTTTGAACTTTTGCATGATTCTATTATAAATTTTGATAGACAATTTGTCAATTGCCTATCCACAGGAAGGGATTGCGCTTTTTCGCCAAAACTGGTATGATAATACCATCAATTCAGAATGGAAATGGGCGGTGCGGCGATATGGGAGCTACCAAGCAGGAGAAAGCGGATTTTCGCGCTGGCAATAAAGCGTTGAAGGTAGAAATAAAGATTGCCAAAAAGGCCATATCCCGGGCGAAAAAGACAATTAAAAAGGAACAAAAACTGATTGGGAAAACCAGAATCCTGATTGGCAGGCAGTACTACCAGGATCATATCCGGCAGCCGGCAAACAATCAGGAGAAATACGCGCGCTGGTGTGGAAAGATTGCCTCGGCTGAAGAGAAAATCCAAAGCGCGTCGTCTGCACAGGATTCAATGACTTTACGACTTCAGACTGTCAGGCTGGAGCTGAAACAGAGAAAACAAGCGCTGCGGGCCGGTCCGGTTCCGGATGTGGAGATCATATAAGTAGATGGCGCCATTAGACAGGCTTTGTAACGTTTGTGCGCCGCTCCTTTGAAAGCCCTCCGGCCAATTGACGGTCGACCTGATCGGCAAACCGCGCCCGAAATATCACCGATTCTCCATATTTCTCCCGCAGAGCGTCTACCGCACGATCCATCTTTGCCATTCGATCGTATCTCGCGCCATATCCCTGTTCAAAAAAGCTAAATTGCCGTCCATAGTCTTCGCTGATTCGCGTTACCTGTACGCCTAACTGCCGCAGCGGCGTATTTTGATCCCACAATGCATCAAACAGGGCGCAAGCAACGTCGTAGAGCTCTTTCGTCACATCTGTGACGCTTTCCAGTTGGCACTGGCGACTGATGTCACGAAAGTCCGGCGTTCGCAGATGCACTGTCACACACCGGCCCTTTTTTCCATCCCGCCGCATTCGCATGCCAACCGTTTCACAGAGGGAAAGCAGCACTTGGCATGCTTCGCCCCGGCTTGCGATATCGGCGGGCAGGGTGACCGAATTGCCATAGCCTTTGTTATCCCGGGGAATAGAACATATTTGGTCTGAGCACCGGCCATTGGCAAAATGCCAGAGTGTAATTCCCGGCTTGTGGAGCCGCCGTTGGATCAGCGCCGGATCCGCTGTGGCCAGGTCGCCAATGGTATAGATGCCCATCGCTTTGAGTTTCGTTTCCGTGGCATGTCCCACCAGAAACAGGTCTCCCACCGGAAGCGGCCACATTTTTTTCGGAATTTCTTCTGGAAAAATTGTGTGAATTTTATCCGGCTTTTCCAAATCTCCGGCCATTTTGGCCAACAGCTTATTGCTGGAGATTCCGACATTGACGGTGAAGCCCAGTTCTTCCCGCATGCGCCGTTGAATCAGACCCGCTGCAGTCATCGCGGAGCCATAAAGCTGCGCTGTTCCAGTCATATCGACCCATGCCTCATCTATGGAGCACTGCTCTACATCGGGAGAAAAATCATGCAGGATAGAGATAAACGCCCGGGAAGCATCCACATACAGCCCATAGTCTGCCTTGGCGACGATCAGAGATGGGCATTTTTCCAGCGCTGTTCCGAGTGGCTCTCCGGTACGAATGCCGAACCGTTTGGCCGGTGTGCTCTTTGCTAAGACAATCCCTTTGCGGGATTCGCGATCGCCGCCAATCACCGATGGTACATTTCGTAAATCAAGGGTGTCGCCCAGGACCTTTACACGGTAGACAGCCGTCCAGGAGAGAAAGGCGCTGTTTACGTCTACATGAAAAATAAGCCGTTCTGCCATCAGTAAACCGCCCGGAATAATACCCATCGATGTGTGCGGACCGTGTATTTCAGCTCCAGAAGCCGTTCCGCATGTTCCATTTGCGCTTTGCAGACATAAAGAAGCGCCTCAATGCCCACGTAGTTGGTCTGTTTCACGCAGACCACCTCGGATATTTGCACTGTACAAATCTCGTGGCTTTCGGATTCAAAACGGAAGCGGACTGGCATCAATTGACCATCTGTACTGCAAATTGAGATCATCTCCACGGGACAGATTTTTTGTTCCATCAGTAAACGCCTCCACATCAAACATTTGTTTTATCTTATCAAACAATCGTTCGAATTTCAATAGGAATTTTTTGGCTTTTTCAGAACGATAAACTTATGAAAAGCAGGAAGATATCTATGCTCCATTATCCATGTCTTGTACTGGACCACGACGATACTGTAGTCCAGAGCACGCCAACAATTAACTATCCCTCTTTTGCGGAGACCCTGCGGATCTTACGCCCAGGTACAGAGCTATCGCTGCAGGAATTTCAGCGATATTGCTATGAACCGGGGTTCTTTGAACTCTGCACGGATATCCTTGGATTCAGCGGAGAAGAACTGACTGTTCAGATGGAGCACTGGCGTCAATATGGCCGAACCCATCAGCCGCTGCCCTATGCAGGATTTGCGGAGCTTCTCCGGGAACAACGGGGCAGGGGAGGTATCGTCTGCGTTGTTTCGCACTCTTCCGACGAGAATATTATGCGGGACTATCAGGAAAATTTTGGCTTTCTTCCTGATTTGATCTATTCCAGCGATCTGCCCGCAGAGAAGAGGAAGCCGTCTCCCTATGCGCTTCAGGATATTATGGCCCGCTTTAAGATGGCGCCGGAAAACCTTTTGATGGTGGACGATCTCAAACCAGGGCTAAATATGGCCAGGTCCTGCGGAGTACCTGCTGCCGCAGCAGGCTGGTCCCATATTGTTCCGGAACTGGCCGAGGATTTGAAATGCTGCAGCGACTTTTATTTGGAGACAGTAGATAAGCTCTACCATCTTCTCTTTGACTAATGGGCAGTTTTGTGATATACTAGTTTGGAATCGGGGTGAGCACCATGAAGCATGAGGGCACCAAGCTCATCGTGAAGAATCAAAAAGTATTTCACGAATATTTTGTTGAAGAGCGATTTGAGGCTGGCATTGAACTGTTTGGCACCGAGGTCAAATCCATCCGGGCCGGAACGGTTAGCTTGAAGGAGGCATGGTGCCAGATCAAGGATGGCGAACTCTTTGTCAAGCAGATGAATATCAGCCCATATGACAGGGGGAATATTTTTAATAAAGATCCGCTGCGGCCTAAGCGCCTGCTTCTGCATAAGCGCGAAATTTTCTATTTGAGCGGGAAGGTACAGCGGGAAGGTTATGCCATTGTGCCGGTTTCGATCTATCTTAAAAATTCACGGATAAAAATGGAGATCGCCCTCTGTAAGGGCAAAAAACTCTACGATAAGCGGGACGATGCCGCCGTGCGCGATGCAAAACGGCAGATGGACCGCGCAATGAAGGAAAGGAATACAAGAGCATGAGTAATCCAATTGTCACCATCGAGATGGAAAACGGCGGCGAGATCAAGCTGGAGCTCTATCCGGAGACTGCGCCCCAGTCTGTCTATAATTTTATCTACCTAATCGGGCAACACTTTTACGACGGCAAAATTTTCCACCGCGTCATCCCCGGTTTTATGATCCAGGGAGGCTGCCCGGAGGGCACTGGTACTGGCGGTCCCGGCTATCGCATCAAGGGCGAATTTCTCTACAATGGCGTAGACAATAAGCTGAAGCACAAGCGCGGCGTTCTCTCCATGGCCCGTGCCCAGTCTCCAAACTCTGCCGGAAGCCAATTTTTCATTATGCATCAGGATGCGCCGCATCTGGACGGTCAGTATGCAGCTTTTGGCAAAGTAATTTCTGGCATCGAGGTTGTAGACCAGATTGCTGCAACGCCTACGGATTTCAGAGACCGTCCCAAGACCGAACAGGTCATGAAGCGCGTTACAGTCGACACCTTTGGCGTGGAATATCCCGAGCCGAAGAAGCTGTAATAGATTCCATTTATTTTGGCAACACTTGGGAGGAGACAATCTCCTCCCATCCGGACCAATCCAGGTCCCTGATATGGGGGCGCACCGGTTTCGACGGGGATAGTGAGGCTGGATAAGCGGGCAGAGGTGTCTTCCTCTATAATCCAGGCAAACTTTTTAAATTAACTGACAACAGACAAGTTGCCCTGGCTGCCTGATTAGGCGCCCATCCGCCCCGGGAGGACCACGAACCGGGCTCGGGTGTGATTTGAGTGGTGAACATGAGTACGGTAAGCTTTGCCCGTGCCATGCATCATGAAGCTACTGATCTCCGGAGTGTGTTTGTTCACGCCGGAGAAAGGGAATGTAAATAACAAACTACGCCCGTAGAAAGTCTTGTCAAGTTATTTTCGGACGGGGGTTCGATTCCCCCCGCCTCCACCATATCAAAGGACAAACTTTGATAGAAAAACAGCCTTCCAAGTTGGAGGGCTGTTTTTCTATTGATTCATCGTTATTTAGTATAAAAATGAGCTAAAATCGTTCGACGGCAATGGCTCTACTTGACAGGCTTCAGCGGGCCATAAAAATAGCTTGCGGTTGCGCCGCCGTCGATCAGGAAAGTAGAACCGCTGATAAAAGCGCCCTTATCGCTCATCAGGAGCTCTGCAACATTTGCCACCTCGTCGGCAGTTCCCGGACGGCCGGCAGGACAATTTACAAACATATTTTTATAGAAGTCTCCGCGAGGCCCGTTAAATTCGTCGATCGCGAGTGGGGTAACGATAATGCCGGGCGCAATACCGTTTAGCCGTGCGCCGCGTTGGCCCCAGACGACGGCCTCTGCCATGATACGCTTTTCGTTGCAGCGTTTTGCAATCTGATAGGCCTGCAAGGTGTCGCGGATGTTTTCCGGCCGGAGCATCTGCAAATTTAATAATTCCTCGGTTGGGCAGGTCGCCAGTAGCTCGTCTTCTTCTGCTGTCAGAGCAGGCATACGCCAACCAGATTGACTGGAAATTGTCACGCCGGAACCGCCCTTTTTGATTACCTTGCCGACTTCCTCCAGAAGAACGGCGGTTCCGTACAGATCAACTTTTAAAATCGCTTCAATCGGCGCCTGACTGGGA
>Ga0129308_1002299_pt1 | contig 16586 bp, 15 predicted proteins | sample L827metagenome_FD_94440 | JGI IMG/M metagenome (GOLD analysis project Ga0129308, IMG submission 94440) | Ring-tailed lemur group fecal microbial communities from Wisconsin, USA - L827 metagenome | ecosystem: Host-associated > Mammals > Digestive system > Large intestine > Fecal | place: USA...
CGACGGCGGTAGCCTCCAACGCAAGCAGTTGTATTTGGACCGTGCCGTGGCAAGAGCCGGACGATATAAATCGGATTATGAATTTCGCAGCTATACGATGGGCGATGAAAATAAAGTCATCAGGCGTCACCAGATCGAGATGTACAAAAAGTTTACGCTTTCGTTTGCCTGTATCATTTTCTTTTTCATAGGGGCTCCGTTAGGGGCTATTATCCGCAAAGGGGGATTGGGAATGCCGGTGGTGGTGTCGGTATTTATGTTTATCTTTTATTATATTATCGATAACAGCGGTTATAAGTTGGCAAGGGACGGACGTTGGGAAGTGTGGGAAGGTATGTGGCTCAGTTCTGCGGTGCTTCTACCATTGGGTATATTCTTGACCTATAAGGCGGTGAAAGATTCGGCCGTGTTTAACCCCGACGTGTATATCAATTTTTTCAGAAAATTGATCGGTCGCCAAGAATTGCGTAAAGTTGTTTTGAAAGAGGTGATTATCGAGGATATGAATCCGATGGAAGCCATTGAAAGGGCTCATCGTTTGTCTGATTCTTGTCAGTGGTTCCTTGATAAGGTGGGACGGAAGCGTCAGTCTTATTGGAAATATTGTTTGTACGGATATAACAAATCGGATATAATCGCATTGGGAAACCAAATTAACGAACTGGTCGATTACGTCTCGAACAGCCATAGTCAGATGGTGATTAGTAAGCTGATGGATTATCCTGTTTTGCGTAACTTGTGGGTTTATCGTCCGGCTCCATCGGTGAAATGGGGTTATGTATTGGCGGCTCTTTTCCCGATAGGCTTGTTGTTGTATTGGATAGGTTCACGCCAGCAACGACTGTTGCGGAATGAAGTGGAAGCTATCGTTCACACGAATGAAGAGTTGTGCGTACAGTTGGAGAAAGAGGAGAGCGATAGAATTGAAGAAAATAAAACTGTATAGATATGAGTAAAGATACGATTTTAAGTTCGATAGAAGATGCTGTCGAAGATTTCAGACAGGGTAAATTTCTGATTGTGGTCGATGATGAGGATCGTGAGAATGAAGGCGATTTTATCATCGCCGCAGAAGCCATTACCCCAGAGAAGGTAAATTTTATGTTGGCTAACGGCCGAGGAGTTTTGTGTGCTCCCATTACCATGCAGCGTTGTGAAGAATTGAATTTATACCGTCAGGTGAATCACAATACCTCTATGTTGGGTACGCCTTTTACAGTAACCATCGATAAATTGGAGGGCTGTACGACAGGTGTTTCGAGCCACGACAGGGCGGCTACGATACGGGCTTTGGCCGATCCTTCTTCGACGCCCGAGACATTCGGGCGTCCCGGACATATAAATCCTCTTTATGCCCAAGATAAAGGAGTTTTGAAAAGAGCCGGACATACGGAGGCTGCGGTCGATTTGGCACGTTTAGCCGGCTTATATCCCGCAGCCGCGTTGATCGAAATTTTGAATGAAGACGGTACAATGGCTCGATTGCCACAGTTGGCTAAGGTAGCCGAAAAGTTCGGTATAAAGATTATCGCCATACGTGATTTGATCGCTTATCGCCTGAAACAAGAGTCGATGGTAGAACGTGGAGACGAGGTGGATATGCCTACGGAGTACGGACATTTCCGGTTGATTCCGTTCCGTCAGCTTTCCAATGGGTTGGAACATATCGCTTTGATAAAGGGATCTTGGGAACCCGATGAACCGATATTGGTTCGGGTTCATTCCTCGTGTATGACAGGTGATATTTTCGGGTCGATGCGTTGCGACTGCGGGGAGCAGTTGCATAAAGCTATGCAAGCGGTCGAATCCGAAGGAAAAGGTGTCATTGTTTATATGAATCAAGAAGGCCGGGGTATAGGGTTGATGAATAAAATCCGAGCCTATCGTTTGCAGGAGGGCGGTCTCGACACAGTGGATGCCAATTTGCATCTTGGATTTAAAGCCGATGAACGGGATTATGGTGTCGGGGCGAGTATTTTAAGGGATATAGGCGTCCGTAAGTTACGATTGATGACGAATAACCCGGTAAAGAGAATCGGTTTAGAGGCATACGGACTGGAAATTGTCGAAAACGTGCCTATTGAAGTTACACCCAACGAGTACAACCGTCGCTATCTGCTGACCAAAGAGAAGCGCATGGGGCATACGTTGCATGTGGAAGAGTAAGAGAATGAGCTGCTGTTTGCCACACTCCCCGATTAGCGGGTCAGGGCGTAGGTGAGCCAAGTATAAAGAATCCCTGCCGAGGTTTATCGAAAGAACCGGAGCAGGGATTTTTGTTTTAAGACTGATACCGAAGTGTTTGTTGTGCCGGCCGGCGATTTACAACGGGTGGGACTCGATGCGTATCGTGAGATCGTCGTTAATGATACCACCTTGCCACATACCTTCGATGGTGATGGGGGTCTGACTCGTCATTTCGGTGAGCCAGATGGTGTATGCTATATCGTAGTAGGTGATGCTGTACCGGCCGTAGAAGTAGGTTTCGGTATGTGGGGGAATGATGGTCTCTTCGCCCGTCCGGTCGATTTCGGCCAGAGTCTGTTGAGTAATCTGCTGAAAACTGTACAGCGAGTCTCCCAGTATGATGCGGTTGTCGTCATCGACATAACAAGGAGTTCTCACCAGCAGGGTGTCGGTGTAGATTTGGGCAAATACAGGGTCTTCGCTGGAAAAGCAAGAGTAGTTGTAAAGCGGCTCTTCCAGAGTGGGAGTGAAGTGCCATTCTGAATCGAGGGAGTTTGAAAAGATAGTTAGACATATCTCGTCGGCCTGTTGGGTACTCTTACGGCTCCAATAGTCGAAGTGGTATTGGATACTGTCAACGACAAAGCGGCGGTCGCGAGCCGGGGGCAACTCGGGACGCTCGGGGTTGTGCGGTAAAACCGATTCTTTTTCAAAAAAACTGTCGCACGAGGTGAACAGTAGCAGAGCCAGCAGGGCGGGCAGGTAGCGGTTCATGGATATAGGGTGGTGTGTTTAGTAAGGACAACCGACGAGGCCGGAGGTATCACCTCCGGCCTCGTCGGGGGAATGGGATTCGTATTCGATTAGTTGAGCTCGACAACCAGATAGCGGCTCAGACTCCAAAAACTATCCGGGTTGGTGATTACTAAGGTCAAATAACCTTCGTTATCTTTTTGAAGTTCGTATGTGCCTTCGGGGTGATTGGTCAATAGTTTTGCTTTTTTACTGTCGAAAGGTATGTCGTGTAATTTGCGCATATCGACTGCCGTGAAGTAGTTTTTATTAAATTCTCCTTCCATTACTTTTTTCGAGGAGAACAGCCCTCCGCCTTCTACAATCTTTTGTTCTTTCAACTCTTTGTTCGTGCCCAATGCGTAATATACCGTATTAAGAGCCTCGTCTTGGGTCATGAGCACTTCTTTTTGCTGCTCGTTTTCAGTAGTGAGGTGCTCTACCTGACCGGTCAGATTCGTTACGGCCTCGTCCAATTCGGCGATGCGTACGTCGCGTTTAGCCAAAGATTCTTGTAAAGAGGTTATGAGTTGTGTTTTTTCCTCGATTTCGTTTTGGAGACGAGTCACTGTTTTTTGCAGGGCAGCCGATTGGTTTTTGTTTTGATTGAGCTGCTTTTGGAGTTTTTCCAAACGTTCTTTGTTTTTTTGCAAAGTCTCGGCAACCAGTGTCATATCGTTTTTGATTTGTTCCCGGGTAGTCAAGGATACTTCTCCGTTGGCATCTTTTTGTGTTACCAAATAGTTTTCGGCCTCTTTTATTTGCCGAAATCCATCTTCGACTTCATTCATCAGCTGGATCATTTCGTTGAAATCCGCAGTCGTTTGGGCATTGACTCTGAGCAGAGAGTCATTTTCTGCTTGAAGTTTCCTTACTTCGGTCGATTGGTTCGTACAGCCAATCATTAAAACTGATGCTGCGATAGCAGCTGTAATAGCCTTTTTCATAATCGTTAAAATTAAATTTATAGATAGGTATCGCTTTTAGGGTACTTTTCCTTTTTTTTCTCTTTGGGTTTGTCGGGAGCTCCTGCTATAATAACGACGATTTCTCCTTTCGGTTCGTGTTCCGAGAAATGAGTTATCAATTCGTCGATTGTTCCCCGTACGGTTTCTTCGTGTATTTTGGAAATTTCACGACTTACCGATGCCGCTCTTTCTCCCCCGAAAGTTTCTTTGAATTGAATGAGCGTTTTGAGCAGACGAAACGGAGACTCGTAAAAAACGATTGTGCGTGGTTCTTCCGCCAATTCGGTCAGTCGTGTAGCTCGGCCTTTCTTTTGGGGTAGGAATCCTTCGAAACAAAATTTTTCATTCGGCAACCCCGATGCTACCAATGCCGGCACAAAGGCTGTTGCTCCGGGCAGGCATTCAACGGTGACACCTCTTCGTCGGCACTCTCTTACCAAAAGGAACCCGGGGTCGGAGATGGCCGGAGTACCGGCATCCGAAATAAGAGCTATGTTTTCTCCTCCTTCTATCCGGGAGACGATTCCTTCGATGGTTTGATGCTCGTTGAATTTATGGTGGGACTGCATGCGAGTGTGTATATCGAAGTGTTTCAATAATATGCCGCTTGTGCGGGTGTCTTCCGCCAAGATACAATCTACTTCTCGCAGAACGGAGATAGCCCTGAATGTCATGTCTTCGAGATTTCCCACCGGGGTGGGTACTACATACAGTTTTGCCATACTGCTATAAAAAATGTTTTTGTACGATTTTCATGAATTCGGCGACGTCGGGGTTCTCTACGTCCCAATTCAAGTCATTCAAAATGTAATCTTCTGCTTCTTCGTATGACTGCATGGCATCTATCAGAGATAGCGTTTCGTTCATACGGATATCGCTGTTACCGAAGAGTTCACGACGGAATCTGAACCGGTCGTTCAAACTTAATGCCTTACGGAGCTCTTTGGCTTGTTGACGTTGAAGGGCTTCTTCGAGAGTTACGGGAGTTGCAGGTTCCTCTTCTTCGATGATTTCTTCCGTATTTTCCTCCTCATATAAATCGGGCTCCTCATAGTCTTCTTCCATGTCTTCGTCAAATTCGTTGGAGTCTTCGTACTCGTCATCGTTTTCGTCTTGTACAGCCGATAGTTCTTCCCCATTCAGTTTTTCCCACGGATAGAGCGTGTCGTTTTCTTCTTCATTTTCTTCGGTATCATTTTCGTGGGTGGGTTCGTTATTCTCTATGATCGGACTTTCCGAATATTCTTCCGTATCTGCGATATTATTGTCTGTGTCCAGCTCTTCACCGGATTCTTCGGACTGCTTTTCTGTGGGGATTATGTTTTCGTCGGTGATGTGAGAAGATACGGGTTCGCCGACTTTTTCGAGGGGATTTTCCATGCTTGGAATCGCATCTTCGTGTGTCGTTGTCTTTACCGATGTGAAGGGATCGTAGCGAAGTATCCCGTCCCAAAATTCAGGCTGTCGAAGTTCATGGGTCGATCGTGTAATTTCTTCGGCTTTTTCTTTTGCCAATTTCAACAGTATGGCAGGAGCCGTATCTCCCGCTTGATCGATGACAAGCAAGAGTTCCCTCAACTCTCCTAACAGGTCTATGATGTGTACGATACGACTATCTCGAAGCATAACATATACATTTAGTTATTTCACAAAAATAATGATAAAATGATAGATGTGTGTATCGTGTGAAAGTTTTTTAGTCGGTATTACTCTTTTTTAGAAAGAACCTGAGTCAGCAGAGTGGATATTTTTTGTTTCAGTTGAGCCCTCGTGCATGTATAGTTGTTGATCATGACGACTATCGCATATCGGTTTTGGGGAGTCGTGTAATATCCGGCGTAGGCGTGTACATCGCTCATGCTTCCGCTTTTCAGTCGTAGTTCGCCGGGCAGTTCTCCATGCTTCATAAATGTGGCGACAGAGCCTTCTTTTCCCGCCAAAGGAAGCGTTTGCACGAAATACTCTCCAATCAGTGAGTCTCGGGCTGTTTCTTTGAGGACGCAATTCAGATATTTGGCTGAAACTTTATTGTTGCGAGCCAATCCCGAACCGTCGTACATGAATAGTTCGAGAGAGTCGGCTTCGTAATTTTGCCAGTATTTACGGATTATGTCGATGCCTTTTTCTGCGCTCCCTTTCTCATGATCCGACAGAGACAAGAGTCGGAGTACGCTTTCGGCATACAGGTTGTCGCTGCGTACATTCAGGCTGTGTACTATATCTCCGAGATAGTCGGACGGATAGTGAAACCATGTCGTTTCCGGGAGTTGACCGAGATTGGAGTTTTTGACCTCTATTCCCGCTGTTTGAAATTTTTCTTGTAAATCTGTTATGAATAGGCTATCCGGTCGGGCTATCGACAAATAGAGACGGTATCGATCTTTTCTTTTGGGAATAGTTCCCGAAATCGTGTATCGGTTGTTTTCACACTTGACTGTGATGTTTTCTTTTTCGCCTTTTGTCAAATTGGTCTCAACGACAAAACGGTTAGGCGGATTTACTTCGGTTACGTCATACGATTTTCCATTGTATCGCAGGTTTATCTCTATTCGGTTGTCTTTGTATGAAAAAGCATGGCAGCCTGTGCCGTAATCCCAAGCTATATCTTCTACCATCCATTTGGGAGAGATGGCTGGCTCGTCGAATAAGGAGTTATCGACAACTATGCGACCCTTGATCGATTTGATGTGATTGGACAGAATTCTTTGTATGATTTGGTCGATGAAATCTTCGGTGTGGCGACAACGGTATGCCGAGCCTAAGGACGGGTCTCCGCCGCCGTGTATCACAAGGTCTCCGTGTAAAGTTTCTGTTTCGTCGATTGTTCCGGTGTGTCCCACTGTCGTGTATAGACAGAATGAGGGACGATACAATCGCAGAGCCGTAGCGGTCGTAATAACTTTGATCGTCGATGCCGGAATGATGGCTTGTCGTTCGTTATAAGAGGCGATAGTTTCTCCCGTTTTGACATCGGTAATGCAAATCCCTATCGACGACGGAATAAAAGCCGGGTCGGATACGAATTTGTCGATAATCTGCTGCGTGGTGGCTATGACTGGTAATGCGCTGAATATGAGAAGAAATAATAAGATTCGTTTTGCCATTGTTTTTGTCTGTTGCATTCGTTGCAAAGATAGCGAGAGATGAGTACAGAGACAAATGGAAATCGTATTTCCGATTTGACTATGCCGAACCGTATTCTATCTTCGTAGTTACAAAGATAATGAAAGGTGAATGCAGAGATGTGAAAAACGGGTGTTTTTCTCTTTTTTATCGAGCTGTATTTTGTCTTGTGTTTACCGAAGAAAAGATAAGCCAAAGGAAAAAGTGATTCTGTTTACATGGCGATTCTGTTTTTCTCTTGGGAGAAATAGTTTGGGAAAGGTTGCCAAAATCGAACTATCTTTTTACTTTTGTTGAAAATATTAAAATAGATATAATGTAATTATGGTTTTGACCGAAAGTAATTATGAGACAAACCGTAGGGGGAGTATAGAAGTGATCTGCGGGTCTATGTTTTCAGGCAAAACGGAGGAGCTGATACGCCGTTTTAAAAGAGCCAAGATAGCCCGTCAGAGAGTAGAGATATTCAAGCCGGCCATCGACGTGCGTTATTCCGAGGAGAATATCGTTTCGCATGACAGTACTTCTATCCTTTCCACTCCGGTCGATAATTCTCACAGTATATTGTTGATGGCATCGGGGGTCGATGTCGTAGGAATCGACGAGGCGCAATTTTTCGATGAAGGTATTGTCGAGGTTTGTTCCGAATTGGCCAATAACGGGACGAGGGTGATTGTCGCCGGGTTGGATATGGATTTCCGTCGAGTTCCTTTCGGGCCTATGCCTTCGTTATTGTCGATAGCCGACGATGTATATAAAGTCCATGCCATTTGTGTGAAATGTGGGCATTTGGCAAATTATTCCTATCGTTTAGTCGATAACGACAAACGGGTGCTTTTGGGAGAGAAAAACGAATATCAGCCTTTGTGCCGCCGATGCTATTTGCAGGAGATGCAAGCCCGAGAGGATAAAGAACACTCGGATTAAACTCGAACCGCGAATATTTGTTATGTAGGGTATAATTAAAATCGTTATAGTCATGGTAGACCGACAACCATACACGTTCGATCGTGTTATCCGTATTCTATTCGGTGTAGTCTCCGTCGTGGGATTGTTCTATTTGGTTTACATACTTCGGGGCGCCTTGCTTCCTTTTCTTGTAGCATGGATAGTCGCCTACATGCTCAATCCGTTGGTCGTGTATAACAAGCGGGTGTTTAAATTGAAAGGCAGGGTAGTAGCCATCACTCTGGCTTTTCTGGAAGTGTTGATAACCATATCTTTGTTGTGTGTGTTGTTTCTGCCGTCGATTATCGATGAGATTGCTCATATGAGGGAGCTGTTGAGTGAGTATGTTTACAATTCTTCGAGTATACCTTTCGTCCCGCAAGCCGTACATGATTTTATTCGTGATAATATTAATTTTTCCGAGCTGTCGGGATTATTGAGTCGGGAACAATGGCTCTCGATTATCGAGGAGAGTTTTTCCGGGGCTTGGGGCTTCATCACCGGTTCGGTGGGCGAAATCATCAATATCGTGAGTTGGCTGGTTGTGCTGTTGTATATAGTTTTTATATTGCTCGATTATGACAGGATATTGTGTGGGTTCCAGCGTATGATACCGCAAAAATACCGGCCTATGCTCGTCTCGATAGGAAACGATATAGAGGAGAGTATGAACCGTTATTTCCGGGGACAGGCGTTGGTCGCCGGTTTGGTAGGTATCTTATTCAGTATAGGTTTCTTGATTGTAGGGTTGCCGTTGGCTATCGTATTGGGGCTGTTCATCGGGGTATTGAATATGGTCCCCTATTTGCAGCTTATCGGTATTATTCCGACGATCCTGTTATGTCTTGTTTCGGCATCCGATACCGGAACTAATTTCTGGTTGCTGTTCGGTGCTTGTATATTGGTCTTTATCATAGTCCAGATTATCGAAGATGTGTTTATCGTTCCTCGGGTTATGGGTAAGGTCACAGGATTGAATCCCGCTATTATCTTGCTCTCACTTTCTATTTGGGGCACATTGCTCGGTTTTGTCGGTATGATTATCGCTCTTCCGTTAACGACGTTGTGTCTGTCTTATTATCAGCGTTATGTGATAGGAGCCGATTCTGTCGAGCCACCAGATTCTCCTACTGACACCTCTGTTTCGGAAGAGGCACAAGAATGAAAGATGTTATTTAACATATTTTTATGGATATATAATTTTGCAAAAAGAAAAAATAGTTCTACCTTTGCAACGCTTTTACAAAAAGCAACAAGGTTAGATTCGCTAGCTCAGCTGGTAGAGCACAACACTTTTAATGTTGGGGTTTTGGGTTCGAGCGCTAAGCGGATCACCGAGAAAGATTACAGATACTTAGCAATTGGGTGTCTGTAATTTTTTTTGAAAGAATCTTATCTTTATTTTAAACTCTTCTTTTGCGCGTACCGTGTGATAAGGGAGACGGTACAAAATGGTAGAGGGGTTAGGAAATGCTTGTAACGAAAACGGAGTCAAGCCATCATCATCGAAGAGATGGAGAATAGCTAAATTTAGAATAAATTGGATTGTGTAGATTGCATGGTCAATTCATCTTCAAATTTTTTATAATCGTCTTTGCTTGTTATTGGAATTATAGCTTTAACATTTAAGGTTTTACCAGTCTTTAAACCGACAAATTTTGCAAGCCCACATTTCTTTTCTTTAACAATCAGTCTGTTAGCTTCAAATATGCTATCTTGATACTCTGGGTTCGTAGGAAAATTCACGATACCGACCACTCTTCCTAATTTAACGAACTTATCTAATGTATATTTTGAACCTCCATCAATCTTACTTTGTACCAATATAATTCCCAAAGAAAGCCCAGCTTGAATTCGACTTGAAGCACTTCCTGAATATTGATCTTCTTTTTTCATTGGTGGATATTCAGATATGATAAGTCCACCTGCTTTTAAAACGTCTTCAATCACACGAATATGATTTTGCGAACAAGTTGACTTGTAGCATAGTCCACCAGAAATTATACCGATTGTATTGGGAACTACTTTTTCGTTTACGTATATAGAATGTTCGTCTATTCCTTCAACAAGCCCGTTACAGATTGCGAAACGTTGAGAAAAATATCCACCCAATCTCTCTGCGATCCTATTACCTAGTTCCGTACTATGCCTTGTTCCAATTATTGCAATAATTACTTTTTCTATAAGTTTCTTATTACCCTTTACATATAAAACAGCAGGAGGATTAGAAATTTCGAGCAATGATGAAGGATATGCCACAGACGTTATATCAATTATTTCTATTCCTTCTTTTTGGCAAATTGAAATAATTATGTCTGCATCATTTTCATAAGTAGAGAGATTCTCCAACTCTACAGGCTTAAGTTCTCTAATCAAATCATAAGCGTTAATATCACTCTTTAATCTATGTATATTCTTTTTAATGGTTGCTGGGCCCATACCTTTAACCATAGTAAGTATTAATATATCCTTTGTCGACATAATCGTTATTTATTGTTCAGAAATGTTCATCGTATAACCGCAACCGTCTCCACGATATTGTGGTGGTGTACATGAATAAAACTTGCGTCCATCGCTACGTCTTATTTTTATTTGCATAGGCTTTCCGCAGTTTGGACACAGAATATCACTTTCTACAGGTAAGGTCATTTGAAATAAGGCAATGAATAATATATTTTGCGCTCCTTTAGCTTTTAGTTTATGTATTATATACCAAGCTGTTGCGCTTGTTGTAAGTTGATCATCTATTACAACGATGTTCTTTCCGTTTATATTAAGTCTATCGTCATCTGCTTTCTGGAATAGCCTTTGTCCTTTTACATCGGCTGCGTCAACTGATAAATATTGTTCTAAGAACTCTCTTCGTTCATCATAAAGATTCCTACAGCGGAGAGAACCATTGACAGTATCAGCCCATTTTAAAAGCTGTACTTTAGGAATCTGAGTTTCTATCATGTCAAAAATTTCTTTCATTTTGTTCCTAGGTACAGTTGTTTGTTTATCTGTCAAATAAGTGATATAATCCCAACCTTGATTAGCCACTGCAGGCTGGTTAAGGTAAGAACTTACCCCTTTTGCAAGATTCATCATTAATTCTATAGGTCTATTGGGATTAGCAATTAAATAATACTTATCAGCTCTTGCATATTTGTCACATACTCCTGATTCCTGCCTTGCAAGACACCTCAATGCAGCATAAGAACCATCTATAAATCTATTTTGACTATACTTTATTGCTCTTGAAGATTCCCCTCCTGCAAATGAACTTTCTATTGCATAAAGATTGTTTATTGGATTCTCAAGAATCTGTTGGATTTCCGCAAAGGATTTTACCGCATATGTTGGACCCATTTTAAGACTCGCCATTTCATCACCGACTTTATCCTTCTTGTTTTTAATCTCTTCTGTTACGATGTAAGGAAGAATCCAAATAGTAGGTATGCCCATTCTACGACCTAACTCTATGTCAAGCACTGTGTCTCCTATAAATACACAGTCTTCAGACTCTACCATTCCTTTATAGTTTGGATGTGCATCAAGATAAGAAGACAACTTAACTTTATTAGGTTTGTCAGCCAAACTTACACAATCGCATTCTATGTATTTGCAGATAGGCTCAACATACTTTGGATGTGAATCCGAAACTATCAAGACTGTATTACCTATTTCCTTTTGCTTTTGAAGAAACTCTTTAGCACCAGAAAAAAAAGGTAACTTATCAAGATAATTATCAATACGATAATTATCTTGACCATCTTTATAGGGCTTCCACGTCGGATGGATAGATCTCAATATAGTTCCGTCTAAGTCTATCAGTATCAGCATCCCTCTTATTATGTTAAGCCAGGCTTCGCATCCAAATTAGAATATTACATAGCTCATATAAGCAGCTTCTGAGTAAATATGGTGCACTTGAACATGAAACATCAGGGTCCACTTCTAATCTATGAGAACCGTTTTGAGTGACACTCGTTAATGTGTGGAAAGCACGTTGTATATATACTGGTACATTTTTATCATTGCCAATGTAACGTGAAAGATTGTTCAGAGATATTTCTTCTTTAGTTTCTACAAAGTAAGAGTATCTATATTGCTCTAACACTTTTGTGATATCCTCGAGAATCTTTCTCATTTCATTAAATAAAGCAGGATCATTTTTGACATCATTTATAGTTATCTCATACAAGACTTTCAATAGTTTTTGCCAAGTTTCTTCTCCACAAAAGTCATTTGCTATAGTTAATACGTCTTTGTATTGTTCTTGGCAAGTATAAAGTTTAGATACGCTTTGTATTTTGAGTATATCTTCGAACAGCTGTTTGTAATTCTCACCATTCTTGTCATAAATACTTTTAGAACAATAATCAGGTTTCCTTATAGTAGAATGCTCTCCATGATATAGTTTATTACCAGATAAAATAAAGATGTAAGGTTCTGTTTGATGATTAAGAGTCTGTATACTCTTAATTTCATCTCTTGCTGCATCAAAATCGTCCGATGCCTTTCCTGATGTAGCTTTCTGATTGTGAATATCAAGAATCACAGCGCACCATTTATGAGGATTATTTCTAATAGCACCAACGCCCTCCTTGTAAGTTTGCATTGGGGTTATTTTTATTTTTTGTTCATAAGCATAGTTTACAAACTCCTCTCCCATTGGAGATAGCTTACCGCAGTTTGTCATACATTCATCGTCTATCCAAAGTACTTCTATCATATTAAAAAACATTTAAAGTGAGACAATAGGAAATTCCACACTAATAACCACAGGAAAACCTTCAACAGAATATGGTTCTATAGCCTTTCCATTAAATTCTTCGCATATTTCAAACACACGCGCACCTCCAATACCTGTATGACCAGTTTTTCCAGCAAAGCTACCACGAACAAAATATTCGTTACGTCCTCTTTCGGAGATTGGATTGCCATTGTTGGCTATGTCGATTTTACAAAAGCCTTCATCTGTCTTGGAAAGAGTTATAAGAACTTTATAATCCTTTCTCGTATCATCAGTGAAGCCATGACGAACTGCATTTGTAAATATATTATCAAGTAATTCCATAAAAGGTTTGCGTGAAATTTTTATCTTTAACCCTTTATCCTTACAATCAACATCAACTCTAAAATGACAACTAAATTTTGATGCCAAATTCTCACAATACCCTCTAACGAAATGCTCAACTTCCAATGTTTCAAGTTGCTCTCCGACAGTTTCACTCTTTGTCAAATTGTTTATCTCCACCTCAATATTTTGTATTGAGATCTTAAGATTATTCAGCAAATCGCCCACTGTTTGTTGGGTTGCTTGACCTATTATAGATGATAGTTTTATACCTTCAGAAGAATTGATGAGGAAACGTTCTAAACGCTCTACAGCCATTCGCACAGGCATAACTTCGTTACTAAGTCGATGCTTGCTATTACGGATGTGCGTTTCATTCAACCATTCTTTCTGTTGGAATTTGCGTTCTTTCTCTAACATTCGGTCAAGAATCACTTTCTCCATCATTTTAGCGTCATCTATTTGCTGACGCTGTACGGATAATGAAGGAATGAGGACTTCAGGACGTATGCCATTTAAAAACACAGTTTCAGCATAGGTTACCCAATCTTCACTTCCGTCAAAATGGCAATGACCAACTTCACGAAAGCTCATGAAGGGTTCATATTCTGCTGCTTCATCTATATGATGAGATATACTGCACCATGAATTGTACCTTGACATATAGAAAAAGTATTCCGGCCATACATTTGGCATCAAGCCAAACAGCATAGTGTAGCCGTCAGCCTTGGTACGTTTAAACGGTGAACAGAAATAAACTGGTGACATTTCTGTTGCCCAAATAAAAGCCATCTTAGGACTATGGGATTTAAGTAAAAGAACAGGAGTAGTAACTTTACGCATACCTTTTTGCGCTTCCCCCTTCGGAAGAGCTTCGGGGTGGACATCAATATCGTCCCAATTTGAAGCAAGATACTCGTCCGTGAAAATATATCCATTTTCTGGCTCTTTCAATTCAATCCATTTTGCTCCATTAAGACACTTGCGAATAGAAACCATTTGAGAATCTGAAGAAAAAACGTCCATCATGTGGATCAAAATTTAAAATTAAACATTACTAACTGATTTCAAGTGCAAAGTTATATACCATACATTCAATCTATTTGAACCTATTGATAATTTCTCAAATTATTTTCAATTCTATGTTTGATTTCCTCTCGAAGAGTCTCTGGCTCAATGACTGTAACACGTTCTCCGAAAGATAGAAGCTGTTGGATTAGTTCAAAATTAGGTATAACCTTTATTGATATAACGGCATTGCCATCTTGTAAGAGCTCACGAACCTCCTGTGTATGATGAAGTGGTTTGGTAAGCATATATGGAAGTTGCTCTGCACAAACTCTAAGAACTATAAGAGTGGGCACATCTCTTTTGTTAGAACTCACACCTATTATGTCATCGAAATAATGTTCAAAGTCAACTTTATCATTCTCGATAAAAAGTCCTGTTTTTTTTACAAGTCCTTTAATGCGGTCTAATGGGAATATTGTAATATCTTGATATTCGTCATTTAGGGCAAACAGGAACCACCGCTGATTATATTCTTTCAAATAATAAGGATGTACTACATAAGTCTTGGCTGCATCCTCTTTATACGATTGATATTGAAGTTCTATAACTTCTTTTCTTGATATACACTCAAAAAGAGGAGTAAAAAACTCCATACCCTTAAGCTGTTTATTTTCATCAAAGCCAACGATATGTTTAAGTTCTAAGTTAATTGTAGATTGCAGATGAGCGTTAAGTTCATCTACCCAACCAAAGCTGGGCATACCTTCAAATCTTCTAAGCAGAGACACTGCCTGATTTAGTTGGGCAATCTCATCTTCGTTTAAAGAGCAGTTAAAGATGGAGAAGTTTGGGTCTTGATACCTATACCTGATATTGCGACCAACTTTGACAGCTTCTATCACAATATTCCATCTGTTTTCGATAGATAAAATATCATTTCTAATAGTATTAGTAGCCGTAATCAAGGGCTCACAACGACGTTCAAGAGCGTCATTACACTTTTTCATTATCTCCATTGTAGAATATCCTTTTCTGCTCTGAAGACATCTATCTATGATTATCTCGCGGAATGCTCCACTCTTGACATTTGCCATTTTATTTGATTGATTTTAATTTTTAGTTTTCCGTGGAAATGTAGTCGTATATCTATGTGTTTTTTTGACAAGTCGGTAAATATCATTGTTGCAATATTGTTTTTTCCATGTCGGAATAAGCATTATATCATGTCTGAAGTCTTGTTCTAAAACAAGATTTGTAAGTAGCTTTTGCAAAACGGTGTAATTTCCCATTACGGTATAAGTGGGTTAATTTAATCCCTAATAAACTATATTGGGAGTACTATGCATTGCGAAATCATTAGGAATGAAAGTCTCCCACCATTTGCTTGATTTGTAATTTTGTACATCTCTTTATAAGAATTGTTTGCATCCATAAATCTAAATTTTCTACTAAATTACTATTTTTTTTATATCATTCTTATGGAATTTATTTTTTTATAAATTATATTCTTATTAATAGGATCATTTCTATCCTCATATTTAAAATCGAGAGTAAGGTGAAATACATTCAATCATTTTTATCTTGTATTGTCCCATTTTTAAGTACAATAAAATTTTAATTCGTTGAATAGCCTCTTTTGCTTCTCATTAAGTCACAAGGGTTTTCTGTTGTATTGTAATATTGTAGTGGTAATTGTATTCATTGCAATATATTTCCAGATATTTATGATTAATTGCACGGTACTTTTTATTCTATATGATTAATGACTCTCTATTTTGTTGATATGATAGTTTAATTGTTCTTACAGCTACTTCGAATACATTTTTACGTTGCCCGTTTTTGCCTCTGTTTAATTTACACTATCTTTGCTGCCCGAAATAAAAGGAGAAAAGTATATGACTGTTTTGCCAGAAGACCCGATGATTTTGTTCTCGTTTATTAATACGAAGTTACGGGATAATTATGCGTCGTTAGATGAATTGTGCGATGATATGCACATCAGTAAGGTTGATTTAGTCGCTAAGTTGGGAAGCGTCGGTTTTGAATACAATCCTCAGCAGAATAAATTTTGGTAAGTAGCATTTGGTTTTTCCGGTTGCGGGGCGATGGTACGATTGCCCTGCCGGAGATGCTTCGTTGGAATAAATAAAGCCCGATAAACTTATGTTATCGGGCTTTATTCGTCAGGCTCTATTTTATTTCAAATACTCCTTGAAAAAAGATTCCAGTTTATCAAAAGGAATAATGTATGTTCGGTCATATAAATCCGTGTGGTTGGCTCCTGAGACAATCATCAACTCTTTGTTGTCGCCTTTCAACTTTTTGAAAGCATCTTCGCTGAAATAACGCGAATGAGCTTTCTCTCCGTGAATCAGCAACACGGTACTACGAATTTCGTCGCTATAAGCGAGGATAGGAGCATTGAGAAACGAGAGAGCCGAAGTTTTGTTCCAGCCGTTGTTAGAGTTCAACGAACGAAAATGGTAACCCCGTGA
>Ga0129308_1002300_pt1 | contig 16584 bp, 14 predicted proteins | sample L827metagenome_FD_94440 | JGI IMG/M metagenome (GOLD analysis project Ga0129308, IMG submission 94440) | Ring-tailed lemur group fecal microbial communities from Wisconsin, USA - L827 metagenome | ecosystem: Host-associated > Mammals > Digestive system > Large intestine > Fecal | place: USA...
CGCATGGAGGCAATCATGTTTTCCAGGTCGCGCTTTTTCAAGTCTGCAATATCCAGGTCAATGTCCAGGTGCTTTGACATGGCGTGTAGGTGGGTGGAGTAGGTTTCAAGCGTTTTTTCTGAAACGCCCCTGACCTTGCGGGAGGTCAAGAAATCCTTGTAAACGTCCCTAATTTTTGCCGTCTGACACATCTTGATTTTCTTCATTTCCTGTCACCTTAACTTTCGATTTTTTAATCAAAAATCAAGCGCACAGGCACACGACGGTGAAAAAACGATTTTTGAACAAAACAAAAGAAAAAACCATTGAAATCTTGTGATTTCAATGGTTTTCTGCTCTCTCCCGTATGAGATGGTGGAGATAAGCGGGATCGAACCGCTGACCTCTTGAATGCCATTCAAGCGCTCTCCCAGCTGAGCTATACCCCCACATGTCCCTCCAAGCAGTGCTTGAAGGGTGGTTCGCTATGAAGTTGTAAGTGGTGGAGATAAGCGGGATCGAACCGCTGACCTCTTGAATGCCATTCAAGCGCTCTCCCAGCTGAGCTATACCCCCACATATCCCTCCAAGCAGAACTTGAAGGGTGGTTCGCTATGAAGTTGTAAATGGTGGAGATAAGCGGGATCGAACCGCTGACCTCTTGAATGCCATTCAAGCGCTCTCCCAGCTGAGCTATACCCCCATTTATGTCGCGCCGAAGTAACTGTCGCGTTCAGCGCAAGTGGTATCTTACCAGAAACCCGATGATCTGTCAATGATATTTTCAAAGTTTTTTCAACTTTTTTCGCAAGGGTCCTTTTTGTCCGGTTTGAGACGCCCCCTCGCCCGCCAGATGGCGCAAAAAACCGCCGCAGCATCTGCTGCGGCGGTCTAGTTGCTTAGTAGAACTTCTTACGGTTCTTGCGAGCGGCCTCAGACTTCTTGCGGCGCTTGACGCTGGGGCTCTCGTAATGCTCACGCTTACGGACCTCAGCCAGCACGCCAGACTTGGCACAGCTGCGCTTGAAGCGCTTCAGAGCACTCTCCAGAGACTCGTTCTCTCTCACACGGACTTCCGACATTTATATTTCCCTCCCTCCGGCGCGGTGGGGCGTCCCCCATCCACGTAAGGGCCATTTCTATGGCTTTAACAGTAGTATTATATTCGTTTCCAGCTATCCTGTCAAGAGGTGATTTTATGAACGGAGTGTAAACCTTCTTTTCAGGCCTTGGGCTTCAGAATCAGGCTGACCAGTTTGCCCTTGTTCCCCACGAAATTTGATTTCGTGGGGCCCCGTTGATTTTAAAATCCTTGGGCGAAGTAAATTCGCCCTGCGGGAACTCGGCTGCGCCGAGATTCACGCGCCATTTGGCGCGCCACGCTTGCGCGCGGTCGTGCTCAAGGGCAAATTTAGGCCTTGGGCTTCAGAATCAAGCTGACCAGTTTGCCCTTGACCACGATGGTCTTCACCAGGGTCATACCCTCGGCCAGCTTGGCGATCTTGGGCTCGGCCAGAGCGGCAGCCACGATGTCCTCGTCGCTGGCATCGGCGGGCACGATGATATTGGCCTTCACCTTGCCGCTGACCTGGACGGCCATCTGGACGGTGGCAGACACGGTCTTGGACGCGTCGTACTCGGGCCAGGGCTGGAGGCAGACCTGACCGCCGTAACCGGCCATCTCCCACAGCTCCTCGCACATATGGGGTGCGAAGGGGGACAGCATCAGCAGCAGAGCCTTCATATCGCCCCGGCTGGCGCCGTTAGCGTAGAAGTCGTTGACCAGAGCCATCAGGGCGGCGATGGCGGTGTTGAACTTCATGGCCTCGATGTCCTCGGACACCTTCTTGATGGCCTTGTGGACGGCGGCCTCGTTGGCCTCGGAGTAGGCCTCGCCGGTGTGCTCCTGCTCGGTGGCCAGGTTCCACACCCGGTCCAGGAAGCGCTTGCAGCCCTTCACGCCGTTGGCGGACCAGGCGGCAGCCTTCTCGAAGTCGCCGATGAACATGATATAGGTGCGCATGGTGTCGGCGCCGTAGGCGTCAATGATGTCGTTGGGATTGACCACGTTGCCGCGGGACTTGGACATCTTCTCGCCGCCCTCGCCCAGGATCATACCGTGGGAGGTGCGCTTCTGATAGGGCTCCTTGGTGGGCACCACGCCGATGTCATACAGGAACTTGTGCCAGAACCGGCTGTACAGCAGGTGCAGGGTGGTATGCTCCATGCCGCCGTTGTACCAATCCACAGGGCTCCAGTACTCCAGAGCCTCCTTGGAGGCCAAGGCGTCGGGGTTGTGGGGGTCCATATAGCGCAGGAAGTACCAGGAGGAACCGGCCCACTGGGGCATGGTGTCGGTCTCCCGCTTGGCGGGGCCGCCGCAGCAGGGGCAGGTGGTGTTGACCCAGTCGGTCATCTTGGAGATGGGGGACTCCCCGTCGTCGGTGGGCTCGTAGGACTCCACCTCGGGCAGCAGCAGGGGCAGCTGATCCTCGCTCAGGGGCTGCCAGCCGCACTTCTCACAGTAGATCATGGGGATGGGCTCGCCCCAGTAGCGCTGGCGGGAGAAGACCCAGTCGCGCAGCTTATAGTTGACCTTGGACTGGCCGATGCCCTTCTCCTCCAGCCACTTGGTGATGACGGGGATGGCGTCCTTGACGGTCAGGCCGTTCAGGAACTCGGAGTTGACCATGATGCCGGTGTCGTCCTTGGCGGTAAAGGCGGCCTGCTGGACATCCTCGCCGCCGGAGACCACCTCGATGATCTCACAGCCAAACTTCTTGGCGAATTCCCAGTCACGGTCATCATGGGCGGGAACGGCCATGATGGCGCCGGTGCCGTAGGTAGCCAGGACGTAGTCGGAGATGAAGATGGGAATCTCCTTGCCGTTGACGGGGTTGATACCCTTGACGCCGTTCAGTTCAACGCCAGTCTTCTCTTTATTCAGCTCCGTGCGCTCCAGATCGGACTTGGAGGCGGCGACCTTCTGATAAGCGGTGACCTCGTCGGCATTCCGGAGCTTGCCGCTCTCCAACCAGCCCTTAACCAGCTCATGCTCGGGGGACAGGACCATGTAGGTGGCGCCGAACAGGGTGTCGGGGCGGGTGGTAAAGACCACGATGTCCTCGCCGGTGGTGGCCTTGAAGGTGACCTCGGCGCCGGTGGAGCGGCCGATCCAGTTCTTCTGCTGGATCTTGACTCGGTCGATGAAGTCCAGGTCGTCCAGATCGTCAATGAGGCGCTGGGCGTAGGCGGTAATCTTCAGCATCCACTGGCTCTTCTCCTTGCGGACCACGGGGGCGCCGCAGCGCTCGCAGACGCCCTCCATAACCTCCTCGTTGGCCAGCACGCACTTGCAGGAGGTACACCAGTTGACAGGCATGGTGGTCTTATAGGCCAGGCCCTTCTTCCACAGCTGGAGGAAAATCCACTGGGTCCACTTGTAGTAGGTGGGGTCAGTGGTGTTGACGGTGCGGTCCCAGTCGAAGGAGTAACCCAGCATATGCAGCTGATTGGAGAAATTCTGGATGTTGTCGTGGGTCACCTTGGCGGGGTGGATGTGGTTCTTGATGGCAAAGTTCTCGGTAGGCAGGCCGAAGGCGTCGTAGCCGATGGGGAACAGGACGTTATAGCCGTCCATGCGCTTCTTTCGGGCCACCACATCCATAGCGGTGTAGGGCCGGGCGTGGCCCACGTGCAGGCCGTTGCCGGAGGGGTAGGGGAACTCCACCAGGCCGTAGAACTTGGGCTTGCTGGTGTCGCCGGTCTGGCAGGCAAAGGTCTTCTCTTCCTTCCACTTGGTCTGCCACTTTTTTTCGATGGCGGTGAAATCGTACTTCAATGTTATCACGCTCTCCTGTATTGTTTGGCCGGGTCCCGGCTCATATTTCAAACGATTCCGTAATATTATATATGATGGTGCCCTTGATTGCAAGGGCTGGGCCGGGAAAATCACAGATCCGTTTTCCATTTTTCAACTTTTGTATAAATCTTAATGAAATCTTCATTTAAACTCTGCGTGTGCTGTGCTATAATACATTGTGGAAGGATTTCCCTCTTCTTTTGACAGAAAATTTGTTGGAAATCGCTATTTAAATGAAGGAGTCGTGAAAATGAAAAAGCTGTTTCGCACCATGCTCTGCGCCGCCCTACTGACTGCGGCCGTGAGTATCCCCGCTTTTGCCGCCGACACACAGGTCCCCGCAAAACAGGGTGACTTCTACGTTCTGGCCAACGGGGAGTACGTCACCTTCACCGACGCGGTGCCCAAGATCAAGAACGACCGCTCCTGCCTGCCCTTCGTGGCCACCTTCGAGCAGCTTGGCTTCGCCAAGAAGGACATGACCTGGAATGGCGAGACCAGCACCGTCACCGCCACCAAGGGCGACACCACCATCGCCCTGACCATCGGCAAGAACCAGATCACTCTGACTGAAAAGGGCGAGACCCGGGTGATCGACACCGACGTGTCCCCCTACATCGAGCCCGCACTGTCCCGCACCTACATTCCCTTCGGCCTGGTGGCCGACGCTCTGGGCTATAACGTAGGCTGGGACGCCCAGCAGGGCACCGTCATCATCGACGACGTGGATGCCATCCTGGCCGCCAACGACGAGACCTATACCCTGATGGACAAGTATTTGGATTACAGCCAGAGCTTCGCCGAGAAGAACCAGAAGGTCACCGGCGGCTACACCATGAACATGTTCATGGATATGACCACCCCCGAGGAGACCGGCAGCATGGAGCTCTTGCTGGACGGGCAGTACGAGATGCTGATGGCTAACTCCTCCGCCTTCCAGTTTGACACCGACATGGTCATGGATATGTCCGTCATCAGCAACGGCGTGGATGTGACCGACACCATGGCCTCCGCCGAGGGCGCACCTCAGTTCCCCCTGAACATCGACATGGAGATGCGGGGCGACCTGGCCGACGGAAAATTCTACTTCCAGTCCGCCGCTCTGTCCCAGATGATGGAACAGCCCGACCTGGCCAACGCTTGGTACAGCCTGGACATGAAGGCCATGTTTGACCAGATGAGCAGCGTTCTGGGCATGGATTACGCCACCCTGATGCAGTTGTCCTCCGGCACCCTGGGTATGAGCTTTGAGGAGTATCTGGCCGTCACCCTGAAGGCCATGCCCCTGACCAACGCCTCTCTTACCACCTCCGACTACCTGGAGATGATGAACATCATGCTGGCCGACAGCAGCTTTAAGAAGTCCGGCTCCACCTATGTCAACGCCCTGGACATGGACGGCGTGGAGATGACCTTCACCATCTACACCAGCGCCTCCAAAGTCACCGGTTACGCTCTGGAGATGGATGCCGCAAGCCTGGATGACTCCGATATGGAAATGGCCATCAATGCCTCTATGAAGGGCAACGAGATGGTCATGGAGATGGGTATGGGCATTCCTGAGATGCTCACGATCACCATGAGCATGGACGGCACCTATCAGGCCACCAGCGCCAAGCCTGTCACCGCTCCTCCCGCCAACGCCGTCATCATCGACCTGACGCAGATGATGACCCAGCCTGTTCCTCAGGCCTGATCCTTGCTTAACAAGAAAAGCCGCCGCCCGCTGGGCGGCGGCTGATTTTGTTTGAAAGGCAAATTGGAGTTTGCCTCTCTATGGCACCCCCAGAGGGGGAGCTGTCAGCGCAGCTGACTGAGGGGGCTTTCCCGATTTTCTAAGCCCCTTCCGGCCCCTGCGGGGCCACCTCCCCCAGAGGGGGAGGCTTTGGACACTGCTTCTCGAGGAGGGCCAAATTCCAATTTGCAGCGTCTTTCTCCACATAAAAAGCCCGCCGTCTAAGACGGCGGGCTTTTCTATCAATCCTCGGGGATGGGCATGGGCGGCTCCACCTTAGCGGCGGGGTCGGTGTCGTCGTAGGCCTTGGTCAGGGTCTCCAGAGCCAGCTCCTGCTCACCCATCAGCGCTGTGACCTGCTCCAGGTGCTGTCCGGCCTTCTCCAGCTGGCTGGCGGCGTGGGAGACGGTGGACTCCACCTCGGAACGCAGCGCGTCGTACTCCCGCTCCACCTTCTGCATCCACTGCTCCATCTGGCGGCGGAGCTCTCTCGCCTGCTGCTCCGCCTTGTCCTGGACGTTCTGGGCCCGGCGATGGGCGTCCAGCTCCACCCCAGCGGTGCGCTCCTTGATGGCGGCGTAGGCCTGGGCGTCAGGCTCCAGAGCGGCGGCCTTGGCTTTCCACTCCTCCGCCTCCCGGCGGACAGTCTCCAGCGCGGTCACCGACTGGCCGCAGTCGATGCGGCTGGCGGACAGGGCCACGTTGGCCTGCTCCAGCTGGGTCCGCAGGCTCTCGCAGTCCTGAGTCAGCTGGCGGATGCGCGCATCCTGCTCGGACAGGCGGGCGTTCTGTTGGGCGGCGGCGGACTGAGCCTCGTCCAGCTGCTTCTGTAACTCCGCCTGCCGCTGAGCGGCCTCCTTGGCGGTATTTTCCAAATAAGTCAGCACGTCCTGGCGGTTGAAGCCGCCGAAGGCAGCGTTGCGGAAGGGATGATCCATGGGTAGCACCTCTCTATGGAGTGAATTTGTCGATTTACAGGATATTTTAACACAGGTCCCGATGAATTACAATCTTTATCCCGCGGAATCCCGGAAAAACGTTTCTTTTCCCTGGGAAGTTCCCTGGAATTCATTGACGGAAATTCGTGAAAATGGTATACTAACTTAGTTTTGAACCGTTTATAAAATAGGTGAGGTGTGCCAATATGTGGCTTTCCGACAAGTGGAAGGATTATGAGCTGATCGACTGCGGCCGGGGCGAGAAATTGGAGCGCTGGGGCGACCAGCTGCTGGTCCGGCCCGACCCCCAGGCTATTTGGAATACCCCCCGGACCAACCGGGGCTGGAAGAACAACTCCGGCCGATATGCCCGGTCCAGCACCGGCGGCGGTCAGTGGCAGAACAAGTCCATGCCCGAGCGCTGGACGGTCTCCTACGGGGACTTGACCTTCAACATCAAGCCCATGAACTTTAAACATACCGGCCTGTTCCCCGAGCAGGCCGCCAACTGGGACTTCGCTCAGGAGCAGATCAAAAAGGCGGGCCGGCCCATTCACGTGCTGAATCTGTTTGCCTACACCGGTGGAGCTACCGTGGCCTGCGCCGCCGCCGGGGCCAGCGTCTGCCATGTGGACGCCGCCCGGGGCATGGTCCAGTGGGCCCGTGAGAACGCCAAGTCCTCCGGTCTGGAGGACGCCCCTATCCGCTGGATCGTGGATGACTGCGCCAAGTTCGTGGAGCGTGAGATCCGCCGGGGCCGGAAGTACGACGCCATTATCATGGACCCCCCCTCCTACGGCCGGGGCCCCACCGGTGAGGTGTGGAAGCTGGAGGAAAACCTGTACCCCTTCGTGGAGCTGGTATCCGGCGTGCTGTCCGACGATCCCCTGTTCCTGATTCTGAACTCCTACACCACCGGCCTGGCCCCCAGCGTGGTCACCTACATCCTGGAGACTCTGATTTCCAAAAAGTACGGCGGCCACACCGAGAGCCAGGAGCTTGGTTTGCCCGTCACCGAGACCGGACTGGCCCTGCCCTGCGGCGCCACCGGCCGATGGATGGCCGGCCGCTGAACCAGCGGTCCAGTAATGAGGTAATAACTATGAACAAACCCATCATTGAAACCAAAGACCTTCACTTCTCCTACACCACCGCCGAGGGCGTGGCCCCCACCGTACTGAACGGCGTGGACATCGCCATTGAGGAGGGCTCCTTCGTGGCCATTCTGGGCCACAACGGCAGCGGCAAGTCCACCCTGGCCAAGCACATGAACGCCATCCTCCTGCCCTCCGGCGGCACCGTCTACGTAGACGGCGTGGACACCGCGGATGAGGAAAAACTGCTGGACATCCGCCGGGCCGTGGGCATGGTCTTCCAGAACCCGGATAACCAGATCGTGGCCAATGTGGTGGAGGAGGATGTGGCCTTCGCCCCCGAGAACTTGGGGGTGCCCCCCGCGGAGATCCGTCAGCGGGTGGACGACGCTCTGAAGGCCGTGGGCATGTACGAATTCCGGGAGCACGCCCCTCATCTGCTGTCCGGCGGCCAGAAGCAGCGCATCGCCATCGCCGGCGTCATCGCCATGCAGCCCCGGTGCATCGTTCTGGACGAGCCCACCGCCATGCTGGACCCCATCGGCCGGGCCGACGTGCTGCGCACCATCAAGCAGCTCAACCGGGAACGGGGCGTCACCGTGGTCCTTATCACCCACCACATGGACGAGGCCGCCCAGGCCGACCGCCTCATCGTCATGACCAAGGGAAAAGTGGTGGCCGACGGCACCCCCAAGGAGGTCTTTTCCGACGTGGAGGGCCTGAAGGCCGTGGGCCTCACCGTCCCCCAGACCACCGAGCTGCTGTGGCAGCTGCGGCAGGAGGGCCTGGACCTCCCCTTGGACGCCCTCAGCGACGAGGAGTGCGCGGCAGCTCTGAAAGAACTGCTGGAAGCGTAAAAAGACCGCCGCAGACGGCACTGCCATTTGCATTTTTTCGGGCGTGACCTTCGGGCATGCACCTTGATTACAAAGGATTGACGCTATGAACGCCATAATTGAAACAAAGCAGCTCTCCCACATCTACTCCGCTGGCACGCCCTTCGAGCGGGGCGCCCTCCTCGACGTGGATTTCTCCGCCTACGAGGGGGAGTATCTGGGCATCATCGGCCACACGGGCTCGGGCAAGTCCACCCTGATCCAGCACTTGAACGGACTGCTGAAGCCCACCTCGGGCCAGGTGCTCTTCCAGGGCCAGGACATCTGGTCCGACCCCAAACTGACCCGCCAGACCCGGTTCCAGGTGGGGCTGGTGTTCCAGTACCCGGAGTACCAGCTCTTTGAGGAGACGGTCTATAAGGACATCTCCTTCGGCCCCAAAAACATGGGGCTGGACGAGAAGGAGGTGGACCGCCGGGTCCGGGAGGCGGCCTCCTTCGTAGGACTCCGGGACGACCAGCTGGAGAAGTCCCCCTTCGAGCTGTCCGGCGGTCAGAAGCGCCGGGTGGCCATTGCCGGCGTCATCGCCATGGAACCCAAGATACTCATCTTAGACGAGCCCACCGCCGGTCTGGACCCGGTGGGTGTGGAGTCCATCCTGGGCAACATCCGGGACTACCACCAGGCCCACAACGCCACCATCATCATGGTGTCCCACTCCATGGAGGACGTGGCCCGCACCGTGGACCGGCTGGTGGTGGTCAACGACGGAAAGCTCCCTTTCCAGGGCACTCCCCGGGAGGTATTCCAGCACGGAGCCGAGCTGGAGCAGATGGGCCTGGGCGTCCCCCAGATGACCCGGGTCTTCAACCGTCTGCGGGCCATGGGAGTGGACATCGACGCCTCGGTGTACACCATCGACCAGGCCAAAAACGCTATTATGGCGAAGCTGGGAAAGGGGGCGGTGTAAATGGCGCTGAAAGACATTACCCTGGGCCAGTACTTCCCCGGCCACTCTCTGGTCCACCGGCTGGACCCCCGGACCAAGCTGCTGGCCGTCGTTCTGTATATCGTGGCCTTGTTTTTGGCCGACTTTTTCCTGACCTACGCCATCATGCTGGGCGTACTGATCCTGTCCATCGCCATCTCCAAGGTGCCCCTGAAGTCCATTCTCCGGGGCATGAAGCCGGTGCTGTTCATCGCCATCTTCACGGCGGTGCTCAACCTGTTCTACACCCCCGGCACCCATGTGCTGGCCAGGTTCTGGATCTTCACCGTCACCCTGGAGGGCGTGTTCAACGCCTTCTTCATGGTCATCCGCATCATGATGCTCATTGCGGGCACCTTCCTGCTGACCTATACCACCTCCCCCATCCTGCTCACCGACGGCCTGGAATCCCTGATGAATCCCCTGAAAAAAATCAAGGTCCCCGTCCACGAGCTGGCCATGATGATGTCCATTGCCCTGCGGTTCATCCCTACCCTCATTGAGGAGACCGACAAGATCATGTCCGCCCAGCGGGCCCGAGGCGCCGACTTTGAGAGCGGCAATCTGATGCAGCGGGCCAAGGCCCTGATTCCTCTGCTGGTGCCCCTGTTCATCTCCGCCTTCCGCCGGGCCGACGAGCTGGCCGTGGCCATGGAGTGCCGCTGCTACCACGGCGGCGAGGGCCGCACCCGCCTGCGCCAGCTGAAGTACCAGGGCATCGACTATGTGACCCTGCTCTTCTTCCTGGCCGTCACCGTTCTGGTGGGGGTACTGGGGCATTTCGGCCTCTGAGTTTTCGTTGCGGATACGTTTTTTTCAAAAGGCCCCAATTCGATTTGTCTTCCCACTTAAGGTTATAAATTGGAGATTACCTCTCTGAGGCTCCCCCTCTGGGGGAGCTGTCGAGCAAAGCGAGACTGAGGGGGCGTTTCTGTGTGCTCAGGCCCCTTCCGGCCCCTGCGGGGCCACCTCCCCCAAAGGGGGAGGCAAAGCTCCAATTTATCAACGTCATCATCAGGAACACAAAAGAAATTTGATGAAATTCAAATAGCGGACCGCATGGAATCCAAAATTTCTTGACGCAGGCCCAGGCCGAAGAGATAATAAGCGTTGACCTCCTTGGCCATGAAATAGGACAGCTTTTCCTCAAACGCGTCATACAATTCTTTCCCCAGGACCTGGGCCACCCGGTCCGCCATCTGCTGGTATTCCCGCTCCGCCCGGACATACTCCGGGACGGTTGCGCAGAACGCGGCGACTTTCTCCGGCAGATATGGATTTTCCCAAAACAGTGTGGTCAGTAAGTCATTCATGATTGATCCCCCTTTAAGTTTACACGGTTATTACATGACCATTATATCATGTAATAACCGTGTGTCAAGAAAGTGGAGGCATTATGGCACAATTTTCTGAACGATTAAAAGAGCTGCGAAATGAACGCAAACTCAAGCAGCAGGAACTGGCAGACATCTGCGGTGTAAAAATACGCACCTTGCAGGATTACGAATACGGCAAGTGTTATCCCACCGCCCTTGGCCTTGTCTTTCTCGCGGATTATTTCAATGTCAGTCTAGATTACCTGATGGCCCGGACAGACAAGCGTGAAATCAATCAGTAAAGCAAAACGAAGTTTTGCGGTATAAAGTTCTTTCGCTTCCTTTCTTTCAAGAAAGGAAGAAAAAACCGTAGGAGCGTCCCATGGAACGAAACATTGCATTAAAACTGATGTACAACGGCTCCGCCTACCACGGCTGGCAGGTGCAGAAGAACGCCGTGTCGGTGGCGGAGACCCTGGAGAAGGCGCTGGCCACGGTGGTGTGCCACCCGGTGAAGTGCACCGGCGCGGGCCGCACCGACGCCCGGGTCCACGCCGAGACCTACATCGCCAACTTTTACACCACCTCCACCATCCCCTGCGACCGGATTCCCCTGGCCGTCAACACCCGGCTGCCCAACGATATCGTGGTGGTCAAGGCCACCGAGGTGCCCGTGGGCTTCAACGCCATCGGCTCCTGCCGGAAAAAGGAGTACACCTACCGGATCTACAACTCCCGGCTGGGCAACCCCTTCTACGTGGACCGGGCCTGGTTCTACCCCAAGCACCTGGACGAGACGGTCATGCAGCGGGCCGCCAGCCAATTCGTGGGCACCCACGATTTCCGTGCTGTGCGCTCGGTGGGGACGGAAACGAAAACTACCGTCCGCACCGTCCACTATTTCGACGTGTCCCGCCAGGGAGACCTGATAGAGTGTAAGGTGTGCGCCAACGGTTTCCTCTACAACATGGTCCGGGCTATGGTGGGTACCATCGTCTACGCCGCCGAGGGCAAGCTGGCCCCCGAGGATATCCCCGCCATTCTGGACTCCGGCAACCGCACCCTGGCCGGCCCCACCGTCCCCCCCGGCGGGCTGTACATGACCAAACTGTGGTACGACGAGGATATACTGTAACTTGTAGTTTACCGTCCTCTTTCCCCCTTTGGGGGAGGTGGCCCCGCAGGGGCCGGAAGGGGTCTCTGCACCCAGAAACGTCCCCTCAGTCTCGCTTTGCTCGACAGCTCCCCCTGAGAGAGGTAAACAAAATTCCCCTTTACAACCCTATTCACCATCCTACATAAAGGCGAACGCTATGAACAACGAAACCCCGGCCGTCAAGCCAAAAAAACCGAATATTCTTTTCCGGCTGCTGGCTTTGCTGGTGACGGCGGCGCTGGTGCTGGGCGCTCTGGCCCTGGTGGTCTACCGGGACCGGTTCAACCTGGACGCGCTGAAGCGCTGGCTGTCCTACCGCACGGTGGAGACCAGCGAGACCGGCGAAGCCGCTCCGTTCACCCACGCTGGGGGCGACAAGCTGTCTCTGGCTTACCTGGAAAACGGCGTTCTGATGTCCTCCGCCGCCGGGGCCCACTACTACTCCCTGTCCGGAGAAACGTATGCCGAAGAAGTGCTGGCCATGGAGCACCCGGTGTTGTCCGCCTCGGCCAAGGCCGGTGTGGTGTACGACGCGGGCGGCCAATCCCTATTTCTCTTCAAGGGCGCCGAGAAAGCCTTCCATCTGACCTTAGAGAGCGGGGCCGACCTGCTGTCTGCCCGGGTCAACGACAGCGGCTGGCTGGCGGTCACCGCCCAGCAGAGCGGCTACAAAGGCGCCGTCACCGTCTATGACAGCCACGGCAAAGAGATCATCGCCATCAAGCTGTCCTCTACCTTTGTGGTGGACGCCGCCCTGTCCCCCGACTGCAAAACGGTGGCCGTTGTCACCATGAACCAGGAGGGCGGTGCCTTCCGCAGCGAGGTCCTTTTCTACCCCGTGAATAAAAAAGAACCCAGCGCTCGCGTCTCTCTGGACGGCGCGGCGGTGCTGGACCTGGACTATGAAAACCGCACTCTCTGGGTGCTGGGCGAGGACCGGCTGATGACCGTATCCGATAACGGAAAGGATATCCAGTCCTACTCTTTCGGTCGCTCTTATCTGAAGGGCTGCCACTTCGGAGGCGACGGCTTCGCTCTGGTGCTCCTGGGCCGCTACCGGGCGGGCAGCGCCAGTCAGGCCGTGACCATCGGCTCCGACGGCGTGGTCAAGGCCACTCTGGATCTGTCCGGCCAGGTGCTGGACTATTCCAGCGCCGGAAACTACTGTGCCCTGCTCACCGGCGGAGGGCTGTCCATCTACACCTCCGACTTCTCCCCCTACGCGGCCCTAACGTCCACCCAGGGAGCCCGGTACACCGCCTTGACCGCCGACGGCTCCGCCCTGCTGGCCGACGCGCAGCAGGCCTGGCTGTACATCCCCGGCTGAACCACCCGCTTTTCCAACATAAGGAGGAACCATGACCTATCTGGCATTTGATCTTGTAATCGCCGTTCTGCTGCTCCTGGCCGTCTGCCGGGGGTACAAGAAGGGCTTCGTCCTGACCCTGTGCGGTTTTCTGGCCATTTTCGTGGCCTTCATTGGAGCCACCATTGTGTCCGACGCCCTGGCTGAACCCATGAGCCAGGCCATCCGGCCCGTCATTGAACGCAACATCCAGCATGTCCTGGCCGAGCAGGCGGGCCCCCCCGACCACAGCCTCTCCATTTCCAACGGCTCCGCCTCTTCGGAGGAAGAGGAACCTCCCGCCCCCTCTCTGGAAGAAACTCTGGCCGCTCTGAAGGACACTAAGCTGTACAAGGGCTTTGCCGAAGCCTTCCAGAAGGCGGTGGACTCCGGTGTGGCCGCCGCCACCGCCAACGCGGCCCGGGCCATCGCCGGGTACATCGCCAAGCAGATCGCCCAGATGGCGCTGTTTTTGGTGTCCTTCGTGCTGATCCTGGCTCTCTGGTTCCTGCTCAGCCACGCCCTGGACCTGGCTTTCAAGCTACCCGTCTTGTCCACCCTGAACCACTGGAGCGGCGCAGCCTTTGGCCTGCTCCATGGAGGCCTGCTGGTCTTTATCGCCTGCTGGCTGCTGAAAGACCGCTTTCTGCCCCAGGAGGCGGTGGAAAACACCTACCTGCTTCACTGGTTCTGCACCGTCAGCCCCCTGGACCTGCTCTTCTGAGCCGCCAAAATTTCACAGCCCGCAATTCATCACCAGTTCACAATTCTGGTGTACTATTACAGGAAACTGGATTTTCTCCTGAAAGGAGTGTAAGATTATGCAGCCTACTATGTGCAGCCGCTGCGGCAAAAACGTGGCGGTCATCTATATCACCAAGCTGGAAAACGGAGTCACCAAAAATGAGGGGCTCTGCTTTAAGTGCGCCAAGGAGCTGGGCATCAAGCCCATCGATGATATGATGAAGAAAATGGGCATCTCCGACGAGGACCTGGAGAAGCTGACCTCCGAGATGATGTCCGCCTTCGGCGGCGCTGAGGGTCTGGAGGGTCTGATGGCCCAGCCCAAGGGCGACGAGGACAGCGACGAGGATGAGGACGGCCGCACCGCCACCTTCCCCTTCCTGAACCAGCTCTTCGGCGGGTCCGCCACCCCCGCGCCCAATCCCGCCGAGGGGCCCACTCCCCCGCCCCGCACCGATAAGAGCGCTCCCAAGCAGCCCAAGCGGAAGTTTTTGGACAGCTACTGCATCTCCCTGACCCAGAAGGCCAAGGAGGGCAAGCTGGATAAATTGATCGGCCGGGACCGCGAAGTTCTCCGGGTGGTCCAGATCCTGAACCGCCGTCAGAAGAACAACCCCTGCCTCATCGGCGAGCCCGGCGTGGGCAAGACCGCCATTGCCGAGGGCCTGGCTCAGAAGATCTATCAGCGGGACGTGCCCTACAAGCTGCTGGACAAGGAGGTCTATCTGCTGGACATGACCGCCCTGGTGGCGGGCACCCAGTTCCGCGGCCAGTTCGAGAGCCGGATGAAGGGCCTCATCGAGGAGATCCGCAAGCTGGGCAACATTATTCTGGTCATTGACGAGGTCCACACCATCGTGGGCGCCGGCGACGCCGAGGGCTCCATGAACGCCGCCAACATCCTGAAACCCGCCCTCTCCCGGGGCGAGATCCAGGTCATCGGCGCCACCACCCTCAACGAGTACCGCAAGCACATTGAGAAGGACACCGCCCTGGAGCGCCGGTTCCAGCCCGTCATCGTGGAGGAGCCCTCCATCGAAGACAGCGTGAAGATCATCGAGGGCATCGCCCCCTACTACGAGGCCTACCACCAGGTTGCCATTTCTCAGGAGATGTGCCGCCAGGCCGTCACCATGAGCGAGCGGTATATCACTGACCGTTATCTGCCCGACAAGGCCATCGACCTCATCGACGAGGCCTGCTCCAACGTAAACCTGAATAACAAGGCCCTGGCCCGCCTGAACGAGGTGGATAAGGAACTGGCCGATCTCAACAAGGAGCGGGAGGTCATGACCGCCGCCGCCACCGAAGAGGCTTATGAGCGTCTGGCCGCCATCAAGAGCATGGAGCTGCGGCTCCAGGCCGAACGTCAGGAGCTGGAGGGGGCAGCCCATCCCGCTCTGACCCAGGAACACCTGGCCAACGTCATTGAGCTTTGGACCAACATCCCCGCCAGCCGCATCCAGGAGCAGGAGTACCAGCGTCTGGCCAAGCTGGAGGAGCGACTGGAGAGCCACATCATCGGCCAGGATGAAGCCGTCCAGGCCGTAGCCGCCGCCATCCGCCGGGGCCGGGTGGGCATCAGTCCCAAGCACAAGCCCGTGTCCTTCATCTTTGTGGGCTCCACCGGCGTGGGCAAGACCGAGCTGGTCAAGCAACTGGCCGCCGACCTCTTCGACACCCCCGAGTCCCTCATCCGCCTGGACATGTCCGAGTTCATGGAAAAGCACGCGGTCTCCCGGATCATCGGCTCTCCCCCGGGCTATGTGGGCTATGACGAGGCGGGCCAGCTGACGGAGAAGATCCGCCGGAAGCCCTACTCCGTGGTGCTGTTCGACGAGATTGAGAAGGCCCACCCCGACGTACTGAACGTACTGCTCCAGATTTTGGACGACGGCCATATCACCGACGCCCACGGCCGGACGGTAAACTTTGAGAACACCGTCATCGTCATGACCTCCAACGCCGGCAGCAACACCAAGGTGGGAAGCGTGGGCTTTGGCCGCACCGCCAACGAACAGGGCAGAGAACGCGCCATGAAAGCCCTCCAGGACTTCCTGCGGCCCGAGTTCATCAACCGGGTGGATGAGATTGTCTACTTCAACCAGCTCACCGAGGACAACTTTAAGGGCATCGCCGTCATCATGCTCAAGGAACTGGCCGATTCTCTGGCCGAGAAGGGCATCGCCTTCACCTGGGAGGAGTCCCTGTTGGACTACTTGGTCAAGAAGTCCTACTCCGCCGCCTACGGCGCCCGGAACCTGCGCCGGGTCATTCAGAAGGAACTGGAGGACACCATCGCCGTCCGCCTCATCGAGGGGTACCAGCACCCCATCTCCCAGCTGAAAGCCCTGGCCCAGGAGGACAAGATTCAGCTGCTGGCTATGTGATTTTGGCTGCCCTCACCTCTCAGCCCTGCTGAGCAGCCAGGGTAAATGTATAATTTAAACGGCCAGCGGCGCATATGCGCCTGCATCTGTCAAGCAAAAGTAGACACAAATAAAAACGCATAGCATCAAAACCCCAATTCGGACTTGTACTGAATTGGGGTTTTGTAGTCCAAGGCAGCAGCAAAACGACTGAAATTGAAG
>Ga0129308_1002301_pt1 | contig 16580 bp, 9 predicted proteins | sample L827metagenome_FD_94440 | JGI IMG/M metagenome (GOLD analysis project Ga0129308, IMG submission 94440) | Ring-tailed lemur group fecal microbial communities from Wisconsin, USA - L827 metagenome | ecosystem: Host-associated > Mammals > Digestive system > Large intestine > Fecal | place: USA...
GCTGGCGCTTACTACAACATGCTGGTTGACGGCAAAGAAGTAAGCTACAATGGCGACAAGAACCTGGTAAGCAAAAACAACATCAAGGCTCTGAAGAGAATCAAGTACGATGCTGCCGGAGACGTAAGCGATCTGAATACATGGGTAAACGGCAAGGATGATGTGAAGCTGGTCACCTTCAAGGCTAGCACTTCCAACCTCGGAAAGCTGAACAACAGAACCTTTAGCGCTACAGGCATGGTAGGAACGGCTTACAATTCCACTACAGTGGGCTCCTCGCTCACCATCTCCAACAACCAGATCACGTTGGATAAGGATGCTTACATCTACGTTTGGGATAAGAACGATGATGAATGGCAGCTGGGAAGCACCAGTGACCTGAGAAATCTGGAAGCTGGATACACCGTAGAATTCTACGATGTAGAAGATGAAGACAGCGTTTATGACATCGTTCTGATCTACGAAGTAGCCAAGGCGCCTGCGGATGATACTCAGACCGAGGTCACCGATGGCGGCGTACTGGAAGTAAGCAGCGCGGCTATCACGACGCTGGAAAAGGGCACCTATGACATCCAGGTGTTCAACAAGAATGCGCTGCTCGGAAGCAAAATTGAAAATGTCAGATCTGACGGTTCCTTCAAGGTGACGGCTCAGTGGCTGGCCGGCGAGGGAGTGACAGAGATCAACGCCAGTATCGGCAAGGCTGATGAAACCTATGAGGTAGTCATCTACAAGGCTGGAACCAGCACGGAAGTTAAGAGCATCACCATCAAGACTAAAAATGTTGGACCTCAGGTCACCGCTGTCAGCATCAATGACGCCGGCGCTGTTACAGCCGCTGCTGTAGGAGCGTTTGACACCGATAGAATGATAGTGACCGCGAAAACCTTGGGAACAGCAGGCGACGCGACTTCAGTAGAGTTGAAATCCACAACGGGAGCGCTTACTGTGACATATAGCGGCTTAGCTGTAACGGTTGAGGCTCCTGCAGGAACAACTTACGGCGCTATCGCAGATGCGATCAACAAGAGCGAAGCGGCTAAAGTAGTAAGTGCGGAAAGCAAGAGCACTGTTGCTTTCGCCGAGAAGAAAGTAACGCTTGGCGGCGGCGTCGACATGAAGGACGCGAAGGTCGAGATCACACTGGATGAGAACGCCAGCATCGAAGCAAATGCAACAGTTACGCTGGTCGTTGACGGCAACTCCTATACAGGTGCGGTTACCGTCAGTGGTCAAACTCTCACCATGACGATCAAGGCTGCGGATCTGAAAGCCGTGCTTAAAACTGGAGATGCGGTTAAAATTACTGCTATCAACGGTGTAAAGGAAGCTGCTTCCACAGGATTGAAAGCAGTGGTTCCCAAGCAGGAGTTCAAATTCTAGTAAGTCATTAAGGATAAGCTTCCGTATATGAAGCTTTGAAAAAGAGCCCTTCCGCGGTAATACAAGTTACTGTGGAAGGGCTTCTTTTATACGCTGTTCCAATCTTGTCGATCGGTCCGTTTTATTGATTTTTATATCGTATCGCAGAATGAAAGTTTCTTTCTGGGATGCTTCTTATTAATGATGTTCCGGCAGCTGCTGGCGGATACGTGCAGGTAGATCTGGGTGGTGGAGATCGAGCTGTGTCCCAGAAATTCCTGAATGTATTTGATGTCGACTCCTTCCTCTAAAAGCAGGGTGGCGAAGGTATGCCGGAAGGCGTGGGGCGTGATGTTTCGTTTTATGCCTGCCAGTTTTGTGTACTTTGTGACGATATTACGGGCTGCCTGTGTGGACAGGGGGATCCCGTTTTTATTGAGAAATATATAGTCGCTGAACAGTTTCATCTTTTTCAGCAATTTGCAGTATCGGCTCAGCGCGTCTAAAACCTCTTTGTTGGTGATATAAATATATCGCTCTTTATTGCCTTTGCCGATAACGCGGATGGAGGACTGCCTCAGGTTAAGGTCTTCGTATTTCAGATTACACAGTTCATGTACGCGCAGTCCTGTGGCAAAAAACATTTCGAGTACGGCTACGTCTCTCAGGTGGAGCAGTTCTGATGCGGGATGAGTTTCGCTGTAAACGGCGGCAAGGATACGTTTTACTTCCCGGAGGGACATGACTGTGGGCAGTGTGACGGGCTCACGCATGCGTAAATGGAGTTTTAAGAAGGGGCTTTCATCGATCAGGCCCTCTTCCTCAAGATGCGAAAAAAAGCCCTTTAAACAGGCGATTTTTCGCTTTACGGATTTTACGCGGTAGCTTTCATTCAGTTCCGAGATATAATGGTGCAGATCTGAGCGTCCGATACTGCCGGCGTCTGAGATTTCCGGATACTCTTTGCGCATGAATTTGAGAAACTGGGCCATGTCGATACAGTATGCCTTCAGCGACGCTGCCGCCAGCCTCCTGCTGTGCCGGCAGTACTCAAGATAGGCTGTCACCTGGTCAGTCAGTGCGTCGTTTTTCGCGGTGTCTGCTGCAAGGTTTAGATACAGATTTGTTTTGTCGATTTCCATAATTTTGACCTTCCTTTTCTGTATGATTTAAAATATATGCTTCTATCCTACAGCAATATAGTGATTACGTATAGGAATACATACTTATAGAAATTCCAATTTTGCAGTGCATTATGCGCCTGCTGCAAAAACAAATGGAATTCCAAAAGGGAGTTCTCTTGTTTTCAGGAATCCAGGTGTTATAATGGTTGGTAAGGGAGGGATATGTAAATGTATGATGAATTGAAACAGTCCGCTGAAACGGCGGCGAGAGAATTGATAGAAATTGCAAAGCTGGAACCGGGAGATCTGATGGTAGTCGGATGTTCTTCCAGCGAGATAGGCGGCCATAAGATCGGCTCAGATTCCAATGAGGATATCGCAGGGGCTGTGTTTTCCGGAATCTATGGCGTAGTTAAGGAAAAGGGCGTCTTTCTGGCGACACAGTGCTGCGAACATCTAAACCGCGCGCTGATCCTTGAGAAAGAAGCGGCAAAGGCCTATGGGCTGGAACCGGTAAATGTTGTCCCCCAGAAAAAGGCAGGCGGCTCCTTCTCCACCGCGGCATATGCCGCGTTTGAACATCCCGTTGCGGTGGAAGAGCTCCACTGCGCCAAAGCGGGCATGGATATCGGAGACACGCTGATCGGCATGCATATGGCAAAGGTAGCGGTTCCGGTTCGTCTGAGCATCAGGAAGATCGGAGAGGCGAATCTTGTCTGTGCACGGGTGCGGCCCAAATTTATCGGCGGCGAGAGGGCCCATTATGATGAATCCTTAAAATAGGCGTCGGCTCCGGTATTTTGCCGGAAGTAAAAATAAAAAAGTTTCCTTTGAAAACATGATTCGCCCTGTGGGCTCACTTTCACAAGGTAAACTTTTTTGAAACATACGGAAATATCAACGGACGATATTTCCGTATGTTATAAAAAGATCCCCAATACGGCTGTTATACCGTTTTGGGGATCTTTTCCGTTCTGTTTAGAATCCGAGGGATCAAGTTAGGGAAGTTCTGTTCTTTCCGTTCCTGCGCCCTGGATGTATTTGAAATTGTAAACTGCCAGATCGTAATCTGTAATAGCGGCGGCCAGAGCCATCTGACTGTTGAACGCGGCCAGCTGAACGCCCTGAACATCGTCAAGAATGGCGATGCCCGCATCGTAGGAGATCTGGGTAAGACGGACGTTTTCCAGCGAGAAATCGTAGCTTGCTTTTGCAGCGTCTACCGCCATCTTCTTTTCCTCCAGAGCATTGTACTGATTGCGCACTTCCATTTCCAGGGAAACGGGAGCCATCTTCACAGCGTGCAGTGCCTTCTGATAATCATTGGTCTGCTTTTTATACGTGGCGGAAGAGGGAGAGAGCGTGTATTTCATATTGTCCAGCGTCAGCTTTTGGATGTCGGCGTACAACTGAGCGTACGCCAGGTCCATGCTGTTGGCCTTGGCGGCGGCGATCGCCTGATCCAATGTGGTCGTGGGCATTTCCAGCTCTTTCAGCGTATCAGTCAAGATCACTTCCTGCGTCAGGTCGTAGTCAAGCAGCATGTTGAACTGCATTTTTGCTTTAGACAGCCCGACTTCCGCAGATTTCAGCTTGCTCTTTGCAGAGACGATCTCCGCCTCCTGCGAAAGCACGTCCTTCTTCGATGCGACCCCTGCGCTGTACTTTTTCTGTACGTTCGACAGCAATTTGTTCTGAAGTTCCAGATAATCCTGAGCTGCTTTTACTCCGTCCTGCGCCTGCAGTACGCCGTAATAGAGCTGAACTGTCTGGGCTTCGATGGAGTTCATATCGGCCTGATAATTTTTTTCCTGATTAGCGGCGGCATATGCCTGATTGAGCTTATTGATCTTGGATTCCAAAACGGTGCTGTTATCGTTTCCAGCCTCCCGCAGCGTGCTGCTCAGCGTCCGGGCAGTATCGGAATACCTTTCTGTGGAATTTTTGTCCTTTTCGCGGTTGAGCTCTGCGGTCTGCGCCTGAATTCCCTCTGTCTGCATCTGTTTGATGGCCTGATCCAGGGATAATTTGATCGGTCCTGTGGGCGCTGCGGTACCTGAGGCGTTATCGGCCCCGAAGGCCATGACGCTTCCGGACAGGATCATAGCCGCGCACAGCACAAAGCTGATTGCTTTCTTTTTCATGTTGATTACCCTTCCTTAAATTTTAATGACACAGGAAATATAATCCCTTATATTTCCGTATGTTTATAACTATTGATCGGACAAAAGCAAAGGCGGCGCGGTTACCGCGCCGCTGGCAATATGTGATCAGATACGGGCCGCATCATCAGCTTCCACATAAACGACGACATCCCCAACCTGGGCGTCATCATCGGAAACGTGGTAGATCCGAATTTTTGCGCCTTCGCCGATATCTCCCAGACGGCCGCTTTCATAGCTGTCGATGGAGCTTCCCTTGAAGACTGCTTTGTAGAAGGCTGCGTCGCTGCCGATTGTTACGTTGACAGCCGATGAAGAAGTCTGACCGTCTTCCACAGTTGTCACAACGCGGCTGCTGCGTTCCAGGACGTCGGCCCAGGTGGAACTGCCTGCCAGAATGCTGTAATGCTTTGCATTTCCAGCTGAAGGATTCTCGAACACATCCTTTACTTCTTTGCTCGTATTGAATTTAATGTAGTAGAGCACGCCGTCGTCGTAGTTGATGGAGCGCGGCGCTACTCCGCTGTCTTTGGTATTGAGATAGTATGTGTTGCCGCCCATCAGGAACTCGATCTGATCCACTTTGTTTCCGTCTGCTGCCAGTACGGAAGATACTCCGTTGATCATGCCGAAGGCGCCCCCGGCGCTCTTGAAGACACTGCTGTTGTTGTCAGAAGGTGCGATACTTCCACCTGTCACCGCACCGCCGGTGGTGTTGGGCTTTTCGTTCTCTTCCTTGCCGTCATTTTTCTGATGCTTATCGATGATCTGCTGAGCCACAGAAGCGGTCATCAGCGCCACGTCTCCTCTTGTCGCGGGAGTTTCTCCCTTTCCGGAGATATCCACATTTTTTAATATTCCAAGTTCCGCCGCTTTTGCCGTATAGCTCTCCGGATAAGTTCCTGTCAGATCTTTGTCGGTGTATCCCAGAGCTTTAACCAGCATGGTGGCGACTTCGTTATAAGTAACCGGATCGGCGGGAGCAAATTTTCCGCCCCCCTTGCCGGCCGTCACACTGTTCGCAGCTCCGTAGTTCACAAAATGGAGCGCCCAGTCATACCCCTCCATGTCGTTGAAGGCGTTGGCGGCAGCTTTCATGTCCTCCTCGGAAGCTCCCATTGCCTTGACGATAAACGTACACATCTCCGCCCGGTCGATGGTCTTGTCGGGCCGGAAGGTATTGTCGGGATAACCCGCCGTAATGTTCTTTTCCACCAGGATTTTTACTGCTTCTTCATACTTTGTCCCCTGTACATCGGAAGGCACTGTCGCATCTGCAGCATAAGCGCCGATACTTCCAGCGATGAGAAGCATCGCTGTTAATAGAAACGATATTGCTTTTCTCATTTCTTCATTTTCCCCTTTCTTTTGATTCAGCATTCTGAACTGATACAATGTAATTATATAGTGAAAGATATTCAAGTTCAACAAATGATTGAGATCGACATGCATTTTTAAAGGTATTGTAATATTTTTTGACCGGCGGGTCGGAAAACGCCGGGAAGCAGATTGTTTATTATAAGATTAATCATAAACAAATTGATTAAAGGACCCATTTGTTTTAATTTGTGGAAATATGCCGCATGATGTAAAATATAAGTACTTATGATCGCATCAACTCGGCGACGGAGCCGATTGGGTCTGTGAGTTATTTGTATACCGCCGCACAGCGGCGTAATGAGGGGGTAAAAATGAAAAAGGTACTGGTTTTTGTTCTTTCGCTGTCTCTGATCCTGGGCAGCTTTGGCGCGGCTTACGCAGGATCTGGTCCTTCCGATCAAAGGACAGAGCAGCGCACTGTGATCGCATCGGCGGCGTCTTCCACGTCGGGTTCTGCCGCAACTGTCACAAAGCCGGCGGTGTCCAGCCCCGGTTCGGCGGCGGACCAAAAAAGTTTTACGGACGTTGCGGACCTGAACTGTCAGGAGGCGGTGGGCGTCCTTTCCAATCTGGGCATCGTCAGCGGCTATCAGGACGGAACGTATCGCCCGAATATGGTGGTGACCAGAGCGGAGATGGCTTCGCTTATTGTCAAAGCCCTGGGCATGGACGGCTACGACGGCGCAGCGGCGACTTTCAGAGATTCTAAGGGGCACTGGGCGGAGAAATACATCGCTTATGCAAACAACGTGGGCATCATCGCCGGACGTTCCGCCGAGATCTTCGACCCGGATACGACAGTGTCTTACAACGAGGCAGCTACCATGCTGGTAAAAGCGCTGGGTTATAACGACAGCGGCCTGCCGGGTCAGTGGCCGACGAACTATGTGGCCAAGGCGGAAGAACTGGGAATCATGGACGACGTGCCCACCGGCGCCTCCGGAGCCAACCGCGGCGACTGCGCGATCATGCTTTATCAGACGCTGGATCAGCGTATCGGAAAAATAAGCAGAGGCGTTTTCGAACCGACAAAGGTCTATAAGAAAGGGATCACGGATGCTTTCGCCGCACCCGGAACGATGGATTTTGACACGATGTACGTTCGTCAGGGCATCGTGGTGCTTCCGGAATTCATTGTAAAAGGCGACGAGGACAGCCTGATCAATCTGAAGAACTATCAGGGCGCGTCCATCACCGCTTACCAGAATGCGGACGGCGATATTGTGGGGATCAGCGAGGTAAAAACCACGTTTCTCACCGGAAAATTTAAGAGCGATAATGAATTCAAAGTGAAAGACGTCACGTATGATATTGCCGGCGGAGCCTATGACCAGGGCAGCGTATATCATTTCAGTCAGGGGGGCACGTCTCCGACCGTCGGCGGCATCTCTCTGTCTTCGTTGGGCACGGTTGTTGAATACACGCTGGCAGTGGATCTGTCCGGAAAACAGATCAAGCGGATCTATTCCACAGGCAGGTGGGCGACCACAACTGTGAAAGCGACCTCGGCAATGGTCAGCAATATTATAAATGGGAAAAAAATCAACGCCACGATAAAATTCCGCGAGGACGACTTTGGAAAAATCGACAATAAAGAATTTGTCCTTCTGGGCGTATCCACATTGAGCGCCATCAAGACCGGGAATGTTCTCACATATGCAGCCGACACTGAAAACTATGTGCGCAAGCTGGCTGTCGGCACGGAAGTAGTCTCCGGAAGCGTTACAAAAATGAATGCCTCCAACACCAAGATCACAGTGAATGGAAAAGTTTACGAGATGTACAACGGCGCCGCCTTTGACAGTGCCACGAAGGTGGGAAGCAATCTCAAATTAACTCTCACGTATGGGGGCGATGTATTTGAGGTGGAAAAGGCGGCCAGCAATGAAAAGGACCTCTACGGTATCGTCGTGGAACTGGAACTGGGCAACAGCCTGTCGCTGGGAACGGGCGCGAAAAAGCCTCAGGTGAAACTGTTCACATCCGCCGGCACGGAGAAGCTCTTCGACCTGGACGCGGAGCAGCTGGTGGAAGATAACTATCTGGCGGAAGAAGTGATGAGCGGAGGCGCGAAGAAGTATGTGGTCACAGGAACGATCAACGCGCAGCTGGGTGAAAATGTGGCGGTGCGATACGACCTCAACGCCAACGGTGAGATCGATGAACTGGAGACCGTGTCTTCAGGCAAAGTGAAAATGATCGACAACAAGAAGGTGTCCGCTTCGGGCGCTGTGGACGGTCACGCCATCGCCAGCGACGCTGTGCTGTTCATTTCGGACCGGATCACCAGCGGCGGCGGTATGTATACGCTGGCAGAAGATTATTTTACCACGACCAAAGCCCGCCTGCAGAACAAAACAGTAACGAAGGGGATCTACAGTCTGAACGATAAAGAACAGATCGCTATGATGGTCGTGGAATCCACCACTTCAAGCGACGATCTGTTTGCCGTCGTCAACGATTTTTATTCGGTTTCTGCAACAGAAGACAGCGACGCCAAATACGCGGTGGACGTCCTTCTTGACGGGAAACCTGCCACCTATCGGAGCAAGGAGAAACTTCTGTCTTCCATAGGTCCTGCGGGCGGACTGAAGCTGATGAAGCTGAAAGCGGACGGCACCATCGACTCGCTGAACGATATCGCTGAAACTTCCGACAGAAAGATCCGGAAGATCACAGGCAGCGGAATAACCTTCCTGGTAGAAAACGACAGGCTGAAAGTGGCAAGCACACAGGCCGACCGTGATGGAGAGAACTACGACGTATTCAATCACATCCTCAGTTCAAAAGTGATCATCTACGTGTGGGACGACAAAGCCAGCGAGTGGGTCGTCGGAAATGTTTCCGATCTGGACGACATGCTGGATGACGATGAGGAATATCTGGGTATCTATGAGCTGGATTACGAAGATAATCCGGATATGGTGACCCACGTAACCCTGTATCGGAAGTAGGCCTGCGGCTGCGAAGATCAAAGGTCGATAAAGTAAAAAAATCCCTGGAAGGCGTTCGGATCGCCTGCCAGGGATTTTCTTTTCATATAAACGTCAAACAGTGAACGATCTATTTCCGGATCTTATCGGCGTCGGCCGCTTTTACGACGATCGCTACGTCGGCATTGTCGCCGTCTTTTGTCAGATCAAACGCACGGATGAGACTGCCTGCCTCCACGTCTCTCAGATTCCCGGATGTATAACCGCTGAAAGCCTTCGTCTCTTCATCGAACTGTGCGATATAAAATACGGTAAAATCGCTGACCGCAAAACTGCCGGAACCCGTAGCTGTGACCGTATTCCCCTTGCGCTGGGTAACGGTGGAAAAACGATCTCCGGTAAGCTCCTTGTAGTCCTTAGAGCCCAGGGACGTTCCGTCTTTGGCGATATCGACAATGACGCCGTCCTCCAGCTTCAGGCAATACAGATCGCCGTTCCCACTGAGGTAATCTTTTTTATCCGGCAGATTGACACGGCCGTTGGTTGAAAGATCGTAGATCCGATTTCCCATCAGTATTCTGGCGCTGCTCCTCGTGGTGTCAAGGATCACGCCAAAGATCCTTCCGTTTTCCTTCGCCAGTTTCCCGTTATCGATGGCACCGTCAGTGGAAGTGACAGTTACTGGACCGGTGCTGCTGTTTGCCACCTCGATCTTGTCGGCGACTGCAGCAGTCATGAGCGCCACATCGCCGCGGGTAGCCGGGGCGTCCCCGTTCTTCATCAGCGTCACATCGCTGAAAATCATCAGTTCCTTCGCCTTGTTGATATAGTTGTCAGGCCAGCTTCCCTGAAGATCCTTCGCTTTGTATCCGATGGCATTGACCAGCATAGCCGCCATTTCGTTGTAGGTCACCTTGTCCGCAGGTGAAAAACGATCGTTTCCGGTACCGCTGACAACACCCTTGTCCACAGCGTAATTCACGTATTTCTGCGCCCACTCGTATCCCTTCATGTCATCGAAGATATTGTTTTTTGCATTGTACAGATCTGCGCCCACCGGGTTCATCGCCTTCACGATGACCGCGCACGCCTCGGCCCTGTCCATGGCGTTGTCCGGGCGGAAGGTTCCGTTGCTGTATCCGGAGATCACTTCTTTGTCCATCAGCATTCTGACCGCAGCTTCATAGGGCGTTCCCTTTACATCCGCGGGGATGCTGTCCTCCGTATCGTTGGCCGCGGCCGCAAAGGCAGCCACGCTTCCGCCGCCGATCATCAGCAGAACTAATATCAAAGATATGGCTTTTTTCATCTTATTGTTCCCCTTTCATCATCAATAAATATAGTCTTCAGCTTCTTTGATTATATAGGTATCGGCCGTAAATTTCAATACGCAGCAGCGGATGGTTTTTATTCTCAGTTGGATGGACTACTGTGCAATGTCTGCCAGAAATACGATCTGCGCTTTGTGCACATTTAAAATTTTTGCTTTTCCACGCTTCACGATGTTTCTAGGGCCAATAAAAAAACGGGCCGTAAAGGCCCGCTTTTTTAACTAAATGCTTAGTTGTATTTGTCGATTACGATAACGGTGGTTACACCAAAGTCATCATCATCAGTATTGTAGAAACGAACGGTCTCGCCAGCTTTAACGTTCTTCAGCTCGCCCTTCTTCTCAATGCTCCAGTCGCCGTCTTCATCGATCATATATACAGCGACGGACTTGTCGAGGTTGTAGCTCATCTTGACAGCGCCGGTGGTAATATTGGTCTTGCCATCAGCCGTGCCAGCGCCCTTAACCGCGCTTCCGCTGGTAATCTCTACACGGGTATTGGAAACGTCGATGGAACCGCCGGTGAGGAGTTTGATTTCATAGTATCCAGCGTCTAAGTCGAACTCATCTTCCTTAACAAGGCTCTTGATCTCACCGTTGGCATTGAATTTCAGCTTGTAGATCTTTCCGGTGTCATCAAAATCGTTCAGATCCTTCATGTCCGCCTTGTAGTCTTTCGGAGCGCCGTCCACATACATTTCTACGTCGAGCAGATCATTGGCACCCTTGGCCCAGTCGCTGACAGCTCCGAAAACATCCTTGGTGGTCTCAAATCCGACCAGCAGAGCGCCTTCGATCTGATTCTTGCTGTTTGTGAAGTAGAAACCGGAAACTTCATCAGAATCCAGCACGGATTCCAGCTTAGCAACATCGTAGCTGTCGTCATCAGACAGATCCTCTCCATCACAGGTGAAGATTACAGCATCAGACTTGATCTCTTTGCCGTCCCAGTAACCCTTCTTGGTTACTACTTTACCATTTTCAGGAGTAGCGATGTCTCCGACATAATTTCCGTTTACGCTTCCTTCAAATACTTCCATAGAGTTGATCTCTCCGCTCTTGTTCAGGCCGTATTTGATTAAGGAACCAGCTTTGATCGCGACGTCGGTAACGTTCTTAGAATCCGACTTATCGGTGATCATCAGTTCGCCCTTAGCAGCAACACCCGCTGTGGTAACAGGCAGATCATCCTTGTCGTCATCGATCGTGAAGGTCTTGGTGGTTCCGTCCGCCAGGAACAGCTCAACCTGATATTCATCCTTCAGACCGTTGGAAGCGTTTCCAGCGTCCAGTACAACAGCAAACTTATCGGCGTCGCCGGCGATCTTGTCGGAATCATAGATGAATCCATAAGCATCCAGATACAGCTTTACTTCATCATCAACGTCAATTTCACCAACTTCGACCGGATCGTCTAAATTGTCAGCGCCGTTATTCTTCAGCTCAGCTTTATCTCCGGCAGCATACTTATAGACTTTACCGTCGATCGTGATCTCGGTGTCATCCTTGGAAACCTTGGTGACCACGCCGCTGGCAGTTTCGGTTCCAACAGCAACTCTCGTGATATCGCTGTCTTTGTTACCCTTTTCTGTGTAAACGTATACGACCATGTCTTCCTTAATGTCGGACAGCGCGTTTACGCCGATCAGTTCAAAGGCTTCTTCATCAATGTTTCCATTGTCATCTTCGGGGAAATCATAACCCAGAAGCTGGTTGTCTTCCAGATCCTCCAGGTCTTCTTTATCGACCATCTGACCTGCAACCAATGACCATTTGTTTACGGAATAAATCTTCTTGATGTTCTTTCCGGACAGGTCGACAGCAAAAGTATAATAAGTGTCAGCGTCGATTCCGCTCTTGGTTATTGTTCCCGCTTCTTTACCGTTGGTAAAAGATTTGGCGGCAACAGCATTTCCAACCTCAAGGTATTCAAACTTTAACGCATTATTTACCAGATCATACTTCGTGCCGGCGGCGTCTTTGATCTGATCGTCAGCCGCTTTATAGACTCCATTTACAAAGGTGGAGAATACTTCTTTGATCGCGATGATGTCGTCATCATCGTTTACATAAGCGCTTACAACTGCTCCAACATACGGATACGCGTTGATCAGCGCATCGTCAGCGTCTGCTCTGGTCAGAATGAAGGACTTGTCGTTGTTATCCACGATTCTTCCGGACGGAGCAAAAGTCTCTACGCCCAGACGCGCCATCATGGTGTCATACTCAGCAGCTGTGTTTGCTGCGGTATTCTCAGCCTTGATCTCCGTCTTTACAAAGTTTCCGTCCTTGTCAACTTTACCGATGGCCTGATCCAGAGTCTGATACAGCATGACCGCTACATCGCCTCTGTTGGCTCCGGCAGTACCGGTCTGGATGTTGTCCAGAATTCCCAGAACCTTTGCCATGGATACATAGCTGGCCGGGTATACACCGTTCAGAGTCTCATCGGTGTAGCCCAGAGCCTTGATCAGCATGGTGGTCGCTTCGTCATAGGTTACGGTCGCGTCGGGATCGAATACGGTCTCGCTTCTGCCGCTGATGATTCCCAGCGTGTTGGCATAAGCGATATATCCCTTCGCCCAGTGGGTCTTGCTGTCCGCAAACTTCGGCACAGCGTCGGTCTGCTTCAGTCCCAGAGCTTTGATGATCAGGGAAGCCATCTCCGCTCTTGTTACTGTCTGCTCCGGTTTGTAGGTTCCGTCTTCATAACCGGAAACTACGTCCAGGCTGGTCAGCACGCGTACGGCGTCTTCACAGGCCAGACCATCGATGTCAGTCAAGGTTTTCTTGACCGGCGTGGTGGTTTCAGCCGCAAAAGCCATTCCGAAGCTTCCCAAAACCAGAGACAGTACCAGTACAAATGAAAGTACTTTTCTCATTTTGAAATTCCTCCTTTAGAATTCTTCGAAGGGGAGTCGATTCATTTTTGTTTATTCAAACCATCCTCCCCTTCTGAAGATAATTTGACATTATCTATAGAAATGCGTACAGGTTACCCCATAGCATATTCTATCACAGTGAATTATAACCTTTCGCAACTGTGGCAGTCAACCACAAGTTCGAATTGTAATATTACTGTAATAAATTAGATTCATTGCAAAATCAACGAAATTGGGCGATTTCGCAACGACTTAATTTACAATACCCATTATACCCGAATGAGTTCATTTGTCCATTACAGCCGTGTTACAACTGCGTTAATGGTTCGCGACACGAAGGCAATATGCCTCGTATCAACGGATCGCTACCCCGGGTAAGGCCTATCTACTGCACTTCTATGGATTCATCAATTATACCATAACTCCGGCCGCATTTAAACTATAAAGATGGCTAAAATATGAATCTTTTTGTCAAATCGCGCGAATTCCGTTTTTCTTCCTTTATATAATTAAGAGAACTCACTTCTCTTGTTGTCGAATCACGCTTTTTCTGTTATACTCATTACTGTTGTTTCAATGCCTGCAGGGCCGGGACAAGCCGTTGCCCAAAGGCATGTCGAGAAAAGAAATTGTACAGAAGAGGTGACAATATGGTCAAAGGATTTGATGCGGACAAATATATTGAAGAGCAGTCAAAGTACATTCTGGAGCGTATCAGCGCGGGCGCAGGCGAGCGGCTCTATCTGGAGTTCGGCGGCAAGCTGGTGCACGACAAGCATGCGGCCCGGGTCCTTCCGGGATTCGACCAGAATGCGAAGATCAAGCTCCTTCAGCGAATGAAGGAACACGCGGAGATCATTATCTGTGTTTATGCCGGCGATATTACGACGAACAAGACGCGTCAGGATTTCGGCATTACATACGATCTTGAAGTTCTGCGTCTCATTGACACCTTCCGAAAGTACGAATTATCTATAAACAGCGTGGTGGTCACTCGCTACGAGGATCAGCCGGCGGTCAACATGTTTATCAATAAGCTGGAGCGCCGGGGCGTGAAGACGTATAAGCACGGCTTTACCAAGGGGTATCCCACCGATGTGGAGACCATCGTCAGCGACGAGGGCTTCGGCGCCAATCCCTACATCGAGGTGAACAAGCCTCTGGTGGTGGTAAACGGACCCGGGCCGGGCAGCGGCAAGCTGGCCACATGTCTGAATCAGCTTTATCACGAATCGAAACGGGGCAGAAAAGCCCGCTATGCCAAATTCGAGACCTTTCCCATCTGGAATCTGCCTGTAAAACATCCGGTAAATGTGGCTTATGAGGCGGCCACCGTGGATCTTCGGGATGTGAATATGATCGATGTTTTTCATCTGGAGGCCTACGGCCAGACGGCGGTCAACTACAATCGGGATCTGGAGATCTTTCCGGTGGTGAAGCGGATCATCGAGAGGATCACCGGCGAGGAGGCGGAGTACAAATCTCCCACGGATATGGGCGTCAATCGGGTAGGCTTCTGCATTACCGACGACGAGGCGGTGCGCAAGGCGGCGTGTCAGGAGATCATCCGGCGCTATCTCCTCGCACAGTGCGATTATAAAAAAGGAATTATCAATGAAGACGCTCTGCTGCGGGCCAAACTGCTCATGGACGATCTGAATCTGAAGGTGGAAGATCGGGCCGTGGTAAAGCCGGCGCTGGATTATGCGGAATACAAGCGGAATCTGGACAGCAAGTATGAAAATATCATCGTCATGGCCATCGAGCTGCCTGACGGGCAGATCATAACCGGCCGCAGTTCCCGCCGCATGGTGGCAGGCGCGGCCCTGATCCTGAACGCTATCAAAACGCTCAGCGGGTTCCCGGACAAGATGCTGCTGATCTCCCCCGAGGTACTGGCCACGATCCAGCACCTGAAGACGGAGATCCTTCACAAGGAGAAGTCCACGCTGAACTGCGAGGAAGTGCTCAGCGCATTGACGATCTCGGCCACCACCAATCCTGCGGCAAAGAGCGCCGTGGAAAAGCTCAAGGAGCTGGCCGGCTGCAAAGCACACTGTACGGCTATCCTCAGCGACGTTGACGATCAGATCTTCCGGGATCTGAGCATCGACGCCACCAGCGAGCCGGAGTATTCCACGAACAATCTGTATCAGAGCTGACCGCAAGGTCTGCATGAAGCGAGACCCGGCCTTGGGCGCTGCCGAAAGACAGTGCTCCGGGCCGGGTCTTTTCAGTCTTGCGTCCGTTTGGGCCGGGGCGTAAGCCTGGGCAATGAGCCCGAACAATGCGCCCGGACTGGGATCTATCTTTACGCTATTTTTATACCGGTAGAATTATGGTACCTTTCAGCATAGTTTTTCAGTATAATAAGACTATCCAACTCCCCAGAAGCGCTAAAAGAAAGGACAGAACGCGATGCTGTATTTTTTGTTTATTTTACTGGTACTGCTCACCAACATCATTCAGGGGATCACCGGCTTTGCAGGTACGGTGCTGGCCATGCCCTTCGCCATTCTAATGTTCGGCATCGACACTGCCAAGCCGGTGCTCACCGTTCTCACCACGCTGGCCTGTCTCATGGTGGTGTGCAGAAGCTGGCGCAGCATCGCATGGAAGGAATTTGGACGGATGTTCGTGCTGATGTTTATCGGCGTGTTCGCCGGAGAATACCTTTACAGGCAGGCTTCCCCCGATCTTCTGCTGCCTGTCTACGCCGTCTTTATCATTGCCATCGCACTGCGGGGAATGTTTCAGAAAGAAGAACGCGATCTGCCCCCGGCCTGCCTGATGCTGATCGTGCTGGGCGCCGGCGTCATACACGGTATGTTTATCTCCGGCGGACCGCTTCTCATCATATACGCGGTGAAAAAGATACCGGAAAAGGAGCAGTTCCGCAGCACTCTGTCTCTGATCTGGATCGCTCTCAACATCTACCTGTTGGCAAAGCAGGCTTCCGCCGGTCTCTTCTCCGCTCCCACGCTCCACCTGGCGGTCATAGGGGTCCCTGCCCTCATCCTGGGCGTGGCTGCCGGAAGCATTCTGGCAAAAAAAATGAGCCAGGAGGTATTCCTCCGGCTCACTTATATCCTTCTGCTCATATCGGGCGCAACTTTATTGCTCTAAAAGCGCATTACCCAGTCCAGCATGTCGGCAAAATCACTGAAGACGCTGCGGGTGCCGCCGCCTTTCAGGTTAACGGTGGAAACTGTCTCGTTTCCTTTGCTGTCAACGGCGTAGAAGGTGTACGTCCCGCTGTCGCTGTATGTGAAGTTCCCGTTTCCGTTCCGGTCCAGCGTAAAGGAGGTCCCTTTGCCGCCGCCTTCAAACCAGGCAGCCCCTTTGGTCCCCTCTGCGTATCTCACCGCTTTCAGATCACCGTCGCTGTCCGTCACATTTACGGTCAA